>WNGJ01002617.1_pt1 | contig 21813 bp, 22 predicted proteins | sample 5400611 | NCBI WGS metagenome assembly WNGJ01 (sample SAMN13153375, study PRJNA577476) | soil metagenome | isolation source: 40 cm soil or saprolite under Garry oak tree replicate 1 | place: USA:California | collected 2016-06-15
CCAGGTACTCCATCAGCACGAGCACGCGGACATCGACCCGTCCCGAGGAGACGTCGTGCCGCCCACCCGAGTAGATCGATAGCCGCGGGTCGTTCAACACCCGCGCCTGCAACGCAGGCTTCGAAGCCTCGAGGCCCTTTACAAGCGCCTTGAGACCGACCGCCCGGTAGTAGTGCGAAAGCGCGATCGTGCGATCCGCGAACATCGTCTCGCCCGACAGACCGAATGCGGCCGCCCAACTGTTCCTCGTCACGCCGAACGCGGCGAGATGTCCAGCCAGCGAGCGAAGCCGGCGCGCGCCGGCCGGAGCCGACCCGAGCTCACCGCGCACGCGCAGGACTCCCAGCATCAGCGCCCAGTCGACGTGTGCGGCCTTTGCAGTCGAGGCAAGTCGGGCCGCGAACTTCGGCGTCAACCGCATCGACGGCGGCGTCGGATCCGGAAGAGCGGCCGCGTTCAGCCAGACCGTCTGCGTTCCGGGGCCTTCGACCTCCGGGAGCGGAGCCTTGAGGACACGCTGCGGCTTCTTCGCAACCGCCGCCTGCTTCTTCTTCGCCACTGCGGCTAGCCCGACATGTCGCGCGGATGCGCGGAGGGTCGGGGCACCCGACCGAATCGCCGGCGCCTTCGCCGGCGCCGAGGCGACGGCGGGATGGACACCCGCGTGGTTACTCGCCATTGCCGTAGCCTCAGGAGCGGGGACTGGCGCTGGCTGCCCCGGTGGGGCCACGGGGACCGCCGGCTCAGGCGCCGGGTTCGGCACCGTGTCGGGCGCGGTCGTCGTCGTCTCGGACGTCGACGTCGTGTCCGTCAGCGCCGCGTCGGAGGAGCTCGCGTCGCCGCTGGCGTCAGCGAGCCCGCGAACCTGATCGCCTGCCACCGCCGACAGGGCGGCTCCGGTGGCGAAGATGGCAGTCAGAGCGACGGTGACGGCGATCCGGCGAGGCCGGAACCGGGGTCGATCTGCGGGCAGCGGCTCGACCGCAGGGCCCTCGGGCTCGCGTCGTCCGCCGTCCCATTCGTCCCAGCCGCTCCGGCCAGGAAGCACCTGCAGGAATCGTTCCGTTGCGTTCCGTTGTGGCATTGCCTTTGCTCCCGTTCGTCGAGCGCCGAGGCCGCCACACGGCGCGGATCTCCAGTTGCAATCCGCGGCCGAACGGAATGTGAGGGAACTATCGAGCGGGGGCCCTTCGGCGCGTTCCCCCGATCAGGGGGTATCCGCTGCGAATCACCAACACGAGGGATGTGCGCTCGGATCGATTAGCACGATGAGTGCGGCAACTGAGCCATAGGCGGCGCGGCCACGCCCCGAACGTTTCCGGAGGTTTTCCGGCGTGACCAAGCGCATCGCCCGCAGATTCAAGAGGCTCGCATCAACCCATTTCCCGCCGCTTTCTCCTTCGGCAACCGCGCGGACCGTTGAGTTCGCCCGATCATGAGAGAGGAGGTGAATTAGATGCTGAAGCTCTTCACCTTCGCCCAGGCCTACGCCGCAGACGCTTACGAGACTCTTCGGAAGCGTGAGGATGGCCAGACGATGGCGGAGTACGGTGTCGTTCTCGCCGTGATCACGCTCGCCGTGATCGGCGCGATCACGCTGCTCTCCTCGCACGTTCGGAGCGCAATCACCAGCGTGGCGAACATTCTCCCCGGCGGTTAATTCCTGAGCTTCTCCGGCACATGGGCGGGCTCTTCGCCCTCGAAGAGCCCGCCTTTTCCCCGCAAGCTTTCCCGTGAAAGACAAGGACATGACGAACCGAATCCGATTGAAAAACGAGCGAGGCCAAGCGATGACCGAGTTCGCGCTGGTCCTTCCGGTGCTCGCGCTCGTCCTCTTCGCGATAGTCCAGTTCGGGATCGTCTTCAACAACTACGTCACCTTGACCGATGCAACGCGTGCTGGTGCTCGGAAAGGGACAGTCGCGCGGCGACTCTCAGATCCGGCCGGGAGTTGCACCCAGGCCGTCAGAAACTCCGCGACGGATCTCAACGGAAGCAATTTGACCGTGTCGTGCAGTTCCACGTGGCAGCCCGGAGAAGACGTCAACGTCACCGCGACCTATCCGTACTCGATCAGTTTGCTCGGCCTGGTGGTCAAGTCTGGGCGTCTCTCGAGCACGACCACGGAGCGAGTCGAATGAACAGAAGAAATCACCAGAAGGGACAGACAACCGTCCTCACACTCGTCTTCCTGACGGTGCTGCTCGGGATGGGAGCGCTCGTTCTCGACCTCGGCTCGTGGTACCGAGCCGACCGTGCGGCGCAGTCGACCGCGGACGCGGCCGCCCTCGCCGGCGCGCAGGCGCTCCCGGACGACACGGGCAAGGCCACCTCTTCCGCACTCGAGTACGCGGGCAAGAACGGCGGCGGCCTCGGTTCCGGTGACATCACGTTCTCGACCAAGATCGTCCCGAACGACACGATCACCGTCCACGTCAAGCGCACGGCTCCGGGGTTCTTCGCGAAGCTCTTCGGCTTCAACTCCGCGCAGATAGGCGCCACGGCGGCGGCCCGTGCCGAGAACATCCAGGCGGCGCGGTACGTCGCGCCGATCGTCGTTCATTACAAGCACGCATTGCTGAACTGCACGCGGTCATCGTCGCCGACGTGCAATCCGACCTTCGGCGCGACGACGACGCTCACGCTTTCAGACCTTCACCAACCGGGAGGTGGAAGCGGAGCGGGCGCGTTCGGATTGATCAACCTGAACCAGAACGATTCGAGCGGTACCGCCTCGGCCGGAACGCTCGCGGATTGGCTTGCCAACGGCTTCGACCAGTACATGCAGCTCGGCAAGTACTACTCCGCACCGTCTGCGAACTTCAACAACTCGCAGTTCCTTACGTCGCTGGATTCCGTCCTCGGCAAGGAAGTCCTCTTCCCGGTCTATCGGCTCTTGACGGGTCCGGGATCGAATGCGCAGTACGACATCATCGGCTGGGTCGGGTTCGTGATCCAGTCGTACAACGTGAACGGAAGCTCGTCGACGATCACGGGGTATTTCACCCATTTCATTGCAGATGGAATTCAGGTCGACTCTGGCGGAAACCCCGATTTCGGTGTCCGCAAGGTCGAGCTCGTCAACTAGGAAAAAAGGAGAACATCGACTGCCATGACGTATCGAGTCAGAAATATCGGGATTGCGGTCGCGCTTGCTGCCGTCGCAGCCCTTCTCACCAGCTTCTACGTGACGAACTACAAGCGTCATGTGCAGCGAGGCGAGGAGCACGTGACGGTGCTCGTCGCGAGCCAGACCATTCCGGTGGGCACGTCCGGCTCTGACGTCGCGCACATGCTCCGGACGGAGACCGTCCTGCGCCGCAACGTCGTCGCGGGCGCGATCTCCAAGCCGGAAGAGGTGCAGCACTACGTGGCTTCGCAGAAGACGTTCTCCGGCGAGCAGGTAACGATGCAGCGCTTCGGAGCTGTCGCCCAGACGGGTGCCCGGGCGGACCTGACCGGGAACATGCGGGGCTTCCAGATCCAGGGCGACGCGAACCAGACGCTCGCCGGGACGCTGAAAGACGGTGACCACATCGACGTCGTCGCCGCACTCAAGTACAAGTGGGTCGACTTCCACCCACACTCGGGCTCGTCCACGAGCTCCGACACGTTCCTTCGAGCCCCGGGCGCTCCGGCTCCCGGGAGCAAGCTGACGGGCGCGGTCGACCAGAAGTTCCCGGTGCTCCTGCTCGTCACGGACAGCCAGGCCCAGAAGCTCCTCTTCATCACCGCCAACACCGGAGATTCCTCCAGCGGATCCGCGTGGGCGCTCGAGCTCCGGCCCGTCGTGCATGCAACCGACAGCCCGGATCACGTCGACCACATCAGCACGATCCTCATGGACGGTCTCAGTCCCCAACAGCGCCGCGCGCTCGCCCCGTAGGAGGACCCTCAATGAGCAATCACGAGACAGAACTGATGACCCGCGACCGGGTGCGCGTGTACCTGACGGGCACCTGCGACGGGTTGCCCGACCTGCAGGAAGCGCTCGAGGGTCACCCCGAGATCGAGTTCATCGGGGCCAGCGAGCAGGTATTCGGAAGCGCCACGTCGCTCTCCGGAGGCCACCTCCAGGTCGTGCTGCACGCAACCCGCAGCACGGAGCTGCCGACGAATGAGATCGCCGGGATCCGGGAGCACACTCGGGCGCCGATCATCCTGCTCGCCTCCGGGGGCTCCTCGGCCCTGCTCGAGGAGGCGCTCGAGGCCGACGTCGCCGACGTCCTGCTGCTCCCGCAGCTGACGGACAACGTCGTCTTCGCCGTCCGCAAGGCGAGCCACAGCGGTCGCCGGGCGCAGGGCAAGACCACGCCGCACGGCCGGCTCGTGACCGTGTTCTCGCCCAAGGGCGGCACCGGCAAGACCGTGCTCGCGACCAACCTGGCCGCCTCGCTCGCCAAGCACTGGGGCAAGCGGGCGCTTCTCCTCGACCTCGATCTCCAGTTCGGAGACGCGGCGATCATGCTCGGCATGGAGCCCGAGAAGACGATCTACGACCTGGTCGTCGCCCCGGGCGAGCTCGACTCGGAGAAGCTGGCCGGCTATACGACCCGCCACTCGTGCGGCCTCGACATCCTCCCCGCGCCGATGCGGCCGGAGGACGCCGAGCTCGTGACCGAGGCGAAGCTCGCACGGCTGCTCGAGGTCGCCCGCGAGTCGTACGACGTGATCATCGTCGACACCTCGCCCTTCTTCCACGGGCCGATGCTCGCGACGCTCGACCGCACCGACGAGCTTCTGCTCCTGTGCGGGCTGGACGTTCCGACGATCAAGAACGTCCGTCTCTCGCTGCAGACACTCGAGCTCCTCTCCTTCCCTCAAGACCGGATCCGGGTTGTCCTCAACCGGGCGAACTCCAAGGTCGGGATGAAGAAGAAGGAGGTCGAGGCAGCGCTCGAGTTGAAGGTCCGCTTCGAGGTTCCAAGCGACCGCGCCGTTCCTCTCTCGGTCAACCGCGGCACGCCCGCGGTGCTGTCGGAGGCCAAGGCCGATTTCTCGAGGGCCGTGCGGGAGATGGCGAAGGACCTGGTCACCTCTCAGGCCGCGGCGAAGGAGCGCCGCCGGTTCCTCGCCGCACTGGCGAGGGCATAGCGCCATGGGTCTCCACGACCGGATCAAGAGCCAGAACGGGCACGGCAACAGCCAAGCCCCCGCCGACCCGCTCGACCGGCCGCCCGTCGGGGCGCACACGACGACGCTCGGGGAGAAGGTCGCCGAGCGCGCCGCGGGCGATCCGTACGCCGAGCTGAAGACACGGATCCACCACGCGTGCATCGCGAAGCTCGGACCGCAGCTCTTCAGCGCCGGCACCGGCGCCGAGGGCGCCACGACCGCCGACGACCTCTCCGAACGCGTCCTGCGCGCGGTCACCGAGCAGCTGGCGCTCGACCGCACGCCGCTGACCCGCGAGGAACGCCGTCAGATCACCCGTGAGATTACCGACGACATCCTCGGCTACGGACCGCTGGAGCCGTTCCTGCGCGACGACTCGATCACCGAGGTAATGGTGAACGCCTACGACCGGATCTACGTCGAGCGCGCGGGCAAGATCGAGTTCACGAAGGCGACCTTCGTCGACAGCGCGCACCTCCTGCGCATCATCGACAAGATCGTTTCGCAGGTCGGCCGCCGGGTCGACGAGGCCTCCCCGATGGTCGACGCGCGCCTGCCCGACGGCAGCCGCGTGAACGCGATCGTGCCGCCGCTCTCCCTGCGCGGTCCGACGCTCACGATCCGGAAGTTCTCGCGCGACCCGTACACGATGGACGACCTGATCAACTTCGGCACGCTCACGAGCGAGGCGGCGCAGTTCCTCTCCGCCTGCGTGCGCGGGAAGCTCAACGTGCTCATCTCCGGTGGTACCGGCACCGGTAAGACGACGACGCTCAACGCGCTCTCGGCCTTCGTCCCCGGCGACGAGCGCATCGTCACGATCGAGGACGCAGCCGAGCTCCAGCTCCAGCAGCAGCACGTGATCACGCTCGAGTCGCGCCCTCCGAACATCGAGGGCGAGGGCGAGGTGCGGATCCGCGAGCTGGTCAGGAACGCCCTGCGCATGCGACCCGACCGGATCATCGTCGGCGAGGTCCGCGGCCCGGAGACCCTGGACATGCTCCAGGCAATGAACACGGGCCACGAAGGCTCGCTGACGACGATCCACGCGAACTCGCCCCGCGACGCGCTGGCCCGGCTCGAGACGCTCGTGATGACGGCCGGCGTCGAGCTCCCGCACCGCGCAATTCGCGAGCAGATCGCGAGCGCGTTCGACCTGCTCGTGCAGATCTCGCGCCTCGTGGATGGTTCGCGCCGCGTCACGCACGTCACCGAGGTGCTCCGGATGGAGTCCGACGTGATCACGCTGCAGGACATCTACGTCGCCAAACCGCCGGAAGAGGACGGAAACGGCAACCGGCCGACTCAGCTGCTCTCGCCGCTCGAGTGCTCGGGCCTGAAGCCCCAGTTCCTCGAGAAGATGGCCGCCAACGGTGTCGTCCTGCCGCCGAGCTTCTTCGGCGAACAGCGCGGCGGGCGTCCCACCTTCGCCGCCGCGGGCTTCGGCGGATTCCAATGAGCCGCAAGACACACGTTTTCCGCTTCGGGCTAGCCTCCGTGCTCGCCGCGCTCGTCACCACAGGGAGCGCAGCCGCGAAGGTCACGCTTCGTGGCGTCGAGGTTGGCGGATGCCCGACCGTCCGTGCGACCGTTGTCACCACCGGGCCGGCTGGCTCGCGGCCGACGTTGACCGAGAACGGCCAGGCCGTTTCCGGTTTCTCGGCGCAGAACCTCGGACGGGCCAAGAGCGTCGTGCTCGCGATCGACCGGTCCCGCTCCATGGCCGGCCGTCCGTTCTTCGACGCGGTTGCCGCCGCCCGCGCCTTCGTCGCTCGCAAGTCTCCAAGCGACCGGGTCGCGATCGTCGCGTTCGGCGCCCATGCACTCAAGCTGACCGGATTCTCGTCCGCGACCATCGATGCACAGGGCGCTCTCCGCACCGTCGACGTGGACGGCGCGTCCGGGACGGCGCTCTACGACGCATTGACCCTTTCGGCCCACATGCTCGGCAAGGAGAGTGCCCGCGGGCGCGTCGTCGTGCTGCTGACGGACGGTCACGACGTCTCGAGCAAGAGCAGCCTCGCCACCGCGGTCGCTGCCGCGCACGCGTCGGGAACGGCCGTCTACCCGGTGGCGGTGGCGACGGACAAGCTGAGCACCGACGTCCTCAGGCTGATGGCCCGCGAGACCGGGGGCACGTTTCACCGTGCCGCGTCGAGCGACGCCCTGAAGTCGATCTACGCCCGCGTCGCGGCCGAGCTGCGCCACACCTGGCGGCTCGAGTACGTCACCGCCGCACGACCGGGCGACAAGCTGAAGCTCGTCGCGAGCTTCGGCGCCCAGGGCACCGTTCGCACCGAGAGGACGCTCCCGGGCGGATCCGCCGCAAACGCGCCCAGCTCCTCCCCGCTCCTGCCGGGGCCGGCCTTCGGCACGATCGGCGGCTTCTTGCTCGTCCTCGCCATCGCGCTGCTCGTGCTCGCCGCCGGGATCCTCGCGCTCGCGACCGAGAAGGGCGCCTGGCTCCGAGGACGACTCGCCCCGCACGTGGAGCCGACTCGCCGCGGGCCGAAAAGCGTCGCCGAGCGAGAGCGGTTCGCCGCCTTCTCGAGCCTGTTCAGCGCGACCGAGCAGGCGTTCTCACACCGGGAGGGTTGGCTGAAGCTCCACCGGATGCTCGAGCGGGCGGACATCCCGCTACGAACGGTCGAGTTCGCGTACATCATGGCCGGCTCCGGGCTCGTGCTCGGCCTGCTCGCGGCGATCACAGGCCGGGCGTCGCTCGTGATCCTGCTCGCATTCGCCGTCGGCGCGGCCGCCCCGTATGGCTTCGTTTGGATGAAGGCCCGCAAGCGGATGATGGCATTCGAGAATCAGCTCCCGGACATCCTGATCACCATGGCGGCGTCGCTGAAGGCCGGCCACAGCTTCAAGCAGGGCCTGCAGGCGATCGTCGACGAAGGCGAGGAGCCGGCCAGCAAGGAGCTGAAGCGTGTCCTCACCGACACGCGCCTCGGTCGCCCGATGGACGAGGCACTCTCGGAGACCGCGGAGCGGCTCGGCTCGAAGAACTTCTCTTTCGTGATCACCTCGGTGACGATCCAGCGCCAGGTCGGCGGCAGCCTCGCGGGGCTGTTCGACATGGTCGCCGACACGGTTCGCCAGCGGCATCAGTTCGCACGCAAGATCCGCGGGCTGACCGCGATGGGCCGCGCCTCCGCCTACGTCCTCATCGGCCTTCCGTTCTTCATAGCGGGCGCGATCACGCTCCTGAACTCCGACTACATGAACCCGCTCTGGCACACGTCAACCGGACACAAGCTCATCTTCATGGGCCTCGCGATGATGGCCTTCGGATCGCTGATCCTGAAGAAGATCGTGTCCTTCAGGGGGTAACTGGCCCATGTTCTACATCGTCCTTGGAATCGCCTGCCTCGCCGGAGCCGCGTACCTGATCGGCGAGGCCGCAACGCTTCCTGCTCGGCAGCGACAGGCCTCGGTCAGCCGGGCCGCGACCTACGGCCGCTTCCGGGCCGCTCTCGGCCCCCACGACCAGCCGTTTCGCGACCGCGTGCTCACGCCGCTCTCGGGCAAGGTTGGGCGGTTCGTGCTCAAGATCCACCCGCAGACGACGCTGGACTCGATCAGCGCCAAACTGCTTGCGGCCGGCCTTGGCCGGACACTCACTCCGACCGGCTTTCTCGCGGCGAAGGGATTCTTCGCGATGGGCGGACTTGCGCTCGGCGCGTTGCTCGGCGGCGCGGCCGCCGGTGCTCGGGCGAGTCTCCTCCTGGCGCTCGTCTTCGGCGGACTCGGCTTCCTCGTCCCGGATTTCGCCGTCACGGCCAAGGCGCGGTCCCGGCGCGACCGGATGCGCGCACAGCTTCCGGACGCGCTCGATCTCCTCGCCGTCAGCGTCGAGGCGGGCCTCGGCTTCGACGGCGCCGTCGCGAAGCTGACCGAGCACATGGACGGTCCACTGCCAGAGGAGTTCGCGCTCACGCTGAACGAAATGCGCATCGGCGAGAGCCGCCAGGATGCGCTGAAGAAGATGGCCGACCGCGCGGCCACGCCCGAGGTCTCCTCGTTCGCCCGCGCAATCATCCAGGCCGACCAGCTCGGTACCTCGCTCGGGCGGATCCTGCGCGTTCAGGCGGCCGACTCGCGGCTGAAGCGTCAGGCGGCCGCCGAGGAGAAGGCGATGAAGGCCCCGATCAAGATGCTCTTCCCGACCGTGATGTTCATTTTCCCGGCCATGTTCCTCGTCATCCTCGGGCCGGCATTTCTCAACCTCAAAAAGATCTTCTAGGAGACGACCATGGCCGACATGAAGCAACCGGAGAAGGACGGAACCGACACCGAGAAGGGATTCGGGACCGGGCTTCGCGCCCAGCTGGAGAAGCGGCGCGAGAACTCTGACTCACACGTCACAAAGGCCGAGGTCGGCCCGAACGTCGAGCTGCGATTCGAGCTCACGGCACGGCCGCGAGAAGAGTCCGGCGACGAGGCTGGGATGGAAGCGCTCCGGAAGGAGCTCGCAGCAGCCCGGGCCCGCGAAGCCGAGCTGCGAGACGCCCTCTCCGCGCAGGCCGAGGCCTACGAGACCGCGGTCGGCTCCGAGAAGGATTCTGGCCGGCGGTCGGGCGCACTCGACGACCACGAGCGGAAGCTCGCCGAGTTCGAGTCGCAGCTCGAGGCGCGCGAGCAGCGCGTCAAGGCCGAGCGGGCGGCGATCGAGGACGAGCACCGCCGGATCGCCGAGCTCCAGGCAGAAGCAGCGGCCGAGCAGGCCCTGTCGGCCGAGCGCCAAGAGCAGGCCGAGGCAAAGCTCCGCGAGCTGAAGAACTTCGACCGCGACCGCTCCAAGGTCTCGGCCGAGCTCGAGAAGCGCGCGCAGGCACTCGACGACCGCGAGAAGAAGCTCGCGCGGTCGGAGCAGGAGAACAATGCCAAGGAGCGCGCAGGAGTCGTCAAGCTCGAGGGTCGCGAGCGCGCGCTGGCAACGCGCGAAGCCGAGTGGCGCAACCGCGACAAGGAACTCTCGGAGCGCGAGCGCAAGCTCGCCTCCCGCGAGTCGGACATGAAGAAGGAAGGAGCCCGCGTCGCTGCCAAGGACGAGGCGCTCGGCGAGCGCGAAGCCGATCTGATGCTCAGGCACGAGCGGATGCGTGCCGAGGCGGAGCGGGTCGAGCGCGACTTCTCGGACAAGGGCAAGGTCGCCGCGGAGTCGGTCAAGCGCGCGGCAGAGCTCGACCAGCGCGAGGTCGACATGGCGGCCCGCGAGGCCGCGCTCCACCATCGCGAGTCGACCTTCGCACGGATCGAGCGCGACGCGGCGAAGGGCCACGAGCTCGAGCACAAAATAGAAGTGCTGGCGCAGCGGGAGCGAGAGCTGGCCGAGCGCGAGTCCCAGCTCGAGAGCTCCGAGAGCCTCGCGGACACGCAGCGCAAGCGCGGCGACCGCCGCGAGGAGCGGCTCTCGACGATGGAGCAGACCGTTCACGACCGCCTCGAGGAGCTGGAAGACCGCGAAGCGGAGCTGGAAGTACGCGAGGTCCAGCTGGAGGCCGACGTGATGATCCGCGAGGACAAGCTCGTCGACCGCGAGGAAAAGGTCGCGGAGCTGGAGGAGCGCCTGACGAAGAAGGAGACCGAGGTCGCCGCCTACGTCGCGCAGGTCCAGAGCGAGCTCCAGCGTCGCGAGACCGCCTGGTGGTCGAAGCAGCTCGGCGCAGACGCCGAAGCCGAAGCACCCGCGGCATAGGCCGCCACAGCGGCGCCGGAAAAGTACGGCCCGCACAACGCGTTTCGGGCAGTGCGCGACCCTGAGATCGCTGTTCGTCAGGTCCCAGTGTCGCCGCGTATCCTCCGCGCGTGCGCGCCGCGCTCGAGCGTCGGCCCTACCTCGCGGCGCTCGCCGTCTGGGCCGCCTGGCTCGGCGGGATCCTCGCCACTCTCGCGATCGATGTCGCGACCGGGGCGATCGCCGACCCACACCACTCCTGGTTCCACTACGGCGGGTTTCTCTGGCCGCTTTTCTCCTGGGACTTCGGCTGGTACCACTCGATCGCGCTGCGCGGCTACCCGGCCGGACACGGTGGCCGCGAGTACGCGTTCTTTCCGCTCTGGCCGCTGCTGCTCTCCTGGGCCGGCCCGATTGCGGTCTGGGTCGTCGGGTTCGTGCTCAGCCTCGTCTCGAGCGCAGGGGCTTTCCTGGCCGTTGGAGCGGCCAACCCGCGGCGGCGGGTGTGGCAGAGCGCAGTCGCGCTCGCATGTTTCCCGGGGTCGTTTGCGCTCCTGCTCGCCTACCCGGACGCCCTTGCGCTCGCGGCCGCGGCGGGGGCGGCAGCGCTGGCGATACGGGGGCGACCGATCCCAGCCGCGTTGCTCGCGGCCGTCGCGGCTGCGGCGAGGCCGAACGCGTTCCTGATCGCGATCCCGCTCGCGGCGATCGCGCGCGGCCGTTCCAGGATCTACTGGTTCACCGCAGCGGCTCCGATCGCCGCCGCGGCGGCCGTCCACGGCTACTTCTGGTCGCGAAGTGGCGTCTGGGATCCGTTCATCCGGGCCCAGTCGCACTGGCACCGAGGGGGGCCGGGGACTTTCCGGACCTGGGCCTCGCATGTCTCCCACGCGCTCGGGCGGCACGGGGCAATCGTGATCCCGCTCGCCCTGGTCGGAGCGGCTGTGCTCGTCTTCCTCTGGCGCTCACGGTCACGCCACGGCCTCTGGGTCGCCTACGCGCTCGTGGTCGCGGCGCTACTCGCCGGCACGCAGAGCACGCGCACGCTCACCGAGAGCGCGCGCGCCGCGGTCATCCTGCCGCTGTGCCTGCTGCTCTGGCGCTTCGGTCGCGAGTACCGGCCCTGGGCGCTCTTCGCCACTGTGGTCGTTGCGCTCTCGCTCGCTTCGGGAACGATCCAGAGCTTCGGCCGCCAGGCGCTCTTCGCCTTCCCGCTCCTGTGGGCGGCGAGCGACGGCCCGCGCTTCCTCCGCCGCCCGCCCGTGATCGCGCTCGCGATCGCCGCGAACGTCGCGCTGACGCTCGCGATCCCCCGCTGGGCGCCCTAGGGCTTCGCGCGCAGCGACTTGACGACGCCGGTCTTAACGTACGTCGAGTAGCCGACTCGAGTGCCGGGTGGATAGGACACGGGTGGATTCCCCATCCGATTGCCGACGAGCGCGATGTCTTCCTCCGCCAGGAGGTTCGACGTGTTCTGATCGAAGATCAGCGTCTGCCGCCCCGTGTTCGCGTCGTTCCGCATGGCCACTCCGACGCCCCAGCGCCCGGCCGAGTCCTGGACGCGACCGACGAGCTCGACGCCCGGGATCCGTGCTGCGACCTCGTACAGCGCAGCTCGCTGGGCCGGCGTCAGGGTCGATTCGCGGAGATTGTCTCCGACGAGGACGAACATCTCGCCGTACAGGCTCCCGCCGTGGCCTTTTGCGTCGTGCTTCAACCTCGAATAGAGGGCATCTGGATCGGTCGGCAGGTTGACGGGACGCGGGATCGAGAGCGGCGTGTCCGTGGGTCCTTCGGTCAGCTTCGGCCGGCCGAGAGCGATCCAGGTCTCACGGTCGCGCGCGCTCAGGAAGCTCGGGGTGCCACTCGTCTCGTAGAGCCGGCCTCCCGAGGGGCCGAGCCAGACCTCGCGGATGTGCGGAACGAGCACCGAGTACGACGTTCCGTTCGCCTCGACGCTCGTGTTGAGGTAGGCGTTCACCGACTTCGTATAGGCGTACTCGCCCGGCTGCAGGGGGTGGTTCTCCTGAGCCCGGGCGACCTTGGCTGCGCGGTGCAGGACCGCGGCTGCCGCGGAATCGGTCTCGCGTGACCCGGTCGAGACGAGCACGCCCGCGACAATCGCAGCGGCAGCCGCGGCTGCGGTAGCCCCTGCGAACAGCCGGCGAGGAGCGCGGCGGGGCCTTCCCTCCTCGAACGGCGTGGAGAGGATCTTCGAGAGCAAAGCCTGCGCGTCCGGCGTCTCTGCCGCACCACCGAGCTCTCGGTCCCTGACGGGAGCGAGAGTCTCGACGAGCTGGTCGATGCGACGCGCACGAGTGATCACAGGCGCTCCTCCGTTCCGATCGAGCTGACGAGAGAGACATGTCCGCCTCCGCTCTGGCGTTTCGAGCGGCCAAGCTCCTGAGCGAGGCGACGGCGCGCGCGGTGCAGCCGGATCCGCGCGGCGTTGCGCGAGCAGCCGAGCACCTCCGCGATCTCACCTGCGCCGAGCTCTTCCCAGCCGGCAAGCGTCAGGAGCTCGCGCTCGTCCTCGCGCAGGCGGGCGAAGGCGGCCGAGAGCGCTCCGACCTCGTCGCGCTCGGAATCGAGCGGTGCACGAGCTTGCTCCTGCAGGCGGCCGGCCAGCCGCTCGCGCCGGCGCCGGGCCCGGTGATGGTTCGCGAGGATTCGGCGAGCCGTGCCGTAGAGCCAGAGCCGCGCATCCTCGCCCTCCGGGACGGCGTCGAGGCGTCGCCAGGCGGTCGTGAACGTCTCCGCGACCACATCGGCGGCTTCACTCGAGTCGGTGCGGCGAAGCGCGTACCCGAGGATCCGGTGGTAGTTCTCCTCGTAGAGCGCGCAGAACCGGTCGCGGCGGCTCCCCATCGCTCCCTCATGTCCACGCATCGCCTGATCGTTTCACTTGACATGTGACTCTTTGGTCACGTATTGTCAGAAACGGGATGGACGACGACCGCGTCTTCAAGGCTCTTGCGGATCCAACTCGCCGGCTGCTCCTCGACCGGCTCTACGAGCGCGACGGCCGCACGCTCACCGAGCTCGAGTCGCGGTTGGAGATGACCCGCTTCGGCGTGATGAAGCATCTGCGCGTGCTCGAAGACGCCGGCCTCGTCGTCTCGCGCAAGTCCGGCCGCACCAGGCTCCACTACCTGAACCCGGTGCCGATCCGGCAGATCCACGACCGGTGGATCGACAAGTACACGGAGCACCGCGTGTCCGCACTCGCGGAGCTCAAGACCGAACTGGAGACAGGATGACCACGATCACCGGAGTTCAGACGACGCAGGTGTACCAGGTCTTCATCCGGGCGACTCCGGAGCAGATCTGGGACGCGATCACGAAGCCCGAGTTCACCGTGAAGTACTTCCACGGCGCCCGGGTCGAGAACGCCAACGGCCGGCACCTCGGCCTTGGCCCCAACGGCGAGATCTGGGGAGACTCGGCGATCAGCGAGGAGGACCCGCCGCGCAAGCTCGTACACGGGTGGCGGTCCCTGTACGACCCGGAGCTCGCGGAAGAGCCTGAAAGCCGCGTGACCTGGGAGATCGAGCCGCAGAACGGCGGCGTCTGCAAGCTGACCGTCGTCCACGACCAGCTCGAGGGCGCTCCGAAGACCGCAGCCAACGTGTCGGGCGAGGGCTGGATGCACGTCCTCAGCGGCCTGAAGACGCTGCTGGAGACGGGCAAGCCACTCTTCTCCTAACGTCGAGCCGGGCCGCTACCCGGGGCGAGTCCTGGGACACGGCCCGGCGAGACACGTCCGGGGTCAGACCCTGGACACGTCTGGGGCCAGGCCCTGGACACGGCCCAACGAGACACTTGAGGGTCACCCCGGGGCACAGCGCCCGCGACCTGAGAGAGTTCGTCTGCATGAGCCTGGACAGCTTCGACCGCGTGCCGCTGCTCTTCGGGCCTTCGCCGGTGCACCGGCTCGAGCGGTTGAGCGAGCACCTCGGCGGAAAGGTCGAGCTCTGGGCCAAGCGGGAGGACTGCAACTCCGGGCTCGCCTACGGCGGCAACAAGACGCGCAAGCTCGAGTACCTGGTCGCGGAGGCGCTGGCGCAGGGCTGCGACACGCTCGTCTCGATCGGCGGCGTCCAGTCGAACCACACTCGCCAGGTTGCCGCGGCCGCTGCTCACCTCGGCCTCGGCTGCGTCCTGGTTCAGGAGCACTGGGTCGACTGGCCGGACGTCGTCTACGACAAGGTCGGGAACATCCTCCTGTCGCGGATCATGGGCGCGGACGTGCGCCTCGACCCGGCCGGCTTCGACATCGGGATCCGCAAGAGCTGGGAAGACGCGCTCGCCTCGATCGAGGCCCGCGGCGGCAAGCCGTACGCGATCCCGGCCGGGGCTTCCGACCACCCGCTCGGCGGGCTCGGCTTCGCCCGCTGGGCAGACGAGGTCGCCGAGCAGGAGCGGGAGCTCGACGTCTTCTTCGACACGGTGATCACCTGCTCGGTGACCGGCTCGACCCAGGCGGGCATGGTCGCCGGGTTCGCGGCCCAGGAGAAAACGCGCACCGTGCTCGGCATCGACGGCTCCGCGACGGTCGAGCAGACCTGGGAGCAGATCGCCCGCATCGCCCGCCGCACGGCTGAGGCAATCGGCCTCGGTCGCGAGCTTCAAGACGACGAGATCGTCCTCCTCGACGAATGGCACGCCGGCACGTACGGGATCCCGGACGAGAAGACGATCGACGCGATCCGCCTCTGCGCGCGCCTCGAGGGCATGCTCACCGACCCCGTCTACGAGGGCAAGTCGATGGCGGCCCTGATCGACCTCGTCTCCTCCGGCCGAATCGAGCCTGGATCGCGAGTGCTCTACGCCCACCTGGGCGGCCAGCCGGCGCTGAACGCCTACGCCGGGATCTTCTAGCCGGAAGATCCCCGCCCCGTACCGCGTCTCTTGAATGAGTTAACGGCAAGCGTTAAGTTCGCATTTGGAGCGGGGTAGGGAGTCGAGTTGGACGGCAGACTGCATGAGCGGGTGATTCGGCGCCGGGTCGTCATGCTGGCGGCCGTCGCCGTATTGGCGGCGCCAAGCGCCGCAACTACCGCGGTCCCGTCGCTCCACTGCAGCAAGGGGCAGGTCGCCCTCCGAGGGACGAAGCACGGCAACCAGCTGAAGCTGGCGCGGAAAGGCCCGGTTGTCGCCTGCGTGACACAACGGAAGGAAGGGAGCGACCCCATCGCCCATTTCAGAGCGATGAAGGCGCTCGTGCGCAACGATTCCCTCGCGACGCCGGGCTATCGACGCTTCACGCGCAAGCACTCCCGGGGCAAGCCGGTCAGCTTCGCGCCGCTCGATCGTGAGGTCGAGGGCTTCCTCGCCGCGCAGGGGACGGGCGCCAATCCTCCCGCGCGAGACATCCGGACCTATCCGTTCACCAAGGTCGACCACGGCATAGCGATGAGCGGCCACGGCTGGGACGTCAGTGGCGACTATCCGGACGAAGTCCTCTACTCGGGGGGCAGGGGCATCGACGAGACCGGCATCTACGACGCAGGACCGCAGAACCGCACGCACATCCGTGTGCACCTCATTCACTACGAGGGCTCGTTTTCCAAGGCCTGCCCGGCAGCCGGAGGCACGGTCGCGGCGGACTACGAGTACCACGATCTCGTTCAGACTGCGCAGGAGTTCGCGGGAAAGAGGATCGTCACCTCCGGAGAGACGCGCGTCATCGCGAAGGCAGTAGGTCACGTCAACGGCGAGGCCCGCCTCACTGACTACAACGTGCACTTCGAGATCACGAACGTGCGTAAGGCCCATGTGGAGATTGCGGGCACCGGCAAGGTGCTCGAGCAGGCGCCGGCCACGAACTACCGAGCATCGATCGACTACAGCGGGGGAACGCTGGACGGCTCGAACCATGGAACCCTGAGCGGCGGCACGATTACGGGGACACCCGGCACGGCCGTCCTTACGACCCTGTTCGCCGGGATCGCAATCCCGGATGCCAAAAGCATGCTCGAAGACCGGCTGACCGAGGCACAGCAGTGGTGGTACGGAGACGACAACGCGCGCGACCCTGCTGCGCACCTGCCCGGAAACTGCGTCGAGCTCTCGTTCGACCCGAATCCGGTCAAGCTTGCGCCCGGCGACACCAAGTCTGTGAACGTGACGCTGAAGGCGAAGGCCGACGGGGCGGAGACCGCGGCGAAGCACCACGCAACGGCACTCGTCGGCACGGTCAGCCCCGACCAGGCAACAAGCAGTCCTGGCACTTCGGCGGCCTTCGACTACACCTCTCCCAACCCGAGGACTCAGAGCGGAAGCTTTGCGGCCTTTACCGACGAGGCCGTGTCGAATCGCGGCCGTGCCCGCACGGCCGACCTGGCCGAGAACCTGGTCACGACCTACGCGTACAAGATCCTCAGCACGACTCTGGCGACTCATGCGACGGGCGTGCCGGCGCCCGAGCCCTGCGCGGCCGGAGGTCTCACAACCAGCGAGTCGCGTTCTCTCAGCAGCACCATCGGCACTCAGCCCTCGCCTCTCGTGAGCAAGCTCGAACCGACGACCGTGAACGGGGCGCGCTACGTCAGCGGAGTGATCGACGCGAAGGTCCAGGTGAGCTACACGGACAAGGTCGACAGCTGCCAGTTCGTCCCCGCTGACCCCCCGATCGTCCCGTGCTCCTTCACCTCGCCCGTTCAGACTCACCAAAGCGACATCCAGTTCGTCGTCGACTATCAGCCCTGGACGGGCTCCACCGTGGAGCTCCACGGCTGGTGGGACGGCCTCGATGCGGAGATCGGTGTCGCGAGTGGCAGCTACACGACGTCGTGCCTGTTCCCGTACATCGACTTCCCCGTACCGACGGCGGATACCACGACGAACATACCGTTGTCGAAGTTCACCGCCACAGGCCCGCAGACGATCAGCTTCTCCGGCACGAAGCACTTCACGCGCGCCGAGTACGTCGGCACGACGACGGTCGATTACGACTGGACGATGTCGATCACGTACGAGCGCGTGGACGAGAACGGGAACCCTCTCTAATGGAGCCGCTCGCCGCGGCGGCCAGGGCCACGACGATCGCGACTCCGAGCAACGCCAGCAGCGTCGGCGTCGAGCCTGAAGCCTGAAGCACCAGCCCCGCGCCGAGGTAGCCGACCGACCGGGTGACGAATGAGAGCATCCCCGAGATGCTCGTGACACGCCCCTGCATCTCCTCCGGCGAAACGCGGAGCCGGTACGTGCTGACAGTGGCGCTCCAGGCCGGGTGTAGCAGGAACATCGCACCGAAAACGACTCCTGGAGTGAGTTCCCCCGGCAAGAAGAGCAGCGGCGCGAGGGCGACGACGAGCCACTGGCTCGCGACCACGATCGCACGCGTGCTGAGCCGCTGAACGAACCAGGACGCAAGCACCGTCCCGAGGATGCCGCCCACGCCGAGGAACACAAACATCGCACCGATGAGCGCGGACGAAGCGCCTCGCTCGCGCGCGAGAACGATGACGACGAGGTAAAGCGAGTTCAGGACGAAGTCGTTTCCCATCGAGAGCAGGGACGTCGTGCGGACGAACGGCTGCCGCCAGAACCACCTGAGGCCATCGCGCACGTCCTTCAGCAGCTGCGGTCGGGCGCCGGGCGTCCGCTCGCCCTGGAACGGGGTCCGGATCAGCAGGAGGGTTGCGACCGAGACGAAGTACGAGACCGCGTCGAAGAGGAACGGCACGAGCCGGCCCAGGCCGAAGAGAGGACGCCGCCGAGCGGCTGACCCCCGAGCAGCGCGCCGAACTCTCGAGCCTGGTTCCGCACCATCGCCGCCTCCAGCTGCTCGTCGGCGACGACCTGCCGGAGCGCAGAGCGCTCACCGACGCTGAAGAAGGCAGCGCCGATCCCGTCCACGAGCGCGACGGCCACGATCTGCGCGAACGAGACCGAGTCGACCGCTAGCGCGAGGACGATGCTCGCCAGGGCCACGCAACGCGCGCTGTCGGCCACCACCATCACTCGCTTCCGGTCCCAGCGGTCGACGAGCGCGCCCGCGGGAAGCATCAAGAGGCCCATCGGGAGCATCTCCGCGAAGCCGACGATCCCCGCCTTGGCGGGCGAGTGCGTCAGCGCCAGAACGAGCAGGGGGAACGCGATCGCCGAGATCTGCGCGCCCAGGACCGAGAGCACCTGGCCGCTCCACAGCAAGTTGAAATCGCGGTTTCTCCGCAGCGGGAGAACAGGAACGGCGGGTTCCTTGATCACGAGACGAGGCCCGGCATGTTGCCCGTTCGACCTAGAACCCCTCGTTTAGGGGAAGTGCCGTCCGCAATTCCGCTGCACAATGCGATCGGGCCCGACTGCGGTCGGCAGAACTTCTGCGGATTGGAGTACTCAATGTCCAGCGTCGAGCACGGCGAGCCGAGAGATGAGGCCGGACGCGTCGAGCTTTCGGACGCCTCCAAGGCGCGCGCGCTGCGCGACTACTTCCTGCGCCTGGGAGCGGTCGCAAGGGTTGCCGACGATCACTCGGTCGAAGTTCGTTTCGCAGAGGCAGGCCTTGCCCGCGACGAGCCGGATCTCAAGGAGTATCTCGACTCCTGGTCATCGATCAACGGTACTCGGGCACAGCTGACGAGCGAACCGCGCACGGTCGTTCATCCACGGTCGGCTGCGGCGGCCGATCAGCCGCCTCCACGACTCGGTGAGCTGCTCGTGCAGAAGGGTCTCATCACGGAAGAAGCGCTCTCGCAGGCGCTCGTGGAAAGCCGGGAGATCGGGCAACAGCTCGGACGGACGCTGATCGCGAAGGGCTACGTCTTCGAGTCGGACCTCGCTCGCTCGCTCGCCGAGCAGTGGTCACTGCCGTACGTGAACCTCGCAATGCTCGGCGTCGACCCGGCTGCCATTCGCTTGCTCCCTCGCGAGGTGGGCTTGCGTTACCTGGCAATCCCGGTGCGATACGTCGGCTCTGAGATCCAGGTGGCGTTTGTCGACCCCTCTGACGACGAAGCGATCGCCGCTGTCCAAGCACACATCTCCGCGCCGTCACTCGCGGTCGCCGACCTCTCGGACATCGAGATGGCGTGGCGACAGCAAGAAGCCTGAGCTAGGAGACCATCCCCTCCCCGCTTTGGGGTACTTGGACGCGCGGAATCTCGTGTGGTACGAGGGCCTAGACCGAGCCGAGGCTAACGGGCGGCGAGCTCCGCGGCGAAGACCTCGGGGTAGTGCTCGCGCGCGGCGTCGATCAGCAAGTCGCGCGTCGGCTTGCGTCCGAAGCGTGCCTCGTCTCGGTCGTAGTCCGGCGTGAACTGCCGTTCGAGCGCATCGAGCTCCTCCACCTCGTCGCGTAGCCGCTGCCGCCAATCGGCCTCAGCCGGGCGGGCGAGCATCAGCAGCTCGGAGATCGACGAGACGAGTTTCGCCTTCCGGGCGATCGTCTCCGGGGTCACATCGCGCAGGCAGACGCCGTAAATCCCGTTCATGTAGGACTTCCAGTGGAGGTCGAGATCGTCAGCACCGCCGGCCGCCTCGAGCCGCTCCGCAAACCGAGCTCGTAGCGCATCCGGGCCACCCGCCTCGTCGACGAAGCGGAAATAGTCGGCGGGAAACATCTCTGTGCCGTCGTCGAGGACGTACGACGGCCTCGGCAAGCGGCCTTTTGCGATCAGAGCGCGAATCTCCTCGGGCGACTCCGGTCGCTGGGCGCAGACCTGTTCGAGCGTGAGGTAGTCGGCCCGGAGATAGTCGAGGTCGGCGGCCGTGTACTCCATGCGGCGGAAGTTAGCACAGGGATTGTTTTGGTATCGTCAAACTGTGCTTGCAGACGTCGATATCTCCGAGCCGGCCTCGCTGATCGGCGATCCGACGCGGGCCGTGTTCCTCATGGCCCTGTCCGAGGGACAGTCCCTGCCGGCGGGCGAGCTCGCCCGCCGCGCGGGTGTCACCGCCTCGACCGCGAGCATCCAGCTCGCGAAGCTCGTCGGCGGCGGCCTGCTCACGGTCGAGCAACACGGTCGCCACCGCTACTACTCGCTCGCCGAGCCTGCGATCGCGGCCGCGATCGAGTCGTTGGCCGTGATCGCGCCACGGCGACCCGCGAGCTCGCTAAGGGAGGCCAGGATCGGCTCGGACCTTCAGGCTGCCCGCACCTGCTACGACCACCTGGCTGGGGCGCTCGGCGTCGCACTCTTCGACGCGCTTCTGCGGGAGGGGGTCCTGAGCTCGGACCTCGAGGCGACGAGAAAAGGCTCGCGACGGCTCGGCGATCTCGGCGTCGACGTCGAAGAGGCCGCGGAAAGCCGGCGGGCGTTCGCGCGGCGATGCCTCGATTGGAGCGAGCGGCGCCACCACCTCGCCGGCGCGCTCGGCGCTGCAATCGCAACCCGCTTCTTCGAGCTCGAATGGATCGAGCGAACGCCCTCCAGTCGCGCCGTTCGCGTCACCGAGGCCGGCCGCACCGAGCTCGCGCGCGAGCTCGCGGTCCAGCTCGGTTAGCCAAGCTGGATCTGAAGACTCAGGACCGCTTCATTCCCCTGGTCGGCGATAGCCGATGCTCTTGCTTTTCGCCAGGGCCTCAAGCGTCTCTTCCACTGTCATCAAGACTGTGGTCTCGACCGAGGCTAGAGCGCCGCCTCCTGCGATAGCAAGGACTGCGCCGGCCATCGAGACGTTGTCAGGCGCCTCGAAGATCGCGTAGCCATCGTATTCGCCGAAGCCATACCAAAAGCCGTGAAGGGCGCCCCCCACCTGCTCGATGTAGGCGCGCGCTGCATCACGCCGATCTTCAGGGTTCTGAATAAGCCGCGACCATGTCTCAGGCGTGTAGCTGAAGCGCATGAGGTAGACAGGCATGGCACCTCCTAATGTGTCGATCGTGCGAGCCTACGCTACGCCGAGCCGCGACTCCCCCCGGCTATGAGGAGCGCGCGCGGCTGGCTTTATTAGAGGGTCAGCCGGCCGGGTCAGCCGGCCGCTTGCCACGCGGCACGTCCGGTGCACGAGGTTTCTGGGTCTGACTCATCGAGCGTCGGCCGCATGAGTCGTACTGCCCGCCGACGCAG
>WNGJ01003010.1_pt1 | contig 21812 bp, 24 predicted proteins | sample 5400611 | NCBI WGS metagenome assembly WNGJ01 (sample SAMN13153375, study PRJNA577476) | soil metagenome | isolation source: 40 cm soil or saprolite under Garry oak tree replicate 1 | place: USA:California | collected 2016-06-15
TCGGCTTCACGAGGCGCACATGGACCGCCGCCGTCGCGGGGAAGACGTGCGGGCGGGACGCGGGCTTGAACGGCGCGATGGCCGTCGCGATGATCGCGTCGACTCGAGGGTCGACGATCGGGCCGCCGGCCGACATCGAGTAGGAGGTCGAGCCTGTGGGCGTCGCGACGATCATCCCGTCCGCCCGAATTCGTTCCACAATCTCGTCGTCGAGGCGGATTTCAAAGTGGCGGATCTTCGCAATCTGCGCGGTGTGGACGACCGCCTCGTTCGTGCAGTCGAACATCCGTTCGCCATCGACGGTGACCTTGAGGCGCATCCGTTCCTCGACTTTGTAGTCGCCTCGCGCGATTCGGTCCAGGTAGGCGTCCGCCTCGTTCGAATTCACCTCCGCGAGGAAGCCGAGCGATCCCGAATTGATGCCGAGGACCTTGGTGTCGGAAAGCTGGAGGGCCCGCAGGATCGTGCCGTCCCCGCCGATCGCCAGGACGACGTCCGCCCGCATGTGCGCGAGCGGCTGTCCTTTCCGGTCGAGCGCCCGAGCCAGATCCGATTCCAGCACGACGTCGTGTGTCGGCTCGAGCCGTGTGAGGATCTGCTTTGACGCTTCGAGCGCGCTCGGGATGTGCGGGTTCGCGGTGATGCCGAACTTCATCGGATGGTCTCCCATGCGCGGCGGTCGCCCACCGCCACGAGGTCGGTCCGGGCCGTCGGGGTGAGGGGCAGATCGAGGTCGCGGCCATCCAGATCGAGCACGAGACCGCCCGCCTCCCGCACAATGAGCGTGCCCCCGGCGATGTCCACCGCCCGGAGCTTCGTCTCGACGAGCGCGCTGTGCATGTAGTACAAGTCCGCAGCCCCCCGCGCGACGAGGCAAAGGTCGAGCGACGCGGCGCCAAGCGCGCGCACCCGACGCGCCCGCGCGGCGATCCGCGACGCATCCGGGGCGGCGTTCGTGCCGAGGTACACGCTGAACAGGACGTCCGCCGGATCGTAGGGGTGCACGCGGATCGGGATCCCGTTCAGGAGAGCGCCGCCCCCTTTCGCGGCGTAGTACGTCGCCCCGGACACGAGATCCCGGACGAGCGCCTCCTGGACGTCGGACAGGCGCTCGTGCCCGATGGCGAGGGAGACGGAATAGGCGGGGACGCCGCGGAGTGCGTTGTGGGTTCCGTCGATTGGATCAAGGACGAGGGTCGCTTGGCCCCCGCGGTCGATGAAGCCGGCTTCCTCGCTCAGGACGTTCAGGGAGGCCTCCTCGTAGTCGAGCACGCGGAATACCGCTTCCTCTGCGATCCGGTCGATCCTGGCGCTCGGACCGCCATCCGCCCCCCGTCCCAGGACGTCCCCCGGGTTTCCGGTCATCGCCTCGACGGCGTGCTGGACTGCCTCCGCTGCCTCGAAGAGAAGTCCCTTCACCGGCCGAGCTACCGCCTGTCCTCATATAGAATTATGGGACTCGGAGGGAAAGCGCCGAAAGGTCTTCGCCGTAGGGTGGCCACTTCTCGGAAGGGGCCGGAACCGTCATGGCTCGGCGCTCTCTATGCGGTGTCGGCGCGTAAATCCGGATGTTGGCTTGAATTGGAGACGAGGCACGCGGTCGATGAATTTCTTTCCCCGTTTTCGAGTGCCGAAACTATTTGAGTTGCTTACTTCCATCCGCCGCCGCGACGGGACGCCAAGTCCACCCCACGTTGATGGGACAGACCCGTCCCTCGCTATGCTTATATAGAAGTCCCAACATAGGTAGACTCCCGAATTCCGTATTCGGAGAGATTTACATGATGCCAGCAGGAACGCAGATACTGGTCCTGAAGGAAGGGACGCGCCGCGATCGCGGCAAGGGAGCGCAGTTCAACAACATCGCCGCCGCGAAAGCGGTTGCGGACGCGGTCCGGTCGACGCTCGGCCCGCGGGGCATGGACAAGATGCTCGTCGATAGCCTCGGGGACGTCGTCATCACGAACGATGGCGTGACGATCCTCAAAGAGATCGACATCGAGCATCCGGCCGCGAAGATGCTCGTCGAGGTCGCGAAGACCCAGGACGAGGAAGCGGGCGACGGCACGACGACCGCCGTCATCCTGGCGGGGGAGCTGCTCAAGAAGGCCGAAGACCTCATCGAGCAGAACATCCACCCGACCGTCATCGCGTCCGGGTACCGGCAGGCCGCGGAGAAGGCCCGCGAGGTCCTGGAGAAGGTCGCGACGAAGATCCTACTTCGTGGACGATGACAACATCCAAGTCGTGAAGAAGCAGGGCGGCTCGATCGCGGACACATCGCTCGTCGACGGCGTCATCGTCGACAAGGAGCGCGTGCATCCCGGCATGCCGTCCGAAGTCAAGGAGGCGAAGATTGCCCTCGTCGACGCGGCGCTCGAGGTCAAGAAGACCGAGATTGACGCGAAGATCGAGATTACCGACCCGGCTCAGCTCCAAGCCTTCCTGAACGAGGAGGAGTCGATGCTGAAGCGGATGGTCGACATCGTCAAGAAGAGCGGCGCGACCGTAATCTTCTGCCAGAAAGGCATCGACGACCTCGCGCAGCACTACCTCGCGAAGGCCGATATCTACGCCGTGCGGCGGGTCAAGAAGTCGGACATGGAGAAGCTCGCGAAGGCCACGGGCGGCAAGGTCGTCACGAAGCTCGACGAGCTCTCGAAGGACGATCTCGGCTATGCCAAGCTTGTGTACGAGAAGAAGATCGGCGAGGACGAGATGACCTTCGTCACGGGCTGCAAGAACCCGAAGGCGATGTCGATTCTGATTCGAGGAGGCACGGAGCACGTCGTCGACGAGGTCGAGCGGTCCCTCGAAGACGCGACGAGCGTCGTTTCGGTCGCGATCGAGGACGGCAAGGTGATCACAGGCGGCGGTTCGAGCGCGACGGAGATCGCCTTGACCCTGCGCGACTACGCGTCGAGCGTCGGCGGGAGGGAGCAGATCGCGATCGAGGCCTTCGCCGACGCCGTCGAAGCGATCCCGCGGACCTTGGCGGAGAACGCCGGCCTAGACCCGATCGACATCCTGATCGAGCTCCGGAAGGAGCACAAGAAGGGCAACAAGTACGCGGGGATCAACGTCTTCTCGGGCAAGGTCTCCGACATGAAGAAGGAGAACGTGATCGAACCGATTCGGGTCGGCAGCCAGGCAATTTCCTCGGCCGCCGACGCGGCGGTCATGATCCTCCGCATCGACGACGTCATCGCAGCCAGGGCGGGCGAGGGCGGCGGCAAAGGCCCCGGCAAGGGCGGCGAAGGCGGCGAAGGCGGAGGCGACGGCGAGGAGTTCTGAGGGCCCCTTCCGGGGGCCCTCGGGTGGTCCCCATGGTCTCCGATCCGCCCGGCGAGGGGGAAGGTTCCCCCGCTGACGTCGACCGCCTCCTGAGGCGCCTCGACGCGCATCGGAGCCTCCCGGCGGTGTCGGCGACTCGCGTCCCGGTCCTCGGTCCACCCTCCCCGGTCGCGGACGAGCGGCACGTCGAGCCGGGGACTTTCGACGTTGTCGAAACGCCGGACCGCATCTACGTGACGCTCGAACTCCCTGGTGCGTCGAAGGAGACCCTCGAGGTCGCCACGACGAACACCCGGCTGACGGTCCACGCGCTTACGGCCGGTGGCCGCGTGTTCCACCGCGAAATCGAACTCGAGCACCCGGTCGAACCGGAGGCCATCACGGCCACGTACCGGAACGGCGTTCTCGATGTGACCCTCCCGCGCCGGCGGGGGCACAAGGTGCGCGTGCGGAGGGGCGCGTAGTATGGCCGAGGAGACGCCGACCGTGCAGCGCGAAGGCCCACCCCCCGCCGAGTCATCGGCCCCGCCGGCAAGTCAGGACGAGGCCGCGGAGCTGCGCCGCGAGAAGGAAGAGCTGCTCACGCGGCTCAAGTACCTCCAAGCGGAGTTCGAGAACTACCGCAAGCGGGCCGAGCGAGACACGGAGACGATCCTGAAGTTCGCCCACGAGACGCTCCTGGCGCGCCTCCTGCCGGTCGTCGACGAGCTCGACGCCGCCGTCGCGCGGCTCGAAGGCACCGCGGGGGACGGCGTCCGGATGGTCCGGGACAACCTCCTGAAGGCGCTCCGGGAGGCGGGACTCCAGGAGATCCCCGCCCGGGGCCTCCCGTTCGATCCGTACCTCATGGACTGCGTCCAGCGGGTCCGGGACAAAGATTCAAAAGAAGGCGTTGTGAAGGAAGTCGTGCGCAAAGGGTACCGCTACCACGACCGCGTGGTGCGACCCGCGCAAGTCGTCGTCAACGGCGAAGGTGAGGCAGATGGCTAAGATCATCGGAATCGACCTCGGCACCACGAACTCGGAAGCCGCGTACATGGAAGGGGGAACGCCGAAGATCATCCCGAGCGCGGAAGGCAGCGCGTACGGCGGGAAGATGTTCCCGTCCGTCGTCGCCTTCACGAAGGACGGCATCCTGGTCGGCGAGCCGGCGAAACGCCAGGCGGTCCTGAACCCCGAGAAGACGATCATCCAGATCAAGCGGAAGATGGGGACGGACTACAAAGTGAAGATCGACGGCAGGGATTACACGCCGCCGGAGATCTCCGCGATGATCCTCCGCAAGATCAAAGCCGACGCCGAGGCGCATCTCGGCGAGAAGATTTCACAGGCCGTGATCACGGTGCCGGCGTATTTCAACGACAACCAGCGCCAGGCGACGAAGGACGCGGGCAAGATCGCCGGCCTCGAGGTCCTGCGGCTCGTGAACGAGCCGACCGCCGCCGCGCTCGCGTACGGCTTGGACAAGAAGGGCGAAGGGAAGATCTGCGTCTTCTTCGAGGTCGTGTCCACGTCGGGCGACACGCAGCTCGGCGGCATGGACATGGACAACGCCCTGATCCAGTGGCTCGTCACGGAGTTCCGCCGGGACCACGGCATCGACCTGTCGGGCGACCGCCAGGCGATGCAGCGGCTCCGGGACGCCGCGGAGAAGGCGAAGATCGAGCTGTCCTCGACCGTCGAGACGACGATCAACCTCCCGTTCATCGCCCAGAAGGACGGCCAGCCGTTGCACCTCGAGAAGAAGCTCACGCGGGCCAAGCTGGAACAGCTCGTCGAGCCGGTTCTCGAGCGCCTCGAGAGGCCGATCCGCCAGGCTTTCAAAGACGGCGGTTGGCAATCCTCCGACGTGGGCCATGTCATCCTCGTGGGAGGTCCGACCCGCATGCCCGTCGTCCGGGAACGGTTCGAGAAGATCCTCGGCCGCCCCGCGGAACGGGGTGTCGACCCGATGCAGTGCGTCGCGCTCGGAGCGGCGATCCAGGGCGCCGTCCTGAGCGGCGAGGTCAAGGACATCCTCCTGCTCGACGTCACGCCGCTCAGTCTCGGGGTCGAGACCCTCGGCGGCGTCTTCACGAAACTGATCGAGCGGAACTCCACGATCCCGACGCGGAAGAGCGAGATCTTCACGACGGCGGCAGACGGCCAGTCGAGCGTGGAGGTCCACGTCCTGCAGGGCGAGCGGGCGATGTCCGCCGACAACGTCAGCCTCGGCCGCTTCTATCTGACGGGCATGCCACCGGCCCCGCGCGGCGTGCCGAAGATCGAGGTGACGTTCGACATCGACGCGAACGGGATCCTGAACGTCAGCGCGAAAGACCTGGCCACGGGGAAGACCGAGAAACTCACGATCATGGCGCCGCAGCGGATGGACCCGGCGAAGATCGACCAGGCGATGCGCGACGCGGAGAGCCACGCGGAGGAAGACCGCCGGCGGCGGGAACTGGTCGAGCTGCGCAACCACGCGGACCAGCTCGTCTACGCCACGGAGAAGCTCCTCAAGGAACACGGATCCGCGATCTCCGAGGCCACCCGCACGTCCGTCGAGGGCAAGCTCGAGGCCCTCAGAAAGGTCCTCCAGACGGACGACATCTCGAAGCTCCGCGCCGCGGTTGACGCGCTGAACGCCGAAGCCCAGAAGATCGGCGTCGAGATGTACGGCAAAGGCGGCCCCGCCACCGCACCGCCGCCGGGCGCCGGCGATGCCAGCGATGCCGGCGGGCCCTCCGACTCGGGGGTCGTGGACGCGGACTTCGAAGACGTCGACAAGAAGTGAGCGGGGGTCTCGGGGCGGGACGGGCGCCGGAATGACCGACCTTGACTACTACGGGGTCCTCGGCGTTCCCCGCGAGGCCTCGAAGGACGACATCAAGAAGGCGTACCGCCGGCTCGCGAAGAAATACCATCCGGACCTGAACAAGGACGACCCGAAGGCGGCGGAGGAGAAGTTCAAGCAGGTCTCCGAGGCGTACGAGGCGCTGATCGACGAAGACAAGCGCCGGATCTACGATCAGTTCGGCGCCGAGGGCCTGAAGCAGCAGGTGTGGGGTGGCCAGGGCTTCGACTGGTCCCGCTTCACGCACGCGTCGGACGTCGAGGACATCTTCGGCCGGGACTTCTTCGAGTCGGTCTTCGGACGCTCGGGGGGGTTCGGTGGCTCCCTCTTCGAGCAGTTCTTCGGCGGGGGCGTCGTCGGCCGCCGCCGCGGGCCCGCGGCGGGCCAGGACACCCACGTCGAGGTCGAGCTCACCCTCGAGGACGTCGCCCGCGGCGGCCGCAAGGAGATCACGGTCCGATACCCGATGACGTGCCCGGCATGCCGGGGGACGGGGGCGGAAGGGGAGCGGCTCGTGACGTGCCCGACCTGCGGAGGCCGGGGCCAGGTGAGCAGCGCCCAGCGGCGGGGCCACAGCCAGTTCATCACGATCACCACGTGCCCGAAGTGCAACGGCCGCGGGCAGTGGCCGGAGGCTCCGTGCCCCCGGTGCCACGGCGACGGCCGCCTCGAGGAGGACCGGACGATCGCGGTCGACATCCCGCCCGGAGTCCCGGAAGGGGTCCGGCTCCGGGTGCCGGGGCGGGGCCTCGCGGGGGACGCGGGCGCGCCTCCGGGGGACCTGTACGTCGTCATTCGAGTCGCCCCGCACGACCGGTTCGTCCGGGACGGCGACGATGTGCTCATCGATCTGCCGATCTCGTTCTCCCAGGCCGCCCTCGGCACGGAGGTCGAGGTCCCGACGCTCGACGGGAGGAGTCGGCTGCAGGTGCCCACGGGCATCCAGAGCCACACGGTGCTCCGGCTCCGCGGGAAGGGACTCCCGAGGTTCCAGGGGCGCGGCCGGGGCGACGAACTCGTGCGCGTGGTCGTCGTCACGCCGACCCGCCTGACCGCCGACGAGCGGCGGGCGCTCGAGCAATTGGGCCGGAGTCGAGGGGAGGATGGGGGCGCGCGGGGCGCCTTCGATCGGTTCCGGAGGCCTTAGGGCGAGGGGATTCCCGCCAGGTACGAGACGAGTTTGATCATTCCGTAGAACGCGACGAGGGCGCCCACGACGGTCACGATTGCTAGCGCGTCACGGAGAAGCAAGCCCTTCGCATCGAGTTCCGGAGCGACCTGTTCCTGCAGAATATGAATCTCCTCCCGACACGATGCGGGAGATGGATATGAATCGGTTCCGACTCAATAATCACTGATGTGAATCATTTGTGAAAACGGCCGATTCGCAGAAGGATTATCCGCCCCGGTTCGGTTCGTCCCTCGCGATGCGCAAGGTCCTCGCGATCCTGACCGAAGACTTCCGCCTCTACCACGACCTCGTCGCCGCGCTCAAGGCGCGGGACCTGCCGTTCGCCAGCCTCTCCTTCGCCCGCCGCGTCCCGGAGTCGGTCGGGGCGATCCTGACGTCCCCCGCCGAAGCGGCGAAGATCCGCTTCCCGCACGTCGTCCGGGTCGACGACATCGACGCGTCGATCGCGAAGGCCCTGCAGCTGCTGAAGGGCAAGGCCGCGTGGCGGGAGCTCTGGATTGGGGTGGACCCGGGCCGAGAGCCCGGAGTCGCGATCATCGGGGACGGAGAGGTGATCGACACGCGCATCGCCGCGAGTCCCGAGGCGGTCGCGTTCCACGTGCATCAAGCCGTGCGGACGTTCCCTGCGGAGGAGGTGAAGGTGCGCGTCGGCCACGGCGACCCCACGAATCGGAATCGGATCCTGAACGCGCTCTCGCGGGACCGCCTGCGCGTGGAGATCGTCGACGAGGCCGGGACGACCCATCGGAGCCCCCAGCCGGACGTCGACGCGGCGATCGAGATCGCCCGGACGCCGGGCCCGCGGGCCGTCCCCCCGTTCGAGATTCGCCCGACGCCGGGGGAGGTCCGCGAGATTCAGCGGCGCTCCCGCCTCGGAAGCGGCGGCGTCGTGACGATCTCCTCGGAGCTGGCCGGGGCCGTGGCCCGAGGCGAACTCACCCTCGAGGAAGCGATCGCCCGCGCGCGGCGGAAGGAAGGCCGATCACAGGGCTAGGCTGTAGCGCGCCTCGAGCTCCTTGCGGCGTTTGAAGTACATCTCCTCCGCAATCTCGCCGGCCGCGAGTTTCGCTTCCAGCGCTTCGAGTTCGCGCGCGAAGTCGGACTTGAACGACGACGTGTACTCTTTCACGACGCGCTCGAGGAGGTCCAAGAGGTCCTTCCCGCGTTGCGTCACCTGGTACACGATTCGAGGCCGTCCGTTCGGCGGGAAAATTGCGGCACGGTCCACGAGACCCCACGCGAACAACTCGACGAGTTGCTTGTCAACGGACGTTCGGCGGATCTTCAGTTTCTTCGCGAGGTCTTCCGGGTGGTCGAACCCCTTCTGGAGCAGCCGAAGGATTTGGCGGCGCGTTTCCGAGCCCGCAATACGGATGAGCTCCAACGGTTCCGGCATCCCGTCCGGCGAGTCGTTTCGGCCTACTTCAACGTTCTTCCCCGTCGCGTCGGACGTCGTCTCCCCGGAAGGAGATGATGTCGAGACGCCGGCGGAAGGTATCATTTTTATCCGCGACGTTTGCATAAATAAGCCGGGTCCCATCGACTCGGTATGCTCGGACACAAGAACGCCCGGAAGAAGACCGAGACATGGATTGCGAAAGCCCCGTTCGAGGCCCGTGCGCGGAAGGAAATGTATTTCGCTGTGGCCTCCACTTTCCGGTGGACCCAATGAAGCGGAAGGACATCCTCCGGAAACTCGAGGAACGCCTCGCGCGCGGCGAGATCAACGAGAAGACATACTTGGAGATCAAGGCCCGCTACGATTCGGAACCGGAAGAGCCGGAGGAGTCGGAAGCACCTGAGGCAGTGACGCCGGATCTCGGGGAGGCGATTGGGGCCGTCGTGGCGCAGGCGACAGCCGAGGCGTCCCGCCATGCCGAGCACGCGGCTCACGTCGTCGGCGAAGCGATGCGCGCCGTGGACTTCTCGGGGATCGGAACGAAGCTGAGCGAGGAATCGATCAAGATCCTCGGCAGCGGCGTCGTGACGGGGAACCCGATCAAGACGGCGGAGTTCAAGGCCGCCGGGAGCGCCCGGGTCCAAGGTCCATTGGAGGCGGAGAGCGCCCGGATCGCCGGATCCTGCATCTTCGATTCCGACGTGCATGTGGAGGAATTCCGAGCTGCGGGATCGACGCGCATCGCGGGGAACCTGAAAGCCGAGGAGATCGAGACGAGCGGCTCCCTTCAGGTCGACGGCTCCATTGCAGCGGAGGAGATTTCCTCGAGCGGCTCGCTGAGTGTCAAAGGCCGGGTCGAGGCCGAGGAATTTCGATTGAGCGGGTCCGTTCGTATCGACGGTGGGTTAAAGGCCGAAGAAGTCGAGATCGACCTCCAGGGCACCTCGAAGATTCCCACGATCGAGGCGGAGGAAATCCGCGTGAAGGCCACCGGAGGCTTTTTCCGGATCCGCGGGGAGTTGACCGCGGACCGAATCGAAGGCCAAGAGATTGAGCTCGAGGCGACGACGGCGACGCTCGTCAAGGGAAATGCGGTCCGCATCGGGCCCCACTGCCGCATCGACGTCGTCGAGGCGAAGGAGCTCGTCGTGCACTCGTCGAGCGAGGTCCGCGAGCGTCGGACCGTCTCGTGACTTCTGAACTTTGTCGGACCGCGATTACCGTCCCACAACCTTGATATAAGCCGGGGGACTTCGAACCGGTGTGCCTGAGCGGATTGTCCTCAAGGTGGCCGAAGCGCCCCAGTCGGACGTCGGCTTGGGTCGGGCCCGCGTCGACACGAAGACCCGCGTGGCGCTCGGCGTCGACGTGGGCGAGATTATCCAGATCATCGGGAAGAAGTCCACGGCGGCGAAGTTGTTCCGCGTGATGCAGGAGGACGAAGGGAAGAGCATCATCCGCATCGATGGCCTCGTCCGTCGGAACGTCGGGGTGAGCCTCGGGGACAAGGTCGAGGTCCGCAAGGCCGAGGTCCTGCCGGCGGAGCGCATCACGATTGCGCCAATCATCAGCGAGGGCCATAAGATCTCCTTCGGCCAAGGGATCGAGAACTTCGTGAAGCGCGGCCTCCTGAAGCGTCCGCTGAACAAGGGCGACGTCGTCATCGTCCCCGGCATCGCCCTCATGGGCGGCGCCCTCCCGTTCATGGTCATCAGCACGGCGCCCAAAGGAATCGTCCAGATTCAGGACGACACGATTATCGAGATGAAAGAGGAGCCCGTCCGCGAGGGCGAGGTCCTCACGCCGACCGTCACGTACGAAGACATCGGCGGCCTGAAGGAGGAGCTCATGAAGGTCCGCGAGATGATCGAGCTCCCACTGAAGCACGCGGAGCTGTTCGAGCGCCTCGGCATCGATCCTCCGAAGGGAGTGCTTCTGTACGGCCCGCCGGGGACCGGCAAGACGCTCATCGCCAAAGCGGTCGCGAACGAGGCTGGGGCCAACTTCTACTCCATCCAAGGGCCGGAGATCATGTCGAAGTACTACGGCCAGAGCGAGGAACGCCTCCGGGAGAAGTTCGAGGAGGCGCAGAAGAACGCGCCGAGCGTCCTGTTCATCGACGAGCTCGACTCCATCGCTCCGAAGCGGGAGGAGGTCACCGGCGAGGTCGAGCGTCGGGTCGTCGCCCAGCTCCTGACGCTGATGGACGGGCTCTCGGGCCGCGGTCAGGTCATCGTCATCGGCGCGACGAACCGCGACGAGGCGATCGATCCCGCGCTGCGCCGGCCGGGCCGCTTCGATCGGGAAATCGAGATCGGAGTCCCGGACCGGATGGGCCGGAAAGAGGTCCTGCAGATTCACACGCGAGGCATGCCGATCGAAGGCGCCGAGGACGATCGGGACCGGCTGCTCTCCGAGCTCGCCGACGTATGCCATGGGTTCGTCGGGGCGGACCTCGCCGCCCTCGCCCGGGAGGCGGCGATGAAGGCGTTGCGGCGATACCTCCCTGAGATCGACCTCGACAAGCCGATCCCCGCGGAGACGCTGGAGAAGATGCGGGTGACGAGCGAGGACTTCAAGCTCGCGCTGAAGGAGGTCGAGCCGAGCGCGATGCGGGAGGTCCTCGTCGAGGTGCCGCGCGTCAACTGGTCCGATGTCGGTGGCCTCGAGGACGTGAAGATGAAGCTTCGCGAGGCCGTCGAGATGCCGCTCAAGGATCCCGAGGCGTTCAAGCGGATGGGCATCCGGCCGCCGCGCGGCATCCTGCTGTACGGCCCGCCCGGGAGCGGCAAGACGCTGCTCGCGAAAGCCGTGGCCACGGAGTCCGAGGCGAACTTCATCTCGATTAAGGGTCCGGAGGTCATGTCCAAGTGGGTCGGCGAATCGGAGAAGGCCGTCCGGATGATCTTCAAGAAGGCGAAACAGGTCGCTCCCTGCATCGTCTTCCTCGACGAGCTCGACGCGGTCGCCCACGTCCGCGGATTCGACTCGGATAGCGGCGTGAGCGAACGGGTCGTGAACCAGCTCCTGACGTCGATGGACGGCCTCGAGTCCCTCGAGGGCGTCGTCGTGATCGGCGCGACGAACCGTCCGGACCGGCTCGATCCGGCGATGCTTCGCACGGGCCGATTCGACCGCATCCTGCTCGTGCCGACCCCGAACCGGGACGCGCGCCTCGCGATCCTTAAGGTGCACACGAAGACGATGCCTCTGGACGGCGTCGACCTCGAGGAGCTCGCGGTCGACATCGACGGCTACTCCGGCGCGGACATCGAAGGGTTGTGCCGTGAAGCCGCGATGATCGCGCTCCGCGAGAGCAAACATGCGAAGCGCGTGTCGACGACGCACTTCCAGGAAGCCATGAAGGTCGTCCGTCCGAGCATCGATGCGGACACGATTAAGTTCTACGAGGAGTTCGACAAACGTTTCAAGAAAGGCGTCGAGCGGAAGCGCGAAGAGAGCGTCCTGTACCGCTGACGTCCCGCGAATTCACGTCGGACCTTTTTTATCCACCTGCCTGCTTGCGGGGTCGATGCGCCTCCCTCCCTTCAGGGCATGGGCCCGTCGGATCTGGGGCCTCGGACCGTCGCGCTTGGCCCTCGGCCTCGCGATTCTCCTCGCGTTGATCGCCGTTGGGTCGCCGCTGTGGTCGATGGCCTGGGTGAGCGGCGGCAACCGCGAGATCAGTTCCTACAGCTGGACGACCGTCACCATGGACAACTACCTGAATGGCAACTGGGACGGGACCCTCATCCTGCCGTACACGTCCGGCTTCTTCTCCTTCGACACCGTGGCGGGCGTCCTCGCCACCGCATATCTCCTTGTCGTGGTGTTCATCCTCCTAATCATCGCGGTCGCGGTGCTCTTCACGATCGAACGCACGCGGCGGATGTCGACCCTCACGCTCTTGGTCATGAGCCTTCTCGTGGTCGGCGTCGGACTCTTGGCCCTCCTCTACCCGATCGTCGCAATTCCCGGCGCCGCGACGACGGACGTCGGGACGTTCACGGTCGCGGGGTTCTGGGGTTCTACCCGTACCACGGCGCCATCGCGGGACTGGTCGTGGGGTGCGGGCCTCGGTTGGTGGCTTCTCCTCATCTCCGTCGTCCTCGGAATCGTCGGCGCGGCCCTCCCGTACCTGAAGAGCATCCGCGCGATGGTGCCTCCTCCGCCGGAAGACTGGCAGCCGCCGGCGCGCTGATTCCGCATCGCGGCGGAACGTTCATATATCGTGCGTCAGATGTCTGTCGGACAAAGGGATGGGATCCCGCCGCGGCGGTGCCGCAACGGGCCCTCGCCGATGCGGGTGATGGGATGAAGAAGTTTGCCACGGAGCTCCGGGGCAAGACCGTCATGACGAACGACGGTCAGATCCTGGGGACGATTGAGAACTTCATCGTGAACACGAAGAGCGGGAAGCTGTCCGACGTCCTCGTGCTCCCGGCGGAGAATGTGCCGAGGAAAGGAATCAAGACGGATCCGGAAGGTCGGCTCATCCTGCCGTTTCAGGGCATGCGGGCCGTCAAGGACGTCGTCGTGATGAACCTGTAAACCGCGCGGGCACAGGTTATGTTGTCGCCCCGGCGAGGACTCTCAATGCGACCGCGAGCTTCTCGGGCTCCTCGAGTAGGGCCTCGAGCACGGCCGCCAGGAGCGCGGCGGTGGACCACGCGTCAATCGCGAGGTCCGGATCCATCCCGACGGACCATTCGACCGGGGCCTCATCCATGGATCACGTCACCGTGGTCTGTTCCACAACGCTCCCGTTGACCTCGAGCGTGAAACGGTAGGTGAACGCAGACAGGTTGTTCGGGTCAACGGCAATGTGTACGCCCCACGTGTGCGTTCCAACCGAGAGAGCATCTTGGTTCCAGAAATACACGCCGTATCCGTACTGGACCCCATTCTCGAACGCGCGTAAATGCAGGTGAAGCTTGTCGACACCGATCGACGCGCCCTCGATTGCGAACTGCACGTCAAACGTCATGTTCCCCTTCCCATCGAGACCCATCTTGGTGATGCTCACGAAATGCGCCTTCGGGGACGTGAGTACGTAGACGGCCGCGGCGAGGCCGACTACGACGACGAGAGCGACGATCACGATTGCGACCACGAGCAAGGGAGACTTCTTCTTCGTCGGTAGAGCCGCATACGGCTGTCCTGGCCAGTATCCAGGTCCGATCGGCGGCGCCTGCATCTGCGGCGAGAGAGGCGGAGCCGACGGAGGCCACGTCTGTGCGGGGGCCGGCGACGGGGCGGCCGCGGGCGCTGCCGTATCGTCGGCCGTGGACCTTGGGATCCGCGCTCCGCAGTGCATGCAGAACGCAGCTCCGGGTTGGAGCGGCGCCCCGCACGCGCCGCAATAGTTCAGGGCCACGCCCTCACTTCGAGATGTCTTTCAGCTTGCCCGCGAGCTCGGAGAGGTCCATCCCCGTCAGCGCCTTCACGAGCGCCGGCGCCGTGGCGGCGATGTCCACGACGCTCCCGACGAGTTGCGATGGGCCCCGTTCGCCCATGATGATGAGCTTCTGCGTCGTCTCGAGCGACTTCGCCGCGTTGGCGACGATCTCCGGAAGCTTTTCGACGATGAGCTGCGTGACCGCCGCGCGGCCGTACTGCTCCCACGCCTGTGCCTTCGCGCGCATCGCCTCCGCTTCCGCGAGTCCGGTCGCCTTGATCGCGTACGCCTGTGCCTCGCCCTTGAGCCGGATGATGTCCGCCTCCGCGGTGCCTTCCTGTCGGATGCGCTCCGCCTCGCCGGCGGCCGTCCGGGAGAGACGCTCCCGCTCGCCCTCCGAGACGAGGATCGCGCGCTCTTTCTCGCCCTCGGCGGTGATGATGGACCTTCGCTTCTCGCCATCCGCGAGGGCGGCCACGGCATCCGCCTGCATCTTCGCGGGCACGACTTGGGCCGCCATCTGCTCCTGCTCCCGCCGCCGGACTTCCTGTTCCTGGACGAGGACCTCTTGCTCCTTGGCCCGGATGTCGATTTTCCGCTGTTCGACGATTAGCTCTTGTTGCCGCTTCGCGGTTTGGAGCTGGAAGGCGATTTCCTTGTTCGCTCTCTCGAACTCGACGGTCGCTTCGGACTGCTGTTTTATGATGTCTCGGTCCCGGTGGAACTGGGCGACGTTCGCCTCCGCGCTCGCGTTCGCCTTCTCGGCCTCTTGCGCCGCTTGGGCCTCCGCGATTGTCGCCTCGCGGTTCGCGTTCGCCTTTCCCATCCGGGCGTCCCTCTTGACCTCCTCTGTCCGCTTGACGCCGAGGGCGTCCAGGTAGCCCATCGCGTCTTCGATTTCCTTGATCACGAAGGATCGAATCTCGATTCCCATGTTCCGCAGGTCGTTGCCCGCCATGCCGAGGATCTTCGACGCGATCGCGTCGCGGTCCGAGTTGACCTCTTCGACCGTCAAGGTCGCGCACACGCCACGGACGTGTCCTTCCAGTGTCTTTAGCGCAATCTCATCGACCTGCTGTTCGGTCTTTCCTAGTAGGTTCTCGGCGGCGGTGTCCAGCGTCGCTTCGTCGGACGAGATCTTAACCTGCGCGACCGCCTTGATGTTGATCTTCGCGCCGGATCGCTTGACGTCGGTCACGATGTCCGTGACGACCAGATCCAACGTGCGCACGTCGAGCTTGAGCCACTCTACGGACTCGAAGATCGGATAAATGAATTTCGCGCCGCCCGATTTTACTGTGTATCCGCGGCCACCGGGCCCGCGCTGCTTTTTCCCGTAGATCACCATCGCCATGTTCGGCGGGACCTTCTTGTATCGGCTCGCATACGCCAGCACAGTCCCAAACCCGCCACCCACGATTGCCAGTACGACGAATACGATGATATCCCCGTCTGCCATGACACTCCCTCCTACACTCTGTGCACCTTGACCGAGTTCCCTACGATTGAATCGACGACGACGTGCTCGTCCGTCCCGATCGGGTCTTCGGAGATCGCTTGGAGCAGCGTGCGTCCCCGCGCCTGCGTCACAACGACGATTTGGCCGGGCTGACCCGGCTTGATCGGGATCATGACTTGACCCTTGTACCCGACCAGGGTCGCGAGATCCACCCGCGTCTCCGCCTGGCTCTTCACGAACAGGTTCAGCATGACCACGTACATCCCGCCGGCCACCAGGATCGCGAAGACGGCGGCGAGGACCGGCGTGACGATCGAGCCGAAGCCAAGGGTCTCGAGGATCGTCCCGAAGCCGCCGAACGCCGTGCCGAAGGCGGAAACGATCGGCAGGCTGAGCGGGCTGAGGCCCGTGTCGACGTCCAGGCCGATGTCGTGATCGAAATCGAGCCCTCCGATATCTCCCAAGACGAGGACCAGGATGAGGAGCATGAGGAAAATGATCATCACCCACGTGTACGGACTCAGACCGAGGAGAGCCATCGTTTCACCTCCCCTGACGCCAGTCACGCGTGACGGACTCGACCTTCTGGGAAGGCAGCTTCACGACTCCGGAGGCGCCGCTCGCGCGAGCACCACAGTTCCAGCAGAAGGTATCCGTGCGCTTCACCTTCGCGCCGCAGTACGCGCAGTACGTCGCCGTCGCGGGGGGTCGCGCGGGGCTCGCCGGGGGCTTCGGAGGCGCCGGGGCCGTCTTGCCCGGAACCGTCGGAGCAGGCGGTCCACTGGCCCTCGAGCCGTCGTCGAACACGGTGCCGCACTCGTTGCATCGCTTCGCGTCCTCCGTCACGAGGGCGCCGCAGATCGGGCACACGAACCCGCGGAACACGACGCCGCGGCGGCCGAACCCGAGATCGCGGTTCGCGTTGAATTCCAGCGCCCGGCGCGAATCGAACTCGAGCGGACGCCGGGCATCGAACTCCAGGGGGCGGCCCGGAGTGAATTCGAGCTCCCGGTCCGAATTGAAGTTCAGGAGGTCGGCCATTGCCCTCCACTCTCCCCCTCAAGATATCCGGGCGTACGCCCATAAACGTTGTGTAGGCATCCCGCGGGAAGTCAGAGGAGGACGCGGCGCTCCTCCTTGACGACGTTCAGCACGACCTGCGTGTACGTGTTCTCGACGTACTCCATCGAGCCGAGGCGCTTGATGAACGCGTCGAGTTCGCGGGTCGTCCGCAGCCGCACCACGACGATTGAGTCCCACTCGCCGGTGACGTCGTACACGTGGGTGACGCGCTCGTCCTTCGCGATCCGGCGTTGGACCTCGAGGAGCTTGCCTTTCTGGATCTTCACCCCGACGACCGCGAGGACGTCAAAGCCGAGCTTCGATTCGTTCAGGAGCGGGACGTATCCGGAGATGACGCCGTCCTCCTCGAGCCTGTGGATCCGGTTCGAGACCGTGCTGATGCTCGCATCGACTTCCTTTGAGATGTCTCGGAACGACTTGCGCGCGTCTGAGTTGAGGAGGCGTACGATCCGAACGTCGAGGTCATCGAGTCCTTCCGAGGATGCCATGGTCTCTCCGTCCTCCGGTCGGCCGAATGCTCGGATTGTGCGTCGGCCGTGCGGGACGTTCCGAACAATGTCCCACAGAATATGAGGATTCCGGTCATATGTACGGTTTCCGAGGCCAACAGTTTATATATGTTCATATTTCTCGCTAACGCAACGGACGGACGGCGGGTCCGTCCAGGCGGGAAGGACATGGCGATTGCCTCGAGCACCCCGGCGAAGTCCAAGAAACTGACCGTGGCGTCGGCGTTGAAACGGATCGAGACCGAGGGGATCCGGTGGATCGACCTGCAGTTCGTCGACGTCCTCGGAGCGCTTCAACATATCACGATTCCTTCGACTTCCTTGGGTCCGGAGGAGTTCAAGCGGGGGGTCGGCAAGTTGGATGGCTCTTCGATCAAGGGCTTCAAGGAAATCCACGAGTCCGACATGGTGATGGACCCCGACCCGTCCACGTTGGCCGTGCTTCCGTGGTACGAGGGGGCGCACAAGACCGCCCGCTTCTTCGTCGACGTGTACGAGGGCGGCAGCCACGAGCGATTCAGCCGGGACTCGCGTTACATGGCCCAGCGAGCCGTCCAGTTCGCCGCGGACCAAGGCTACGATACGACGTACTGGGGTCCGGAGATCGAGTTCTTCGTGTTCGACGGCATCCGAATGCTGCCGACCGCGGACGCGGTCCGGAACCCGTGGTCCGGTGCCGGGTACGAGATTATCTCCCGCGAGGCTCCTTGGCAGGCCAGCGACGGCAAGAACTTCCCGATCCGGTTCAAGGAAGGCTACTACCCCGCGCCGCCCGTCGACAGCCTCCAGGACTTCCGCAACGAGGCGTGTCGGGTGCTCATCGATTCCTTCGGCCTCACGCTCGACGCGCACCACCATGAGGTCGCGACCGCAGGGCAGTGTGAGATCGACATGCGCTACGACGAGCTCGTGCCGATGGCGGACAACGTCGTCACGTACCGCTACGTCATGAAGATGGTCGCGCACAAGATGGGGATGATGGCCACGTTCATGCCGAAGCCGATCTTCGGCGACAACGCGAGCGGGATGCACGTCCACCAGAGCCTCTGGACGAAAGGCAAGAACATGATGTTCGATCCGAAGGACGAGTATGCGGAGATCAGCCAGACGTGCCGGTACTACATCGGCGGGTTGATGGACCACGCCCGCAGCCTGTGCGCGTTCACGAACCCGACGACGAACTCGTATCGCCGGCTCGTGCCGGGCTACGAGGCGCCCGTGTTCATCGCCTGGTCGAAGCGCAACCGCAGCGCGAACATCCGGATCCCGATGTACTACCAGGGGATCGAGGCCGCGAAGCGGATCGAATACCGCACCCCGGACCCGGCCTGCAACCCGTACCTCTCGTTCGCGGCGATGTTGTGCGCCGGCCTGGACGGCGTCAAGCGGAAGCTCGACCCGGGCGACCCGGTCGACGAGGACCTGTACCACCTGAGCGCGAGCAAGCGCAAGGAATACGGCGTCCGCGAGCTGCCCGGCTCCTTGAAAGAGTCGATCGAGCACCTGCAGACGGACTATATGTTCCTCAAGTCCGTCTTCCCGCAGGACCTCCTCGAGAAGTATGAGGAGCTGAAGCTCGACGAGCACCTGCAGACCTCGCTCCGGCCCTCGCCGTACGAGTTCTACCGGTACATGGACGCCTGATTCGCGCCAGCTGCCGAAGACAATCGGCGGGGTATCCCCGCGTCGGCCCCTTTCGAGGTCGTGTCCGTCCCGGCTCAGGCCGAGGTCGCCTTCTTCCGGGCGGACCACCACGCGGTGACGTACCCGATTCCTCCTAGGAAGAACCCGAGAAGGGCAATTCCGAGGAGGGCGGTGATGTACGGCGCGAGAGGGTTCAGGATGTTCGTATGGACGTAGAACGCGTTCTTGCCGAGGCCCCCCGAGGACACCGGCAGCAACGCTGCGCCTCCCATGTACCCGCCGTAAGCCATGAGGAGAGTCCCTGCGCTCGCGCCAACGCCTCCGAGGACCAGGTGAAGCCAAGCCACGAAGTTCCGCCACCCCGTGTAGACGGCGCCAAGGGTGACCTCGAGGTGTTGATAGAACAGCGCGCTCATCGCGACCCCCAACACGCCGACGAGACCGTAGCCGATCATCCCGACCACGAACCACATCCCGGCGCTCGAGCACGTCGCCGTGCCCGTCCCCGCGGTCTGATTGGTGATCGTGACGGAGCAGGTGTCCCCTCCCGCGACGATCCGTCCGGGACTGGGATTCATCTGTAACGCGCTGATTCCGATCAAGACGCCCAAGATGGCGAACGCGATGGCGCCTTGGATGATGGCAGCCCCGATGAAACGACCCGCCCAACGGCTCCGATTCGGTTCCATGGAGGCCTCAACAATAGGCTAGTCCATAACGATTTCGTAATTACCTGCAACCATCGTGGACGCGAGCGCGGTCAGAAGGAAATCGATGCTGTTCGACCTCGCAGCCGCCTAATCCTCCAAGACGACCAGCCAGCCCGTCATCGTCGGTTGATGGTATTCGCAGCGGTACGCGAAGATCCCCGGCGTGTTCGCGACGAAGGAGAATGTCGTGGTGTTGCCGTAGGGCAGCACGTGGTTCATCGCATACGGCGCGTCCATCGTGAACGTATGGTCCTCCGGCTCGGTCTCCGTGTTGAAGAAGTGGACCGTCACATTGTCGCCCAGATTGACCGTCATCCGGTCCGGCGCGAAGTAGTCATGGGAAGGGAACCCTGGCGTGCTGTCGTTGAACGGCAGCACGACCGTGAAGACCCAAAACTCCCGGGCCTGCGCCGGCTGCAGCGTCCGAGGCGGCGAAGGAGGAGCCCGCGAAAGGTAGCCCGCTGCGTATCCGGCCACGGCGCCCACCAGCGCAGCCACGACGATCGCGATCACCAGAGTCCTGCCCACGGAGAAGGAACTGCGTTCCGGAAGTCCCGCCATGAAGTTGCCTCGGTCGCGGGAGGAGAGGGAGGGGCTCTTGAGGGCGCGATACGTACTATCTGTATTTCGCCGCCAATACGTATTTTTGCGAGTAGTTCCCCGAGGCCCAGATCGCCGCCGCGGTTTCGATTCGAGTCAGGTGCGCCGCGCCGGTCAAGGTTGGTTCCGGTCCGCCCCTGGGCGCGTTCAGGGACGACCGGGCGCTGGTTTAAGTCGAACGGTGTATGTCCCGACCCCCGGAATGGTCGAGCAGAAGGACGAGATCACCGAGGAGCGCCGCATCCTCAAGAAGGCGGGCGTCCTCGACGACAAGCTCCTCGACAAGATGGACATCTACCCCGGAGACCGCGTGCGGTTCCGGTTCTACTATTCGCATTCCGGCTTCGAAGAGATCGTCGGTCACTTCGTGGGCTTCTACACGTTGTACGAGGGCCCGGAAGGCGGCGGCGACCTCAACCTCGTCATCCGCATGGTGAAGGACGGCCGTGCGACGGTCGTCTACAAGGACCGGAACTACCTCGAAGAGTTCGAGGTCCTCGAGCCAAACCTCGAGGTCCGCGACCAGATCAAGGACCTTGACGCCCGCCACGGACGGCACGTGGGGCACGAGTTCGGCTGAGCCTCAGTACCGGTCGATGCCCTGCGCGAGCGCATGAAGGCGCGCGATCCGTTCCTGGATCGGCGGGTGGGTGGCGAAGATGCGGACAAATGCCCCTCCGCGGAACGGGTTCACGATGAAGAGGCTCTGGGACGCCGGGCTGCCGAACGTGATCGGCCGACGGCGGTTTTCGACCTCGAGCTTCTCGAGCGCGGACGCCAAGGCGAGCGGCTGCCCGATCGCCTTCGCGCCGCTGTAGTCCGCTTTGTATTCCCGGCTGCGGGAGATCGCCAGCTGCACGAGGAGCGCGGCAATTGGCGCGAGGACCATCCCGACGACGGCGAGGATCATCGCGGCCCCATTCCCGTTCCGGTCCCGGGATCCGCCGAACAGGCTGTTCCACCAGAACATCCGCGCCATGAAGGAGATCGCGCCCGCGAGGGTTGCCGCGACGGACATCACGAGGATGTCCCGGTTCCGGACGTGGGACACCTCGTGCGCGAGGACCCCCCGGAGCTCGTCTTCGCTCAGCAGCCGGAGGATTCCTTCGGTCACCGCGACGACCGCGTGCTCGGGGTTCCGGCCCGTCGCGAACGCGTTCGGCGTCTGGGTCGGGACGATGGCCACCTTGGGCATCGGTAGGCTCGCCTGCAGGGTCACCTGCCGTACGATTCGATAGAGGCCGGGTGCCTCCGCCTCCGTCACGAGCCTCGCCCGGTACGACCAGAGGACGATCTTGTCGGACGCGAAGTACGCGATCGCGTTCATCGCACCCGCCAGCAACAGGAACAGGATTGCGCCGGTGATCCAATCGCCGAGCCAGACCGTGCCGATCGCCCAACCGAACAGCACGAAGATGCCCGCGAGCAGGACGAACAAAGCGACGGTCCTCGCGTACGCGCCCACGGTCTCCACTCCCCACACTGGGTGTCGTCCTAGGACCCGTACGTCTCATATGAAGTTGATGCGGGCACGCCCGGTGCCGGAACGGGACCTTCACAGCCCGAGGACCTCGGCGTACCCTTCCATGTCCATGAAGCCGTGTCCGCTCACGTTGAAGGCGATGACCTTGGCCTCGCCCGACTCCTTGCACTTCAGCGCCTCGTCGACCGCGCAGGCGATGCTGTAC
>WNGJ01001690.1_pt1 | contig 21799 bp, 20 predicted proteins | sample 5400611 | NCBI WGS metagenome assembly WNGJ01 (sample SAMN13153375, study PRJNA577476) | soil metagenome | isolation source: 40 cm soil or saprolite under Garry oak tree replicate 1 | place: USA:California | collected 2016-06-15
AGGCATATCAATGTCAACATACTGCGCTACTTTTCTGATCCCGCTATCCTGGACGACAAGGCGAAAGCCTTCCTCCAGCGCGGCATGACTCTGGCACTGGAGTGTGCGGTGCAAGGGCTGGTGGTGCCGCATATCGGCAGAACTATCGACAGCACCGTCGAGGCCATTAATGCCGGGCTACAGGCGCTCAAGTCGGGCCGTAGCGCGCTGGGCAAAGTGGCGGTGATTGTGGATCGAAATCTCGAGGAGTCGAGTTGACGAAGGACCTCTTCGTCCATTGGATCGGCGACCCTTTCGCTCTGGAGGATCACCAATCCATATACCTTTGCATAACCATATCCTGCGGTGAACCGATCCGGATCGAAGAATTGCTGGCATCGCCCGTATGAGCCCAGCTACGTTCCGTACCACGATCACTGGCTGCCCCTTTGCCGCAACCTCGCACGCAACGATGCAGGTGAATCCGGTTAGTCAGATATTGGTTACTTTCCTGTGTCCCTGGCTACGAGCGAGCCATTCAGAAGGAGACATTCCTACACGTTGCGTAAAGACTCGCGTTAGAGCTGTCGCATTTGCATACCCCACTGCGGCCGCGATCAGTTCAGCGAGTTGCCTTTATGCAACATCGTTTGGGCAACTCCCAGCCGCCAATTTGTTAGGTAATCAAACGGTGTCATGCCGACAACCTGGCGAAAGTAAGCAGCGAAGCGCGCACGGGACATACCGGCGCATTGAGCAAGTTGTTCCAGCGACCAGGAAGTTTCAGGATGTTTATGCATGCCCTCGATTTGCCTTGCCCAAACGCAAATCACTGAGCCCTATCAAAATTCCGCTATCGATAAGGTGCGTATTCATTGTTGATCGTATGAGAAGTACAAAGACATATTCGAATAATCGATCGATGGCAGCCTGGCGGCCTGGTAATTCTGAGAAAGCCTCCGAAAACAAAAGCTGCAGGGTCGGTCCAAGTTCGGGAAGGGCGTCGAGCGGAAGCACAAGTGGTTCTGGAAACGACGCGATGAGAGGATTCAACATTCCGGCGCCAAATTCGATCGTCGCGCACACGAGCTCGGCTCCCTCTTGCTCTGGGCCGTGAAGACGATGGAGGCGAGGACGTGGAAAAAACAGGATGCTCGGTGTATCAATGACGATCTGACGAGCATCGGGCCGGGTGATCTTCAGTCTTCCTTTCTTGAGCACATGAAGATGTCCGGCATGTTCGCTTTCTTGATCCCCGGAGCTTCCGCACAAGAGTCCCGAATAAAACATCCGGGCCGTGAGAGAAAACCTTTCGAAGAAGGGTGCCAGTTGATCCATGTGAGACTATAAGATATCTAAACGATACAGTTAGTGACAATCCGTATCATCTTATCTTCAGAAAAGTTTCCTGCGCAGTGCAGAAGCGCTGCCCGGATTGGAGAAGAGTATGTCCCGTATCGCTCCCGATATCGCATCAAACATCGACAACGACGTTGCCGCCACGCCTTCTCAGGTTTCTTCGGCTGGGCCTTCCAAATCAACTAAAAGTAGCCTAACCCGATTGGCCGCATGGATAAACGATCATAATGTCCCTTTCCGTGTAACCAGCATTGGCATGATCGTTATGCTTCTTTGGGCCGGGTCCTATAAAATGACCGCTCCCGGCGCCGAAGGTATCGTTCCCCTGGTTTCCAACAGTCCGCTGATCAGTTGGCACTTCAAATTATTTGGTCCCTATATCGGCTCAGACCTCATCGGAATCACTGAGATCGCCGCAGCCCTTTTGATTGTCGCAGGCTATTTCAAGCCTAAAGCCGGTGTTCTAGGTGGCCTCATTACCACAGTGATGTTCTTTATCACCAGCACTATGGTTATCACTACACCCGGCGCGACCACTTCCGTTCACGGCATACGGTATATGAGTTTTTTGGGCCTGTTTCTCTTCAAGGATGTCATCTCGCTCGGGGTGTCGTTCTACCTGATCAGCTATTTCGGCTACAAGGCTATCCTCCTGGAAAACAGAGGCGAGTGATTGAAGGTGAGGACAAAGTGCCACATTCCAACCCAGTGTGGTGGCGATAAACCTCTGCCGAAGCGATCACATTGGTGGCAATTTAACTCAGCCAAGATTTGCGATTCACACGGCGTCCATTTGGCCACCGACAACGAGTGAGCGTTTACTCATCGGGCGCCCGGTCGTGTTACTTGGCTATCCTACCGGCGTGGATGCCATTCTGGCCCGGACGGGCGCAGCGACTCTCCAGGCCATCGCAGCTTCATCGAAGGGTGATCCGAAGCAGGTGATGGAAGAACTCGCACGCCATCATCTAATCAAGCCCACCGTCACCCAGGGACACATCGGCGACGTACTGCCCGACAAAATCGTTTATGACGCCCAGACCACTTCCGGCGGTTCCGGTGGCCCGCTCTTCAACGATCAAGGTCAAGTCATAGGAATCAAGTTTGCAATGGTACGTGATTTCGGCGGATCAAATTTTGCCATTCCCGTGCGTTTTGGGGAGTCACTATTGAAGCCCTGAGACGTGTAACCAAACGCGCTTCCCATACCTCTCATCGTCGGAAGCACCTTACCCAAAACCAAAATGGAGTCACCCACATGTTTGATATGAAAAATCTCACTCGGCTGAAGAAGCTCGATGAGAATGCACCTGAAACGATGAAAGCCTTTTGGGCTTTTGACAAAGAGGCGTTCAAAGACGGTGCCATTGATGTCTTGCACAAGCAGTTAATGGCTGTGGCCGTTGCGCTGACTACGCAGTGCCCATACTGCATTGAGTTGCATGTAAGAGCAGCCCGTCAAGCCGGCGCAAATGACGCGATGCTGACGGAAGCAGCGATAGTCGCGGCCGCGATGCGCGCGGGCGCGTCGATCACGCACGCGACGCACTTGTTCAAAGAGTAACGACAGTAAATGTCGCGAAGCAACGATGTTGGTGCCCCATGTCTCAACGAGACATGGGGCTCAAGCTCGATGTCTGGGTGGCTGTTTAGGCCGTTGATACGTGTCGGCTTCTGGAACAAGAAACTTGGAGTGCTGGGAGCTCTCGTGCGGTGTTCACCTTTATGCTCCGGTCACCATCGTCCCCTTCATGACCAATGGCTGGGTGCCGTCTGCGGGGATTTCGGCAATGGCCGGAAACTTCACTGTCCGATGAAAGACGTCTGCTGCCTGTCGTGCCATCTGCTGAAGAAGTATGTTGCTGGAGCCGAATAGGACCTAATCAGAGTCGCACTGATGACCGAACCCTTCGCGATAAGCGGTGAGGCGTGGGAGCATGCACTTAGTACATGAATGCCTCTCTGAGGCCAGATTCTCAATTGGTGCGTAATCGCCGGAGTCGCTCATCGAACTGAAGGTCGAGTTCAGGGTGGTTTACGGGCAACCCGCACCTTACTCCCGTCAGTGTGGGCGGCTGCAGCCACGCCCGCGTGTGTGTTGACCGCCGCTTGGAAACTCAAAGGTTCGTGGACCCTGGGACGTTTGCTGTTACCGATGCTGGAGGATGGCGTCCACCTCGGGTCGACTACATCAAGGACCTGCGGGTGGCGGACCGCTGACACTCATCGCGGCAGCGGTTCGCCTTTCGGGTTAGACCGAACGGATAAGGCCGAGTTGCTGAAGTGCAGTGACTCCATCATCAAGACCAATCTCTTCCGCAATCTTGCCGTTCTCGATCCGTAGTACTGTGGTTCCTGTGAAGTGCATCTTGCGACCTGTTGCTGCTGGTAGAGATCCAACCAGAAAGTCGGCAAAAGCGGGGCCGGTGTGTGTACCGCCTCCCTCCCAGCGACCGACCACATGATCGCCTTCGGCAATGAGGTCTGCGGCGCCCCAGAACTTAAGGTCCGGGAACGCTTCGCGGAAATCGGCCATGAAGGCCTTGATATCTTCATGGCCGCGCCGCGGTTCGTGAAGCGAATACTGCAGGAGCATGTCTGGAGCGGCCAGCTCGTCGACAATGCCGAGATTGCAGGTCGGACCCCAGAACTCCGTGAACCAACGACCTACGGTGACTTTATTCTCTTGTTCCTTTGACATAGTGATTTCCTCTTATTCCTTCGTTGGCAGGGACTGTGACTTGCTCCTCTGCATCTCGAAAGGTACCGAGATCTCCTGCGCGCAACACTCCGTATCTTGCTTTCGTATCTCAACCTCTTCGGGAAAACTCTCCCATTCGTCTCCGAATGAGTATGCGGAATTCAAGAGCAAGAAGCGGAGTGTTGTCTCTATCGAAAGTCGGTAGGTTGAAGTAGTCGGGAGTGAGAAAGGAATTCGTGATGAACAAGGCAATGGAAATTGAGAAGCTTGCGACCGCTACAGCGAACGACCCGCGCTGGTTGTCCGTTGTAGAACGGAACAAGACAGCAGATGGAACTTTCTACTACTCAGTCAGGACCACGGGTGTCTACTGCCGCCCGTCGTGCGCAGCACGTCTTGCGCGGCCCGAGAATGTCCAGTTTCACCCAACTCCTGAGGATGCCGAGAAGGTCGGCTTTCGTGCGTGCAAACGGTGTAAGCCGAAAGGACCCTCACTCACACAGGAGAACGCGACCAAGATCGAGAAGGTGTGCCGCCTTATTGAGCGCGCTGAGGAATTACCTTCTCTGGAGCAACTCGCGAAGTACGCCAGCATGAGCGTCTTCCATCTTCACCGGACCTTCAAGGCCGTCACAGGCCTCACACCGAACGGCTACGCCGCAGCACATCGCTCGAATCGCGTGCGAACGACTCTGGGCAAGACCCAGTCGGTGACGGACGCGATCTACGACGCCGGATTCAATTCGAACAGCCGTTTCTATCAGACTTCAAATAAAGTCCTGGGGATGACGCCGACCAACTTCCGCGACGGAGGCGCGAACACTGTCATCTATTTCGCGATTGGGGAGTGCTCTCTAGGTTCGATTCTGGTAGCCAGGAGCGAGCGCGGTGTTTGCGCTATCCTCATAGGCGATGACCCGCTCCTGCTGGTGCGTAACCTTCAAAACCAGTTCCCGAAAGCGGATATGATCGGCGGCGAGAGTGGCTACGATGACCTGGTCGCAAAGGTTGTCGGTCTCATCGAAAAACCGGGCGTGAGTCTAGACCTGCCCTTGGATATCCGCGGCACTGTTTTCCAACAGCGAGTCTGGAAAGCGCTCCAGCAAATCCCAGTCGGTTCGACAGCAAGCTATGCGGACATCGCGAAACTAATCGGCATGCCCAAGGCAGTTCGAGCAGTGGCGCAGGCTTGCGGCGCAAACTCGCTGGCTGTCGCGATCCCATGCCACCGCGTCATCAGAAACGACGGCGGTCTTTCCGGCTATCGCTGGGGAGTGGAACGCAAGCGCACATTACTTGAAAGAGAGGCACAAGCATGAATACCCTTTTCGTAGAGGAAGCCACAATGACGAAAAACAACGTCACTGGCGCCATCTTCGCTGATAAGGCGGTCGCCCGTGTCAACGCACTCGATTGGCAGCAGATCGGGAAGAATTTGGACGAGCAAGGTAGCGCTTTGCTTCAGGGCATTCTCTCTTCCAACGAATGCCGGACTCTCGCCGCTCTGTATCCGGAGGAGTCCATATTCCGCAGCCGCGTCGTCATGGGACGGCACGGCTTCGGACGCGGCGAGTATAAATACTTCAACTACCCGCTCCCCAGCCTCATCCAGGGCCTTCGTGAAGCGCTTTACGCTCAGCTTTCGCCTGTCGCGAACCGCTGGAATGCCGCGATGGGAATCGGGGTTCGCTATCCGGACAACCATAAAGAGTTCGTCCAGAGATGCCATGACGCAGGCCAGCAGCGGCCAACGCCACTGCTTCTCCAGTACGCGGAAGGCGACTACAACTGCCTGCATCAGGATATCTACGGAGAGCACGTCTTCCCGATACAAGTAGCAATCCTGCTATCTGAACCGCAGAGGGATTTCACCGGCGGCGAATTCGTGCTCACCGAACAACGGCCTCGTATGCAATCGCGGCCAGAGGTGGTCCCGCTTCGCCAGGGCGACGCAGTGGCGTTTGCTGTGCACCATCGTCCGGTCCAGGGATCGCGGGGAACCTATCGTGTCAGCCTTCGGCACGGAGTGAGCCGCCTTCGGTCGGGGCACCGTCACACCGTTGGAATCATCTTTCATGATGCCAACTAGGAGGGCAAATATGACATACACTCTCTTCGGAAACATCTCGGAACAACGAGCCTTGAGCAACAGCCTGGGGCCCGGCACCGCGATCCTGCGCGGCTTCGCCCTGGAGCGTGAAGCCCTGCTCCTTGATGCGCTGTTTGCCGTCGCTGCAAGGTCGTACTTCCGCCACATGGTAACGCCTGGAGGTTTCCACATGTCTGTTGCCATGACCAACTGCGGGTCTCTCGGCTGGGTTACGGACAGGAAGGGCTATCGCTATGATTCCGTCGATCCCGAGACGCAGGCGCCGTGGCCGCCAATGCCGAAGCCGTTCATGGAGTTGGCTCAGAATGCAGCAAAGGTTGCCGGCTTCCCGGAGTTCGCCCCCGATGCTTGTCTCATCAATCGCTATGAGCCGGGCGCGAGACTCACTTTGCATCAGGACAAGAATGAGCGGGACTTCAACGAGCCGATTGTGTCGGTGTCACTCGGTCTACCTGCAATCTTCTTATTCGGCGGAGAAAAACGCGCGGACAAGACGACGCGCGTTCCGGTTGCCCACGGGGATGTATTGGTCTGGGGTGGTCCGGCGAGATTGCGGTACCACGGCGTGATGCCGCTCAAAGACGGTTCACATCCCTTGGGCGGCGGATACCGCTTCAATCTCACGTTCCGTAAGGCGGCTTGATGGAAAGAGGGTGGCAGCATGTGTTGCAGTCAGTGGCAGCATTCCATTGCAACCAGCATAAAATGCGGTATGGTCCGGGTTCGGCTTCCGTGAATAGTTGGGAAACGGGGTCGCAACTTAAATCTTGATCAACCAGGCCATTTAAAAAACTGGTTACTTCTAGAAAATCACTCTGAAAGAGAACTGAATAGAGTGGGGTCCTCCTCGCTGATAGAGAGAACCTGCCAGACGCCCGGCTGAGTTGGGCACTCGTACGTATATCTTCAGATTCGGTCAACGGAATATCGCAGCGAAACCTCGTTTCCCGGAAATTCGGAAAAAAAGCCAACCCATTTTCAACCCATAAAGTGGATTCCTTTGCGCATTTCTAAAGACTTTTGGGTATGGGTTGGTTCTCGCAAGATACTGTAAATAAAAGTATATTCGCTTCTGCAAAACCAGTATTCATGGGTTCAACTCCCATCCGGTGCTCCAATTAAATAACGGCTTGCAAAATTGATGCAACGCCATGCCCATCCAGTTTCGCCTCACGACCATTTGATTGCTGGACTGGAAGTCACTCGATTAGAAATAGCCAGTGGAGACCAAGCCCGACTCAGGAAAAAGAATCTCCCAAGACGGATCGAGGTACATCCAGCGCTGCGTACTGAACCAGCTCGTCGGTATCTCAGGAACGTGCAGCAGACCGTGACCGCCAACGCAGATCAGCTCCGTTCCATTCCAGGCAAGAAAGTTTCTCGACGGCTGACCAACCCTCGCGGGGTGTGTCAGTTTTCCCAGACATACCGGACACCGCTGCCGTTGGTCCCGCAGCGTCCAGCGCAGCCCAAACAGGCAGATTGAGAAGGAAGACACAAGCTGGATGTACTCCGACGAAAGCGTATCGAGGGTCGTACGCATATAGGCCAGATCGAGCGATACCAGGTAAACAATCGGCAAGAGCAGCGCTATCTTTCCGGCTAGAAAGCTCCAACGGCGAAGTCTCGTCGACCACGAGAGCTTTCGCGAGCTCAACCGGTACTCTCCCAATGGAAGCGACGTCGTGGCTGGCAACGCAAGGAAGGCAAGAATCACGGCAAAGAGAAAGAGATCCCAGGATTCCCGTGTCCTCTCCGCAAGAGACACACATAGAAAATCGTCGGGAGTTCCGTCTGGCGTTGGCGCGGACATACGCCAGCGCTCGCTCCACTGTTCCTGCGCCGCCGATGGCGTCAGGTGCGCCACGACGAATCCGGCGCCATCGGAAACAGTGTCAACATCGGGCTCCAACACCCAGGCGTCCACCTTACCGGGTAGCCTCCATGAACCGGCGGGCGCAACTCCGCCTACTACGGCCTTCCGAAGACCTACCTGCACTACACGCCCGGCAACCTGAGAATCCTCGTCAAACTCCTTCTTCCAGAGCGCATCGCTCAAAATCAGCTTTGGCATGTCACCGTGAGCTTCACTGCCCGTCGGAGCAAACCGTATCGGAAGTGCAAGCAGCTCAAAAAGATTCGAGCTTGCGCGAGCAATCCTCAGTGCAGACTGCGCATGCGATGCAGTTGAAACGGGCTTCTGAACTATCTGATAGAACGCGAATCCATCGAAGATTTGCTGCTTTCGTCCTCTCCACACTCGAACCTGCGCCGCCGAGATCGTCGGCACCGAATCCTGGCTGTAGCGTGCACTCTGGATCATTGTCAGGTTCTGTGGAACGCGATATCGCAACGACAGAAGCTCCGCGCGCACCCCAGGGCGCAACAAGGCGATGCAATAACTTACTGCAATCACGGAGACCAGAAAGAGTAGGCACTGGGCGGCTGACCCTTTCGTTGTCGCAAGCGGTACTTTTTTCTGTCCGACCTCGCGTCTGAGACAAAACGCGTCCTGAAAGGCCCCCAGGCAGAATGCAGCAACTTCTCGTTCTCCTTTCCATGAGGGGGTGCCTTGACACGTACGTGCCTGCCGCACATGCCACAGCTCCGATTGCCATTCCCTCCACCATTCCCCACGATGTTGCCCAGGCACAAGCGACGAAGCAAGTCGCAGCAGGCACAGGTTCCCCCCGCGGAAGATCGACGCAAATTGTAGCGTCATACCGACTCCTCCTGCTCAGAGGGGATCAGCTTGGCGAGCAGCGGATAGCGTTTCCGCGACGACTCCAGCGTCATCTTTCCCGTGCGCGTCAGCTTGTAATATTTCCTCGGTGGGCGTTGTTCGGCATCTGCAATTGATTGCTGCTCCCAATGCGAACGGATCAGCTCATCGCGCTCCAGCCGCCGCATCGCGGGATATACCGTTCCGCTCGGCAGCCCCGTCATCTCCATCACGCTAAAGCCATAGACATACCCGGCGTTGACCGCCTGAAGGATCATCGCCGCCGTATGCGAGAGTTTTGCCTCGGTCGCCATAGCGAAACTATACCTATGTAGCAAGCTACTTGACTATACCTATTATGAATGCTACATAGGGGTACGAGGTTTTTCATGCTCGAGGTCAAATCGTTGTGCAAGCGCTACCGCGGTCTTCCCGCGATCGACAACGTCAGTTTTCGCGTCGGCGCCGGCGAAATCGTCGGCTACGTCGGTCCCAACGGCTCCGGCAAGTCCACCACTGTCAAGATCGTTACCGGCCTGCTTGAGCCCAATGACGGTCAGGTGCTTTTTGAAGGAGAGAGTATCCGTAACGACCTGCAGGCCTACCGTGCCGCGTTCGGCTATGTCCCTGAGGAGGCTCACGTTTACACCCACCTCTCCGGCCTGGAATACCTCCAACTCGTGGGCCGCCTGCGCAACATGTCCGAGGCTCTCATCGATCTCAAGGCCAACAGGCTTCTCAGTCTGCTTGGCCTCGAGTCGTGGCGGCATTCCCCCATCTCCCTTTACTCCAAAGGCATGAAGCAGCGCGTTCTTATCTCAGCCTCACTCCTTCATGATCCGAAGCTGCTCATCTTTGACGAACCCCTCTCCGGCCTAGACGTTGTCTCAGCACGTCTCTTCAAGGATCTTCTCGAAGCGCTCGCCGCGCAGGGCAAGGCAATCCTTTACATCTCGCATGTTCTCGAGGTGGTCGAGCTCATCTGCAACCGCGTCATCGTCATCGCGAGAGGCAGGATCCTGGCTGATGCTCCTCCCTCAGAACTCAAGACTTCGCTGCAGCTCGCGAATTTGGAAAGCGTCTTCGCGCAACTCGTTGAGCAGCAGGACACGCAGAGCGTTGCTCGTGAACTCGTCGAGATTATGGCGGTTCACCATGCGTGAGCGAGCCGGCCTCTTCGCGCCAACCGAACATCCGGTTCTCTCACTCGCGGTGCAGGCCGAAAGGTTCACCGCCGGACGTGAGCAGAGCCAGTTCGAGATCCTGGTACGCCACATCTTCTATCGCTTTCTTCACAACGAGCTGCTTACCTCCGACGATGACGAAACCAAGCGCGTGATGCAGATTAGTTGCGCTATCGCCGTGCCGGGCATGCTGGTGGCGCTGTTTCTCTTCCCTGCCTACCATGCCTTTCCTCCATACCCTGTGCCTCGCCCCTTCTGGGCTCAGGCCGGAGATCACTACTTCTATGTCATGTACTCCTTCGTCGTTATGGGCGCGGCTACGGTCTTTGAGTGGGATCTCCTCTTCCCGGATCTCGTGGATGTCTTTGTTCTTTCAATCCAGCCAATAGCCAACCGGCACCTATTTTTTGCGAGGGTGCTAGCGCTCGCGATCTTTCTTGGTTTGGTATTGTTTGGTACCACCATTCTCGGCATACTCTTCATGCCTTTAGTTGCTGAGTTGCCTAACTTTCTTCGTCATCTTCTCGCGCACTCCACGGCCGTCTTCGCGAGCGGAACATTTGCAGCCGCCACTTTTCTCGCGCTCCAGGGCGTCCTGCTCAACATCGTCGGCGAGAACATCTTTCGACGTATCACGCCTCTGCTTCAGGGCGTGTCCATCATGTTCCTGCTCGCCATTCTGCTTCTCCATCCGACCCTCTCCAGGTCGCTCGAACCGCTTCTTACCTCCGGCGTTGCAGCCGTCCGCCTCTTCCCTCCATTCTGGTTTCTGGGCATCTATGAGCGCCTCCTCATGGGACCCTCCGCACCGGCTATCTTTCATGAGCTCGCCCGCACCGGCTGCTACGCTCTTCTCGTTATGCTCGCCTGTGCTGTCTTCACGTATCCGCTTGCCTATCGTCGCAGAGTGCGTCAGCTCGTCGAGGGAGGCAGAACCATTGACAGGCCCAGCCATACCGCCGTACCGGTCCAACGCATCCTACAGGCCACCATTCTGCGCCTCCCGGCGCAACGAGCCATCTTCCATTTCATCAGCCAAACCATACTTCGCGCCCAGCGTCAGCGCGTCATGTTGGCGATGTATGGAGGTCTCGGGTTCGCCCTCACCCTCTCCGATATGCTGGTCTTCCGTATAGGAGAGGGCCACGTCCGGCCCGCTCTCCTGCCCAGCGGCATCCGCTCCGCTATCCCCGTTATGGTCTTCTGGACGGTTGCTGGACTCCGCTCCGTTCTCGCAAGCCCCATCGACCGGCGTGGCGCGTGGCTCTTTCGCGTCATCATCGGCCGTCCAAAAGCCGGCCATTTTGCAGGTACCAGGATTTGGGTGACCTTGTGGGCTACGGTCATCGGTCTCGCCACCGCCATCGTCCTGCGCGCTCTCTCTTCCGGGAACCTGCAGTCGGATCTCGTCACGCTCAACCAACTTCTCATCGCGATCGGCGTCTCCTTTCTACTCGCCGATATCTTTTTGTTTTCGGTGCGTAGCGTCCCCTTCACGCACCTCCGCAAGAGTTCCATCACTGATCTGCCACTCGTTATCGTTCGCTACGTCGTGCTCTTTCCTCTTCTCGTAGCCATCCTCGTCCATAACGAGACCTGGATCGAAGCCAGTTCCTCACACCTTCTCAAAACTCTCTTCTTCCTTGTTGCAGCACATCTCCTGCTAGTCAAGATTCACGCTCGATCTCTCTTGCAATCCACGCTGGATACACACCCCGACGAACCTGACGAGTTCCCACAGCGTCTCGGTTTGAGGGATAGCTAAAGCAATCGCAGGCGAGCGAAGCGGCGCGTATATCGGGCTGCGAGCCAAGGATCTTCCACCCTCACGTAAGAAGTGATACCTGCTTTCTTTCGAGTGGCGTAGAGAGCACCATACTGGTTGTAGGACTTCCATATGGGAGTAACTTCTCGATCAAATCTTCCAACTGCGCAACGGACGACAGCACGACTTTCAGCAAAAATGCGTCGCCTCCGGTGAGGTGATGGCATTCCTGAACTGCGTTCAGCGTAGGAAGAAATTTCAGGAATGGTCTGTACCTGTTCCCATCGCACGTTAGCCGCACAAATGCCGTGATCGAGAATCCCAGCGCCTGCAGATTGATATCCGCTCGATATCCGCGAATAAGTTCAAGACTTTCCAGTCTCCGGACGCGCTCTGCCGTTGCGGAAGGAGAGAGCTTAATTCTCCGACCAAGCTCTGCTACAGGAAGACGCGCGTCGCAGCTGAGTTCCTGCAAGATTTTTCTGTCAATCAGGTCGGTTCCATTGTGTTGAAGCATTGGCTCACTGTCTCGAAACTCGAAATAAACGAAATCTGCAAACGCCTGCTGTAGAGGCACTCAGCAGCATATTTATCGAATAATAGCACCTCCATAGCCTGAATCAACGGAAAATCACACCAGAGACCGTTGAATCCCCATTTAGCTCAGCGCTGAATTTTTATAACATAAACCACATGATTGATCTTGATGGCTGTTCTCTCACGCTTGAAGATGTTGTAGCTGCAGCCGAAGGATTCGAGCGCGTACAGATTGCTCCGGCAGCTCTCCTTCGCATGCAGGCCTCACGCAACAGGGTGGAAGCTGCGATGAGCGGCACCACACCTGTCTACGCTCTCAATACTGGCGTAGGCCTTCTCGCGAATATTCGTCTCGACGAAACCGAGATCGAAGCGATGCAGGTCAACCTGATTCGATCCCACTGCTGCGGGGTCGGCTCCCCGCTATCGACTTCGGTGGTACGCGGCATGATGTTGATCCGGGCCAACGTCCTGGCGAAGGGTCTCTCCGGCATACGTCCGATTGTTGCTGAGCGTATCTGCGATCTGCTGAATCACAGGATCACGCCCGTCATTCCCTCACGCGGTAGCGTTGGTGCGAGTGGCGACCTCGCTCCGCTTGCACACATGGCGCTTTCCTTGATCGGCGAGGGACAGGCAGAGTATGAAGGCAGCGTCCTGCCTGCTGCGGTCTGCCTTGAACGCGCGGGATTGAAGCCACTCATGCTCCTCGGCAAAGAAGGTATATCACTCCTGAACGGAACCCAGGCGATGCTTTCCATCGGCTGTTTGCAGCTCCAAGATTTGGAGGATCTCTTCTATTCTGCGCAAACGACTGCGGCTTTGAGCTTAGAAGCTCTGCGTGGAACCGCTGCGGCCTTTGACCCTCGTTTACATTCGGCCCGGCCACATCCCGGCCAGGTATTGAGCGCGCGCCATCTCACCAGCCTTTTGCAAGGGAGCAGAATTCCCAGGACCCATGGCGAGGGCAGCCGTATTCAGGATGCCTATTGCCTGCGCTGCATCCCACAAGTACACGGTGCCGTCTGGGACACGCTGGCGCACGCTCGGAGAGTCTTTGAGATCGAACTGAACAGCGCTACGGACAATCCATTGGTCTTTGACGATGCGATAGTTTCCGGGGGCAACTTCCACGGGGCTCCGCTTGCGCTAACACTCGACTATCTCTCGATTGCCCTCTGTCAACTCGCCGGCATCTCAGAGCGGCGGACCGAGCGGCTCCTCAATCCAAGCCTGAACGAAGGTCTCCCCGCATTCCTTGCATCGAAGGCTGGCCTTGAGTCGGGCCTGATGATGGCTCAGGTGACGGCTGCAGCGCTCGTTGCGGAGCTACGTGTGCTCGCCAGTCCGGCATCCACAGGCTCAATTCCAACCAGCGGCAATCAGGAGGACTTTGTCAGCATGGGCATGACCTCTGCTCTCAAGCTCGAGCAAGCCGTTAGTCTTGCCAGAATGGTAGTTGCAGTTGAACTGTTGGCAGCCACTCGCGCGTTGGATCTTCGTGGAGATACGAGTACGGCCGCGCTGGAAGAGGTGAGGGTCCGCTTCCGCGCACGTATTCCGGCGTGGCGAGAAGATTGTGTCCTGTCGTTGTGGATGGAACGCGCATCGAGCTTTCTAGCGGAGGCCGCTTTGGGCAAGAATATCGGAAACGTGGAGTTCGAGGAGGTCGTTCATTGAGCCATCTATATTCCCCGATTCGAGCGGCCCGCGGTAACACGAGAACGGCAAAAGGATGGATTCAGGAAGCCGCCAAGCGGATGCTGATGAATAATCTCGATCCCGAGGTGGCGGAAAAACCTGAAGAGCTTATTGTGTATGGCGGACGAGGCAAGGCGGCGCGTAATTGGGAGTGCTACCACACCATCGTCGAAACTCTGGAACGACTTGGAAATCAGCAGACGCTACTTGTGCAATCAGGCAAGGCTGTCGGAGTCCTCGATACACACCGACTGGCCCCTCGGGTGCTGATCGCGAACTCCAACCTTGTACCTCGCTGGGCGACCTGGGAAGAGTTCGACAAACTCGATGCAGCGGGATTAATGATGTACGGCCAGATGACCGCCGGGTCCTGGATCTACATCGGCACGCAAGGGATATTGCAGGGGACGTACGAGACTTTTCGCGGCGCGGCGAAGAAATATTTTAACGACACGCTTGCCGGCACTATCACCGTCACCGCGGGCCTTGGAGGCATGGGCGGCGCACAGCCGCTTGCGATCAAATTGACGGGAGGTGTGAGCATCTGCGTCGAGGTGGACCCAAAACGAATTCAACGCCGCCTCGAGACACGCTATTTGGACACCGCGACAAACTCTCTCGACGAGGCGATCCAGTTGGCTCAGTCTGCCAAAACGCATCGTAAAGCCCTCTCGATCGGCCTGACGGGTAACGCAGCGGAGTTGCTGCCAGAGATGGTGAAGCGGGGTTTTATCCCTGAACTGGTTACGGATCAGACTAGTTCGCACGACCCCGTGTGGGGGTACATCCCAATTGCGCATGCAGACGAAGATCTCAACGCGCTACGCTCACTGCAGCCGCAAGCGTATATCGAACGCGTACGCGCTTCCATCGCGCAACATGTGCAGGCGATTCTCGAGATGCAGGGTCGTGGAGCTATTGCTTTTGATTACGGCAACAACCTGCGCACCCAGGCGAAACTCGCCGGTGTCACCGATGCTTTTTCGTACCCCGGTTTCGTGCCCGCGTTCATTCGCGATTCATTTTGCGAAGGCCGTGGACCTTTTCGCTGGGTCGCTTTGTCGGGGGATCCCGCCGACATCGCTAAAACAGACCGGGCCATGGCAAAGCTCTTCACGGAAGATAAGCGGCTACAGGAATGGCTCGCCTTCGCCGGCAAGGAGATCGCCTTTCAAGGCCTCCCAGCTCGCATCTGCTGGCTCGGCTATCGTGAGCGCGACCGCGCAGGGCTCCTCTTCAACCAGATGGTACGGGATGGTCAACTCAGCGCGCCAATCGTGATCGGCAGGGATCATCTCGATGCAGGTTCGGTCGCAAGCCCTTTCCGCGAGACAGAAGGAATGCTTGATGGCTCAGATGCAGTGTCCGACTGGGCGCTACTTAACTTCGCGACCGGCATCGCCAGCGGGGCCGCCTGGATGAGCTTTCATCACGGCGGCGGCGTGGGTATGGGATACAGTCAACACGCGGGTCTGGTCGCAGTCGCCGATGGCAGCGACGAGGCGGAGCAACGTCTGCAGATGTGCCTGACCAACGACCCCGCGCTGGGCGTAATTCGTCACGCCGATGCTGGATACGAATTAGCCCGGACCACAGCCGAAAATCGAGGCCTCGACATGCCGAGCATCAAATGAAGGCAGAGATTCTCATCACTGGCATATCGCAGCTGGTTACTGCGGAAGGCGCCGGCCCAAAGCACGGCCAAGCCATGCGCGAGTTGAAGATTGTGGAGCAGGCAGCCATCGCCATATCCGGTGGCGTCATTGTTTGGGCGGGGAGAGAGTCTGAGTGGAAAGGCGACGCAGAGGCTATCGTTGACGTCGGCGGTCGCGCGATTGTTCCGGGGCTGATTGATTCACACACGCACGCCGTTTGGGCAGGGGATCGCGTAGCTGACTTTGAGGCGCGAACGTCCGGTTCGACCTATGAGGAGATTCTCGCCGCAGGTGGCGGCATACGAAGCACCATTCGCGCGACCGCCGCGGCATCGCAGGATGATCTTGTAGCACTGGCGAAACCGCGGATCGATTCCCTGATCGCATCTGGGGCGACCACAATCGAGGTTAAGTCAGGCTATGGATTTACGCCTGAAGCAGAACTCGCGATTCTCGAAGCGATTCAGTCGCTTTCGGCCGACTCGGTTGCACGAATCATGCCGACTCTGCTCATCCACATACCTCCCGCAATCGCGGCCGAGCGCTCCAGTTATATGTCACGGATAGGCGAAGAACTGATTCCCGAAGTGGCTCGACGCAACCTGGCTACAACTGTCGATATCTTTGTCGAAGAAGAGGCCTGGCAGGTCGCTGAAGCAGAGGAGTTGTTCCACCGGGCGAAACAGTATGGCCTCGCAATCAAGCTGCATAGTGATCAATTCCATTGCATTGGCGGCCTGGAGCTTGGAATAGACTTCGGTGCTCTAAGCGTTGACCATCTGGAAGCTTCCGGTCCTGAACAGATTGCGAAGATTGCCTCGAGTTCGACTGTCGCGACCATTCTTCCAGGAGTCTCGCTTCACCTTGGAATCCCCCCAGCACCTGGCCGCAAACTGGTTGACGCTGGAGCCGCCGTTGCTGTTGGGACCGACCTCAATCCCGGCTCGAGCCCCCTATTTTCCATCTCTGCGGCGTTGGCGTTATCCGTTCGTCTCAACGGCCTCGCCGTGGAGGAGGCGCTGGTTGCAGGAACAATAAATGCAGCTTGCGCGCTTGGCATCAAAGACGCGGGCCGCCTGGAGGCGGGATGTGCCGCGGATTTCCTCGTGCTTCAGAGTAGCGACTGGCGCGATCTTGTCTATACGCTGGGAGCTAATCCCGTTCGAGACGTCTGGATAGGTGGGGAAAAAGTTAGGTGAGAAACATACTCTACAGACCGGAGCTGCTCTACTCGCTTGGCGGATTTATCGCCAACGGCGGAGTTCTGGTAAGTGAAGACGGCCGGTTTTTAGAAGCTTCCGAAAAAACAGATAACGCATCGACCCAAATCGTTGACCTTCCCGGAAAAGCGGTTCTCCCCGGCTTTGTGAATGTTCATTCTCATTCTTTCCAGCGGCTCATTCGAGGCAAATCGGAATCGAGAATCGCCAGCGGCAAAGACTTCTGGTCCTGGCGTGGAACGATGTACCACGCCGCCAGTCAACTTGACCCGCAAGACGTGTATGACATTGCCCGCATGGCGTTTCTCGAGATGGTTCTCGCAGGAACGACGACAGTAGGCGAGTTTCATTACCTGCATAACGCGCCCAATGGCGAGCCCTACGACGATCCAAATCTGTTGTCCAAGCAAGTGATTGCTGCTGCCCAATCAGTTGGTATTCGAATTGTCCTGTTGCGAACGGCATACCTTCGCTCAGGATATGAACTCCCACCCGATCCAGGCCAGGTCCGTTTCTTCGAACCCACAAACGCATTTCTTGAAAATATGAGCGCGCTCATTCATGACTTATCCGCAACGCAATCGGAAGTGCGCTTTGGCGTCGCACCTCATAGCGTTCGCGCTGTGCCGCTCGGCGATCTAAAAACGATTGCGGCATGGAGCAGAGAGAATAAGCTTCCCCTTCAGATGCATGTCGCTGAACAGGTCGCTGAAAACGCAGCCTGTTTACGCGAATATGGGTTTACTCCAGTAGAACTACTCAGTAGGGAACGGCTTCTCGGCCCTGACTTTACTGCAGTGCATGCGATCCACATCAGTGGAGACGAAATCGCAATGCTTGCCGAGGCCAACACAACGATATGTTCCTGCCCGACGACCGAACGCAATTTAGGAGATGGCATTATCGCCGCTGACAACATAATGGCAGCAGGCATTCGCGTGGCGTTTGGTTCAGATAGCCAGGCTCAGATCGATCCCCTCGAAGATGCTCGCGAACTCGACTATCACCTGCGGCTCGAACATCAGGAGCGCGCCATTCTTGATCCAATAGCAGCCCAGACGCTGGCATCACGACTCTTCGACTGTGCAACGATTCACGGCGCACGCGCTCTCGACCTTCCCGGCCGAGGATTGACCCCCGGCTCATTCGCCGATTTCTTCACCGTTGATTTGAATGACGTGTCTATCGCCGGTCATTCGGCAGAAGACCTGCTGCCGATCATCGTCTTTGCACTCAATCGGTCAGCCATTCACGACGTCGTCGTGAACGGGCGATTTATCGTTCGCGATAAGAAGCATGTGTTCCAGGATGAAATCATCTCCCGGTACAAAGAGACTCATCAGAAGGTGTGGCGGAACACTTGGGCAGGTGACCGTTCGTGAGAGCAGTTGTACAACATCTCTCGAATCTGATTCGCATTCCTTCGCCGTCTTTTCTGTCGAACCGTCCAATCATCGATTACGCTGTGGCAACGTTGCGAAAGGTACAGTGGCACAGCCGGGAGATGACCTATCGAGATGCAGCGGGCGTGGAAAAGGTCAACCTGATCGCGGCGCCTCCCCATCAGGATCTAGACGACATCACAACCGAACTTGCGTTGATGTGTCACACCGATACTGTTCCATATTCGACAGATTGGCGGCAGGCACTGGAGCCGTTTGTAGCTGATGGACTGCTCCATGGATGCGGCGCCTGCGATGTAAAGGGATTTCTTGCGTGCCTATTGACGTCAATCGTCGAGAGCGATCCGTCGAGCTTGATCGATGGGCTGTGTCTGATCTTGACCGCAGACGAGGAGATCGGTTGTGTCGGTGCTGCTCATCTCGTTGCTTCTGGACTGATCAAACCTAGGCGGGTCGTTGTTGGGGAGCCAACGTCCCTTCATCCTGCACGCGCCGGAAAGGGATATTGCCTGGCAGAGGTCACCGTCTTCGGGGAGGAAGCACATAGCGCCCATCCCCAGAAAGGAAAATCGGCGATTTACAGAGCAGCCCGCTTGATCACTGCGATTGAAGAATATAGTTCGCTCCTTGCCGAACAGCAGCACGCCTTCTTTTCTCCGAGTTTTACCACGCTGAATATTGGCACCATCCAGGGTGGAACGGCGAAGAACATCATTCCGGTCAATGCAGATTTCACTTTGAGTGGAGACCAATTCCTGGCCAGGCTGACGATCCAGTGCCTGCGGCTGTTCTAAGAATCGCAGACACCCTCCGAGGCGCTGATCCAGACTTCCGATGCAAACTTCAGATTCTCCGGCAACAGGCGGGCTTCGAATCGGCGGCAAGCTCAAAGCTTGTTCGATCGATTGAGGCAACCATGGGACGGGCGGCAACCTCTATTCCGTTCGGCTCAGAGGCGAGTCTCCTGGCTTCAGTGGCGGAGGAAGTCATCGTGTTCGGTCCAGGAGATATGCAGACAGCTCATAGCAGTCGCGAGTGCGTGCCCCTAGATGAATTAGACGAAGCGGTGAGGTGTCTGCAATCGTTGATGAAGAAGGTCTGAAGAGGCGGTGCGCCTCTGCATTGGCTGCGGTCAAAGCCATGAACTATGTCAGTGAGCAGTCGGCTATCCCAGAAGAATATATCCATCGCTAACAACCTGCGATTGTGAGACTTAGCCTAAACTCAAATCTCCACATTAGAACGGCTTTTACTTCTCCCCGGATCGGCGTATGGTATCGGGAAAGGAGACCGTGCCATGCTGAGGAGAGATTTCCTTCGCCGATCCGCCCGGACCCTGGGCGCAGCACTTCTCACTAAAACTTCCGTTGCGCGAGCAGCGCTGCTCGATCCAGATCCCTTGCCTCAGAAGTTCAATGCTCAGGATGAAGTCGTCCTCGGACATACGGGCATTCGTACCAGCCGTCTGGCCATGGGAACCGGTACGATCGGCTTCGGGGGCGGCTCCAACCAGACGCGACTCGGCACCTCTCCTTTCACAAACCTTCTCCTCAACGGCTTCCACGAAAATGGTTTGCGCTTCTTTGACTCAGCGGACTCTTATGGCAGCCATCCGTACGTTGCCGCAGCCTTGAAGCAACTCCCGCGTGACAAGGTCACCGTCCTCACCAAGACCGACACTCGAGATCCTGCTGGCGTCCGCGCCGACCTTGACCGTTTCAGGAGAGAGCTCGGCATCGACCATATCGATATTGTTCTCATCCACTGTGTCACCGAGGGGGACTGGACGACGCGTTATCGCGGTGTTATGGACGTCCTGTCCGAGGCTAAGCAGAAGGGCGTCATTCGGGCCCACGGCGTCTCCTGCCACAGCATTAAGGCTCTACGCGCAGCCGCCGCTTCCCCGTGGGTCGATATTGATCTCGTCCGTCTCAACCCGATCGGCTCTCATATGGATGCCGACCCCGATGTCGTTATCGGCGTAATTAAGCAGATGCGAACCCAGGGAAAGGGCATCGTTGGGATGAAGATCTTAGGGCAGGGAGATCTTCGCGATCGGCCCTCCGAAGCGATCCGATACGCCCTGGGCACGGGCGTCCTGGATGCCTTTACCATCGGCGCCGAGTCGCAGAAAGAACAAAATAACCTCATCCAGCGCATAGCCGCCGCCTGACCATCTCCCGTCAGAAATCAGTTGTTCGCGATCTCGCGTGGAAGATTGCCCGCACTTTCCATCTTGCGGGGACTGGACGCCCTATTAATTTATGGCGTACCGAACTTTAGTCATAGCGTTCCTAGTTTTCCATCAGTACTTATACGTTACCGTCATTCACAATATGGACGACGATATGACAGTGCGTTATGCATACTGGCCCCAAATTCATCTTTGACCCAAGACGGACAGAGATGCCCCTTGCGCCGGCGGGAAGCTGCAAAATGGGGGTGTGGGTGTGTTCTCAGACGACAACATTTTGAAAACGCTTTGATATTTCTGGCGTCTTCAAAGAGCATTAAACCAGTATGTTACTGATTTATATAAGATTGTTGGTGGGCACAGCAGGATTCGAACCTACGACTTCCCACCGTGTGAAAGTGCCGATCTACGCGCAACTTATTGACGGCAAAATGGCTTATAAGTGATTGAGTCGGCAAAACCGGCACAATCGGCGCTATTTGCTACCAAATTGCTACCAACTTTTCTAACTATCAACCAAGTGGGGCCGATGGGCTGGCCGTGCGGGATCAGCCCAGCTTTCCTCTTGTTCGAACGGGCATTGAGGAGTTGCTCCTCTTCCAGCAAACTAATTTGGTCCCAAAGATTGTTGCCCGGAGGGCACGCGAACCCCCATGGGCGATGACGGTCTGCGAATTTTGAGTTTCCTACGAAGACTGTAAGTTTATGAAAACAAAACAAATGCTAGCGTAATTGAGCGTAGCCATAAGTAGCTGAGCAACCGTAATTTACAGCAATTTGTCGCAAGGATTCAGAGCTGATGTGTATACCGCTAGTGTACCGAAAATGTAACTGCAAGCGGCCTATTTTCTGCCGTTTGCAATTCCCCGGTCAGTATTTATAACGATTCTACGCTGCGTGATCATGGACGATTCTACTTGCTCGTCTTGGACTACACACCGTATTGAGTACATTGGCGAGTGGCTGTTGAAAAAGCCGGTGTCTCTTTTGGATGTTTGAGGGTTTGGACCCCGCAGTTGAGTTAGTCTGCATCGCCCTTATGGTACTTGTGCAGTGGCGGGTAGCTATTGTCGGGGCCGTCAGCGAATCGTTGCCGCGGCAAAGCGGCCGGGAGCTTTGATGAGAGCATGTTCTACATACCAACAGTCTTCGCGGCAAAGCAGCAAATACGGCAACACAAACGCCCACTCCTCGTCCGTCACATCGCTCAGATAACCAACACGTCCTTTGTCCGCCATCCTTCCATGCTGGACAGATCACATCCCCCAT
>WNGJ01004339.1_pt1 | contig 21778 bp, 22 predicted proteins | sample 5400611 | NCBI WGS metagenome assembly WNGJ01 (sample SAMN13153375, study PRJNA577476) | soil metagenome | isolation source: 40 cm soil or saprolite under Garry oak tree replicate 1 | place: USA:California | collected 2016-06-15
CCATGCCGTTGATGTCGAGTTGCGGGGCGTTGCCGTCGGGGGTGGCGAAGGTGAACTCGTAGTCGTTCTCGAACTCCTTGAGCACCTGAGCCATCTCGACCAGGAAGAACCCGGTCGAGATCGACTTGACCTCGGCCGGTTCGACCAGCGGCAGCTGGCGGCCGGACGAGATGAGGATCAGTGCGCGGCGCTTGGTGGTGGGCATGATGTTGCTCCTTATCGATGCTGTCGGCCGGGTGAGGGGCAGGCCGCCCGTGTCACTCATCGGCTCGGTAGCTACTATACGCCTAAGATGTCACCAGGTGTCAAATGTGCTTCTGCGTGATATTGTTGTCGTCATGCAGCGCGATCCACTTCCCGTCCGGGAACGCACCCGCCGGGCCGTCCGCGGCGAGCTGGCGCAGCTCGCCGTGGACCTGTTCGTCGAAAAGGGTTACGACGAGACCACCATCGACGACCTGGCGGCGGCGGCCGGAATGTCCAAACGCACGTTCTTCCGCTATTTCGCGTCGAAGGAAGACCTCGTGATGGGCAAATACGAGATCGTCGGCGAGCAACTCGCCGAGGATCTGGCCGCCCGTCCCGCCGGCGAACCCCTCTGGGTGTCGCTGCGGCAGGTGTTCGGCCGGGTCGCCGAACACTTCGAGAGCGAGGCCCTGGGAACCGCCGCGGTCGCCATGGAAAAGATCGTCCGGGACCATCCGGCGCTCAACGCCAGCTACCTCGAACGGGTATCCCGGATGCAGGAACTGATGCTCGAGGAGGCCCGCACCCGCACCGGCTGGCGCGATCCGGCCGACCCGCGCACCGCGGCCATCGTCGGCGCTGCGTTCTCCTGCCTCATCGCCGCCTGGACCACCTGGCTCGCCACCAACCAGGCACAACCGTTCGGCGATCTGCTCGACCAGACAATGGGCGCCATCCAACCCACCTGACCAGGCCGTGGGATTGCCGCGCCGTCCGGTCGGGGGAGTTCTCGCTACGACACGGGGGTGGCGACCCCGGCGCCTGCGCGGTCCAGGCATTGTTCGAGCCGCCGGGTGAAGACGTCGAAGCTCTCGTCGGCTTGCCAGCTTTGGTAGGCGGTCATGGCGGCGGCGAGCGCCACGTTCAGCTGCAGGTTCGCGAACAAGGCATCATCGCCCGCGAGGCGGCCCATGATCCAGGTGTGCAGGTCGGTGCGGAGTTGGTCGCCGAACGCTTGGGCCGACTGGGCGAGAGCGGGTGACTGCATCTTGAGACGGTGTTGCTGCGGCATTAGGTCACGCAGGCTCTCGTTGTAGTCGAGCAGAACGGCGGTCAGCGAGGTCCAGACCGGCTCGTCGTCGGGCCGGGCCTCCAGCAGGGCACGCCACTGGTCACGTGCTTCGGGGTCTCGATCCAGCACGACGGCTTCTTTGCTGGCGAAGTAGTTGAAGAAAGTGGCGCGGGAGACGTTCGCGGCGGACGCGATCTGCTCGATCGTGGTGGCCTCGTAACCCTGCTCCTCGAACAGCCGCATCGCCGCGGCACGGATGGCGCGCCAGGCGGCCAGTTTCTTTCGCTCCCGCAGGTTCATCACGATCCCATGATACTTCTCTTACACCAGTCCAATATTGGATGAGTCTAAGGTTCTGGTAATGTGGCGACAGAGCATCGTCAGCGGGGCATTGCCCCGCCTGGTTCATCAGAACGGCCGTCCCGCTTGATGGCCGGTAGTCACAGGAGGCTTCACCTCATGAGCAAGGTCTGGTTCATCACCGGTTCGTCGCGCGGTTTCGGCCGCGAGTTCGCCCTCGCCGCTCTGGAGCGCGGCGACCAGGTCGCCGCCACCGCCCGGGACGCCGGCACGCTGACCGATCTGGTGGAGCGGTTCGGCGACGCGGTGCTCCCGCTGCGGGTGGACGTCACCGATCGGGCGCAGGTGCTCGAGGCGGTCGCGGCGGCCCAGGAGCGGTTCGGCCGGTTGGATGTGGTGGTCAACAACGCCGGTTACGCCCTGATCGGCGCCGTGGAGGAGATCGGCGAGCAGGAACTGCGCGACCAACTGGAGACAAACCTGTTCGGGGTACTGCACGTCACGCAGGCGGTGCTGCCGGTACTGCGCGCGCAGGGCAGCGGCCACATCTTCCAGATCTCGTCCGCCATGGGGCAGCTCGCGATGGCAGGGGTGGGCGGCTACAACGCCTCCAAGTTCGCCCTGGAGGGTCTGAGCGATGCGCTGTCCCAGGAAGTTGCGCCGTACGGCATCAAGGTCACGCTGATCGAGCCGGGCGGCTACGCCACCGGCTTCAGCAGTGCGTCGGTCTTTACCGCGCACCGCAAGGATGCCTACGACGCCCTGCACGCCTCGCTGATCGAGCAGGGGGCCGCGGGATCGGCGCCCGGGCCCGAAGGCGTCGGTCCGGCGATCCTGCAGCTGGTCGACGCGCAGGAGCCGCCGCTACGGGTCTTCTTCGGCGAAGGCCCCACCCAGTGGGTGCCCGCGGTGTACCAGCAACGCCTGCAGACCTGGGCCGAGTGGGCGCCCCTGTCAAAGGCCGCCGAAGGCAAATAGAGAACAAGGCCGCCGAAGGCGGACGCGGCAGACCGCCCGAGCGGTACCGCCGGTACGCAGGCCCGCGCGCACCACATCGATCAAGCGCCTGCGGGCCTGCGGGCCGGGGCCTGCCGTTCCCAGGCGATGCAGTCGACCACGAGAACCTTGACGTTCGAAGAACGCATCGCCCGGATCGGCGAATCTCGGCCGTTTTCCTCGCCACGATGTCGCTGGGCTGGCAGCAGAACGGCGCCACCATCAACGGCATCACCTCCCCTACCATGCCGGGCTGAAGCCCGCACCCCAGCACCAGAGACGCCACACCAACCTTTCAGGAGGAACAACATGAGCAAATGGACAGCAGCCGACATCCCTGATCAGAGCGGCCGGACCTTCGTCGTCACCGGCGCCAACAGCGGCCTGGGCCTGGAGACCGCGCGTCGGCTGGCCGAGCACGGCGCACATGTGATCATGACGGCGCGCGACCCGGACAGGGGCCGGGCCGCGGCCGCGGGCCTGCCCGGCTCGGTGGAGGTCCGCGCCCTGGACCTGGCCGACCTGGAGTCGGTCGCCCGGTTCGCCGCCACCGTCGAGCGCGCCGACGTGCTGGTCAACAATGCGGGCGTGATGATGCCGCCGCACCGCACCACCGCGCAGGGGTTCGAGCTCCAGCTCGGCACCAACCACCTGGGGCACTTCGCGCTGACCGCGCTGCTGTACCCGGTGCTGCGCGCCGGCTCGGCGCCCCGGATCGTCACCGTCAGCTCCAACAGGCACCGGCAGGGGCGGATCGACTTCGACGACCTGGAAGCCTCGCGCTCCTACTCCCCGATCCGCGCCTACTCCCAGTCCAAGTTCGCCAACGTGCTGTTCGGCCTGGAGCTGGACCGGCGGCTGCGCGCGGCCGGCAGCCCCGCGATCAGCGTGCTGGCCCACCCCGGCTACACCGCCACGAACCTGCAGACCTCCGGCCCGACCGGCCTGATCGCCCTGGGCGGCCGCATCGGCAACCTGCTGACCGCCCAGCACGTCACCAAAGGCGCCCTCGACCAGCTGTACGCCGCCACCGCCCCCGGCGTCCAGGGCGGGGAGTTCTACGGCCCCGACGGCCGGGGCGAGAGCCGCGGGTACCCCAAGCTCGTCAAGCCGGTCCCCTCGGCGACCGACCCGGACACCGCCCGCCGCCTATGGGAGGTCTCGGAGAAGCTGACCGGCGTCTCCTTCGCCTTCTGAGCCCGACCCGACCAACGGGCCCCCGTGTCCACACCATGGGGGCACGGTCACGTCCGCTCGCAGAAATGACAAGTGCGAGGTTCTGGCCGGGAGCGTGTGCCGAACCCGGGGCGGCAAGGTCGCCCCGAAATATCACACGGCCCGGTTCGGGCTCGTGCCCGCGTTGCGCGAGCTCCTGGACGTCCCGGTGCCGGCCGACCGGTCACCCGGACGAACCTGGGTCGCGGGCCCGGCGCTCCAAGCCGTCCCGATTGCGGTCGGCGGGAAGCCGATCCGCCACCGGGGCGCTGCTGGGCGGTCTGCTCCTGGGCCGCATCCCCGCCCTGGCCATCATCCTGCTGATCTCCGCGGTGAAACTCGCCCGCCACCGAGCAGGTGATGCCCCTTAAGGGCTCAGCATGAATGTGGTGCCCGAATCGGTGACGGCGGTGGGGCGCAGCGGCCGCCATCCTTCGATGAGCTTGGCGAGCTCGGCTTCGATGTCGACGTTGATCCTCGCGGCCCTGGCCGCGGAGCTCGCCGATGCCCATCCCGTAGTACTCGGTCGTCCAGCAGATCACCGAGTTCGTGAGCAGGGTCAGGCACCAGGCCTGTTCGGTCTGGTCTTGCAGGTGAGGTCGGACGATGGTGCCCTGCTGGGCATAGTGCAGGTCCCGGCGCAGCGCGTGCAGGGACTCACCCTTGTTGAGCTGCCGGGAGATCTTCCGCCGGTAGACCGGGTCGGACAGGTAGCGGGCGGCGTGGATGGTGCGCCGCATCCGCCCCCATTCCTTCAGCGCGGCCGCGAGCGTGTTCTGCCGGGAGGCGGCCGACCACTTCCCGACGATCAGGGAAGCGGTCGCCTCCCCGAACTTCAACGATCCGCCCATCCGCAGCAGGTCGGGCCAGCAGCCGGCGACCAGGTCCTCATTCCACCGGTCGGCCAGCAGCGGCCCGGCGTGCGGGTACAGCGCGCTCGTCGCGGCCGGGGAATCACCCCGCACCATGGTGATCTTTCCGAGGTCGCGGACACGCGGGGTGAGGGCCTTGCCGACCAGGTCGAACAGCCCGAAGTTCACCAGGGTCGCTCCATGGGTGTCGGTCGCATGCTCGCGGATCGGCAGATCGGTCTCGTTCCCGAGCAGCTCATCGAGGGTGTAGTGGCCTTCGCGGGCGGTGGGGACGATCTGCTTCGTCCCGTAGGTCGACCACTGGTCCGACACGTGCGTGTAGGTCGACAGCACCCTGCCGCCGTGGATGACCATGTCGCGGCCGGTCAGCGACTTGCCGCGGACGGGGAACCGCTGCCCGTCCGAGGAGGACATGGTGCCGCCGCCGAACTTCTGGGCCAGCTCCAGCGTGTAGTGGTGGTTGACGATCACGGTGTTGGCCTCGCGGAGCGTCTCCTCCCGCACGTACCACTGCTGCGTCCAGGCCAGGGTGTCGTAGGAGACCCCGCACGCCTCCGACATGCGCGTCAGCCCGAGATTGGTGGCGCCGGCGATCAGCACCGCGAGGATGTTCCGCTTGGTCTCCACCGACTGGGTGGACTTGCGGCCGCCAGCGTGGGTGAAGCACACCAGGAACCCGGTGCGGGCGTCCAGCTCGATCAGCAGGGAGGCGATCGGCACGAACGGCAGCATCGAGGCGAGCTCGTCCCGGAGAGCTTTGGCCTCGGCCGGGATGTCCTCGGCCGACAGCGGCGGGATCACCAGCTTCCCCTGCTCGTCCAAGCGGACCGCCCCGACGTCACCCGGCGAGGCGCTCGCCAGGGTCTCCTCCAGGTCGGTGAGGGCTTGGTGGAGTTCATCCTTCACCTGGGCGATGGCCTCGGCCGCCGTCGGCGGCTTACGGACCATCTGGCAGAACTCCGCCAGGCGCGGCTGCCACTGCTCGGGGGTGAACAGGTAGGTGCCCGGGTCGGCGTAGCGGCGCGACCCCGGCACGAACACGTCCCCGCTGCGCAGCCCGTCCCGCAATGCCAGCACGGTGCACATCTCCCAGTAATGGCGGAACGCGGTGTCATCCCCGCTCTTGCGGGCCTTGGCCAGGTAGTCGGCATACCGGGCAGGCACGAACGAGGTCGGCGCACCGGCCGGGACCTTCCGGCCGCCGACCCGGTTCAGCTCCTTGAGGATCTCCACGGCGTCCATCAGGTCCGCGGTGCCGGGTCCGCCCCGGAAGTCGATCGCGTTCAGCACGTGCGGGGTGAACTGGCGCAGATAGGAGTAGGAGGCCTCCAACGCGGCCAGTCGGCCGTGGTCGCGCGGGAGCGGTTTCCAGTTCGTCGCGGCGACCTCGCGGAGCCGGTCCATCCCGATCCCCCTGCGGATGATCCCGCCCACGTTCTCGTCCGGGACACCCACGTCGATCAGCACCGGCAAGATCTCGTCCATGATGAGCTGGCGGGCCTCGCCCTTCCTGGCCCGCTCCGCCAGGGCCTCATCGGTCCTGGCCTTCGCGCGGGACTCTCGCGCCGACACTGCCTGGTCGAACAACGCGATCACCTCGTCCAGCTGGTCCACCGCGGACTGGGCGACCAAAGCGAGCAGTATCGGGTAGCGGCGCTCCCCGCGCCGCTCCAGCCCCTGCACCGTCGAGCGGCGCCCCAGCGTCGCCAGGAACCGGCGCCGCTCGCGCGGCAGCATCGACAAGTCCAGCAGGTGGGCGTCCATGCCGCGCAGGAACAGCAGCTTCTCGATGCCCAACTTCACCGATGGGGCCGTCGCCTCCACCGCCGGCGTGCTCAACCACGTCAGCCGGGACACCCCCAACCCGGCATCGTGGACCAGGAGCCCGTCCAGATCACCGCACATCTGCCCCGTCAGGAGATGATCCACCCGCTCCGACGTCAACGCGCCAGCACCCGTGCGGGCGGTCGCGACCATCTCCATCAACGTCACCACGCCGGGCCGCATCACCTGCGCGCTGACCAAGAACTCCGCCGCCTGGTGGAACAACAGCGACGGGGTGTCATGCTCCATCGCACGGTCCTGAAGGAACTGCTCCAGCTCCTTCAACGGCTCCCCGCCGGTCGGCACCGGCTTCCAGTCCAGATACTTCAATACCAGCTTCAGATGATCACTACGGGTCTGCGCACGCAGCCCATACTGCTCCAGCACTCCGGGGAACACCGCCAGCTGGTTCGCCAACCGCAGCACCGCAGCCTGCGGCACCGACCAAAGATCATCAGGGACGAACCCCAGCCACGGCACCGTACACAGCTGCACGGCCAGCCCAAGTCTCGCGGCCGGGCCCCGCCCGCCACCCCGCCCCAGGTTGTCGATGAACCCCAAGTCCTTCCGCGTCAGCGTGAAGAACCGGGCCAACTCCTCCCGGCCGATGTCCGGGTACGACCGCAGCCGCTCCATCTGCTCATCAGAGAAGAACTGAGTCGCCAAACCACACCAACCTCTACGGATGCACCTGAACCAGTACGAACCGTAGCGACAGAGATCATCAACCGTCCCAAGGACCCGAATAACCGCAGGTCAGCGGTAGCTTCGTTGGATTTTCCGCGATTGCTACGGGGACCCCGCGCTGATGGCTTCGCTTGCCTCGAGGTGCGGATTATCCGGGTCGACCGCGACCGCCGTGCTGGCAAGCCAGCGAGAGAACGCCTCATGTTCGACGTCGTTCAGGTGGATAGCTACCTGCATCGTCACGGCTGCCTCCTCGTCTCCCAGATACAGGCCCGGACCCGGGCAGCAAGGGCCGGGTCGGCCTGGAACTCATCCAAGCAAGTGCCGGAGGACCCGGGCGCCGCTGACCCCGGCACCGTTAATTAATTACTGTGCGCGTGCTGTCACATTTAGGTCAGAAGAGGTGACACTGCAGGTCGAAGATCAACCGGACGGATGCAGGTTCCTCCCTGATCCTCGAGAACGGCCGTTCTCGGGAGCAAGCGGCAGGTATGACTCCTGAGAACGTAGCCAGCGAGATAGTCCAGCCTGCGGAACTGACTCCTGAGAACGCAGCGCTGGCCTTTGAGCACGCCTATCGTGGCGCTGGACCGGGGTGACCGGCGGGCGCGACCCGGAACGGCGCCAGCAAGTTGTCGAGCAACGGGACCGGGGAGCGCGGGTCGATAGCGGCGCGCTGCCGGAGGGACACGTCCCACCGGGCCTGGAGAGCCGCGGTCAGTTTCTCGCGCATCTGGTGCGATGCGTGGGCGTACAGGCCGCGCATTCCCGGGACCTGGTGTCCAAGCCGCTGCTCGGCCAGGATCTCGGGAATGCCGTCCTCGATCATCCACGTCTTTGTGGCCGTGCCGCAGGCCGTGCGGCGTCAGCCCGTCCTTGACCGGCAGCCAGCAGGCTAGCGGCGCGTCGCCGGCGGGCTGCTCGCCGCCGCCTGGGCAGTGACCGGGCTCGTTCTTGTGGGCGATGATCCTCCCGTCGAGCCGCAGCCTGACCGCGTGCCCGCAAGCCTGGCGCGCAGTTTGCCGTCCATGTTCGCGGCCCGGCCGAGCGTCCGGGCGCGGCGAGTGAAGCTGGCCTGCCGGTCTTGCGGCCGCGTAGCCGCGTTCGTCGACGAAGATCCTGTCGGCGCGCGCTTCGAGCGCTATCCGGCCTGCAACTGCTAGTGAGCTCCGGGAACATCACCCGCCGGAATCTTCAATCAGTCTCGTGCCCGGAGCACGGCGGTTGCTGGCCAGCTGAACGGCGGTGTTCCCGGCCGCGGTCGCGGCCCGGGACGGGCGAGTGTGCAGGCTGCGCCTGCGGCCGGTCAGCTCTGTCACATGACCTGCCCGGGCCAATGCCGCTTGCAGGGCTAACGCTGGCAGGCGCAAGAACCCTGACCCCGGCGATCAACTGCCCGGGCGCGCTCGGCATGCCAGCCGATCGGCGCTGCTTGAGCTAGGAAGGCTGCGGGCGGCGCAGAAACTGGCATATCAGCAGGGCGGGGCGGCCCTCAGGTCCCTGGGGAACCGGGTAGTAGCTGCGGCCTGTGCCGGGATCGACGGTGACGACGTGGGCGCCGCCAGCCAGGTGATCGGAGCCGGTGACCTGCAGTCGGCGGCCGTGTCTGGTGAGGATGGTAACCCAGCCGTTTTCGGCCGCCACGTACAGGCGGCCGGCATGCGGGTCGTAGGCCAGGACGTCGGGCTGGGCGCTGACGGTGGCCGTGCTGGTGATCCGCCAGCTGGTCAGGTCGAGGGTGAGCAGGGCGGCGTTGCCGTCGCAGGCGATGAAGGCGAGCCGGTCGGGGCTGTCGAGGGTGAGGCCGTGATCGTGGTCGCAGCCAGGCAGCGGGACGCGGCGGCTGACCGAGCGGGTAAATGGGTCGATCACGGCGAGCTGGTCGCGGGTTTGCACGTCGACGAGCATCTGCCCTGTGGGCGGGTCGTAGGCCACGTTGCCTGCCTCCCCGCCGAGTTGTACCGATCCCCGGGGCGCGCCGGTGGCGGCGTCGATGATGGTCTCTGATCCGCCGGATTCGTTGGTCGTCCAGATGGTGCCGTCGGCCCAGTCGTAGGCCAACCCGTCCGGGTAGGCCCCGGTCGGTGTCATGCCGAGGACCTGGCCGCTGTCCTCGTTGATCCGCGCCACCCTGTTCACGCCGGTGGCGGTCGCGTAGACGCGGTGCAGCGCGGGCACTACCAGCACGCCGTGGACTTGCGCCAGGCCGGGAATAACACGGACGACCGCGCCGGCGCGGATGTTGATCTCCACCACGTCGCTGGCGCCGAGGTGCGCGGCGAACAGCAGGCCTTGGCGGGCGTCCAGGCTGGCGTAGTCGAATCGTGAGCTGTCCCCGGGGAGCGGGATCGCCGTGACGACACGCAGGACCGGCGGCCCCGCCGGCGGCTGGCCGGCCGCCGCAATGATAGCTGCCGCCGCAGCACCCGCAGCCGCGGCGGCGCTGGCCAGAGCGGCCCGCCGCCACCGCGTTCGGCGGGCCGCCGCTCTCCATCGTTGTGCAACCACGGTTACAGCCTAGTGGCTCCCGGCGCGGCGCCGGGGGGAGTAGCGGCATCGGCCGGCGTGGAGCCGGTCATCTTCCGGTCTCCGCCTGCGGGCTTGGTCTTACGCGCGGGTGGAGGGCGGGACTGGCTGTTCCTGCCCGGCGGAGACCACGCGGTGCCCGTTTTTGCCGTTGAGATGGGCGTCACCGCTGGCGAGCGGGACTGCCTCGTGGAAGATGTGGTACAGCCGTGCGCGGAGCCTGCCCGTGGCTCGGCGGGCGGCCGGGGCGGCACCCCGTCGCGGTCTTCGCCCGGGTGTGGCCCGGTGTGCGCGGGCGGGCCGGTCCGGCTGGTGAGGACGGCGCGGGCGTTCGCGTCTACTGGGCGGGTTTTCTCGGTGAACTCGCCGCTGGGCAGGTGGCTGATGATGCGGTATCGACGCCGTGCTCCAGCAGGTCCCCGTCCTTGCGCTGCAGGCCCAGGCAGATCAGCTTGGTCACGAGGTAGGCGATGACTGGCCCGGCGAAGATGGCGACCCGGCCGAACCAGGTAGTCCAGTAAAGCTGGATGTTGAGGAAACTGGCGATCAGGTCGTTGCTGCCCAGCAGCCATAGCAGGCCGTAGAAGGTGACACCGGCCATGCCGACGGCGGTGCGGGCCGGGGCGTTGCGCGGCCGGTCGCGAACATGGTGTTCGCGTTTGTCCCCGGCCACCCACCGCTCGAGGAATGGGTACAGCGCCAGCGGGCCGGGCATGATCTGGCCGAGCGCGACGCCGTCCAGGAAGTCCTGCCGGGCGATCCAGCCGCGCTGCTGGACCAGGTCGCGCTGCATGGTAGCCGACCACGGCGATCGGCCCGCCGAACCCCAGCGTGCTCAGCCGCAGGAAATACTGCAGGTACGCACCGAATCCCCCGGGCGCCAGGCTGGCTGGCCTCATCGTCGTGCAGGCCGACAGCCGGGCGCTGGGTGATCTTGCCCGGCCGACGGGGCTGGACGGCGCAGCAGTGGATTGCGCATCTGTCCTCCCGGTCAGGAGGGTTCCCGGCCGAGCAGCATCGAGCGCTTGCAGTACTCGTAGATCCCGTCGAAGACCGGGCCGGTGATGCGCAAGATCTCCTCGTCGCCGCGGATCATCGACAGTCCGCGCAGGACAACATCCAGGCCCGGGGCTTCGGGGGCGTCGTAGCGTCCGTCGTCCAGGTAGGCTTCGTGCACGATGGCGGCGATCCGCCACAGCACCGGGTCGGTCAGGTCGTAGCGGCGCAGGATCGTCTCGAAGCTGCAATCACCGCCATGATGGGACAGCTCCGCACCCGGGATGTCGAACGCGGCGGCGCCGGCGGGGATGTCGGCCGGGTCACAGACGAAGAGGAACTCCGCCCGTTCGTCAACGTAGCGGCGGATCAGCCAGGCGCAGGCCGCCCGGTCAATGTGGATGCCCGCCCTGGTAGCCCACCTCACGCCGGCTCCTCCTCGGCCTGGCGGGCCGGTACCCCGGGCTGGTCAGCGGGCTGGACCGGGGGGGCGCCGGCCGGCCCGGGCGGGGCGAGCGCTTGCAGGGCCGCCTGGGCCAGGTCACGCTCGGCCGGGGGGAAGTAGTCCCGGCGCTGGATGCTCCGGAACTCGTTGCGGATCCGGCGCACAGCAGACACGCGCGCCGCCGGATCGGCGGGGGCTGCCGCGGCGGCCGCGATGACGGCCTGGTACTCGGCGGCGCGGGCGGCCGCCATCGCCTGCGCCAGCTGGCCTTCCTGGGCACGGGTGGCGGGCCGGGCGAGCCAGATCGCGGCGCTGCCGCCCGCGTCGGTCACCTCTTCTGCGACCCATTCCAGCTGCTCACGGGTCCGCGGGCCGGCCGGCAGCGCCACCAGCCCGTCGCTGATCTGGGCAACCCCCAGCCGCTTCAGCTTGCGCCAGACCGCGATCCGGGGGGTGGAAGGCTCCCGCGGAAGCCGGTATGACAGCAGCACCCACTCGCCCGGCCCGCCCTCAGCGCCCGTCATCGCTGCCTTACCGGCTCCGGACGACCGGTGCCTGTGGCTGGCCGGGATCCCGGCACGCACCTCAACGCAACCATGGTTACATCATACCCAGTGACGATAAGCCCGCTGAAGGCGAGATCTTCCGAGTGCGGGCGCGCGGGGCCGGCCAGCATCCACAGCCCTGACGCCGCCCTGGGATAGCACCGGGCCGAGCTCGCCGGCGGTCCCGCGGCCATCAGATGGTGACGACGTTGATGACGAGGCAGGCCAGCGCGGCCAGTGCACGGACCTCGCGGAACGCGCCTGCCGGGCATGGTTTCCTCAGGTCGGCGTAGACGCTCAACGACAGGTAAGCGAGGACGGGTGCGGCCCAGTCATTGGCCGAGAACCCGGGCAGGCCGTCGGCGTTGAGCTGCGGCATGTTCGCCGATATCCGCCACATGAACACGGCGGCCCCGGACACCAGGAAGACGGCGAGGATGTCGGGCCAGCGGCGCAGCTTCCACCAGGCTGCCGCGGCCGCAGCGAGCCCGGTAACGGCCGCCGTGGCCAGGATGTGGGCAGCGCTGAACGTCATCTCCGCATCCCTCCCGCCGGGCAACTGAACCCTGTTACGCGCCGCCGTCCGGCGGCACCGCCCGGGCGGTGCCGCCGGACGGCACCGCCCGCCGGCGGGTGTCAGCCCAGGATGCGGAGCTCAATCGCCAGCACCAGCACGGCGACGACGATCGCCGCCCACAGCAGCAGCCGCCACCAGGGCGCGTCAAGCAATCCATAGCCCCGGCCGCCCGATCCCCGGCCTGCGCCCTGGGGACGCCTCATCAGCATGGCACACCTCCATGAGTGCAACCAAGGTTACATCTCCGCAGGGTCGTCTATCCTGCCGGATCGCCCGCATCAGCGCAACCGACCACCTGCGGGGATTCCCGAAGGGAGCCGGGAGCTGACCGTCCCGAAATCCCAGCCCAGCGGCCATATCACCGGCCAAGTCCGGCCTGTCGGCGTCGGCTGTGCGGGACGGCGGATACTGCCGTTGTCTTCTGGTGGTCCTGCGGTCGCCCCCGGGGACGGCCGCAGGAGACCCGACCACTGGTCTCCTCAGGGCTGGCGGCGGATGGGCTGCCGGGGGGCCTGGCGGTTTCTGGCGCCGCCGTGCCGGGTGGCGCCGGGCACGCCGACCGGCTGGGTGTCGGTGGGGGGCAGGTCGAGGTTGTCGAAGTCGGCTTCGGGCATGGGCTGGTCGAAGCCGACGGCCTTGTGGGTCATCGACAGCGACAGGGCCACGGCGTGCTCGGCCTGGATGAGTCCGAGCTTGCGGGCCGCGGTGGCGACGCGGGTCTGGCACCGGCAGTCGATGGAGTGGATGGCGGCGGTCTTGGCCGCGGAGCCGACGGCGATGCCGAGGTCGATGTCGCGCAGGTTGCAGACCGGGCCGGTGAATTCCAGCTCGGCGGACTGCTCGCGCACCGTCTTGGTGTAGTGCAGGAACTCGGCGCAGGTGGCGTACCCGCAGGCGCCGCAGTCGTAGTTGGGCGGGTACCAGCCCGGCAGCAGGCCGACGAACAGGATAGCGTCGGCGGCTTCGGCGGCGTCGGCGTCGCGGAACCAGATCCGCTCGCGGCGTTCGGTACCCCGGGCCCGCATCCACGCGGCCAGGTCGCGGCGGGTAGCGACGTCGTCGGCGATCACGGTTTCCATGAAGTTCGGCTTGCCGGCGAGGAACAGCTGCCCGCCTGATTTGGGGGCGGTGATGGCTGCGGCGGCCATGAGCTGGGCGACCTGGCGGACGGTGGCGGCCCGCAGGTCGTCGTAGCCGATGGTGCCGCTCATGCCGGGGCGGGCACCTGGCGCTGGCACCAGGCGTACAGGGCGTCGTAGACGAACCGGCCCTTGGCCAGCAGCTGGTGGTCATCGGGTTCGACGTCCAGCCCGCCCAGCCCGATGGCCAGCAGCCCGGGCCCGGCCGGGTCGGTGCCGAGGTCGGCGGCGATGTCGGCGGCGTGCACGACCTTGGCCAGCCGGGCCAGTGCCGGGTCGGCGTCCAGGTGGTGGTCCTCGATGAGGACCTCGAAGGTGCATTTGCCGTCGCGGTGGTCGTAGCGGGCGCCCGGCGCGTCGAAACTGATGGCGTCCTGGCGGCGCGCCTCATCGAGCACCTGGCCGGCGGGGACGTACAGGATCTCGGCGTCGGGGTCGATGAATTTGGCGATCAGCCAGGGGCAGGCGATGCGGTCGGTCTTGGGGCGGGCGCGGGTGATCCATTTCATGACGGCTCCTGGGGTGTGTCCGGTGGTGGCAGGGCTGGGTCGTGGGTGGTCAGGCCGGGCAGGTTGAGGTAGCCGCCGGTGACCTCATAACGGGTGATCGGCCGGTAGCTGACCGCCTGATGGACCTTGCTGGCGGTCAGCGCGTCGCGGTAGGGGGTGGCTATCCAGGCGTCGAATACCTCGTGGCTGGGCCAGATGGTGATGACCACGGTGTCACCGCCGGGTTCGGCTGGCTCGCAGACCAGCTCGGCCAGGATGCCGTGCTGCTGCCGGATGGCGCGGCCATCGGCGATCCAGGCCAGGTACCGGTCCCGCCATTCGGGCGGGACTACGACAGTGCGCAGGCAGACGATCATGAGGGCTCCCCGGGTGAGGCGGTAGTGACAGCGGCAGCACCGGGCGGACGGGCGCTGGTAGGGGAGGCCAGGCCCAGGTGGCGGGCCCAGCCCCACAGCGTCAGGTCGTAGCCGGCCTTGACCACGCCAGCGACCACCAGCGGCGCGCCGAGGGCAAGCTGCTGCACCAGGCCGGCGACCAGCGGGCCGACCGGCCGCACGGTGTACCGGGAGGCGTTGGTCAGCGCCGCGGCAGCGGTGCGCTCGGGCGGGGTGACCACGGTCATGACCAGCGCCTGGCGGGTGGGCACGTCCATCTGCGACAGCGTGGTCCGGGCCAGCAGCAGCACCGCCGCGACGGCGAACGTCGGCGCGAACGCCACCGCGGCCAGCAGCATGTTGCTGGGCAGGTGCGTACCCACCATGGTGGCGATCAGGCCGAACCGGCGGGCCAGCAGCGGCGCCAGGGCGACCGAGATCGCCTGCACCACCGAGACGGCGAAGAACAGCCAGCCCAGCGCGACCACCGAAGCGTGGTACCGCTCGGCGAGGTAGTACGACAAGAACCCGGTCGTGACCAGGCCGCCGCCCGCGGCGTCTACGGCGAACAGCCCGGCCAGCCGCCGCACCACGCCCCGGGAAGGGCCAAGCCTCGTTCGGGCCCGGGTCACCGGCCCCAGCGTCGAGGCCTTGCCCGGTGAGGTCTCAACGGCGGGCGACAAGCGGGCGGCGAGAATCGCGCCGGTGATCCCGACCGGGACCAAGACCAGGAACAGCCACCCGTGCACGCCCCCGGACGCGCCATGCGGGCCGAGCCCGGGCAGGACCACGGCCAGTGAGCCGAGCGCGCCCGCGGCGGCGCCGACCGCGTTGTACCGCCCGTACACTGCGGCCGTGCCCGCGTCCTCGGCGGCGAGCATCGCCTGCTCCAGCGTCGTCGCCGGGCCATTGTCCACCACGTCGGTCGACAGGGTGCCGGTGAGCGCGACCAGCAGCAGCACCCACAACGGCGCGCCCGCCGCGACGACCACTCCGGCGACAGCAATCCCGCCAAAGAACACCGCGTACGAACGGCGGCGGCCGAACCGGTCACCGAACCTGCCCACCGCCAGGCTGGCCAGCGCCGTCCCGGCGATCAGCGCCGTCAGCGCTGCCCCGACCTGCACGCTGGTGAACCCGCGGGCGGCCAGCAGCGCCCCGAGCAGGACCGCGGTGAACCCGTACCCGGCCGCCCGCACCCCTTGCCCGGCCACCAGCAGCCGTGCGTCCCCGGTCAGGCCCGGTCGCCGGAACCTCACCGGGTCACCGCCGGGCCGCCGTACCAGCCGACGTCTAGCCTGCCCACCTGGCTGATTCTGCAACCATGGTCGCATCAATGCAAGCCCGGCCGGAGCTCAGTTAGACTCACCGGCGGGGTGATGGGCATGAGCCAGCCCGAAGACTGGGTGCTGCTGGCCTACCGACTGCCGCGGGTGCCGTCCACGCCACGCTCGGCCGTGTGGCGCAAGCTCAAGCGCCTGGGTGTGGCCTGGCTCGGCGACGGGCTGGTGGCGCTGCCCGCCGACCCGCGTACCCGCGAGCAGCTGGAATGGGTCGCCGAGGACGTCACCGACCACGGCGGCGAAGCGATCCTCTGGCTGGGCCGCCCTCTCGGCGCCAGCGCCATATCGGCGGTGGTAAGCCGGATGACCGCCGCGATCGCCGCCGAATACGACGCGGTGGCAGCCGAAGCGGCCGCCATGCGAATCGCCGATGCGGCGGCACGGCGGCGGGCAGTGGCGCGGCTGCGCCGCGAACTGCACCGCATCCAGGGCCGCGACTTCTTCACCTGCCCCCAGCGGGAGGCCGCGCGCCGCGCGGTCGAGCACCTGGCCGCGGCCGACCCCGCCCGGACACCGGCATGAAGTGGGCCACCCGGCCGGACGTGCACGTCGACCGGGCCGCGTGCGCCTGGCTGATCCGCCGCTTCGTCGACCCCGACGCCGAGTTCGTCTTCTCCGACCCCGCAGCCGTCCCCGCCGGCGCCACCCCGTTCGACATGCGCGGCGCCGCGCTCGGGCACCACCAGGGCCAGTGCTCGTTCGAAACCGCGCTGGCATCGTTCGGCCTGGACGACGACCCGGCGCTGGAAGAGATCGGCCGGATCGTCCACGAGGCCGACCTGGCCGACGAGCGCTACGATGCCCCCGCCGCAGCGGGCCTGGATGTCCTCATCCGCGGCCTCACCCTGACCAGCGGCTCCGACCACGACACCCTGACCATCACCGGCCGGCTCTTCGACGGCCTGTACGAGCACACCCGCCGCCAGCTCATCACCGGCCGCCCGCCCGCCTAGCCAGCTCCCTTGCCCGTCCCTGTTGCGCGGGCGGGTCAGTGGTTACATCCGGCCGCCGCGGCGTACTGGCCCGGGGACATCCGGTAGAGCGTGACCGCATCGGGGTTGCTGAGCACCAGGTCGAACACCCACCGGTGGCGGACATAGAACCAGTAGTCGGTCAGCTGCTGGCCGCCGATCTCGTAATGCACCAGCCACGCCCCGCCCGGGCCGCCCGGGCTGACACTTTCGGTCCGGGACGGCGCGTGCGAGCCGCCCGGGCAGTCCTTGTGCCGCTGGATGTAGCCGGCCCGGGTGATGATCGTCTGGCTGCGCGCGTCCCAGCGCGCGTACACAGGCCCGTAGTGGCCGGTGTCATAGTCGTGGTTGAACGCGGTGGCGATCTTGAGCAGCGCCGCCGCGGTGCCCGGATCGGGCCGCAGCGATAGGACCGACGTGGCCGTGTGAGCGGTGGTCGCGGTGCAGCCTGCGGCGAAAAGGACGATGGTGGCAGCAGCACTTGCGGCGAGCGCGCGCAGCGCCGCGTTCTCCAGCCGCATGTCGTCCCTTCTCACCGGTGCGAGGCTAGCGCCGCGTGATGATCGGTGCCCTCCTGGGCCTGCGGATCGGCGTGCACCAGCGCGGCGGCCAGGCGCGGCAGCGCATGCAGCAGGCCATGCTCAGCGTTGACCGCGACCTGGTGCGCCTGGATCGCGCTGGCACCGGCATCGACGATGACCTCGCATTCGGCCCGCAACTGATGGCCGATCCACCGCAGCCGGACCTGGCCGACGTCCAGCACTCCCGGAGTGGCGCGCAGCGTCTGTTCAACCTGGTCAACCAGAGCCGGATCGACGGCATCCATCAGCCGCCGGTAAATCTCCCGGGCCGCCTGACGCAGCACCGCGAGGATCGCCACCGTGATGACCAGCCCGACGACCGGGTCGGCCCCATCCCAGCCCAGCGCCACGCCGCCCACGCCCAGCAGCACGGCCAGCGACGTGAAACCGTCGGTACGGGCATGCAGCCCATCAGCGACCAGAGCCGCCGAGCCGATCTTCCGGCCGACCCGGATCCGGTACCGGGCGACCAGCTCGTTGCCGGTGAACCCGATCACCGCCGCCACCGCCACCACGATCAAATTGGACACCGGGCGCGGGTGGGCAAGCCGGGTCACCGCCTCATAGGCAGCCAGCGCCGAGGACGCCGCGATGATCGCGACAATCACCACCCCGGCCAAGTCCTCGGCGCGGTCATACCCATAGGTATAGCGGCGGGTGGGCGGGCGCCTGCCCACCACGAACGCGATTCCCAGCGGCACCGCAGTCAGCGCGTCGGCAGCGTTATGCAGCGTGTCGCCCAGCAGCGCCACCGAGCCCGACATCCCCACCACCACCGCCTGGAGCAATGCGGTAGCGCCGAGCACGGCAAGGGAGATCCACAGCGCCCGGATACCCTCCGCGCTGGCCTCCATCGCCGCATCCACCTTGTCGGCGGCTTCATGCGAATGCGGGCGCAGCACGTGCCGCAGCCGCGCTAGCACACCGTGCCCGTGCGCACGACCATGATCGTGGCCATGCTCGTGATCGTCGCCGTGGCCGTGACCGCCAGCGCTGCCTTGCGGTTGGCTCATGCCTGACAGCATGCATGAGCGCGTCCATTGCCGCACATCAGCAATGGCGAGCCCGGCGCACCTGCAAAGAAGGCGCAACGCCAAAAGGCATACATCACGACTACGGTGGCTCGCTTATCCCCGCACGGTCGGGCGGGCACTGGGCCCGCACGGTCGGGCGGGAGCGTGCGGGCCAGCGCCTGGCTTTGTGCTACAGAGCAGTGACGCGGATGTTGCGGAACGCAGTTGGGTAGCTGTAGTTGGAGTAGGCCTCGAAGCCGATGTAGGTGGGACCATTCACCCGGCCGCGGTTCGGGTCGGTGTTGGTGTATTTCGCCGTGTCGGTGCCGTTGAGATTGACGGTGAAGACGTCACCGCGGATCTCGATACGGTACTGGTTCCAGGCCATGACAAGTGCGTTTTGCGGGTTGACGAAGTCACCCGGCGTGGCGGGCGGCATCGTCGGGTCGGGCGCCGGGTCGCCCGGGTAGTTGACGGCGTAGATAGCTCCGGTCCGGTGTTTGGCTGCGCCATCGGGGGCGCCGGCGTTGTCGATCTGCGCTTCAAAGCCTGTCTTGACTGCCGCCCAGGCGGGGTTGGAGAACAAGGTGCCGTCGGGGTTGGTCACGCCGTCCGGATTGGCGAAGCGGACGAACACGCCGCTGTTGGTCTGGAATGTCCGGATGAAGAATTCCAGCTCGAGCCGGTAATTGCTGGGCATGGGAATCGTGGACCACAGCAGTCCCAGGTCGAAGCTGGGAACTGATTGCAGGGCGCCGTCGATGACATGGAAGGTGCCGCGTCCTGTCATCCGCCAGTTGGCCAGGCTCTGGCCGTCGAACAGGTTGATGGTGGTTCCTGGCGGCGGCGCGTTCTGCAGCGGGTACTGGGCGAACGGCAGGCCTTTGTAGGCGCCGTCTCCTTCTGGGGCAAGGCGCTTGGCGAGCCGCCGCCGCAGGGCGATGCCGTTCATGACCGGGTTAGCCGATCCGCAGGTCGGAAGGACCGACGCGTCTGCGGCATACAGGTTGGTCAGGTAGTGGAATTGGCCGTCGGGGTTGACCACCGAGCTGGCTGGGTTGTTGCCCATGCGCAGCGTTCCGGATTCGTGGAAGGTCGTGCCGAGCCCATCCGGCGTGGCGTTAGCGGCCGTGACCGGAACACCGAACACGTTCTGCGCCAGGTAGTCGATTACATGGTCCATTTCCTGCATGGCCTGCACGTCGGCGCTGCTGCGGCTGACGTTGACCAGTGCCCGCGGCACTCCGTACTCATCGAGGTCGGCGGTGCCGAGCGGGACGGTGACGGTGTTCCCGGTGCCCGGGAGCATCTCGCCGACTGCCCGGATGGACACATCCACCTCGCCAGGGGCGGTGGCCGCGAGGTGCTCGAGGTTGTCGAGATCGGGGACGTTGCGGAACAGCAGGGCGTCGGATTGCCCTGCGCCGGCCCCGGCCGGGAGCGCGGACGCGGTGATCTGGAAGTGGAAGTGCAGCGGGGTGCCGCCGATGTCACTGCGGCACCGGACGAGCAAGGCGGTGAGTTCGGGGCCCTTGAGGTTCAGTCCCGGTGGCATCGGCGCGGTGAACTGGACGTTCTTGCGGAGGTGAACCAGCAGGTTGGAGCCCATCAGGCTGGCGTTGGGCGCGTTCCCGGCGCTCAGCTGCGCCAGGCGGGCGCTCTCGATGGCACCCGCTGCGAGGATCACCACAGGCCTGCGGTTGGTGTTGCCGTTGACTGGACCGGTCAGGTGGAGGAATCCGTTACCGGTGTCGATGCCGTCGACCTCTTGTACCTGCACCCCGGTGGCGAGCGTGTAGGTCCGCGTGCGCAGGGTCTTGACGTGGCAGTTGGGCACGATCATCAGCCGCTTGGCGGCATTGTTGCCGCCTGAGTCGGCGAATGCCTGCCGGGACGCGGTCATCCCGAGCGGTACGCTGCTGAACTTGTTGAACGGGAAGAAGCCCGGGCGTGTGGCGATCTGGACGGCCAGTGGCGCGTCGAGCCGGAGTGCCTGGTCGAAATTGGGATAGGGCGGCTGCTGCAGTTCGGCCTGCAGGCCGGGGCTTGCGAACGCCGTGTAATCGGGCAGCTCAGTGAGGTTAACCGCGAACGGCACCTTGCCATAGGTGTCGAACAGCTTCTTGCGGTAAAAGTCGTGCAGCGTGCCGTTGATGTAATCGTTGGACGTCACCGTGCCGGTCTGCTGGGCGGCTTCCAGGGAGAAGCGCACGCCCAGGTCATCGACGACGGTTTGTGGCCAGAGGTTGGCGGACCCGATGGCCCCGGCCGGACTGGTATGCATCTCGGTTTGGAGGTATGCCGGTGACCAGCCGCCGAAATACAGCGACCGTCCGCCGAGGCAGTAGGCGAGCCCGCCGAAGCGGACTGGCGAGTTCCAGGGCAGGCCCCAGTTCTCGAGCAGCGGCACCTTGTCCAGGCCGAGCGCGATCAGTTCCTGGCGGGTCGCGGGAAGCGGCGTGCCTGCCGACGGCGGTGGCCCGCCGTCGGGCGTGACGGCCGGGAAGGCGATCTGCAGGTTAGGAACGTCCTGCACGTGGACGGGCAGTGCCAGCGGGCCCGCGTCCAGGACCAGGATCCGGAAGTTCTGCGGCACGACTTGCCCCGCCGCTGACTGCCGGGTCCGGTCGAAAAGATCCTGCGCGAGCGAAAGCCCGAACGTCCCGCCGCCCACGATGATGACGTCGAACGGGCCGCTCTGAACTGTTTCGCTGAACGTGTTACACAAGTAACGGCCCAGGATGTCACGGGTAAAGCTTGTCTGCTCAGTGGTGATGGCCATCGGTTTCCCCTCCGGGTCGTGGCTGCTTGACGCGTTGTCTGCTGTAACTGACTGGCCGCCGTGTATCGAAGTGGCGGTAGGTGGCGTGCCGCCGGATGACGGGCTGCTGATGCACTCGGGAACCTGGTACGTCACTGCTGGTGATGGTGTGACTTGGCTTCTGAAGCCACCAGGGCCGACGGCGCTTGCGGAGGCCTCGTCCAGGCCGTTGCAGACATACCGGCCCAGCATGTCCTGGCTGAAGTCGTGTATTGAGGAGTCGGGGTTCACCATGGCGAACCCTCCAGACTTCGGCGGTGCCACGTCGGCTCACGGGTTTCTTACTTGATCGGAGGCCTAACAGAGGGTCGCCTGATACAGGATCAGCTGAAATTCACCCACCCGAAGCCGACTTGGCCAGGTCTGCCGGATCCTTTCAGCAACTGCACGCCGTTCCTGCCCGAGCGTCGGGGTAGTTGACCTGTAGGCAGGAACCCGGGTGCGGCGAGGGTCTGTCAGGTGTCCCGCAGGCCGGTATGTCGCGGCCCGGGCCACCTACCGCGGTGTCAGGCGTGGGAACCTCCGCTCTACCGGACGGCTCAACACCGAAGCAGCCAGAGCAGCCTGATGACAGCCACTATGTATACCACTGAGAAGGCTCCTGCTTTGTCCCCCAGGTGACCAGCCTGATGTCCGCCAGTGACAACCCAAGTGATGCGATGAAGGAGCGGGCCTCCGCTCCTGGCGGATGCTGGAAGTTGCCAAGCATCCGTCTCCACCAGGGAACAGGAGGCCCACGATGACGGAAGCATATGACGGCCGGCAGGTCGTCGGGATCGATCTGCA
>WNGJ01001694.1_pt1 | contig 21775 bp, 25 predicted proteins | sample 5400611 | NCBI WGS metagenome assembly WNGJ01 (sample SAMN13153375, study PRJNA577476) | soil metagenome | isolation source: 40 cm soil or saprolite under Garry oak tree replicate 1 | place: USA:California | collected 2016-06-15
GCGGCGCTGCCATAGTACCGATGGTGGTGTCCGTGTTTTGTGGTGATTTCCGCTCTTGCACCGCCGGGATGTTGAAACTCCGCAGAATAGGGATTGCGATTGATTTTCACGGTTCGGATGGCCGTGGCTGGCATGTCGACATCTCCCCCCTCCATGCCATCGACAACGATCGATGTTCCTTCGCTGCCTTGTGCTGCGGGTGACGTAAATGCGCCGATGAATGGCAGGAGATAATCGATTGCAAGAGGGAGTCCGCTGAAAAAGGTCTCGTCTATTTTCATTGAATAGCGGTTGCTTTCCGGAGACACCCTATCATCACTGGTATCAGGTCTTACGGTAACCTCCTCCTCTACCGTTCGTAATTTCAGCTTAATCCTCAACGAACTCGGCCTCTCTGTTCCTACTTTGATGGGGCTCTGATAAGGCTCAAAGCCGCTGCCTTCGACCTGGAGAAGGTAATTGCCCTGGGCAAGTTGGGTGAAGACGAAGGTACCGTCTTCAGCGGCGATCGTCTCTTCTTTCGCCTGAGTTTCTTGATTAACCAGAGTCACCTTTACTCCCGCCAGCGCTGCCCCGTCCGTTCCTTGGACTTTACCGGTCACGCTCGCGTTGTCCTGCGCCGTGAGAAAGAGCGGCCAAATTAAAATGGAAAGCACCGCACAAAGCGCGAACGATAATCCTTTCGCCGCCTTCGTTTTGGGCCTCGTAACTATTTCCCCGGCTCGTCCAATTTCAAAGTGCGAGTTCATTGCCGACTCCGTTTGCGGTTGCCGTAAACTGCCCGAGCGGTTGTTGGCCACTCACGCGAACTTGCCTCTATCGGCCTAAAGTCAACGCAGACCGCGGGCTGAAGCACGGAAACGGCGGCACTCGTCATCGTTACTGTCATCGCGCTCATCTCGTACCGCCGAGGGGAATTGAGGGCTGATGGCGAGCGTCAGGCTGCAGAAGCACGCGATCCCGTCTCTCCACACATCTCTGGGTTTTGCGGAGCCAGCCTCATGAAACTCGATGAAACCGCTTGTGATGCATACCAGTCCAATGCGGTTCGGACAATCTCATCCAAAGAGGAATGCCTCGGCTTCCATCCCAGGAGTTCCTCAGCTCTGGCTCCGAGGGCCACAAGTTCGGGGGGATCGCCCGGCCGGCGCCCCGCTTCCCGGAGAGGCACCCGGCAACTGCTCGCTCGCTCCACTGCCGCGACAACTTCGCGAACCGAGTGCCCGCTCCCGGTGCCCAGGTTCAGCGCAGCACTCTTCTCCCCTTTGAGCAAGTGCAGGAGCCCGAGGACATGTGCTTCGGCCAGGTCTGTGACGTGGATGTAGTCTCGGATCGCTGTGCCATCGGGTGTGGGATAGTCCGTGCCATAAATTTCCAGATAGGGTCGTTCTCCAAGAGCAGCCTGAATCGCGAGCGGGATGAGATGCGTCTCAGGCTCATGGGTCTCGCCGATTTCACACTTTGGGTCAGCGCCTGCCGCATTGAAATACCGCAAGGCAAGCCAGCGCAGCCCGTACGCTTCGCCATACCAGTGCAGAATGCGCTCGACTATGCGCTTCGATTCTCCGTAGGGGTTGATGGGATTCTGAAGGTGGTCCTCTGGAATGGGGGTGCGGTTGGGAATCCCGTAAGTTGCGCAGCTGGAAGAAAAGACAATGTGCTTTACGCCGGCGTCCAGCATGGCATCGAAGAGTCGCAACGCGTTGGTCACATTGTTGCGGAAGTACTTGCGCGGACGTTTCATGGATTCGCCGACATAAGCGCACGCGGCGAAGTGGATTACGGCGCGCACGCGGTAGTTTTTGAGCGTATCGCGAATTAGCATGGAGTCCCCGAGGTCCCCTTGGACCAGCGGTCCCCATTTCACGTTCGAGCGATGGCCTGTTATGAGATTGTCCAGCACGACGGGCTCGAACCCCGAGCGCGCCAGTGCTTTTGCAGTGTGAGACCCAATGTAGCCCGCGCCCCCTGTGACGAGCACTCGCATGGTCTGCAACTCCGCCGGATAAAAAAATCCCGCCTCAACCAGTCGGCTGGGACGGATAGGATTCCCCTGTCTACTCGGCGTCGTCCCTCTCGCGCTAACGTAGCGGCGCGCTCATGAGGTGTCAATTCTCCGAGCGATATAACCTGGAGGGTTAGTACGCGGTGGGATCCGCTCGCACAAGATATAAGTTAAGGATAGGGGTTAGGTGGCGTGTCGTAACCCGGCGGGCTAGTACGGGGTGAGACCAACGCATGAGATATATTAAAATGATGTTAAAACGGAGTAGAAATTAAATGACATACTGCAGGCCAATTTTGAACCCGCCGCCAGGTAGGGAGCGGTTAATCCAGCGCACCTGAACGAGTGTGGGGATCTGGACGGGCATCCGAACAAGGCGAAGCTGGCCCTGCAGGAGAGTCGACGTCTTGGGCGCATGCGCGGTCAGAATACAGAAGCCTCCGTCAGAGATATCCTTCACTTTTCCCTGGACGACGCGCGATTTTTGGGAACTGCGAAGCTGTGCCAACTCGTTACCGCGGAACTCCCCTCTCGTCGGGTACCGCGGATAGGCTCGCCGTTTCCTTGATCCTGCGCGCATTTTGTGTACAGTCTAGCGCACGTCCCAGGTCCTGAAGAATGAACGATGGATGAATTGATGATTTTACGCGTGAGAATTGTTCCCGTTCATAGCGCCCCCGACCTGCAGAACTTTCGCGAAGATGCCGGATCGATGGTCAACCCCCATCTTCACCATGACGGTTCGCAAGAAAGCCTTGGCCGTATTCGGACTAACGTCCATCCTGCCGGCAATCTGCTTGGTATCAAGACCGTGCAACAGGAATTCGACAGCCTCGGCTTCTCTTGGTGTGAGGTGAAACATCTGCACCACTTGCGAAAGATCGATCCGTCCGCGGTTATTCCTCTCGAATAGAATTACCATCGCAGGTTTCCGGCCATTCCCCAGGCGAGACTTCACCGGGAAGATGTGCAGTTGGTAGCACCTTTGTCCCGATGCAACTTCACTGGTAGGTTTCGAATGGGAAAAGCCATTTTGGCTCGGGAGTAAGGACCGAACCTGATTTAGGAGAAAGGTGTTAAAGCGTTTGTGTTTGCGTGGGTATTCTGGATAGGTAAGGATGGAAACTGCCTCTTCGTTGACATAAAGGTGCCGTGACGAAGCGTCGAGCAGGACAAATCCCATACCGTCGGAATGCGCCTTCTCCCGCCTTGTTTCAGCCTGCCTCACTGTCTCAACAACCACCTTCGGCGGGGCTTTGGGCAAATAACCTCGGCGACACGTATGCCGATACCTGTGGTTTTTGCCAACCCTCTTGGTTGATGCGGCCCGCCCCCGGCCAAGACTCGCACCCGTAATCGTGAAGCCGACCACTTATCCTCCGGATAGCGGCGCTCCGTCGCTGCTTGGGAGAGCCCCTGACCGGGACGGCAACAAAGCTTCGCGACCGGGTCCGTTCCGCCGGTAACCGCGCGTAAGGTAATCGCCCCACCCAACCCTGACAATCAGGTATTTACCCTATATCAAGGTAAAAACTGCAGGCAAATCGTCTACACAGTCTTGCTGCGCGATTTCTCTCTGCGCCCAGCACTGTCCATCCCATGCGAAAACGAGCCAAGGTGTTCCCTCGAATCTGCGTTCCAAGTGGATGGCTGCCTTATCATTTGCGGTTGGATGCGATTGCCCAGAAGTTCCTTGTTTTGTGAATCTTCCAAGAGAAAGCATTTTGGCGTTCTGACGATGTTCGATCGGCCTCGGCGGAAGCGGAACATGGCGCTCTACGACGACACCGGACTTGTTTCTCACCACGATGTGGCCCTCTTAGTCGACCCAAGTGGACCCAAAATCGAGGGGGTCATTCAAAAGGGGAGTTTGCTAATTCGATGACCGCCAAGCTATTTAGGTGGCGCGCCCGGAGAGACTCGAACTCCCGACCTTCTGGTTCGTAGCCAGACGCTCTATCCAGCTGAGCTACGGGCGCGCAATGAAAGAATATTAACACAGGGAATCGGAAAGCGACCAGACACTCCTCGGAGAGCAGTTGGAGCAAACTCAACTGTTCGACGCAACGCCACCCTTGCCAAACTCCGCGCCGTGCGCCTCGGGACCCAGTGAGATCACAACCGCTCCGAGCAAAAGAACGACGAGTGCAAAGAGTCCCATAGCCTGGGCGTAGGTCATGTGGTGGGCCATGCGCGCTTCGAAATACGGGCTGCCCGCGGCCACGAGCACTCCGAGTTGATAAGCGAATCCCGGGAAGAAACCGCGCAACTGATCGGGCGAAAGTTCATTGATGTGCGCAGGGATCACGCCCCACGCTCCCTGCACCATGAATTGCATCAGAAATCCGCCGGCCAAGATCAAAGGCGCATACGGCGCGAACATCCACAAGGGGATGAGAACGACTCCTAGCAGCAAGGCGGTCCTCATCGCGCGGCGGCGGCCGCGGCGGTCGGAGAAATATCCGAATGCCAGCCCACCGGCAATCGCGCCGACCATCGAAAATGCAGTGAAATCGGAAGTTCGTTGCGGAGAAAATCCGCGCTGCGCCTGCAAATAGGTGGGATACATATCCTGAGTGCCGTGCGATATGAAATTCACCGAGGCCATCAGAAGCACGAGATACGCGAAGCGGCGCCAGTTTTGAAAAATTGCGCGGCGGTAAGTTAGCCAATCGGTGCGGGAACGATGCCAGGCCTCCGGCTCTTTCACCTTTGCGCGGATGAACAACGTGAGAAGAGCAGGCAAACCGCCCACGAAAAACAACGGCCGCCAGCCCCAGTGGGGATAGACAATGCGATAGGCTCCAGCAGCGAGAAGGAAGCCGAGTGCGTATCCCTCCTGCAACAATCCCGAAAGAAATCCGCGCCATCGCGGCGGCACCGATTCCATGGCGAGCGATGCTCCGACTCCCCATTCGCCTCCCATGCCGACGCCGTAGAGCAGGCGCAGAACGAAAAAAACTTTGTAGTTGGGAGCGAGGCCGGAAAGAACTTCGATGAGCGAGTAATAGAGAATGTTGAGGATCAGCGGAATGCGCCGGCCATAGCGGTCCGCGAGCAAGCCGAAAATGAGCGCTCCCACCCAGCGCGTGGCCAGGCTCGCGGTGATCGTCAGGGCAATCGCCGGGATGTCCGTGCCGAATTCCTTCGCAATCGGAGCGAAAACAAAGGTCAGGACGAAGAAATCGAAGGCATCCAGGGTCCAGCCGAAAAAGCCGGCCAGGACGGCGTGGGAGGCTCTGGAACCGCGCGGCGGAGCAGCTTCCGTCATCGCGGGGAAGCCGGCGCAAAGCGCGCGGGGGCGGTGCTGGAGGTCGTGGGCATGACGGTTATTGCACGATCGGCGCGCGCGCGGCCCGGCCGGGGAAGACCCCATCGACAAGTTTGCCGCCCTTGACCACAAGCGTGCCGTTGACCAAAACGAACTGGATGCCCTCCGAGTATTGAAGCGGCTCGTCGTAGGTTGCTTTGTCGATGACACGCAGCGGGTCAAAAACGGTAATGTCCGCATCCGCACCGATGCGAATGCGGCCCTTGTCTTTGAACGCAGGAGCGCGCTTTTCAAGCCGCTGCGCGGGCATGAGTGTCATCTTGCGCAGGGCCGTCATCAAGTCGAGCGCCTTTTCTTCGCGCACGTAATGGCCGAGGACGCGCGAGAATGTTCCCTGTCCCCGCGGATGGACCTTAGGGCCGGTGATCGGCACGCCGTCGCTCGCGATCATCACCAGGGGATTCGCAACGGCTGTCCGCGCGGCTTCTTCCGGGATTACATGGATAACGGCCATCCCGCCCTGTTTGCGGTACTTCTCGAATGTCTCTTCGGTCAGGCGCTCCCCCGTATCGGCCCACTGCAAGTCCTTATAGTCAATCTCCATACGCTCGCGCCAGCCGCTGTCGAAAATGGCTGATTGCAGCATGGTGCTCGCCGCCGTATAGGGATAACACTCCGTCGTCACATCGAGACCGCGCTTTTGTGACCCCTCGACCAGGGCAATAAGCTCGGGCGTGTATTTCAGCCCCATGCTAGTGATGTGGACGATATGCAAGGGCGCGCCGGTTGCGGCCGAGGCGGCAATCACTTCCTCTGCCGCGCTAAGTCCCGTCTCGGGCTCTTTGCCTCCTGCGTAGCGCAGATGCACGTGCACTGGAGCGTTGTATTTCGCCGCAACGCGAAACATTTCGACAATTTCCCAATGTGTGGCACCAGGCGTGTAGTTGATTCCCATGCCCTCGGCGAGCGCGCCGCGCTTCAGACCTGTCTCGATGAGCTCTTGCATCCTGGCGATTTGTTCGGGGGTAGCGGGGCGGTGATTCGCCGCGTCGACTTCCGGCCCGTGGCGCGTATCAACTAAAGAGCCGACGCTGATGTTCACCATTGCGCGCACGCGGACCTGCAAATGTCCGATGCTGACGCCGTAATTGATGAGGGAGTTCCCTTCCCGGTTGGCGTACCACTTGTCGACATCGTCTGTGCCGCCTTCCAACTCCAGCGAAGTCGTCACGCCGTCGTGCGCCTGGAACTGATAGTTCCGCGGCTCCTGTCCGTGCTCATGCAAATCGATAAAGCCGGGCGCGACTACAAGCCCTTTGGCGTCAATCGTCGATGCGCCCTTCAGCGCCCCAGCAGAGATCGCCCGAATTTTCCCGCTGCTGATGCCGACATTGCGGACCGCATCGAGTCCTGAATCGGGATCCATCACGCGGCCATTAGCGATGACCAGGTCGTACGATTCATCCGCAGATGCAAGCCGGATAGAAGCCACTGTTGAAGCCACCAGCGCGGAAGCAAGTATCGCGGTTTTCAGTGTCGCCCTGACTTGCATGCAAGACCTCCAAGCGCCCGCATTCTTGGGAGGGACCCGAGCATCAGGGGCTTAGTCTTGTTGGCCAACACCGCCGTGTCAAATGAAAAGTGGGGTCTCCCAGCCGCAGGTCATTCTCGCTCAGGGGTTAAGAAAAGAAGAAGCCCCGGGTCGTCAGGGGGAGAAGACCCGGGGCGGGGGTTGAGACACAGGTGGGCCGGAAAAACTGTTTTGGGCGCCTTACTGCACGCGATTGACGGACAGCAGGCAGATCTTTCGCAACTCCTCGTAGGTAAAATAGGTTTTCTCTTCGGAGCCCTGGCTTTCCTTGCGGCCGATGCCCGTTTCACAAGAAATCTTGGACAGATCCTGTTCAGGCATGCCCAGAAGCGCGGCCGCGCGGCCGAGCTCCACGTGCTTCTCTTCGCGGAGTTTCATGCGGCACTCCATCATGCAGCCACGATATTGACGCCGTCTTGTTCGACGGCAAGGATCATGGACTTGTAGATGTCCACGTCCCAGCCCTGGCCGTTGTTTTCGCCGAGGCGCACGCGGACAGCTTCGCCGCAGTCCTTGACCAGTTTTCCACGGAGTGCCACCTTACCTTCGCCGAGCGCCACTTGCAGGACTACTGCCTGGCCGATCCACGGTGCGAATGCGTCGTCCATTCCCCCTCCGAAGAGTGCGTCTTCCCGGCGAGGATCGCGCCGGTCCCTGCGTTTGCCAATGGTACAGAGGGGGTATCGAACTAGGAGGAAGGTACTGTTTTGCACTTGGGCAAGAACCCTGCCCGGGTATCCACACCCGTACGGCCGTACTGGCGCTCTGGCTCCGATGGTTCATTGTTGCACCGCGCCGCCTCTGGCAATCTCAGGCGCATGACGCTGCGCGTCCCAGAGTGGCCGGCAAGACCTTCGCGCGCCAGGGGGGTATCCCTCGCGCTCGGGGGCGGTTTTGCGCGAGGTTTCGCTCATCTGGGCGTCCTAAAAGTCTTCGAGCAGCAGCGCATTCCCATCGCCGCGATCGCCGGGTCGAGTATTGGCAGCATCATCGGGGCCGCCTATGCCAGCGGCGTGCCTCTCGCGCGAATCATTTCCGTCAGCCGGTCAATTCGGTTTCGCGATTTCGCGCGCTGGCGCGTGTCGCGACTCGGGTTGGCGAGCAACCAGCGGCTCGGCGATCTGATTCTGCGCGTCCTGCAGGCCCGCACGTTCGAGGATCTCTTCATCCCCTTCGCAGTTGTGGCCACGGACCTCGGGTCAGGCGAGGCGGTCGAATTCACACGCGGGGGCCTTTCCGACGCCATTCGCGCAAGCTGCGCGTTCCCCGGCCTCTTCGAACCCGTCGAGATCGGCACGCGATGCCTCGTGGACGGCGGACTCGCCGCGCCTGTGCCGACGCGCGCCGCCCGAGCGTTGGGCGGAGGCTGCGTGGTCGGTGTCTCAGTTGGGGTTCATGATGGCCGCTCCGGCAATCCTTCAAATATTTTCCAGGTGGTAAGCCGCGCCGTCAGCGCCGCCCAGAAAAACCAGGCCGAACTGTGGGAGCGCGAGGCGGACCTGGTGCTCCGCCCCGATGTCCAGTCCATCGCCTGGGACGATTTTGCAAGCGCCGACCAGGCCATTGAAGCGGGAACCACAGCAGCCAATCTCGCGATCCCACGGATACAAGAGTTGCTCGCCCGGCCGGCCGCGAGCCCAGAGTTGCATGGCGCATCCGAGGACGACGCGCCGGGCACCCTGTGGTTGGCGGAGGTGATGCGGTGATCCGCCTGCCGCTGTACGTAATTGGGGCGAGCCTCGCTCTGGTCGTGATCTGGCACGAATGCGGAGAGAATCTCGGAGTTTTCTGCTATCGTCTTGGTTCCAGCTTATTCGCACGGGCGCGGGCGACTGAGCTCGTTCCGGTTCGCGTCAGAGAAAGGTTGCCGTTCGCTTGTTCGAAGCCTTACGAAACCTTCTCCATACGCTCTACGACGTGGAAGGCCTGATTCGCTGGGGCGGCGCTCTTCTCGTTTGCACAATCGTTTTCACTGAAACAGGGTTTTTCGTCGGATTTTTCCTGCCGGGTGATTCCCTTTTGGTTACCGCGGGAGTTTTCGCCGCAGCTGGACAATTTCGCCTCGGTTGGTTGTTGCTGCTGGTCACGTTGTGCGCCATCGCGGGCGACCAGATTGGCTACTGGATCGGACGCACTGCCGGCCAGGCGCTGTACCGAAGAGAGGATTCGTTCTTCTTCCGGCGCAGTCATCTTCAGCGAGCCCAAGACTTCTACACGAAGTACGGCGGCAAAACGGTGATTCTGGCCCGCTTTGTGCCCATTGTCCGCACGTTCTGTCCGCCGGTGGCAGGGGCTGCCGAAATGCCCTATTCGCGGTACGTTCTCTATGACATATTCGGAGGAGCATTCTGGGTTTGCAGCATGATTCTGGGCGGTTACTTTCTGGGCCGGTCGGTGCCGCACATCAATCAACGTATCCACTACGTGATCGCCGCGGTCGTTTTTCTCTCCATTCTGCCCGGAATTATCGGCGTCTTGCGCGCGCGCAACGCGGCTCGGCGGCCGTCTCCCAAGAACACGCCACTTCGGGAACCACAGGGCGAGTAAGCCGTGCCAGCGTTCAAGCTCCGCGCCATCCTTTTTGACATCGGCAACGTGCTCGTTCGCGTAGACGTTGCCTGCGCAACGGCAGGGCTGGCGGCCGACACCAGATTGTCCCCGCAGGAGATCTGGACAGCTTTGCAGCATGATCCCCGCTGGCGAGATTGGCAGGAGGGTCGGCTATCCCCCCGCGAGTGGCACTCGCACGTGACTCTGCGTCTCGGCGGCAAACTTCATTTCGAGGAATTCTGTGCGGTCTGGAATCGTGCTCTGTCGCCGGAACCGGTCCTTGCCGACGACCTTCTCGCTGAACTCTCTCGGAGACGCTATCGCCTCTGTGTTCTCTCAAACACAGATCCGATTCACGTGGCCCACATGGAGTCAAACTTTCCCTTCCTGCGTCATTTCCCACACCGCGTCTATTCCTGCGCCACGAGGGTCAGTAAGCCCAATCCGGCCATATACAAGGCGGGGCTGGCGAAGTGCGGCGTCGCCGCCAAGGAAGCCCTCTACATTGACGATATCCCAGCGTATGTGGAAGCTGCTCAAGGACTTGGCATGGACGGTATCGTCTTCTCCTCCGCCGAGCAGTTGCAGATTGCACTCCAGGCGCGTGGGATCGTCCCAACGATTCCTTAGTCGCTTTCCGAGAGCGGTAGAGAGAATCGTTTCTCGCCGAACGTTGCGCGAAAACGGCATTTTCGAGTAAAGATTGCAGGGACTAGTACCTTCGGCCAGTATCCTGACCGTGCGGCCAGTCCCCGGAACTCGTTAAAGTCACATGAGTTGCGCATGGTGACTGGTGGCAATCTTTTGGCGTGCAAAGTGCACGATGTGTAAATGATTTTTGCCCACCTGAGGGGAGGAGGGTCAATTGACAATGTCCGAGGAGAATATTGTGGATACTCGAAGTGGTTCGTGGCACCTTCCGGCCACGATTATCCTGGGCTTGATCGCCATCGGCGGTCTGGCTTTCGGCTGGCATGCCAGTTCGCAGTTGGACGCCACCCAGCAGACCGTTGCGGCTCAAGTAAGGGCTGTGCAACAGTCGCTCGATCAGGATATGGCCGGATTGAAGGATCGCCAGGCCCAGGCGGAAAAGACCAACTCCGAGCTGCAAGGTGACCTGAACGTTGTCACCAAGCGGCTCAAAATCACGCAAGGCCAGTTGAAGACTGCGCGTGAAGAAACGAACAAGTTGAATCAGGAGACGTCCCAGAAGCTGACCGCCCTTGATACATCCATGAAGGGTGAACTCGCGACAAAAGCCAGCACGGATGATGTCAAGAGCGTGGACACCAAGGTTGGCGGGGTCCGTACGGATCTCGATACCACTCGTGAAGACCTGAAGATGGCGCGCAGCGAGCTCGGGACCCTGGTTGCGCGCAACCACGAAGATATCGAGACGCTGCGCCGCCTGGGTGAACGCGACTACGTGGAATTCACCATCGCCGGCAGGAACAAGCCGCAGAAGGTGGCCAACGTAACGGTCGTGCTTCGCGCCATCAATGAAAAGAGGAACCAGTTCAGCGTGGCCATGACCGTGGAAGATAAGCGCTATGAGAAGAGGAACCGGGCTATCAATGAGCCGATTTTCTTCTATACATCCGGCGCGCATCAGGCCGAAGAATTGGTCATCAACAAGGTTGGCAAAGACCAGATCAGCGGCTACGTCAGCATCCCGAAGGCGAACGCGGCTCCGGCCAGCACGACTTCGAGTTCGGGCCGGTAGGCACGCCAAGGCAACAAACTGAACGCAGAGCGGGCGGGAAACAAATTCCTGCCCGCTTTTTCTTTGCCCAGATAACTCTCCAGGCCCGCCCAACCTGGCGCACACGAGATGATAAATTCGCGGCCCGCCGGGAGACCACGCTGCCTCGCCGGGCATCCCACGGACGTCACGCCAGCGGAAAACAGAGTGGCCATAGTGTCAGGCATCTTGCATTCACTCAGGGCGCCGGCGCATGGCGCTGCCGGTGGGCCTCACATCTGCTAGAAATAGCACAACTTATGCGACCACGAATCCGCGAGGACCTGGCATCTGAATTGCCAGCTTATCTCAGCGTGCGGCGGAGTTGTCACTGCACCCACGAACTCGGCTGTGCGCAGCCGGCTTGGCGGAGGGAAGGAACACCGAGTACTAGGAGATTTGAACCTATGTTGACGCTTATTCGCAAATTACGCGTTCCTGCCTCCGAATCTCAGATGGCTCTGTTGCTCGCGCTGAATTCAGTGATTATGAGTCTGCTGTTATGGATAATTCTGTGGCAGTCACGCGTCATTGCCGATCAAAGGGATGTGATTCAATGGCTTGTTCGCAGCTTCAAGTTCGGCGCTTAAATCGGCGCTTGCTGGGCGCGCCTGCCCGCCTCATTCTTCCGGCAGGTCACAAAAACTTTCGCTGTCGTGCTATGATCCACGCGTCCCAATTCTAGGGGGAAGCCTTGAAACTTCATCTCGCGCTCGCTGTTTTGACTGCATTGCCAGTGCTTACTGCGCTGGCAGTTCCATCGCCGAATCTGGCGCAATCCGAACCCAAGCCTTCCACCGCACATTCGGCGCACCCCCGGAACCGGCAATCCACTCGGAAGCACCGCGGTTCGACTCACCGCACCCATCAGCGATCGCAGCACCGCCGCCGCCAGCCAAGCTGAACCGTTCAACTTTGAAAAGCAAAGCGGGGAGCCGGGCGGCTCCCCGTTTTGCCAATTTGCTGCGTCGTCTGCGGAGGTTCGCCGGCCAAGCGATCGTTCCGCGGCGACTCGCACCGCAAAAGCGGTGTGCTTCAGCTTTACTTCGGCTCTAAGCCCGGTGGAGTCATTCTCCTTCTCCGGAGCTCATTGAGCTCTGTGGTCTTTTTACTCCCATGAATGGACGATTGCAAGGGAAAAGGAGGCAATCAAATTGCGGATCTCCCCCTACCGTACTTGCGCGTACAACGCTATTTGAGGAAGAGAACTTCGCGGAGTTGGTCGCGGCCGACAAAGGATTTCATCGTTCTGTAGCGGATGAAAAGGTCCTGGATCTCGCGATTCTGGTAAATCTTCTGCGCCGGACAGATCACAGCCGCAGGCAACACCTGAAGATGCATGGAATCCGCCACGCGGTAGCGCTGGAACGCCTCAGGTTTGCGGCTATGAAACATGGCAAAAACGACGCCCCCCGGCCGCAGGCAGTCTGTCACGCTGGCGACGACCCGCTTGGCGGCCGCAGGTTCCAAATAGTCGAGAACATCCCATAGCAGAACGGCGTCGAAGGAGCCTTCCGAATAGCGAAGGTTGGCGTTCATAAAGCGCTCGGCGCGGGCTTCTGAGGTCATATCCAGCGCGTCGCCCGTCGCCCGAGCGTTCTTCAAACGGGCCTCTTCTTGCGCGAGAAAGTCGGCCCACGCGCGAAGAAGGTCATCGGACGTCACGCGAAAGCCGCGCTCGATGAAAAAGCTGAGGGTTGTTTGCCATGCGGCGCCCAGATCGAGAAGGGTTCCGCGCCCCAACCCCTCGAGGTTCCAGAGAAACTCTTTCAGTCCGTTCGAAACTCGCGTCGCTTCTTGCGAGCGCGATTCCGGTCCGCGAGCGGGATTTGCGGCTGCGTGGACCACGCCGGCAGGATTGATCCGGCCGCCCACGGGCAAACCGCGCGGCTCGTTGCGCACGCCGACAAGCCGGAGTTTCTGGAAGAAGCTCATGACTTAGTCCGCCGATGGACCAGCGGGCACCGGGAGAGGTTCCACCTTCTTCTGCTCTTGCGGCTTCGGCGCCGGCTTGAATGCCTCCGCATGCTTCTCGCTGTGCTTTGCCACTTCGGCCCGGCCGCGGAGCACCGCGCCATCCTCGATAGCCAAACGTTCGGCGGAAATATCGCCGATGAGGTGGCCTGTGCTCCACAACTGCACGCGATCGCGCGCCGTCACCTTCCCGTCCACGCGGCCGCGCACGATGACGTCCCGGGCGGAGAGATCAGCCTTCACCTTACCATTCGGCCCGATCGTGAGGCTCCCGTTCCCGAGCTCGACCTTGCCTTCGACCAAGCCGTCGACGAAGAGGTCCTCGTTGCCCGTGATCTCGCCGTTGATTCTGATTCCCTGGCTAATGCACGCTGCTGCGCGCGATGAGACCGGCGCGGACGCCGGAGTCTCGCGCGGCCCGCCGGCCGTACTTGCCGCCTGCCCCGCGCTTGTGGAAATCTCGGGACCCGCTTGTGTTTTTTGATCTTCCTTGCGCCACATGAGACACCTCACCGCAGAGTTGTTTACGCCAAAGTCGCTATGCAAGCTGGGCCGGCTGAGCGCTGCGACTTCGAACGGCTGAACATAGTACACCCTTCGGGGGAGTGTAAAGGGGAATGGTAAGCGGCAAATCTGGGGTGTTTCCTGGACAGCTACACAATACCTTGTGGAAATGATGCTCCTAAACCCACTAGGGATTGCGGTGCAATGCCCGCGCCGGAGCTGCCGTGCAATTCCCAAATGGCTACCACCATCCCGCTCACCTCGTGAAACATCTGCTTGACGCCCCGCCGTGACTCCCACCAGTGGTCCGCGTCGAAGTCCAGATCGCGCGCGCCGCTCACTTGCACTTCGATCGCCTTGGGAAAAACATGCCGGAAAATATATCGAACTCGCCGCGCATCCACACTCGAAGTGACGACAATCACGCGGCGCCAGCGACGATCCTTCACGAGCTTCAAAAGCTGTTGCGACTCCTCCCGCGTGTTCTCCGCAATTTGCGGAAAACGTACGATGGCCTCTTTCGGTACGCCGCGTTCGATCAAATCATGCTCCATTAACTCCGCAATTCCCGCGTACGGCCGCAAGCGGCGCCCGCTCCCCACGATCAGTGGCGCCATCCCTTGGCGGAACAAAAATGCAGCGTGAGTCGCGCGGTCCGCGGCAAAATTGTCGTCGCCCAGGAGCAGGATCGCGTCGGACTTCTCTATCCTGTCGTCAATGAGCCATGCGTTCGCAAACGTCCGCAGAATAGCGTGCCGCGATAAGTAAAGAATCAAGCAAAACAGAACCAGGCCGAGAACAACGAGCAGTTTGAAAACGATTCCGCCCCGCTCGCTTCTCATAAGTTGGGGTCCAGGTTGCGCAGGTGCTCGGCGGCCTGCTCCGGCAGCACGGAATTGTAATAGACTTCCTTGATGCTATAGGACTTGCTGCGCGTCTCGACAATCGGCAGAATTTCGATGTGCCAGTGGAAGTCGTCGGCGAGCGTCTTCCAGTACCGTGCCGGCTCTCCCTTCCTGTTCAATGTATTCGGCGCTGTGTGCACCACCAAATGATAGGCGGGCGAGAATTTCTCCAGCCGGCGCAACGTCCTTCCAAGCAGCGCGGCAAGATTGCGCCGGTTCGCCCCGGGGCGTGGCTGCTCGAAGGCATGATTGTGACTGCGAAGAATCAGCCAAATCTCGTACGGCACTCGCGCCGCATAGGGACACAGCGCATAGTAGTCCCCCTGCACGTCCACAATCCGCTTCCCCAGTCTCTCTTCCTGCCGGACGATATCGCAAAACACGCAGCGTTCTTTTTCCTCGTACCACTCACTCGACGCATGCAATTCATACTTGATGCGCCGTGGCACAAACGGGGTGGCCGTAATCTGCGAATGCGGATGCGCCCACTCCTCTCCGGCGAGCACTCCCTGATTCTTGAAAACGGCAACGTACTTGAACCGCGGATCTTTCTTGAGATCTGCGATTCGCGACTCGTACGCCCAGAGCACGCGCTCGATTCCTTCGTCGCTGAACCGAGCGAGCCTGCTGTCATGTAGGGGGGATTCGATGATGACTTCATGGGCGCCGATCGGCCCCATCTTGTCGTACATCCCCTCGGCTCGACGGGCTAATTCGCCTTCGATGCGGTAGAGGGGGGCAACGTGGGGGACAACGCGGAGCTGCCACGGTCCTTCCGCGGGCCAGCGCAAGATTACTGGTTGCTGGTCAGCCTGAGCCGGGCATAAAGGGCACGTGGCCGAAGGCTCCGGCAACACCTCGTGGTGCCCGAGGACGACCCAACTTTGCGTGATAGGATCTCGGCGGAGTTCCATTCCGGCGTCTTCCGCGCTCTCTCTAACGAGTGTAGCGCGCCGGCGTCGGCCCTTCTTCCAGGCGGTGACGGTCCCAGATGGCGCCCTCGCGGCTGTAATAGGCCATCTCGAAGTCCTGCGTTAGCTCGAGGCAATCGGTTGGGCAAGCATCCTCGCAGAGGCCGCAGAACATGCAGCGCGAGGTGTCATAGGTGAAGAACGTGAGCACCTTGCGGCGGGTCGCGTCATCTCGCTCCCAGCCAACCACGATGAGGTTTTCCGGGCAGGCCAGCGCGCACAAGTTGCACGAAATGCAGAGGGTCTCGCCCGTCTCCGGATTTTTGTTCAGCCGCGGTGCGCCCCGGTAGCGCTCGGCCACCATCGGCCGCTCCAACGGATACTGCTCCGTGTAGATGTTTTTCGGGTGCTGGTACCGAAAGGTGACCGCGAGCCCCTTAATAAAGTCCCATTGGATGAGTCGGCTCAAGAGTTCCCGCATGAATGCTAGTCTTATTCGTGGTACCGGAATTGTCAAGGGAACCCTGGCCGCAGGGGCGTTTCCTGCCCTCGTGGTATTCTGTCGTACGAAATGAGCGACGACGTTCCTTTCATGCAGGAAGCCCTGGCAGAAGCACGCGTGGCCGCGGCGGCGGGAGAAGTCCCTGTCGGCGCGGTCCTCGTCTATGACGGCAGGATCATTGCGCGGACGGGAAATCGCACGATTCGCGACTGCGACCCGACGGCCCACGCGGAAATCGTTGTCCTGCGGGAAGCCGCGCGAATCCTCGGCAACTACCGCCTCACAGGCACGACGCTGTACGTCACGGCGGAACCCTGCAGCATGTGCGCTGGCGCCATAATTCAGGCGCGCATCGACCGGCTCGTCTATGGCTGCGATGATCCCAAGGGCGGCGCCATCCGCTCCTGCTTCGAAGTGCTCTCCAACCCAACACTGAACCATCAGGTGGAAATTACCTCGGGTGTCCTAGCCGACGAATGTGCCGGCCTGCTTCAGTCCTTCTTTGCCGCCCGCCGGTAGCATATCGGCCGCGTCCTTTCGATTTCTATTAATCCCCAGGCAGGGTGGGATTGGGAGAGGCGCAAGAAATCCTTCGTTCCGCGGGCTGAGCTCCGCATTGCTTAAAACGCGAATCGTCTGCTAGGCTAAGGACAACCGTCTGCGCCGCGGAGAGGTGTCTGAGCGGTTGAAAGAGCTCGCCTCGAAAGCGAGTGTAGGGGGAACCCTACCGTGGGTTCGAATCCCACCCTCTCCGCCATATCTGCAAATTGTTGATTTCCCTGCCTTTGAATCCGTGGTGTCTATATCCACTCTTTCTGCCCGGCTCGCATACAGCAAACTGTACATACAAATGTATTGACAAACGCGCGCGAGGACCGTATTCTCTCGCAGTCGTGGCGAGCCGTGCGATTTGAATGGGACGAGCAGAAGAACCGGCAAAACCTTCGTAAGCATGATGTTCGCTTCGAAACGGCCGTTCTCGTTTTCGACGATCCCTACGCGATTACCCAGCGTGACGTAACTTTCGAGGATCAGGAACGTTGGATAACGGTCGGAGCCATAGGGCCGGGTTCGATTCTATTGGTCGTTCATACTTTTTATGAGGAACACGATGAAGAAGTCATTCGTTTCATCTCGGCTCGCGCCGCCGAGTCCCACGAAAGGAGGGCCTATGAGGAAGCTCACAAAGGTGCAGAAGCGAGACATCCAAGCGATCGCCGCAAAAAGAGACGAAGACATTGATTTCTCGGACGCTCCCGCCGTTGTCGATTGGAGCGGAGCCGAAATCGGCAAGTTCTATCGACCAACGAAGAAGCCCGTCACCATGCGTCTAGATTCCGACGTCATCGCATGGCTCAAAGCCGATGGCCGCGGTTACCAGACCAAAGCGAATTGGCTGCTGCGACACGCCATGCTTCACTACACGAGAGAAAAGGGTCTTAGCAAGCGTAAAGGCTTCCGTCGGAAGACCGCGCAACAGAAAGGAAAGGCTTGATCATGCCGAGCCAGTCTAAATCTGGCTCCTGTACCACTTCATCGCTCGGCAGCCGAGTCAGAATGGCTTCGTTTCCCGGGAGGTCTCGGAGGGATCCTCTCCCCCACGTTGCCCTCGGCTCTTTGGTTCCGCTTTCAATCGTTTGCTGGATCACCATCGAGGCGGAGAGATCCCTCGACTCGCTGCGCTCGCTCGGGATGACCATTCTGATCGAATGGTCAGAAATGGCAGGAGGCAGCGCCGCGCTTCTCGAGGTAGCGCTGGTGATATTCCTCAGCGCGATAGAACGGCGCCGCAGGCGTAATCTCCGTAGCAATCGGCCGGCGAAACTTTCCGGAAGCTTCGAGCGCGGCTTTAGATTTCTTCGCCGCGGCTTCTTGCTCCGGCGAATGAAAGAAAATCGCGGTGCGATACTGCGCGCCGAAGTCCGGTCCCTGGCGGTTCACCTGCGTCGGGTCGTGAATTCCCCAAAACACGTCCAGCAACTGCTCGTAGCTCACTTTCGCCGGATCAAAGGTCACCTGCACGGCCTCGGCATGGCCCGTCTCGTCGGTGCAAACATCTTCGTAGGTCGGATTGGGCATATGTCCGCCCGAATAGCCGACTGCCGTATCAATCACTCCCGGCACGCGCCGGAACGCCGCTTCGATACCCCAGAAGCACCCAGCCCCGAAAGTCACCATTTCCGACATCTGGCCTCCTTGCAATGAAGTTCCTGTGCGCCTCCAGCTCGCCGCTCCGAAATTTAGATGCAGCAGTTGTCGCGCGAGATTCCAATCCTGTTTCAAGAGGATTTCTTGCGCGCCGCCGTCGCACCAGCCGGAGGCAGTGTGCTCAGTTTCTGTTGCGCCAGCCCCCTGTACGGGCTGTCCACGCTGGCTGCTTCGGTCAGCGCTGCGCGCGCCTCCGGGATGCGCTTCAGATTGAGCAGAGCAAAGCCCAATCGATACTGGTTGCGGCCGTACGTCACGGCATCCGGCTTCAAGAGCGGCGCGGCCGCCCTGAAATTCTCGAGCGCCTGCACATCCCGCTTCCTCGAAATGTTGGCTTGCCCCAGCGCGCTCAGCGCCAATCCCTTTTGCAGCGAAATCTGCTTCTGCCAGTCTTCGTCACTCACGCTTTCGGGCTTCTTTGCCGCTCCCAATAGATCCACGGCCTTCTTGGCGTAAGACTCTGCCTTGTCCAGTTGCTCGCCCTTTTCGCTGTAATAGTCGGCAAGGAGAATCATCATGCTCACGTCATTCGGATCCTTCGTCAAGATCCCGTTTGCGACTTCGAGCATCTTCGGATATTGCTGCGCCTGCTGGTAAGAGGCAGCGGCGATGGCCATCGCCTGGCTCGCGCGGGCCGAATCCGGAAACGCATTCGCGAAGCGAATAAGACTTGCCGCGCGCGTGGAAGGATCCTTGCTCTGATAGGCCGCCGCGAAAACCACCTGCTCAATGTAGGCGATGCTGTCTTTTGCGTCTTCCAGCGTGCGTTTCTTTGTCTCTCCCCAACTCCCTGCATCCTGGTCGGCGGGGGCTGGCTGCGCCTTGTAGCGTGCGACGATTGCTCCGGTCTTTTCCCCATAGGTTATGAGCCGCGCCGCGTCTCCTTTTTCCTGTGCCGCGCGCACCAGGTTCATGCCGTTCTGAAAATTGCCGGGATCCAAGGCCCAGAGCTTTTCTCCGTATTCCATGGCCTTGTCGTAATTCTTGACGGATAGGTAGTAGTTCACAAAAAGATCGTCAGCGAGAAATTCCAGGTCGCCTTTGCCGAACTCTTCGGCAAATTTTTCGATCAACGAGAGCTTCTCCGCCGTGTCGCCGGTGTCGTTGATCTTGGCCAGCGCTGATCCTTCGGGTGTTCCGGCCTGGACGATGACGGTCTTCCCCATCTGGCCAAACGCAGCGGGTGTTGAAACTGCGAGGAGGAATCCAATAAGGAGCGCCGAATTCCGCATGGCCGCACCTCCGTCTGCCTGAAGCTTGGGCGAATCTTAGTCCTCCGCGCTGCGGGGTGCAAACCAAATTCAATGCCACAGAATCCCTGCGGCGAGACAAACGCGCCAGACGGCGTACGCAAGCACGGCCGTTGACGGCCGCGTCATTTTGAGCGAGGATTCGCACTGAGGTCAGATGATTCGAGGATTGATCTTGGGCTCAGCGGGCGCCTGGGTCATCGGAAAGACTTTGCTGAGCTGATTGCATTTCACGCCTGGACGCGGGCAAGCTATATCAACGGCACATTCCTCGCGGTGGACGGAGGCCCGGGACGGAGCCTGCTGTGAACCTCACGTGATGAGCCACCAACTGAAGCTCTCGTTGCTTCCGGGGCGTTACGCCATCTGCAGATTCCCGGCAAATTCCTTTCCCCCACCGAACTGGGCGATGCGCGGCGGCTTTTTCTCCATCACGCGCACTCCGGATGAACTGTCGGGAGTTTGTGAGGAGCAAAGTGTCCCTGCCGACGTCCCGGCCGAGCGAGGCCGGCGCTTGATGAGGGTTGTAGGACCCCTGGACTTTTCCTTGACTGGCGTCCTGGCCTCCCTCGCCGTGCCACTGGCGGAAGCGAAGGTCAGCATTTTCGTGATCTCGACGTACAATACGGATTACCTGCTCGTGAGCGAAAGCGACACGGAAAAAGCAATCTCTGCCCTGGAGCAGGCGGGCCATTCTATCCACAGGAGTGCCATCGCATGAATACGTGGAGGAACTCTCAAAACGTCGGAACGCCCGCTCCAAGCTACCGTCTAGCGGCAGGGCTTCTTCTCTTTTTGCTCGCCACGGGCCTTGCCCGCGCCGACGAGCCCTATGCTCGCGGCCGTGACTACGACCTCCAGCACTCGAAGATCGCCCTTCGGTTCGACCTGGAAAAGCGCGAGGTCCTCGGCGACGTCACCCACACGCTCACGATCTTGAACGACGGCACTGCGAAGCTCGCCTTCGATTCGGTCGGCCTCTCCATTCAGAGCGTCACCATTAACACTAAGCCCGCCAAGTTCGAGACGACCGCGGACAAGCTGCTTGTGAATCTCTCGTCCCCCGCACGGGCTGGAGAAAGATTGGAGGTCGAGATCCGCTATGAAGGCAAGCCGAAAAAGGGCCTCTATTTTGTCCTTCCGGACAAGCCCAATCCAGACAGGCCCAAGCAGATCTGGACGCAGGGTGAATCCGAAGACACGCGCTATTACCTGCCCACTTATGACTATCCGAACGACCGTCTGACGACGGAGATGATCGTCACGGTGCCCTCGAACTGGGTCACGGTGTCGAACGGACGGCTGGTCAGCGTCAAGGATGCGGCTGGAGGGCAAAAGGTCTGGGATTGGAGTGAAGCCCTGCCGAGTTCGACGTATCTGATCACGCTTGTCGCGGGGGAATTTGACGAAGTGAAAGACTCCTGGCGCGGCAAGCCGGTCACTTACTACGCGCCCCACGGCAAAGGCGATCGGCTTGCCGTCAACTACAATCGCACTCCGGCGATGATCGAACTCTTCTCCAGAAAGCTGGGGGTTGACTATCCCTGGGAGAAGTACTCGCAGGCCATGGTGGATGATTTTGTGGCGGGAGGAATGGAGAATTCGAGCGCCACAACGAACACCAGCAGCTCGCTGCGTCATCCGAAACTCGTGCCCGAATTCCTGGCGGACGAAGATCCGCTGATCTCCCACGAACTGGGTCACCAGTGGTTCGGCGACCTCGTCACGTGCAAGGACTGGGGAAACATCTGGCTCAACGAGGGTTTCGCCACCTACATGGAAACGCTGTGGATTGAAGAGCATTACGGAACGGAGCAGGCCGATTATGAGCGCTGGGAAGCGGCCCGGGGGTGGTTTGGCGATGAGCGAATCTTCACCAAGTCGATCGTCCGGCACGACTTTTCCGGTGCGGAATCGGACGAGTTCGACGGCAACTCCTACACGAAGGGCGGCTGGGTGCTCTACATGCTTCGGCAGCAACTCGGCGACGAAGCTTTCTATCGCGGCCTGCGGCACTACCTCGAGGCCAATCGTGGAAAAAACGTCGTCACGGCGGACTTCGCCAAAGCCGTGGAAGAAGCCACGCACGCGAACATCGACGAATTTCTGGGCCAATGGGTCTATGGCGCAGGCGCGCCCAAATTCGATCTCAGCTACACCTACGATGATGCGAAGAAGGAAGTGAAGCTCGCAGTCAAGCAAACGCAGAAGGTCGAGGGCCGCGTGGGGCTCTTCCGCGTCCCGGTGGAAGTGGAAATCACTACGGCCTCCGGCAAGAAGAGCCACCACATCGCCGTGTCCAAGGCGGAAGAGACGTTTCCGCTCCCGTCCGACGGCGCGCCGCTGCTTGTGCTCTTCGACAG
>WNGJ01006312.1_pt2 | contig 21774 bp, 26 predicted proteins | sample 5400611 | NCBI WGS metagenome assembly WNGJ01 (sample SAMN13153375, study PRJNA577476) | soil metagenome | isolation source: 40 cm soil or saprolite under Garry oak tree replicate 1 | place: USA:California | collected 2016-06-15
AAGTTCGCGGCGGGGGACTACGTGTTCGCCGGAGGCAAGGTCGAGACCGACGACATGCCGGCGGATGGCGAAAGCTTCTGCCGTGGGCTGACGGCCGAGACGGCGTCGGCCCGACTGGGCGGCGATCTTTCCCCCCGCGTGGCCCTCTCCTACTGGGTTGGCGCGATCCGGGAAGCCTTCGAGGAGGTGGGCATCCTCCTCGCCTACGGTCCGGACGATGAGCTGCTCAGGATCACGGCAGACCGCCGTGAGCGCTACGCTACCTACCGGTCCGCCACGCAGAAAGCCAACCCCGCCTTCTTCGACATGCTGAGAGCGGAGCGACTGACCCTGGCCACCGACCGCGTGGTGTACTTCGCCCACTGGATCACGCCTGAAGAGCAGCCCCTCCGCTTCGACACGCGCTTCTTTGCCGCCCGGATGCCGCCGGGGCAGGAGCCCACCGCGGACGGCTACGAGATCGTCGATCTCAAGTGGCTGACCCCCGCCGAGGCCTTCGCGGCCCACAAGAGAAAAGAGATCGGGCTCCGGACCCCCACCATCAAGAATCTCGAGCTGGTTCAGCAGGGTGGCGCGCCCGCCGAGCGCGTGCTCGCCCAGCTCGGCGTGCGGGAGGTGCCGACCATCCGTCCGCGGATTCTCCAGGTGGATGGCAAGCCCGTGCCGGTGCTGCCGGGCGATCCCCGCTGGTATTGACGTGAAGGAGCTGGTCTTCGCGCTCGAGTTCCGGGGCCGGGCGGGGGCGGTGGCCGGCGTCGAGGGAAAGCGGCGATCGAGAAGCGTGGCGCCGAGCCAGGCCCTCTCGAGCGTGATGACGGCGGCCGCCGTCGAGGGAGGCGTGGAAAGGCTGACGGGCGACGAGGCCGTGCTCGAGGCCGAGGTCAGTATCGTGGACGAGAGCACGTTCACGGAGACGGGCACGATCCGCTACGGACAAGCAGGCGGCATCACCTTCGCCACGCTGGGGAAGGGCGTCGTGGTTCCCAGCGACGTGCCGGGGGTCCGCCGAGGCGCCGTGATGTGGAAGGTGACGGGGGGCGACGGGCGCTTCGCCGGCGCCCACGGCATCATCACGTCCAACTTCGCCGTCAGCCCGGACGGCGAAGTCGTCGACAATCACTACGCCCGCATCTACCTGCCACATTGAAACGCCGCCGGCGGCTCACAAAGTCCAGATGCGAGGCGGCCCGGGCTGATGGATGTGGCTGATCAGGGTCGCTAAATTTCCGCATAGATCTCGATGATGTTGCCCTCCGGATCGCGGAAGAAGAGCGTCCGGTGCCGCCAGCTGGTCAAATCCTTTGGCGGGCTGAGAATCTCCACCCCGCTGGCGATCAACTCCTGGTGGCATTGTTCCACGGCCGGTGGTGGCACGCGGAACGCGAGCTGGATGCACGCTGAGCCATCGACCGCCGGACCGTCGTGCCATGAGTCCCGCCGACCGCGCGGCCTCAATGTCAGCAACCCCGAGCCCACTCGAAAGCTGACCCAGTCGGGCCGATCCATCTCGAGAGGAAACTTCATGACATTGAGGTAGAACTCCCGGGTCTTTGCCAGGTGCTCGCAGAGCAGGATGACGTAGTCGAGATTGCTGATCGTCCCGATGGCCACCTGGCGCTCCCATGAGGATGGAGAGTGCGTCTCGAAGCTTCCGCCTGCGCCGGCGCTACGAAGTTCGCTAGGAGGCGCCCAGCCCCGCCTTTGGCGCGTTGACTAGAACGCCCATGTTGCCGTAGGGGTGCTTGTTCTCCAGCATGAGCTGGTGGCACTCGGGGATGTCGTCGAAGCTGTAGGTCTGTGATAGGCATGGGTCGACCTGCCCGGCCGCCACCAGCTTCGTCACCGCTGCGGCCTGCTCGTCGTTGGAGAGGTGGCTGCCCTGGAAGCGCTTCTGGCGCATCCAGTGATAGCGCAGATCGAGGGTGACGTTGTAGCCCGTGGTGCCCGCGCAGATGACGATCATGCCTCCCGTCGCGCACACGAATTCCGACGTCGGCAGCGTGGACTCGCCGGGATGCTCGAAGACGATGCGGGGATTGGTCTTCTCGCCGAGCCCGTCCCAGATGGCCTTGCCGAAGGCGCGCGCGCCCTTGGCCCAGTTGCCGTAGGCCTTGCCGTCCCTGGTGTCGGGCATGGGCCCCCAGTGGTCGAACTGAGTGCGATTGATCACGCCGGCGGCGCCGTGCTCGGTGCAGAACTTGCGCTTGGCCTCGTCGGAGACGACGGCGACGGCGCGGCCGCCCTGAGCCCTCGTGATCTCGAGCGCCATGCTGCCGAGCCCTCCCGTGGCCCCCCACACCAGCACCACATCGCCGCGCTCGACGGTATGGGGTGTCCAGCCCATGAGCATCCGGTAGGCGGTTGACGCGCAGAGGAGGAAGCAGCCGGCCGCCTCCCAGGTGAGCCGCTTCGGCTTGGGCACGCACTGGTGCGCCTGGGCGCGGGCGAACTGGCCGTAGCTGCCGTAGTTGGTCTGGTAACCCCAGATCCGCGTGCTCTCGGCGAGCATGGGGTCCTTGCCGGAGAGCACCCAGGGGTCGTCGGGCCGCCACCAGCCGCTGTGAATGATGACCTCGTCGCCGACCTTGACGTTCTTCACGTCCTTCCCAGTGGCCCACACGATCCCCGAGCAGTCGCTGCCGCCCGCGTGGAAGTCTTCGGGCTCGCCCAGCCGCTGGCGCTCGGCGATGACGTCGAGGGGCTGGCCGAGCGCGGCCCAGACGTTGTTGTAGTTGATGCCGGAGGCCATCACGTAGATGAGGACCTCGTCGGGCCCGATGGTCGGCGTGGGAATGGTCTCCCGCTTCCACGCGTCCCGCGGCTGGCCGAAACGGTTCTGCCTGACGAGGTACGCGTGCATCCGCGCCGGCACTTCGCCGAGCGGCGGCTTCTCGCCGATGTCGTAGAGATCTGCCATCGTCTCCTCCGGTTCGAGCCTACGTGCCCTGAAAGTCGGCGCGCTTGCGCTCCGCGGCGGCCCGCATGCCTGCCTTGCGGTCCTCGGACAGCAGCGGGCCTGCCGCCTGGTCGGCTTCCCAGGCAAGCCAGGCATCGCGCTCGCGCCAGAAGGTGCCGTCGATGGACTGCTTGGCCGCCTGCACGGCGAGCGGACCGTTGGCGGCGATCTCCGCCGCCAGCTCGGCGGCCCGCGCCGGGATCTCGCCCGCCGGGTAGACGTGGTTCACGAAGCCGATGCGCAGCGCATCGGCGGCGTCGAAGCGCCGGGCGGAGTAGATCAGCTCCTTGGCCATGCTGATCCCGATGGTGCGCGGGAGGCGCTGGGTGCCGCCCATGTCCGGGATGATGCCGAGCTGGACCTCGGGGATGGCGAAGACCGTGCCCTCGGCGGCGATGCGGATATCACAGCAGAGCGCCAGCTCCATGCCCGCGCCAATGCAGACGCGCTGGATGGCCGCGATGACGGGGGCGCGCACACGCTCGAGTCGCGTGAAGCAATCCTGCAAATGGGCGAGGTGATGCCGGATCCGGGGCAGCGCGGCGCCGGCCGAGCCCTCGAGGGCGGCCCCGAGCGTCGAGCCCGCCTTGACGTCGAGGCCCGAGCAGAAGGCCCCGCCCGCGCCCTGGAGGATGACCACGCGCACGCCCGGGGCGCTGTCCACGGCCTCGGCCGCCTCGCGAATGCCTTCCCAGACCTCGAGGTCGAGAGCGTTCAGCCGCTCGGGCTTGTTCAGCGTGATGGTGGCCACGGGCGCCTTGATCTCGACCTGCACCTTGCTCGTCATCTATTCCTCTTATCGTCTCGAGCGGCGAGGCGAGGGCTACCCATTGAATTGCTTCACCAGCGCAGGCAGTCGCGGATCGCCGAGATTGGGCTGGTAGGGCTGGTAGAGCGAGGTGCGGTCGAGCAGCCCCTGGTAGCGCTCCATGATCTTGTCGTGCAGCTTGTCGTAGGTCGCCGTCACCGCGTAGGTGTCGAGCATCTCGTCGGTGATGAGCTCGGCCATGCCTTTCCAGTCGCCCTCCACGCTCTTCTTGTGGAGCTGGGCCGACAGCCCGCCCCAGCCGTGGACGTCGAGGACGGGCTGGTAGGTGCGCGTGGAGGCGTAGAAGGAGATCTGCTGCTTGACCATCAGCTCTTGATCGCGCCGCTCCTTCTCGGTGTCGCCCACGATCACGAAGCTCGCCGTCGCGTACGTGAAGTCCTTGCGCGAGCGGCCCGACTTCTTCAGCCCGGCCTCGACGGTCGGGTGCACGACTTCCCGGAGGTACTTCGGGCTGTTGAAGGGATGCACGTGCATCCCGTCGCAGAACTCCCCGGCCACCCCGCACATGTACGCGTTCACGGCGGCGATGTAGATGGGCACGTCCGGGTGGTCGATGGGGCCCGGATTGAAGAAGGGCGTCATGACGTCGAAGGTGTAGAACTGCCCCTTGAAGTTGAGCTTGGTGCCGTTCTGCCAGCAGTCCCAGATGGCGCGGATGGCGCGGACGGCCTCGGCCATCTTGGGGCCGGGCGACTCGAACTTGACCGAGAAGCGCCGCTCGTTGTGCGCCTTGACCTGGGTGCCCAGCCCGAGCATGAACCGCCCGCCCGAGGCCTTCTGCAGATCCCAGGCGATCATGGCCGCGATCATGGGACTGCGCGAGAAGACCGTGGCGATGTTCGTGCCGAGCTTGACGCTCTCGGTGACGGAGGCGGCCACGGCCAAGGGCAGAAACGGGTCGTGCTGAGTCTCCGCGGACCAGAGGCAGTCATAGCCCATGGCCTCGACCTTGCGGGCATAGTCGGGGAGCGTCTTGAGGTCGTGGCTGAGCATGCCGATATCGAGCTTCACGGGCGGTCTCCTTGTCTCATCGCTGAGTGGCGAGGCTCCCGAAGCATACGCGAGAGCGCGCGGGCCTTCAACCGAGCCAGGCTGGAGAGACGACTATGAAGGCTCCGCGAGGAAGAGCTCGAGGAGCTTGGCCTTCTGGACCTTGTCGCCGTGGGGGCCGGGAGTACGGGGGACGTCGGCCACGATGCGCACGTGGCGGGGGATCTTGAACGAGGCGATCTTGCCCTTGCAGTGGGCGATCACCTCGGCTTCTGTGAGCGGCTCGCCGTCGCGAGGGATCACGAAGGCCACGGCGGCCTCGTTGAGCCTGGGGTCGGGGACGCCGATCACGAAAGCCTGCGACACCTGCGGGTGGGTCATGATGAAGGCCTCGATCTCCGCGGGGGCGACCATGAAGTGGCTGATTCGCAGGGCCTCACGCAGTCGCCCCTTGAACATCGTGCGCCCCTCGGCGTCACGCACGGCGAGATCGCCCGTCGTGAACCAGCCGTCGGGCGAGAAGGCCTTGGCCGTCTCCTCCGGCTTCTTGTAGTAACCTCGCGTGACAAGCGGCCCGCGGAACCACAGCTCGCCCTGGCTCCCGACGGGCATGTCCTCCCCGGTCTCTGGATCGACCACACGCACCTCGATGCCCTCGGCCGGCCACACGCCGGAGATCGCTCGCGACGCCTCGCTCTCGTCGAGGTAGTGGAGCAGGCAGAGCGCGTTGAGCTCCGTCATGCCATAGGGCTGATAGGCCTGAGGGACGCCGAGGGTGTGGACGATGTCCTCGAAGAGGCCGTCGCGGCCGCCCCCCGTCATGCCGAAGCCCCCCGTGCGAAGGGTCGAGCGCTTGCGGCGGGCCAGGTCCGGGTGATCGAGCACCGCGATGGCCATGGCGTCCACCGCGTTCCAGATCGTGATCCCTTCGCGCTCGATCAGGTGCAGGGCCACCGCGGGGTCGAACGTCTCCATGAGCACGAGGCAGCCGCCATGGGCAAAGGTGGAGAGCGGGATGCAGAGGCCGCCCCAGGTGCCTGACAGGGGCAGGGCGTGCAGAACGCGGTCGGTGTCCGTGACGCCGAGCACCTTGCCCGCGTACCAGCCGTGAGGGACGGCATTTCGGTGACTGATCAGCGCGCCCTTCGGGAACGAGGTGGTGCCGGACGTGTAGAGGATCATCCACGGATCGTCCGGCCCCACCGCCTTCGCGACATGGTCTCGCTCAGGTCGCGGAGCCCGAGACAGCCGGGATGAGGATCCTCGCAGTCCACGATGATCCGCTTGAGATGTGGAAGGTTCTCCGCCGCGAGGTCGCCGGGCTCGGCTTCGAAGAGCCCGGGAAGGATCGCGTGCAGCGTGTCGAGATAGTCCACGGGCCCTAGGCGGTCGGTCAGGATGAGGGTGGTCGCCTCTGACTGCTCGAGGATGTACCCCAGCTCGTGCGCCTTGTAGCGTGTGTTGAGCGAGACCGCCACCGCTCCGAGCAGGGCGCACGCGTACTGGATGAAGAACCACTCCGGGCGATTGGGGAGCCAGAGGGCGACCGTGTCGCCCCTCTTCACCCCGGCGGCGAGGAGCGCGCGGGCGCACCGATTGACGCCCTGGTAGAGCTCGGCATACGTGATGCGTCGGTCGGCGGCGAGGATGGCTTCCCGCTCGGGGAAGCGCTCGGCCACCGCGGCCAGCAGGCCGCCCGCCGTCGCGTCGAGGAATGGGTTGGGCCCGAAATCTCGCGGCATCGGCCACATCCTATCACTCGACTTTCCGGCGGGTCAGATCACGCCGTCGGCCTTGAGTCGCTCGATCTCGGTGTCGGAGAGGCCGAGCTCGCCCGCGTAGACCTCGCGGTTGTGGGCGCCCAGGGGCGGGCCGACCCAGCGGATGGTGCCCGGCGTGTGGGAGAGGCGCGGCGTGGGCGCGCTCATCGTCGCCGTGCCCAGCTCCGGGTCCGGCAGGTCCACGAAGGTGTGGCGGGCCTTGAAGTGCGGATCCTCCATGATGTCGGCGATGTCGTAGACGGGGGCTGCCGTCAGCCCCTCGGTCTCGAAGAGGCGGACGATCTCCTCGCGCGAGCGCTGGCCGATGGCCTCCGCGATGGCCTGGTCGACCGCCTCGCCATTGGCGATGCGCGCGTCGTTCGTCGCGAAGCGCGGATCGGCGAGCAGGCGCCCGAGGCCGAGGGCCTTGAACATGGCGTCCGCTGAGGCCGGCGTCGAGGCCGAGAGGGCCACCCACTTGCCGTCGCTGGTCCGGTACGTCCCTCGCGGGCTCGCATTGTGCGAGCGATTGCCGATGCGCTCGCGCACGATGCCGTGGGCCCGGTACTCGATGGGATTGGGCCCGAGGATGGAGAGGAGCGGCTCGTAGAGCGGCACGTCGATCATCTGGCCCCGGCCGGAGACGCGGTCGCGATGGTGGAGCGCGGCCAGCACCGCCACCGCGCCCGCCTGGGCGGCGACCATGTCGGCCATGGGGAAGGACGGCAGCGTGGGCGATTCTTCAGGACCGGTGGTGGCCGCGAAGCCCGACATCGCCTCGACCATAGTGCCGAAGCCCGGACGATCGCGGTACGGCCCGTCCTGGCCCCAGCCCGAGACGCGCACCATCACGAGCCGCGGATTCTCCCTGGAGAGCGCCTCCCAGCCGAGGCCCCACTTTTCGAACGTCCCCGGCACGTAGTTCTCGATGAGGACATCGGCGTTCTTCACGAGCTTTTTCAGGAGGGCCTGTCCCGGCGGCGCCGTCAGGTTCAGCGTGATCGAGCGCTTGCCCCGGGCGTAGATCTTCCACCAGAGCTCGCCGAGGGACTTGGACCAGGTGCGAAGGGGATCGCCCGCCCGGGGATTCTCCACCTTGATGACGTCGGCCCCGAGATCGGCCAGCATGGTGGCAAGCACGCCGCCCGCGATCAGCCGCGAGCAGTCGATCACCCGGAGATCGCCGAGCGCGCCCGGCGCCGCGCTCATGACCGGGTCTGGCTCTTGCGCGCCTCGTCCTTGAAGTGCCGATCGAGCGCGTCGATCAGGAGACCGAGCGCTTCCTTCTCGGTGCGACCGGTGACGGTGACAGTCGGGTAGGCCACGGCCGTGGCGCGATAGAGGCCGCCCTCTTCCTGGATCAGATCCACCTCGAAGCGCATCGCGTCAGCGACGCTAGCAGCCTCCCGCAGTGCCGTCAAGGCGCGCGTTGCAGGGCCTCGATCGAGCGCTCCAGATTGGCCCGGGCTGGGGCTTCGAGGGCGGCAAACTCGGGAGTGAGGAAGATCCGCGGCCGTTCCAGGAACACCCGGAGGATGCGAGCCCGGCCCGCGCGCCAGTCGGGCTCGCTCACGAAGGCGTATTCCTGCCTGACCTGGCGCTCGTAGCGATCGAACTCGGGCGCGGGGGCGCTCAGGATGGAAAGATCCGCGTCGACCACGTAGCGGGCATCGGGAGCGTCCGGTGGGCTCGCATGGCACGTGGCCATGATGAGATCGGTGACCTGCTCGCCCACGGTGGCGCCGACCCCACCCTCGGCGAGGAGACGCCTGGCGTAGGCCGTGCTCCGCGCCTCGTTGTCCTTGGCGCGCGGATCGTAGACGAAGTCGTGGAGCCACAGCGCGAGCTCCGCGGCATCGGCGGCGTCCACGCGGCTCCGTATGCCGTCGAAGCGGCCGAGCGCGTGCGCGATGTGCTCGAGGGTGTGGTAGTGACGATGCGGCTCCGAGTAGGCGCGGTGGATCTCACCGTGCGCGGGGGCGGGATCCGAGCGCGCCCCGAGCCTGCGCCAGAGCGCGCTCCACGCCTCGAGGGAGACTCGATCCGCCGTCATGGGCTCACCGTAGCAGAGGAGCCCCGCAGGTGCTTGACTTGACGGAGGGCGACACCTAGACTCCCGGGCGGATGAAGAGGCAACGGCGCCTGGTTGCGCTCCTGTTCGCCCTGACCGCGCTCTGTACGCTTTCCGGCTGCGCTCGTCCGATGGACGAGCAGCTCCGCCAGGCCGCCCTCAGCGGGAAGACCGATGAGGTGACGCAGCTTCTCGGCCAGGGCGCGGATCCCGCCTACCAGTACGCGGGCTGGACGGTCCTCCTGTTCGCCACCCAGGACGGCCACGTGGAGATCGTTCGCACCTTGCTGGAGCGCGGCGCCAAGGTGGACGCGGTGGCGCCGCGGGGGATCACGGCCCTCATGGTGGCCGCCCAGCGCGGTCATGTCGAGATCGTCAAGGCGCTCCTCGCCAGGCGCGCCTTCATCAATGCCAGGAACGACAACGACAACACGGCCCTGATGTACGCGGCCGAGTTCGGGCATCTCGACGTGGCCAAGGTCCTGGTGGAGGCCGGCGCGGACCTGAACGTGCGCGACGGCGACCGCGAGACCGCGCTCGGCATCGCCCGGCGGCGCGGCCACCTGGACATCGTGCGCCTGCTCACCGGTCAGCGGGCCTGGGAGTAGTCTGGGAGCAATACTTTCAGCCTAGTGTCTTTTCTTGTGACTATCATGGAGCTGAAGCGACAGAGGACACTGAAGTCCAGGCATGAGTGTATCGCTTCTGGCACACTCGACGGATGAACATCGTGTAGTAGCATGGTGCCACGTCGAGGTAGTGAGGGGCTGGCTTGCCACTCCAGAAATTCAAGGGTGGCGCGGAATGGTGGAGAGCCCGAGCACCGCCGAAGGAGGTCAGCGGAGATGTCGAATGGCACGACGACGGTCACGGCAAGGCTCAACGTTCAGGGACCCAATTTGCAAGCCTTCACCATTTCTGTGATGGGTCAACCGACTACCGATACGACCACGTACTACCGAGAGCCGCGCCCGGGTGATGTGGTTCCAGAGCTTTCAAAGATCGAGCAAGTCATCGAATACTTGAAGGTGTTGTACAAATAGACGTTGACTGGTCCTGGTATCGTTTCGCTTGGGGCGCGGTAGGCGCCGCAGCGCCCGAAGTTGTTCGCCTCTACAAGCAAGTCACGCACACTCCGGCCGCCCTCCCCATGATTGTCTCTTCGCTGGCTCTTCCTCATAGGACGAGGTGAAGTCGATGAAGGTCACGATGCTGTTGGCAGACGCGGCCCAGGCTGTCAATGGGAAGCTCTATATTCTCGGCGGCGGGTGGTCGGTTGCCGGCCCCGATCCGACTCCAATGGCGATCGCGCTCAAGATTGAGGTGCCCTGGGATGAAGCGAATAGGCTTCATGAGTTCACCCTTGAACTCCTGAACGCTGACGGTCAGCCCGTTCGTGTGCCGACGCCAGATGGCGATCGCCCGATCGAGCTTCGTGGGAATTTCGAGGTTGGACGTCCCGCGGGTCTAGTAGCTGGGACTCCGCTGGACACCACTCTTGCGATCAACATTGGGCCGCTGCCAATCCCTCCCGGAGGCCGGTACGTGTGGCGCCTATCGATTGATGGGCGGGCCGATGAAAATTGGGAGATCGCGTTCTCGACTAGGACCGGACAGCCAGACCGGCACTCCTAGCCTACAATCTTCTTCTCTCTGAGCGCCTGCATGTCCGCGGCGTTCATTCCCAGCTCGCGCAGGACGGCCTCCGTGTGCTCGCCCGCGTACGGGGCGGGCGTGCGGACGGTGCCGGGCGTACCGGAGAGCTTGATGGGGATGCCGAACTCCTTGATGGTGCCCAGGGTCGGGTGCTTCATCTCCACGATCATGTCGCGCGCCTGCACCTGCGGGTCCTGGACCATTTCCTCGGGCTCGTAGACCTTGCCCACGCAGACGTCGGCCTTGACGAGCAGGTCGTACCATTCGTCGCGGTTCTTGGTCCGGATCACGGCCTCGATCTCTTCCCGTGCCTTGACCTCCTCCGCATTGGCGGCGCGCACGAACTGGTCGTGCTTGCGCGCGAAGCGGACGAAGTCGGGGCGCCCGATGGCCTTGCAGAAGTTCTCCCAGAGCCAGGGCTCCGTGCAGCCGATGGTCAGGAGCTTGCCGTCCTTGGTCTCGTAGATCGCGTAGTAGGGATACGATCCGCCGAGAAAGCCTTCGCCCCGCTTGGGGGCCAGACCATCGCTGAAGTAGTAGCGCATGTTGGGGGTGGCGGCGAGGAGGGCGATGGTGGTGTCGAGATAGGAGACGTCCACGTGCTGGCCCTTGCCCGTCCGCTCGCGCGCGAAGAGCGCGAACATGATGCCGAGGGCGCCGTGCATGCTCGCCCCCGCATAGTCGGCCACGAGATTGAGCGGGATCACGGGCTTCCGGTCGGGCTCGCCGATGAGGGTGAGCACGCCCGCCAGCGAGAGGTAGTTCATGTCGTGGGCGGGGTAGTCGCGGTACGGGCCGTTCTGGCCGAAGCCCGAGAGCGAGCAGTAGACGATGCGCGGGTTGAGCGCCCGGACGGTCTCGTAGTCCGCGCCCAGGCGCTTCATGACGCCGGGCCGGAAGCCCTCGACGATGACATCGGCCTGCGTGGCCAGCTTGGTGAAGATCGCCTGGCCCTCGGGCGCCTTCATGTTCAGCGCCATCGAGCGCTTGTTGCGGTTGACGTAGACGAAGGCCGAGCGCCGCTGCCAGTCGGGGTCCTCCTGGGTGTCGCCGGGCGTGTCGATCTTGAGGACGTCCGCGCCCATGTCCGCCAGCATCATGCCGGGCATTTCCGCGGGGGGCACGCGCGCCAGCTCGAGCACCTTGATGCCGTCGAGAGCTCCCATGCTGTTCCTCCTTGGGTCGACCCCCTCACCCTGCCCTCTCCCCCAATGGGGGAGAGGGATATTGAGGGGACTATCCTGATGGATCCCTCTCCCTCAGGGGAGAGGGGCAGGGTGAGGGGTGGTTAGCGATATGCCTCCGGTGCTTGCACGACCGACGCCCAGAACACGGGATCATGGCTGGGAAAGATGCGCCCGTTCATGAGGCGCGCGACCGTCTTGAGCCGCTTGATCGAATGCATGGCCCGCGTCGGGTCCCAGACGACGCCGGGCGGGATCTCCTTGTCGATGGATTCCTGCCAGTAGCAGCAGTCGCCCGCTAGGATCACCGGCCCCGTCTGGGGCAGCTCGATGAGGAGCGATTGATGCCCCGGGGTGTGCCCGTCGCTCCGGAGCACGGTGACGCCGGGCACGATCTCGGTGTCGCCGTCGAGGAGCCGCCACCGGTAGCCCGGCAAGTCGAAGTTCTTCTTGTAGTAGAAGCCGGAGAAGAACCCCGCGGGGTAGCTCGCGTACGCGTACTCGTCCTGCTGGGCCACCAGCTCGGACTTCGAGAAGAGGAAGGCGCCGCCCGCGTGATCGAAGTGCAGGTGGGAGAGGACCACCACGTCGACGTTCTCCGGCTCGATCCCCACGGAGTCCAGGCGGTTCACGAGCAGGTCGGCCTCGGTGAAGGTCGCCAGGGAGTCGGTTCTCATGAGGCCGGGCACGGCGCGCGGCGAGAGGCCGGTGTCGAAGAGAATGGTCGTGTCCGAGGTCCTGACGAGATAGCAGGCGATGGGGATGCGCACCCGTTCCCCCGAGCGCTCGCCGAAGAAGAGCCCGCTCTTCTCGAAGCCCATGAAGCCGTTCTGCAGCGCGTAGAGCGCCTGAACGGCCATGTTATCTGGCGACTTTGCGGGCGGCCCGGAGGCGCGCGGGCTTGCGCCGGGGCGCCGGCTCCTGCGGATCGTAGACCCAGATCTTGTGCGATGCGGCGAGGCCCATGGTGATGGTGCGCCCCTCGAGGTCTACCGAGATGGTGCCCGCATAGGGCGCCACGTCGGTGACGGTGAGCCGGCTGCCCGGGCGGATGCCGCTTTCCCAGAGGAAGCGGAGGAGCTGGCGATCGGCCTCGGCCTCCTCCGTGATGCGCTCGACCACGAAGGTCGAGCCGGCGGGGGCCTGGGAGAGCGGGATGGGGTTGTGCGCCTCGGGCTCCGGCATGCCCGGGATGGGATTGCCGTGGGGGCAGGTGCTCGGCATGCCGAGGATGGTGGCCAGACGCTCCTCGACCACGGGGGAGAGGGCGTGCTCGAGCCGATGCGCTTCGTCGTGGGCGCGCGACCAGTCGAGCCCCAGGACGTCCGTGAGCCAGCGCTCGATGAGCCGGTGGCGCCGTGCCATGGTGCGCGCGATGTCCAGGCCCTTGGCGGTGAGCCGGATCTCTTTCTTGCTCGCCACCGTGACATAGCCCTCACGCTGCATGCGGCGGAGCGCCTCGGTGATGGACGGCGCCGAGATATGCATGTGCCGGGCGAGCCGGGCGCCGATGACCGGCTTGTCGCTGCCCGCGAGATCGTAGATCGCCCCGAGGTAGTCCTGGATGGCGGGGGTCGTTTCCATGCGTCGAGGATACTCCGGGGGCTTTCCGCGGGGCAAGTCCGTGATATTCTTTCTCAGTTTTCGCTCGCACTTCAAAGGCCGGCAGGGAGGCCATGATGGACTTCGCGCTCACCGAGCAGCAGGAGCTGATCCGCAAGGAAGTCGCCGCGCTTGCTCGGACCTTCTCCCTGGACTACTGGCTCGAGAAAGACAGGAAGGCCGAATACCCGACGGAGTTCGTCAAGGCCTTCGCCGACAACGGCTGGCTTGGGCTCATGATTCCCGAGGTCTATGGCGGCGCGGGCCTGGGCGTCACCGAGGCCGCCCTCATGCTCCACGAGATCTGTGCCTCGGGCGCCGGCACCTCGGGCGCCTCGCCCATCCACTTCTACTGCTTCCCACCCGAGCCCGTGGTGCGCTACGGGACGGATGAGCTCAAGCAGCGCGAGCTCCCGAAGATCGTGACGGGCGAGACCGTGATGGCCTTCGGCGTCACCGAGCCCAACGCGGGCACCGACACCTCGCGCATCCAGACGCGGGCAGAGAAGAAGGGCGATCGCTGGCTCGTCAACGGGCGCAAGGTGTGGACCACCAACGCGCAACACGCCAATCGCATCCTGCTCCTCGCGCGCACGAGCGACCGCGATCCCGCCCGGCCGCTCAAGGGCATGACGCTCTTCTTCACCGAGTTCAACCGCCAGGCCATCACGGTGCGTCTGATCGAGAAGCTCGGCCGCGCCGCCGTGGACTCCAACGAGATCTTCATCGACAACCTCGAGGTGCCCGAGGCCGACGTGGTCGGCACGGTGGGCGACGGCTTCTATCACCTGATCGACTCCCTCAATCCTGAGCGTATCGTGATCGGCATCGAGGCCGTGGGCATCGGGCGGGCCGCCCTCGAGCGCGCGGTCCAGTACGCCAAGGAGCGCGTCGTCTTCGACCGGCCCATCGGGAAGAACCAGGCCATCGCGCATCCCCTTGCCCTCGCCCTCGCCCAGCTCGACGCCGCGGAGATGATGTGTCTCAAGGCGGCCTGGCTCTTCGACACGGGCCGGCCGTGCGGGCGCGAGGCCAATGCCGCCAAGCTCCTCGCCGCGGAAGCGGGCTTTCAGGCCTGCGACGCGGCCCTGCAGACGTTTGGCGGCTACGGCTACGCCAAGGAGTTCCACGTCGAGCGCCTGTGGCGCGAGATCCGTCTCTACAAGATCGCGCCCATCTCGCAGCAGATGGCCCTGAACTACCTCTCGGAGCACGTGCTGGGGCTGCCCCGCTCGTACTGATGGCGCTGACCCTCTCCACGATCGACCGGTCCTACGACGCCCCCGACGCCGACACCATCGCCAAGGTTCTGGGCTCGCTCGACGGCCGGCGCGATGTGTTCGCCACCCTCGCCCACGCCGAGGAGACCTACCTCCAGGCCACGGGGAGCGCCACCGCGGGCTTCACGCTCACCAATCAGCAGGGCTCGCTGACCCAGCGCTACCGGAGCGTGGGCGCGCCCGTCATTCTCGAGCGGACGGTCGAGATCTTCGCCCAGTACTCGCAGGGGGACGAACGGTGGCGGCAAGCCATGGCCTGGGAGCCCGATCAGGTCGACGTGCCGCAGGTCACCTGGTACGAATCCTGGCTCGTGTACATCATCGGCTTCTCCCTCGTGATCGCCCTCTTCGTCTGGTGGCGCGGCTGGTGGTAACTCTTCTTTGCAAACCTCGCCCCCGAAAGGGGGAGAGGGCCGCAGTTCGAGCTGAAGGGCGAAGCCCTGAGGCGAGGGCTGAATCAATGAGGGGGCGCCTTTGGCTCACGTGAAGTGGAGCGTGTCTGGGCTACTCGTGTGCCTGCTGTTCATGGCGGTGTCGGGCGCGCACGCGGAGACGCCGGACACGGTGTTCCTCGAGGAGCTGACCTGGACGGAGATCCGCGACCGGATCCAGGCGGGGGGAACGACGGTCATTGTCCCGATCGGAGGGACCGAGCAGAACGGCCCGCACATGGCCGTGGGCAAGCACAACGTGCGCGTGAAGGCGCTCTCGGAGAAGATCGCGCGCGCGCTCGGCAACGCCCTGGTGGCGCCCGTGCTCGCGTACGTGCCGGAGGGACAGGTCAGGCCGCCCACGGGGCACATGCGGTTCCCGGGCACGTTGACGGTGCCCGATGACGTGTTTCAGAAGAATGTCGAGTACGCGGCCCGGAGCCTCAAGGCCCACGGCTTCCGGCATATCGTGCTCCTGGGCGATCACGCATCCACCCAGTCCGGGCAGAGCGCGGTGGCGACGCGGCTGAACCGGGAGTGGGCATCCGCCCCCGTCCGGGTTCACGCCGTGGGCGAGTACTACCGAGCGAGCCAGGACGAGTTTCGCCAGCTCCTGAAGGCGCGCGGCTACCGGGACGACGAGCTGGGCAGCCATGCCGCCCTCGCGGATACCTCCCTCATGCTGGCTGTCGATCCCCGCCTGGTGAGAATGGATCGCCTGCGTCGCGGGACGGGGCCCACGGGGGACGGCGTGGATGGCGATCCCGGCCGAGCGAGCGCGGAGCTGGGCCGGCTCGGAGTGGAGGCCATCGTGGCTCGCACGGTCAGCGCCGTCAAGACCGCGATCGCGCGTCCGTAGGATCGGCACGAGGAAGGCGACGTGAACCGAGCTGTCGAGTGCGGAGGGTGAGAAGTGCCTGCCCAGTCACTGACTGATACTTGGCGTCGTGCCTTTGCCATGGTCTGCCTCGCGGCCGCCGTGTCCGGGGGATATGGCGACGCCGTCGCCCAGCCGCCCGCCCGTGCCGTGGAGGCGGTGCCGGGGATGCCGCCCGTGGTGGATCCGAGCAATCTCTACAGCGAGACGCGCGCGGACAAGGTGAGCGTGGTGGCGGCGCCGGCGCCGCCACGTGTCTACGTCCCCAACCTGAGATCTAACGAGGTATACGTGATCGACCCCGCCACCCTCAAGGTGGTCGATCGGTTTCGCGTCGGCATCAATCCCCAGCACGTTGTCCCCTCGTACGATCTCAAGACGCTGTGGGTGACCAACAACGCGGAGGGCCGCACGGACGGGAGCCTGACCCCGATCGATCCCATGACGGGCAAGCCGGGCCGGGCCATTCCCGTCGATGACCCCTACAACATGTATTTCACCCCCGACGGGCGGTCGGCCGTGGTGGTGGCCGAGGCCCTGAAGCGGCTCGACTTTCGCGATCCCCAGACCATGACGCTCCAGAGCTCGCTCGCGGTGCCGCAATGCGCGGGCATCAACCACGCCGACTTCTCCATCGACGGGCGCTTCGCCATCTTCACGTGCGAGTTCCAGGGCAGCCTGGCCAAGATCGACATGGCGGGCCGCAAGGTGCTGGGGTATCTCAAGCTGTCCCGGGGCGGCATGCCCCAGGACATCCGCGTGTCCCCGGACGGCAAGATCTTCTTCGTGGCCGATATGCGGGCCGACGGGATCTTCGTGGTCGACGGCGAGACCTTCAAGGAGATCGATTTCATCAAGACCGGCAAAGGCACGCACGGCCTCTACCCGAGCCGGGACGGGACCAAGCTCTACGTCGCCAACCGCGGCTCGAACCACGTGCATTGCCCACCGCGCGGCAAGGGCAGTGTCTCCGTCGTCGATTTCGCCACGCGCCGGATCGAGGCGAACTGGCCGATCCCCGGGGGCGGGAGCCCGGACATGGGCAACGTGAGCGCCGACGGTAAGCAGCTCTGGCTCTCCGGACGCTATGACGACGTCGTCTACGTCTTCGACACCGCCACCGGCAAGGTGACGAAGATCCCGGTGGGGAAAGAGCCCCACGGCCTCACCGTCTGGCCCCAGCCCGGCCGCTACTCTCTCGGCCACACCGGCAACATGCGCTGAGGCCCACATGACATCCCTCTCCCCCAGTGGGGGAGAGGGCAGGGTGGGGGGGAATCTAAGAGCGCGGAGAGATCTGCAGGAGCGAGGGCGCTTCGGTCTCGATCTGGAGTGTCGTGTGGTCGATGCCAAAGCGGGCGTGCAGGATGACGTGAAGCTCCTCGAGGATCCTGTCGGCCGGCGTGCCGGGCTCGACCACGACATGGGCGCTCATGGCCTCGCGCCCCGAGGTCAGCGTCCACACGTGCAGATCGTGGACGCGCCGCACGCCGGTGGCGGCGACCAGCGCGGTCTCGATCTGCCCCAGGTCGAGGTGCGGGGGGACGCCCTCCAGGAGCACGTTGACGGCCTGCTTCAGCAGCGAGGCGGTGCGCGGAAGGATGAGAAGCCCGATGGCCGCGCTGGCCAGGGCGTCGGCCGTCGTCCAGCCCGTGAGCAGGATGACGCCGGCGGCGGCGATCACGGCCGCCGAGGAAAGCGCGTCTCCCAGCACCTCGAGATACGCGCTGCGCACGTTGAGGCTCTCGCCCGCGCCGGCATGCAGGAGCCGCGCGGCGAAGAGATTCACGCCGAGGGCCGCCACCGCCACCACGAGCACCGGTCCCGCCAGCACCTCGTGGGGTCTCCGCAGGCGCTCCCACGCCTCGAAGAGGATGACGAGGGCGAGGACGCACAGGACCACCCCGTTGAGCAGGGCGGCCAGGATCTCGACACGGTAGTAGCCGTAGGTCTTTTCCGGCGTGGCCGGCCGCTCCGCGAACCACACGGCGAGGAGGGAGAGCCCCACGCCCGCCGCATCGACGAAGAGGTGCGCCGCGTCGGCGAGAAGGGCGAGCGAGCCCGTCCACCAGCCCACCACCACCTGGATGACCATGAAGACCGTGGACAGCGCGAGCACGGCCCAGAGCCGGTGCTTGTGCCGCGAGGAGTGCGTGTGGCGCTCGTGCACGAGCTACTTGGCGGTGACGGGCGGCAGCAGCCGCGCTTCGCCCTGACGGATGCCCTGGCCCTCGTAGAAGCCGGCGCGGGCCTCCAGCGCGTAGCGGAAGTTGCCCAGGGGACCGTAGAGGGCCGTGGGGCTCGGGTCCATGCGCAGGATGGCAAAGACCCTGCCGTCGTCCTTGACGAACGCAATGTCGAGGGCGGCGGGGACGTTGTTCATGTGGAACTGCGTGTAGATCTCGCGGCCGAAGTCGAACAGGATGAGCGATTTCTGGATCTCTTCGGGCGTCGAGCACTGGAAGCCCGCCGCCGTCTGCTCCGCGGTTTCCGCCACCTTGACCCGGAGGGCCATGGTCTTGGCCCCCGCCTGCACCGTCACCATACGGACCGGCATCGCGGCGAAGGCCGCCCGCCAGCGCTTGCACTCGCCGTCGTCCGCGGAGGCGCCCGCGGTGGCCAAGAGGACGAGGGCAGCCAGCAAGGCCAGGCGCGCACGGGTCATGGACGAGACTCCCTGGGACGGCGGGTCCACGGCACGCGCCGGAGCATGGAGGCCACGGCGAAGATGAGAAGCGCCGTCAGCACCACGGCCCCGCCCGCGGCCAGGCGGAGGTAGTAGGCGGCGGTGAGGCCGATGCCCACGGAGGCGAGCGCCATCACGATGGCCACCATAGTGGCGCGGCGGAAGCTCGTGTGAGCACGGTGAGGGTGAAGTTGAGCGCGGTCACCTGGACACCGCTCGTCCGGGCCAGGTCCTCGTTGAGGGTGGTGGCGAAGAGCCGCCGGTACGTGAGCGCGATGGTCGTCACCACAACGGCGCCGAGGGCCAGGATGAGCCAGACGTCCGTGGGGCTCACGGTCAGGATGCTCCCGAACAGGATGGCGAAGAGATCGGCATTGAAGCCATGGGCGAGGCTGATCAGCACCACGGCGACAGCGAAGCCGCCCGAGAGGAAGACGGCGAGGGCGGCGTCGCCCTGGAGGGCACCGCGGGCCCGGAGCCGCTCCATGCCGAGAGCGCCGATCACGGTGACCACGAGGGCGCCCAGGACGGGCGAGGCGCCGAGGAGCAGTCCCACCGCCACGCCCGCGAGGGCCACGTGGGCCAGCGTGTCGGCGATGAGCGAGAGCCGTCGCGGGACGAGGAAGACGCCGATCAGAGGGCAGATGATGGCGGTGACGGCGCCCGCCGCGAACGCCCGCTGCATGAACCCGAACTGAAGGAATTCAGGCACGGGACTAGTTCCCGTCCCGGGCCAAATGGCGAGCCAGACGAGGCCCGAGGGAGGAGGCAGCCCGAGGCGTACGTAGGTGTACGTTGAGGGTTGCCGACGACCGAGAACGAAGTATGGCGAAGTCAGTTGGCACGGGACTAGTGGTCGTGGCTCACGACCCGCACCGACGGCCCGTACAAGGCCGTGAGGGCAGCGTCGGTCAGGAAGTCGCCGGGCCGACCGTGGAAGATCAGCCGCCGGTTGAGGCAGGCGAGCTTGGTCACTTCCTTGGCGACCACGCCGATGTCGTGGCTGACCAGGATGAGGGTGACCTCGCGCTCGCGATTCAGGTGGTGGAGGAGGGCATAGAACGAGGTCTGCGCCTCGGGGTCGACGCCGCCCGTCGGCTCGTCCAGGATGAGCAGCTCGGGGTCGGAGACGAGGGCGCGCGCGATGAGCACGCGCTGCTGCTGCCCCGTGGACAGCGCGCCGATCCGCGCGCGCGCGTGCGCCTCCATGCCGACCCGGGCGAGCACTTCCCTGATACGGGCCCGCTCCGCTTTCCCCGTCCGCTGGAAGAGTCCCAGCACCGGCACGAGCCCGCTCGCCACGACCTCTTCGACGGTGACGGGCAGGGCGGGATCGAGGGTGGTCTTCTGCGGCACGTAGCCGAGCCGTCCCCATTCGCGAAAAGCCGCCGGAGGCTTGCCGAAGAGTCTGACCGCGCCCTCCGTCGGTGAGAGGAGGCCCAGCATCACCCGCAAGAGGGTGGTCTTGCCCGAGCCGTTCGGCCCGATGATGCCCAGGAAATCGCCGGGATCCACGGTCAGGTTGATGCCGTCGAGCACACGCACGGGACCGTAATCGACTGCCACGCCCTCGAGCTCGACGAAGGGACGCATCAGGCCGGGCTCCGGCTCGCGTCCCACCAGGCGCCGGCTGCCGCGCACGAGCCACCCAGGAGAAAGCCGCCCAGGACGTCCGAGGGCCAGTGGGCATGGAGCACCATGCGCGCGATCCCGACCAGGATCATGAGGATGAGCACGATCACGGTGAGGCTCAGGCGCCGCATGCGCCCCCAGCCCTCCTTCACCGCGAAGTATATGGCGAAGACGGCGAAGGCCGCGGCCCCGGTGCTATGGCCGCTCGGAAAGCCCATGGCGGAACCCTGGGGCCGGCTGCGCCCCACCAGCACCTTGGCCGCGTGCTCGATGGCGGGCGCGCCCAGCATGACGAGAGCGATGAGCCACCACCGCCGGCGCGCTTGCGGCGAGACGACGAGCAGGAGAAGGGTCGCGGGCAGCAGGGCCTTCCAGTTGCCGAAGAAATTGGCCCACCAGAAGAACTCCCGCACGGCCGGTGTACGGCGCGAGAGGATCCCGTTGTAGATGGCCACGTCGCCGGGGAGGAGGCCCACGCTGAAGACCACCGCGGCGAGGGCCAGGAAGAGCGCTCCGCCTCCGATGGAGAGCACGAGCCAGCGACGGGCCGCGACATCATCCATGGCCCAGATTGTACTCGAACCTCGCGCGGGGCCGGCAGTCGGCGCTACTTGCACCCGAGACCGACCCGGAGATTCTCGAGGTTCTGGGCCATGAGGTCCGTATAACCCTTCCCGGCCGCGGCCTCGTCGGTCGTCACTCCCTCGATCGGATTGAGCGACAGGACCTTGGCCTCCACCTCGCGGGCGAGGGTCTCGGCGAGCCGCGGACTGATCAGAGGCTCGACGAAGATGGCGGTGACCTTACGCTGGCGCGCGAAGCGCACGATGGTCGCGAGGGCGGCCGGGCTCGGCTCGGACTCCGGGGCCAGCCCCATCACCGCCACCTGCTCGAGCTGGTAACGTCGCGTGAGGTAGCTGAACGCCTTGTGCGTCACCACCACTTCGCGCCTCGCGCAGTCGCGCAACCCCGCCTGGAAGCGCTCGTGCAGCGCGGCCAGCTTCGCCTGGAAGGCCCGGGCGTTGGCATCGTAGACGGCCTTGCCCGCGGGATCACCCCGCTCGAGGGCGCCCCGGATCGCCTCCACCTCGCCCTGGGCCAGGACGGGATCGAGCCACACGTGCGGATCGACCTCGAGCCCGCCCGGCACCGGCGCTCGCGCCAGACCGGCGCTCGCGGCGACCACGACCAGGGAAGGCCCCGCGGCCTCCGCGATCACCTTCTCGGCCCAGGGCTCGAAGCCCGCGCCGTTGTACACGAAGACGCGCGCCTGCCGGAGACGCGCCACGTCCTGGGGCGACGGCTCCCAGTCGTGACCGTGCACTCCGGGCGGCACGAGCGAGACGACCTGCGCACGGTCGCCCGTCACCTGCCGCGTGAAATCGTACATCGGGTAGAAGCTCGTGATGACGAGCGGCTTGGCATCCGGAGCGGGGGATTGCTGGCAGGCCGTCGCCGTGAGAACGGCGAGCAGCGGCACCAGGAGTCGGAGTGACTTCACGCGGGAGCCACGCCGCGTCGTGCGCGCGTGATCACGGCCAGGAGCAGGAGGATGAGCCCGAAGGCGCAGACCACCGTGGCTCCCGTCGGGAGGTCGAGCATGGCCGAGGCGACCATGGCGATCACGCTGACGAGCGTGCCGAACCCCCAGGCCATGGCGAGCCGCCTCGCCACGCTCCCGCCCAGCAGGTTGGCCGCGAGGGTTGGGACGATCAGGTACGAAAAGACGAGGAGCACACCGGCGATCCGGACGGAGCTCGTCACGACACGCCGAAGGAGGCGTAGAAGAGAAAGTCCCACCAGCGCACGGGCAGGCCCTC
>WNGJ01012461.1_pt1 | contig 21773 bp, 16 predicted proteins | sample 5400611 | NCBI WGS metagenome assembly WNGJ01 (sample SAMN13153375, study PRJNA577476) | soil metagenome | isolation source: 40 cm soil or saprolite under Garry oak tree replicate 1 | place: USA:California | collected 2016-06-15
TTTATCCTCCTCAACTTGATTCTCTCATGTCTCGCCGCTGTTCAGGCGCCGGTCATCATGATGAGTCAAAACCGCGCTGAGGCGCGTGACCGGTTGCGCGCTGAAAATGATTACAAGGTCAATCTCAAAGCCGAACTTGAAATCCGGCATCTCCACGAAAAAATCGATCACCTCTTGCGGAGGCAATACAATCGGCTCTTCGAGATTCAGCAAATTCAAATCGAATTGCTGGAAGAACTCAGCCGCAAGCGTGAAGGCTGAGTTAGCGAGACACGCGTTGCAATTCTCGATCACTGATCGTTGACCTTGCAGCGCCGTCACTCGATAAAAATCGTTTCTTCAGCACTTCCGCTGGGACTGACTGCATGAAGTTTCCATTGGCCCGGCGCGAGCTGCCAAAAAAACCGGCCATCGTGTCGGGGCATTTGGGGCATGTCGTTTACAAACCACTGCACGCCATCGCCAAGGGTGGCGGTGAGCTCGATCATTTGCTGTGAACGCGGCAGCACGGGATCGATTTCGTAGCGCGCATTCGCGATCGGGTTTGTGATACGCGGATCAGGCCGCACCTGCGCGCCCCGCGTGTTGTTCGCGCTCGCGCACCAGCCCGCATATTCGCCGGGCAACAACAATTTTCCATCCCGCGAAAACCAATTCGCGGAATCTTCGGTCGGTTCGGTCCCTTTCAAAAACAATTCGTTGATTGTCGATCTTGTGAAACGCGACGGCAGAAAGCCGGTCTCCGCGCAAATTTCGCGGCGAGTAAGTCTTTCATTTTCTTGCAGCGGATCGAGGGGGTGATCGCTCCGCAGCAGTTCATGCATCATCGCTGCCCAGAGCGGCGAGGCGGAACGGACGGCAAAGGTGTCGCGCATTGGCCGGCCGTCGAAATTTCCGATCCAAACTGCGATGGTATGTTCCTTATTGAAACCGACTGTCCAGGCGTCGCGAAATCCGCTGCTGGTTCCAGTTTTCGCGGCGATTCGTTCGTCGAACGCGAGCGGTGAATTCGCGCCAAAGCTTTTTTCGCGCGCGCGATTGTCACACAGGATGTCGGTGATGATCTCGGTCGCTTCGCGCGACGCGATCTGCTTCATCGGGAAATGTTCGGCGGTGAGGAATTTCGCGCGCATCGCCTGGCCTTTGCGCGCCAAACCGGCGTATGCACCCGCAAGATCGACAAGACGAATCTCGGCGTTGCCGAGAACAAAGCCCGCGCCGTAATCGCTTAAGCCGCGACGGAATTCAAAGCCCCACTTTTGTAATTCGTAAAACGTGGGACGCGCGCCGAGCTGGCTTAGGGTGAAAACCGCGGGCACATTGAGCGAACAGCCAAGCGCTTCGCGCAAACGCACCGGACCGAGATAACGATGATTGAAATTTTGCGGATCGTAATCGCCGTATTCATCGCGAATCGCATCCGCCGTGTCGGGCAACAGACTGGCAGCGGTGAGGAGATGTCGATCTAGCGCGGCGAGATAAACAAACGGCTTCAACGTCGAGCCGCAACTGCGAGCGCACATTGCACCGTTGATTTGATTCGTCGCGTAATTGTCCGAGCCGACCATCGCCCGCACCGCGCCGGTGTCGTTGTCGAGAATGACCATCGCCGCTTGGGCGATGTCGTGACGATTCATCGCCGCGAGATGTGAGCGCAGAAGTTGTTCCGCGTTGAGTTGAAGATCGACATCGAGCGTTGTTTTGATCGGACCGCGAAGTCCGGGACGCTGCGCGGCTACCGCATCGACAAAATGCGGCGCGAGATGCGGCGGATCGAACCGATGAGCGATCGGTGGCGATTTCTGCAAAAGCAATTGGTCGTCGCGGGCGATCACGCCCAACTGCGCCAGACGCGCGAGCGAGCGCTCATACTTCGCGGCGGCAAGTTCCGGATGTCGCCACGGATTGAAACGAGTCGGCGCCTGGGGCAGGCCGGCGAGATAAATCGCTTCGGCCAGAGTGAGATCGCGCGCCGCTTTTCCAAAGTACGCGCGCGTTGCGGCTTCGGGACCGAGACGCCGATTGCCGTAACTGCTGCGGTTCAAATATTCCGCGAGAATCTGTTCCTTGCTCCAACGCCGCTCGATTTTCCACGCGGCGACGGTTTCATAAATTTTGCCGATCCAACTTTGGCGGTGGCGCCCAGTCGCGATCTTCACCAGTTGTTGGGTGATGGTTGATCCTCCGGAAATGATCCGATGCGATTTCAAATTGCGCGCGATCGCTGCGGCGCTTGCGTGCCAGTCCACGGCACCGTATTCGTAGAAACGATGATCCTCCAGCGCGACAGTTACGCGTGGCAGCCAATTTCCCATCTCATCGAGTTTTCTCGGCAATTGCGCGCGCGCTTCCGGCGACGCGATCTCGGCAATTTCGCGTCCGCGACAATCGAGTAATGTGAGCGTTCCGATTGCGGGCTGACGCAGACTTGCTGGCAACGGCAAGAGCGAGATCATCATCGTCACCGCGACGATGATCGCGATGACGCTAAAAATTATTCGCTGGCGACGACGCATAAGCTTGAGGGTGAGAGCCCGGAGAATCGGCTGTCGTACATCGGCACGACTTGCGTGGCTGGCCAGCGAAACGTTCCGGCCGCCGTCGCACGGGCCAGGACGGAGTACACGTCCGAGCCAGGCGCGAACGTGTCGAAATAAAGCAATGTCGCGCGGTCGCGCATTTCCGAGTGTGAAAGATCGAGGACATGATCGCCCGGCGTATTCGCCGGCATTTCGAAAAACTTTCCGATCATCGCGAGGTTCGGGTTCACGACTTCAAGCCCGGCGGGCAACGCATCTTCGAGCGCGACATAGTTTTGCAGTTTTCTCGTCTGCATCCGGTAGGTGATGAGCAATTGATCCCCGAGTTTGAACGGCGCGTTCTTTTCGCCGGTGCGTTTCACGTCGGTTAGATCTTTCACAACGCGTTCGACGCGAAAACCGCGATCGACCCGGTCTGTGTCCGGTTCCGGGGTTGAATACTCCGCCCGCATCAAAAACGTTAGCGCGGTCTTGTTCAGGCCTTTCACCAAGAGGCGATTATCGATCTTGCGATCCAGCCATGCGGCGGCGCGGCCGTTTTTAGAAACGACACCTTTCGGCTCGGTTGTGCTGTTTATCGCTTCCGCCTTTTCCGCGCCGATCATCGATTTGAATTCGAGCAGCAGCCAAAGATTTTCCTGCGTTGAAAGCGACGCGGACGAATCCATCAACGCGAGCATCCGATCGTGAATCCGCTGCTTTTTCTGCGGCGTGTAAAGTTTCGGTCCGATAATGTCGAACGCGAGCGCGCAGATCGCTTCCGCGCGCGTGGCCGAGCTCAATGTCTTTGGATTAAACGCGCGTTCCTTGATCGGCGCGTCGAGTTCCTTGAGCAATTGTTCTTTCTCGCGCGGCATGATGTCTTGTCGATGAAGCGCGATGGCGAGGAGCGCGCGGCCTTCGTCGTCGGCGTCATTGCGTCGCAGATACAAATCGTGCGATATAGCTTTGAAATCGTCTTCGGTCTCGTATTGCGTGAGAACGAAAAGCGCGAAACATTTTTCGAACGAGGCTGCCGGCATCTGACCGTTCAGGATCTTCTTGACCGCGCCAGCAAGTTTTTCGCGAAGCTCTTCGGGTGCTTGGAAACCGGCATTGACCGATTCGTTGATCGCCCAGAACGCCTGACAGGTGACAAACGGATTGGCGGTCTCGCTGCCCGGCCAATACGGAAGCATTCCGTCGGAGAGCAGCGAGTCATTGAATTGTTTCATGCCCCGCTCGAGTACTTGCCGATATTCGGAGTCACGAGCGGCCGCATCCGGCAGATAGGCGAGCAAGTTCGCGAGAAAACTGTAACCGAGCAGCTTGGTCGAGATTTGTTCGAAACAGCCGTGCGGATATTCGAGAATCACCGGCAGCCCGGCAATTTTCGGCAGCCACGGCGAGGTCGAGACGGTCACCGCAAGTTTACCGCGCCCGCGTTTCCAATCGTTAGGTATCTTCGTTTGCGCGTCGAACTGCGGTCCATTAAACGGCCCAGCCACACTTTCCTTGCGCACGATCGTGGGCGGTTGGACTGGCAACGTGATCTCGATCGCGTCGGACATTTTCGTGTCCGATTTCGCCACCGCTTCGAAACGAATTTTTGCCGGCGCAAGTTCGACATCATGCACTTGCGCCTTGAATCGGAAGACAGTCGGCGCATCGCGCGCCGCAGTTTGAGTAGAGCGGTCGCTTCCGATTAATTTGCAATTCGCATCCGTCACGCAGCGCGCAGCGACCTCCTCCGAGTCGGCAAAGTTTTGCTGAACGACTGCGCGCAGTTCGACTTCATCGCCGTCGCGCAGAAAACGCGGCAGCGCGGCGTTTATAAGCAGCGGCTTGGAAACTTTCACCGTCGCGCTCGCATCACCGCCGAATTGGCTCGCCTTCGTTTGGCCCACCGCGACCACGCGATACGTCGTGAGGTTGTCCGGCGCAGTAAAATTAAACTCCGTTTTGCCGTCCCTGCCGGTTTTCAAGCTGCCTTGCCAAAATGCGAGCGTTTTGAATTCCTTTCGCACATTGGTCACGTTCGGGACCGCTTCTTCTTCGCCGCCCCCGATGATGAATCCTTTTTCCGTCAGGCTCGGTAGTTTGATTTCCTCGATGTAGCGCTCGAGCGATTGATAGCTGCGGACCGAAAATGGATTTCGGCGATAAAAATTTTCGAGGACCTTCGACAGTGTCCAGTCGCCAAGTTTCAAGACTGCGTCGTCCACGGCGAAAACCACAAGATCGACATCTCCCACTGGCTTGCCTTCCGAAGTGACGCGGACGTCGCCGCGCACAGTTTCGCCCGGCTTCACCGAAGCATTTGCGAGATGCGACTCGATTTTTAATTCCCGATCCGGCCGGCGCACTTCTATTTCCGAAGAAGCAAAACGCTCGCGTGGCAATTCGTTCTTGCCGCCCGGCTTAACCAGATAAATCGAGACCGTTGCGTTGGGCGCATATTCTTTTTTGACCGGTACCTCGATGCGGCCAGCGTTACCGGAAAGCGGAACAAGCAGCGTGTCGAGAATTTCATCGGTCTCGACCGAAACCCAGGCAACACCGCCGAATGACGCCTGGATCGACAACACCGCTTTCTCGCCGGGCGTGAATGCTTCCGGACGATGTTCGATTTTGAAACTGGTTTCGTTTTCGACCGCAAGCTCGGCCGGTTGTTCGCCACTGACCGTAGTTTCATCACTTACAAGCGGCGTTTTCGCAGCAGGTGCACTGGCGGCGACGACATAGCGGCCGGTTTCCACCGCCGGAAAAACAAACGCGGCCGGCGTTTTCACTTCCTGCGATGCGACTTTGGCAAACTGATCGGTGTTGCGATAGCGATAAACGAATGGCGCGATTTGCTCCTTCGCTACTTTCGTCGTTACGTGGAAAAGATCGGCGTGTACGGCGACGCCCTCGACTTTCGCGTCGTCTTTGTCGATCGCGTCGACGCTGACCTCGACGCCGCCTGGTTTTCCGGACCTTTCGCTCGCGCGCACGCCGAGACGCGTTTCCGCCGAAAAAAGCGGCGACATGTCGCCGCCGACGATTGTTTGGCCATCGAGCGAAGTGACTTCAGCGCGCCAGGAGACATTCGCGCGGCCAATCGCGGCGTTGTCTTTGAACGGTGATTCGCACGAAAGAGTGGCGAAGCCGTGCTCATCTAGCTTGGCATCGCCTTCGATTGTCTTCGTTTCCTCGCTTTGCGGATCGAGGCGCGGCCCGATTTCGGCGAAAGCGTTGTAACGCTTTTTGTATTGATTGTTTTCGGTGTCGCTGCCGAATTCGGCAGTCACGGTCCAGTTTGCTTTCCAATGAACGCGCGCGCCCACGTTTGGCGCACCGTGAAAATAAGCGGACGAAACATGCGCATGCGCGGTTTGCCCGACCTCGGGCTTCGCCTCAACTACGACAGAAAAAAGCGGGACCCGATATTCTTCGATGCTGATCCTGGTCGAGCTGTCGTAATCCTTTCCACTTACGCGACAATCGATTATGTAATGCCCGAGCTTTGCTTTTTCCGGCACATTCCATTCGGCCTCCCACCCGCCATAGGACGAAAGGGCAACATTGCCTTCGCCGATGACTCGACCGCCGTCCCCTTCCATCACGCGCCATTGCACATCAGTCGCAGTTGGAATAGCGAGGCCTGAGTCGGAAACATTGCGCACGATCCCCTTCATCTTCACGGTTTGCCCCGGCCGGTAGAGATTGCGATCGGTGATAATTTCCGCATGCGGCTTTGCTGCGAGACCGCCTCGCCCGCCGGAGGGATAACTTTCGGCTTCGGCAAATTGGATCGCAGGCCCGTTAGGCGCGTCGGCAATGAACAGATGCGCGCTCGAACCTTTCGCCGGGAAAACTTTGTCGCGGTCAAACGTGGCGATGCCTTTCGCATCCGTGATAGCGCGCGCAATCTCGATGTTTTCATTGGTGACCGCGCGTACCGTCATTCCGACAACTGATTGCGCGTCGGACATTTTGGTCACGCGCATGATCACCTTGGTCGGCGTTCGCTTCTGGGTGAGGATGAAATCGCTGGTGCAAATGATCGAGCGATTGCCAATGATGCGGCCGTCGCCGAGCGTCCCACTCGCTTCTAGTAAGTACGCGCCGCTGAGCGCCTCGCCTTTGGGCGACGTCCAATGAATGTCGCGCTGTTTCTTTCCGTCACCGCTCGCCGCTTCAGTAGTGCCGCTGGCGACGACGGGTAGATTGAACGCATCGACGAGCAACTCGGTTTGAAATTGCTTATCGAACCCGGTACGGGGATCGACAACCACCTTCCCGGTTATGGCATCGAGGGCATCCTTCTCGAACTCGCGCACACGCAGGTTGACCGCGGGCAATTTCTCAAACGGAACACGCGCGAGCTTCCACGTCACCGCTGGCGTGTTGACTTGGAAAAACGCAAACCGTAGTTCCGGACGTGCGCGCAAAAAAATTTGCGACCCTGGAAAAAAAATCGTTGGCTCCTGCGGATGAAACGTCGCGCCCCAACGAGATTGCTCCGCGAGTCCGTAACCGCGTTCGCCTTTGATGTCGGGTGAAATCGTGACCCGATGATGTTGCGTCAGATCGAACTCGCCTTTTACGGTAACGGTGTCGCCGTTGGTAAGCAGCCGCATATCTTTCACCGCTGGCTCAACGTGGATCCGGTCGGCGGTGATTTCGCTTGGATCGATAGCGTCGATGAATTTGATATCGATCGACGGTTCGTCGAATGCAGAGTTCCGCGCAACGATCCACTCGACTTTGAGCGGCGCCGTCTTGCCCGCAGGCAAAACTTTTAGATACGGCAACGGGCGCCGGCTTTTCGCGTCGAGCAATCCGTTAACGACGAGATCGTAGGTGCGATCCATCGGCAGCGGTTGGCGCGGCGCGACACGGAAACTCTGCGCTTCCGGTTGGTCTGAAAGTTTCTCATCGCTGCGCAGGATCACGTCGACCGCAAATCGCTGGCGCGAATCGCGGTCTTGAAAATCGCTCGTGATCGAAAGTGGTGCCGCGCTAAACTCTGCGCTCCAGCCGGGCGCGTTCATGCGTTTGCCGCTCGCGTCTTTAAGATCGGGGACGAGCGTCAGCCGATGTTTCGCACCCGCAACCACGGCTTTGACCGTAAACACGCCTTCGGTCTGGCTCTTCCACAAAAAATCGCCTTCGATTTTCGGCTCGCTCGCAAACGGACACAACTGGCCGCTCATGTCGATCTTATCCGTGCCGACCATAGCGTTCGGGAACGTGATCGTGAGTTCGGCGCCGGCGGCGATCTCACCTTCGCTCGGATCGATCAGCACGCCATCTGCGTCCGGTTTCGTGTTTGATGTGGTTTCCTTCGGAGCGGCGTGGAGATTTGCCACCGCGATGAAAACAGAAAGCAGAATGAAAATCGCGCGTGTCATTCCTTGGGCGGTTCCAATTCGCGGATGCGCTTCAGGTCCGCATTTGCATTGTCGATTTTGCCAATTCGGCGCTCGCAATTTTCGCGTGCACGCAATGCCTCCAGCGACTCGCTGATCTTTAGCGAACGCGTTTGCGATTCGATGGCCGCTGGAAAGTCCGCGCGCTCCGCTTCGAGCACGCCCCGGTAGTACCATGCCGCTCCATCATTCGGATTCAATTCCGTCGCCTTGACGGCATGGATCAGCGCTTCTTTCGACTGGTCCAAAGCATCAAGCTCGTGTGCAGCTTCGAAATGCGCCGCGGCCAATTTGTCGTCGATCGCCAGGGCCGCACGCGCATCTTTGAGCGCGAGCACGAACTGGTGCAGATCGCGCAACGTTTTCGCGCGCGCGGCGAGCGACTCGGCGTTGCCGGAATTTTGCGCGATCTGCGTGTCCTCGTTGCTGAGTTCGCGCAGCGCCTGCTCACTCACGTGCTTGTTTTTGTCGCGCGCGAGACGCGAACTGATTTGCAATTTTTCCGCATCATCGGGCTGACCGATATCGAACAACGCTTCGGCTGTTTGAATGCGCGCGCGCATCGACGCCGGTTGCAACTTCATCGCCTGCTCGCAATCATCGAGCGCAAGCAGCGGGCGCTCCGCCAACGTGAACAGCCGTGCGCGATCGAGCAACAGCGCGGAATCGTTCGCCGATTTCTTGATCTGCGCGTCGAGTGTCCGGATTTGCGGAAGAAATTCCTCGAGCCGCTCGAATTGCGGCAGCCACGTCTTCACTTCGGTATCGGTACTATCGATCTTGTTTGCTTTCGCGACCTCCGCATAGGCGGTGTCCCATTGGCGAAGCCGCAGTAACACGCACGCGTGCGCGACGCGACGCGACGCAGAATCCTCGGCGGCGATCGCCTTTGCATCGTAGCTCGCGCAATCCGCCCAGCGCGATTGATCCGCGCAAAGGTTTGCCAGCTTGTCGCAAATCGCCGCGGCGTCGCCGGGTGAAGGTTTCCGCGCTAGAAACGCGAGCCAATGTCGTTCGGCATTTGCGTAATCCTTCAGCTTCACGGCAAGGTCGCCGCGAAAATCTTCAATCGCGGCCGGCGGTCGTTTCACCGCTTTCTGCCACGCTTCCAGAGTTTCACCGACACGATCGTAGTCCTCGATTTCGAATTGCCCCTGCACGATATTCTTCCAGGCGTTGGAATCGTTCGGCGCAATCGCGACGATGCGGCGATTCAATTCGATAGTAGCTGGCTTATCCTCGGCTTCTTCTGCAACCGCGAGCTGTTTGCGCAATTGCGAAACATCAGCGCCGCCCAACGAATGAAGGCCGCAAAACCAGAGAGCGAGACCGAATATGACCAGCCGATGTGAGATTTCCAATCATGACGGCATTCGGTAATTATTTTCAACCAATTTTCGATTGAACAGTGCGCATCGCGACAGCAGCGTAACCGGTCCGAGCAAGACAGCATCATGTCCCGTCAATACACGTTGCAGCGCGCGCCAACATCGGCATCGATCCACATCGATTACGCAGCCGAGTTGAACGGGCAGCAGCTCGCGGCAGTGACGGCGCCACCCGGTCCGCTGCTCGTCATCGCGGGCGCGGGCAGTGGCAAAACGCGCACCCTCACCTACCGCGTCGCGTACCTGCTGGAGAACGGAATCGATCCGCGAAACATTTTGCTGCTCACCTTCACGAATAAGGCCGCCCGGCAAATGCTCGATCGCGTCGCGAATTTGCTCCCGGTCGATGCGAGTGGGCTTTGGGGCGGCACCTTCCACTCGGTGGGGAATCGAATGCTGCGGCGACACGGCAGCGCCCTCGGTTTTTCAAGCGGATTCACGATTATGGATCGCGAAGATCAAAAGGATTTAATCAACGCCGTCGTCGCAAGCGCGGGAATTGACCCGAAAGAAATACGGTTCCCAAAGGGCGATGTGCTCGCCGAGATCTTCAGTTTTGTCGTCAATACAGAGACCCCGCTCGAAGAATTGCTCGCGGAAAAGTTTCCGTATTTCCTGCCGTTGCTCGACCAGATCAAAGACGTGCAGGCCCGTTATGACCGAAAGAAAAAAGCGACCAACTCGATGGACTTCGATGATTTGCTCGAAAAGACATTATCGATGTTACAGCAACACCAAAGCATCGCGGCATTTTATCGACGGCAATTTCAGTTCATCCTTGTCGATGAGTATCAAGATACGAACAAAATCCAGGCTGATCTCGTCGATACGCTGGCGCTGGATCACAAAAACGTGATGGTCGTGGGCGATGACGCGCAGTCGATCTATTCGTGGCGCGGCGCGAATTTTCAGAACATTCTCGAATTTCCAAAACGCTATCCGGATGCGCAGGTTTTCAAGATCGAGATGAATTATCGCAGCGTCCCAGAAATTCTGAAAGTCGCGAATGCTGCCATCGCCGCGAACGTTCAGCAATTCCGCAAACATTTGAGCCCAACGCGCGAGTCCAGCGCCGTGAAGCCGGCGCTGGTCGCACTTAATGACGGAAGCGAGCAGGCCCAATTTGTCGCGCAACGAATCTTGGAACTGCGCGATGAAGATGTGGATCTAAACGACATCGCCGTGCTCTACCGCGCGCATTATCACGCGATCGAGTTGCAGCTTGAGCTTTCGCGGCGCGGCATCCCCTATCAAATCACCAGCGGCATCCGGTTTTTCGAGCAAGCGCACATCAAACATGTTACAGCGTTTATCCGATTCGTGGCAAACCCGCGTGATGAAGTCGCATTTAAGCGCATGGTGAAACTGCTCCCCGGCATTGGAAACCGAAGCGCCGAAAATCTTTGGAATGCGTGGGACAGGTCGCTCAACGAACGAGGCGAAATTACCTCATGGGGTGAGCGATTGCTGGCCATGAACGTGAGCACCAAATCAAAAAAAATGTGGGAGCAGTTCGTGCACACGCTCGACGAGATCGCACCCGCAGGACTGCCCAATCCGCCGTCCGAGATGATCACATCGATTGTCGAAGCGATTTACGATGATTACGCGAAAGTTAATTTCACAAATTATGAATTGCGCCGTGAAGATTTGAGTCAACTTGCCGCATTTGCACGTCAGTTCAAAGACGTAAACGAATTCCTTTCGCAGCTGGCGCTGATCAGCAATGTCGATGCGGAAGCAGCCCCGAATCACACGGCCGATAAAGAGGCGGTCAATCTTTCCACGGTGCATCAAGCGAAAGGGCTCGAGTTTAATACCGTCTTCATCATCTGGTTGACGGATGGAATGTTTCCAAGCAGTCGCTCGCTTGATACACGCGATGCGCTCGAAGAAGAGCGGCGTCTGATTTATGTGGCGATTACACGCGCAAAGGACGAGCTCTACCTCACGTATCCACACATGCGATTAAGCGGAGGTTACGGCGACATTTTCCAGCGGCCGTCGCGATTTCTGAAAGAAATTCCCAACGAACTGGTAGAAGACTGGCAGGTGCAAAGAGGATGATTTTTTAAGCCACAGATGAACGCAGATTTACACAGATAAAGAATGCTTGAAGTCGCATCCAGAAATGAAGCGCCGTTTCCGCATAAAGAGATTACGGAAGCAATTATTGGAGCCGCCTTCGAAGTCTATAATCATCTTGGCTACGGCTTTCTAGAGCGCGTATATCACCGCGCACTTCAAGTCGAGCTGCTTCGGCGCAGATTTCGCGCAGAGTTAGAAAAGCGGATCACTGTTCGATACAAGGATGCAGTTGTTGAAGATTATGACGCGGACGTAATCGTTGAAGATTGCGTTTTGGTCGAAATCAAAATTGCACCGCAGTACGACAAACGCGACGAAGCTCAGCTTCTGAACGAACTCAAGGCTACCGGTATCAAACTCGGCCTACTCGTTAATTTCGGACGGACAAAAGTAGAATTTAAGCGTCTCGTCCTCTGAATCTGTGTTTCATCAGTGTTAATCTGTGGCTGAAGGGAGATTGATGGAACTGTCGCCAGAAAAGCGAATCGCAGGCGTCCTTGTGCCGCTGTTTGCACTGCGAGGCGAAAACGATCTCGGAATCGGCGACCTTGGTGCGCTGCGGGAGTTTATTGATTGGGCCAGCGAAATTGGTTTCAAACTTGTCCAGCTCCTGCCGATCAACGAGACCGGAACCGACAACAGTCCCTACAACGCGATCAGCGCCATGGCAATTGAGCCGACGACCCTGCATCTGGCCGCAAACTCTCCGGAAGACTTAACTCGTGAAGACTTTGATGCGATCATCGCAGATGTCGATCCTTCGACTGCGCTCAGGACAAGCCTTGTAAAACTGCGGCATGGCGAAGTGAAGTATCGGCAGGTCAAAAAATTGAAGCGACGGCTGCTTGAAAAAGCGTTCACGAATTTCTCTCAGCGCGCCGGCAAAGAACGACAGCTGAGGTTTCGAAAATTTTGCGAAGAGGAAGCCGTCTGGCTAGACGATTACACATTTTTCCGTGTTCTGATGGAGGAAAATGAGGAGAGCGCTGCTTGGACCAGATGGCCGGCCGAACATCAGTCGATTAAAAAGGTCCGCGCCTGGCTGCGCGATCTGCCGCAAGATCGACAGGCAGCGATAAGGGAACGCCTGAAATTCTTCTGCTATGTGCAGTGGACGGCGCATCAACAATGGCGCGAGATCAAATCGTATGCCGAAGGACGGGGAATTGCGCTGATGGGCGATATTCCCTTTGGGGTCAGTTATTACAGCGCTGACGTTTTCGCCCGGCCCGATGAATTCGCGCTCGACTGGTCCGGTGGCGCGCCTCCCGAACACTACTTCAAGGACGACCAGTTCACCCAGAAATGGGGCCAAAACTGGGGTATTCCGCTTTATCGCTGGGATAGGATGCGCGCGGACAATTTCGAATGGTGGCGCGAGCGCGTGGGCGCCGTCCGGAGCATTTTTCATCTGTTTCGGATCGATCATGTGCTCGGATTTTATCGAATCTACGCATTCCCGTGGCGACCGCGGAAAAACAAACAATTTCTTCCGCTGGATCGACAGGAAATGCTTGAGCGGACTGGTGGGCGTGCGCCGCACTTTGCGCCGCGTGACGACGAAACCCCGGAAAACCGCGAAGCAAATAAACGCGAGGGCGAAGAATACTTGCGCGTCATTCTGGAAGAGGCCGGCGCCACGCGCGTAATTGGCGAAGATCTCGGCATGGTTCCTGACTATGTCCGGCCAAATCTCCGCTCACTCGGCATCGCTGGATTTAAAATCCCACAATGGGAAGTTCACAACGAACAGGTCACGCCCGGAAGCAAATATGAGCGGCTTTCCGTTGCGACTTACACGACCCACGATCACAAACCGATCCGCGCGTTGTGGGAGGAAGCTTTCGAGCATCCAACGGCGACATCGGAGCAATCGAGATTTGATTTGGCCCGGATCGCGGCCTTTGCCGGACTCAACCCAAAGATCGGCAAGGCCGATTTCGGAAAGGATTTTTATCCGGCGATCATGGAGGCGCTTTTTAAAAGCGAGGCTTGGATTGCCATCGTGATGATCACCGATCTGCTGGCACGGAAATACCGGTTCAATGTTCCCGGCACGGCGGCGAATTTGAATTGGACGCGACGAATGCAAAGGACAGCCGCAGAGCTTCGCGCCAGCCGAAGAACGCAAGCACGAATGCGCTTGATCCACGAGCTGCTGGAGAAAAGCGGCAGAATTTAGCCAAGGATGACACGGATTTTCTCGGATGAGGGAATTGCATTTTGAAAATCCGTGTTTCATCCGTGTTCATCCGTGGCTAATTAAATCATGAAGTCGCCGCTTAAAGTCGCTATCACCGGCGCCGCCGGGCAGATTGGTTACTCGCTGGTTTTTCGGATCGCCTCCGGCGAAATGTTCGGGCCAGACCAGCCGCTCGCGCTGCATCTCATTGAAATCCCAAGTGCCCTCGGGATGCTTGATGGCGTGGTGATGGAGTTGCACGATTGCGCCTTCCCACTGCTCGAATCAATTGTGCCGACGGCTGATCTCGATGAGGGATTCCGCGATATCAACTGGGCGCTGCTGGTTGGCAGCATCCCGCGCAAGGCCGGCATGGAGCGGAAGGATTTGCTCGGAATTAATGGCAAAATCTTTATCGGCCAGGGGCAGGCCATCCAGAGAAACGCCGGAGCCGATGTGCGCGTCCTGGTGATCGGAAACCCCTGCAACACCAACTGCCTGATCGCGATGAGCAACGCGGAAGAAATTCCGCGCGACCGCTGGTTTGCCATGACGCGGCTGGATGAAAATCGGGCGCGCGCTCAGCTCGCGCACAAATCGGGTGTCGAGATCACACGTGTCACGAACATGACGATCTGGGGCAATCATTCCGCGACGCAGTATCCGGATTTTTACAACGCGAAGATCGACAATCGCCCCGCAAACGAAGTCATTGGGGACGAGCAATGGTTGAAGGAGACATTTATCTCAACAGTGCAGCAACGCGGCGCGGCGGTAATCAAAGCGCGTGGGCTTTCTTCGGCCGGGTCGGCGGCGAATGCGATCCTTGATACCGTTCGGTTCTTAATTAGCGAAACGCCCCGCGACGATTGGCACAGCGTGGCAGTTTGTTCCGACGGGAGTTACGACGTCGCGGAAGGTCTGATTTCGTCGTTTCCCGTTCGCGTGCGTGGCGACAAATGGGAAATCGTGCAAAAGCTTCCGATAAACGAATTCAGCCGCGATAAGATCGACAAATCGGTCGCGGAGTTGAAGGAAGAGAAATCGATGGTGAGTGAGTTGCTCAATTAGTGATTGTCGATCTTTAATCTCTCACCGGTCAGTCTTTCGAACGCCTCCACGTATTTGGCGGATGTTTTCGCAATCACGTCGCTAGGCAAGGACGGCGCGGGCGGGGTTTTGTCCCAATCGAGAGTTTCGAGGTAATCGCGCACAAATTGTTTGTCGAAGCTGGGTGGACTTTGGCCGATGACATATTGATCTCGCGGCCAAAAACGCGATGAGTCGGGTGTGAGGCATTCGTCGATCAAAAGCAATTGCCCATCGACCGTTCCAAATTCAAACTTCGTGTCCGCGACGATGATGCCGTGTTGCGCAGCGTGGTCGCGCCCGGCACTGTAGATTTGCAGACTCAAGTCGCGCACGCGTTCTGCCATCTCGCTTCCCAAAATTCGGCGACACTCGTTCATGTCGATGTTGAGATCGTGGCCCGTGTCGCTCTTTGTTGCAGGCGTAAAGATTGGCTCCGGCAGTTGTGAAGCGAGTTTCAACCCCGCCGGCAATTCGATACCGCAAACGCTTTGCGCCTCCTGATATTCTTTCCACCCCGAACCGGCGAGATATCCGCGCACAACGCATTCCACTGCCAACGGCTTCGTTTTCCGCACGATCATCGAACGACCGGCGAGTTGAGCACGAAAGGGCTGCAACTCTTTTGGGAACTCAACGAAAGCTGCGGCGACAAAGTGATTGGCGATCTTGGCGAACCGCTTGAACCAGAACGCGGAGAGTTGATTTAGCACCGCGCCTTTTTTCGGAATTGGATCAGGCAAAATCACGTCGAATGCCGAAAGACGATCGGTCGCGACGAAGAGGAGCGTTTCCCCTAGATCAAAAACTTCGCGGACCTTGCCGCTGCGCAGCTTTTTGATTCCCGGAAGATCGAGAAAGGATTGTGGAGAGGTCGACATAAGTGCGACATCATTACTGCATGGCTGGAATTGTCGTCAAACCACGTGCGCGAATTTTGCACGGACACGACTGGGTTTTTTCCAGCGAAGTGCTAAAGATTTTTGGAAGTCCAGCGGACGGCGACGTGATTTCGCTTAGGGATGGCAAGGATCGTCTGATCGGCAGCGCGATCTACAATTTGAAATCGCAAATCGTGGCGCGACGTTTTTCGCGGCGAAAACAGGATCTTGACCTTGATTTCTTTAAGCGACGGATTGCACAGGCGGCCGAATACCGCGCGCGACGACATGTCGATCCAAAACTTTGCCGCGTTGTCTGGAGTGAGAGCGACGGGCTGCCAGGGGTAATCATCGATCGTTACGGCGAACATTTCGTGCTGCAAACGCTGACCCTCGCCATGGACATGCGAAAAGAATTAATCGCCCAGGCGATTGTCGATCTTTTTGAAGCAAGAAATATTATCGAGCGCAATGACGCACCCGTGCGGCAAGTGGAAGGGCTTGAAGCGCGCGCTGGAATTCTGAGCGGAGCGACGACATCCAAAATCACGATCGATATCAACGATATAAAGTTTGATGTCGATCTCTTGCACGGACAAAAGACCGGGTTTTATCTCGATCAAAAGGACAATTACAGAATCATTGCGCAATATGCGCGCGGCCGGCGCGTGCTCGATTGTTTTACGAGTCAGGGCGCGTTTGCGCTTGCATGTGCGCGCGCCGACGCGAGTGAGGTCACCGGCATCGAAGCAAATACAGAAAGCCTTGAGGCCGCGCGAGAAAATGCCGAACGCAATCAATTGCGAGTGCAATGGATTGGGCAGGATGTTTTTCAGTTTCTGCGAGCTGTCGAGAAAGCGGAAGTGCAATATGATCTGATCGTCCTCGATCCGCCCTCGTTTACGAAAACGAAGAGCGGGGTGCGCGACGCTATGCGCGGTTATCGCGCTTTTCCTGCTCTCATCACGTCACCGAAAATGCATTCGCGCAAATGATCGCGGAGGCGCTGGTGGACGCACGGCGTTCGGCCCGGCGACTTCGCCGATTCGAGCAATCGCTCGATCATCCGGTGCTCCCGACTTTGCCAGAGACGGAATATTTCAAAGGCGTTTTGCTCGAGATGATGCCGGCACGCTGAGCGATGGAAGCAGCTAGCCCTTCCAGACACAGGTCGAAAACTTTGCCATCAAAATATCTGGAATTCTGAAGTCGCCGAATTAATGTGGCGTCCGGGCGAGACTTGAGAGAACGAGCCGCGGCAGTTAGAAATCATCATGGCAGAAAAGATTCGACCGATCGAGCAAATGCTGGAACTCAGCGAGGAAGAATCGCTTTCTCCCGAGCATCTCGATTCGCAAATGCAAAAGGCGCAGGAGCAATTGCTTCAGCTCAAGCGCCAGCAGGAGCAACTTGAAAAACAGAAGCGCGAACTGGAAGAACTAAGTCGTCGCCAGGAAGAACTGGAAAACGGGCGGGCCGAAATGACTGACAAGCTCGCGCGGGCGCTGGTTGTGCTCGAGCGCGAAGCATACAGCGCACAAAAACGACTCGAACAGCTTCGGGCGACTCGGGAAAGTTTCGGTCAGCATCTGGAATTGATCGAAGCGATCGATCCGAAAAGCTGGAGTCCGGCCGATTTGCACAAGGAATTGAGCCGAGCACTGAGTACGGTAGACGACGCGCGCACGGAGTACAGCGAGCAGCGCAGCCGGCTGCAAGCGGCTGATGAGGGCGCCGGCGGTGAGACTTCATTACCCGAGGTGGGCGCAAGTCTTTATGAGCTGAGCGGCGGCCGTTCGTTTTCTCAATGGCTGCGGATCGGCATCGCGCTTACTTTGCCGCTGATCATTTTTGGCCTTGTTGCCCTTGCTCTTTTCTTCTGGATGGCCAGCCGGTGATGGCGATGTTTCGTCGTTCGCCTCGGTCACCCTCGCCATTTCGCCGCAGGCAAGAAGAACTGGCGCATCGCGAAGCGGAGCTGCGCGATCAATTCGATAAACTCGAGCGGCTGATGGCAAAGGCACGGCGGGCTACGGAGGAAACGTCCCGGCCGGTTCGAGAGAAAGCGAGTCCAAAAATGTATCCGGGAGACAATCGACTGCACGTTTCCGTGGCGCTGCAAGACAAACGCTACTTCGATGACAATGATGGCAATCCCAAACGCCGCCCCCTTCGCAAAGAACGCCGAGAGGGTCGAATCATGTTTCTTGTGCTGGTGATCGCGCTTGCAGGGGCGGTCATTTGGTTAGTAAGTCATCTGCATTTTTGATCGACAAGTATGGCCAAAGGCTCTGACCTCGATGTCGCATATGTGGCTAAGCTGGCGCGGTTAAATTTGTCCGACGCGGAGACGAAACTTTTCCAGAAGCAGCTTGGCCATGTTTTAAATTATGCCGACAAACTGCGTGGAGTGGATGTGAGCGACGTTGAAGCGGCGGCACACGCGATCCCGATTTTCAACGTTTTCCGGGAAGACGAACCGCGGGATTGGTTCACTGCGAAAGAAGCGCTGAGCAATGCGCCGCGCCAGGCAAATGGTCTTTTCATCGTGACGAAAGTCGTGGAATGACGGGAACAGAATTGCCGGCGTCCAATATCGCCGATCTCCAATCTCTGTTGCGTCGCCGGGAAATTTCCCCCCGTGAAGTGCTCGATGTCGTGCGAGCGCGCATTGAAGATGTCGATGGAAAAATCGACGCTTATCTCTCGACCGATTTTGAAGCGACTGCCCATCAAGCAGAAAAGGCAGATGTCGATCTTTTGCTCGGCGGTGTGCCGATTGCGATCAAAGATATAATCAGCGTGGCAGGCCAGCCCTGCACGTGCGCGTCAAAAATTCTGCAAGATTACCGCGCCCCTTACGATGCGACGGTCATTCGAAAGTTGCGCGCAGCCGGCGCAATTCCATTCGGCAAAACCAACATGGATGAGTTTGCCATGGGTTCGTCCACAGAAAATTCGGGCCTCAAACTGACGCGAAATCCATGGGATTTGTCCCGCGTACCGGGTGGGTCCAGCGGTGGTTCGGCCGCAGCAGTTGCGGCAGATGAAGCGTTCGCGGGATTGGGGACCGACACCGGCGGCTCGATTCGCCAGCCAGCCTCCTTTTCAGGGGTTGTCGGTCTCAAGCCAACCTACGGACGCGTCTCACGCTTCGGCTTGGTCGCGTTCGCCTCATCGCTCGATCAAGTTGGGCCGTTGACGAAAACCGTACGCGATGCCGCGCTGATTATGAACGCAATCGCCGGTCACGATCCGCAAGACTCGACCTGTCTTAACGAACCGGTGCCTGATTACACAGTGGCGCTGGGTCGCGATTTACGTGGCATTCGATTGGGCCTGCCGAAGGAGTACATGATCGAAGGAATTGATCCGCAGGTAAAATCCGCGATCGATGCGGCGATTGCACAACTCGAAACGCTAGGCGCGGAGATTGTCGATGTTTCCTTGCCGCAGACCGATTACGCCATAGCCGTTTATTACATCCTGGCCACGGCCGAGGCTTCGGCGAACCTGGCACGCTTTGATGGCGTGCGCTACGGACATCGGGCGGAAAATCCAAAAGATTTGCTCGACCATTATGGCCGCACACGCGAGGAAGGTTTCGGTCCGGAAGTGAAACGCCGCATCATTCTCGGTACTTACGTTTTGAGCTCTGGTTACTACGACGCTTATTATTTGCGCGCGCAAAAAGTGCGCGAGCTGATCCGCCAGGACTTCGCAAAGGCGTTCAAGAAAGTGGACGCATTGATTTCGCCGACTTCCCCAGTCCCCGCTTTCAAACTGGGCGAACGGACAGACGATCCATTGCAAATGTATCTCGCTGATATCTTCACCAGCCCCGCCAATCTAGCCGGCATTTGCGGAATTAGCGTGCCGTGCGGATTCGCGGAGATCGATGGCCACCGTTTGCCCATCGGTTTGCAATTGCTCGGAAAAGCGCTCGACGAAGCGCGCATTTTGAGAATCGCGCACGCTTACGAGCAGAGTACCGATTGGCACAAGGCGCGTCCGCTGATCGCTGCGAGTTTGCGGAACGGGTGAAGGATTCAGTCTTTAAATCGAGCTGGGCCGCGCTTGATCGCCGGTTAAATAGCCCAGTCGGTTTTCGCCTATTGCTATCGCTATTCGTCGTTGTGGCGATCGTGTTTTCGGCCGTTCCGCTCCTCCATTATTTCCGTGGCCGCAGCATCATGGATTACAAGTTGTGGTACGACACGGGCAAACATGTCCTCGCTGGCGATGAAATCTTTTTCCTCCACAACGGCAAGTATGACTTCATGTATCCGACGCCGTGTGCGATTTTTTTGGCGGCCGCGAGTTTGCTGGGACAGGCGGGATTAATTGTTCTCCTCGTTGCGATCAACTCAGCCGCCTGGTTTATCAATGCTCACCTGGCGGCGAGACTCGCTGCCGGACAGTCCGGCAGCGGCCGGATAAAAAATGCTTGGCTGTATCTGGTACCGAGCCTCCTCGTAATCATTTACGTCTGGTCAAGTTATCACCTCGGGCAGTCCAGTCTGGTGTTACTTGCACTGATGCTTGGCGCTTTTGTTGCGCTGCGCTCCGAACGTGAGATTTTCGCGGGCGCGCTGGTTGCGACAGCCGCTGCGATCAAAGCATTTCCAGTAATGACCATTGTATATTTCATTTATCGTCGTCATTGGACAGCTGTGGCGAGCCTCGTCGTCACACTATTATTTTTGCTTCTCATCTTGCCCGCGCCGTTCCGTGGATTCGAGCGAACGTGGCACGATCTGGAGAAGTGGAGTGTCGGAATGCTGAAATACAGCCCGTCGGGCGTGGCGCAGCGACTAAAGCGCAGCCAGAACTGGAAAAATCAATCGCTCGTGAGCGTCGCGCATCGTTTGCTTCGGCGCGTGGATGCCGATGCCGCTTCCGCGCCACACACACCAAAGTACGTAAACTTTACCGATCTCAATTTTGCGGCAGTCAATGCTGTCATCATAGGTGTCGCACTGGCATTGGGAATTTTGTTTATCGCAGTGATGCCTCAGCGGCAAATGCGGACGGCAGAAAGCGATGCAATCGAATTCGCGCTACTCATCCTGATGGTGCTGATGCTCACCCCGCTCGCCTTTGGTTACCTTTTTTCGTGGCTCATGCTGCCGTTTGCAGTCGTGACGCAACGGGTGCTGACAGGACAAAGCGCAACCGTTTTATGGTGGAGCGTCCCAGCATTGGCTGTCCTTGCTCTTGCTCTGCCTTTTCCACGCCCGGCTCAGATGTACGGCAATACGTTTTTTGCCGCGTTACTTCTGTTTTTTGGATTTTCGATTGAACTCTTGCGCTGCAGGCGAGCAGGGCCGCCGCGGTCAGCGGTTTGAGCCATTCTGATTCCGCAGCCGCCGATTTCATAATCAGTCGGTCGAGGCGTTACTCATTGTCGATCTTGCAATTTCGGCTGGACGATAGAGTCCGTGGACGACATGCCGCAGCACAGCGAACAGCCATCGCACAAAAAATCTCAGTGCAACGAGGAAAGACATTTTCGATTTGCCACGCACGCGATTACGAAATGCGATGGGAATTTCAACCACGCGCAACCTGCGACTGCTCCGCACCATTGTCTCAAACACAATTTTGAAGCCGGCCGGCGGCGGCGATGCATACTCCAGTAACCGGGAACGCCCGATCGCAAAAAATCCGGATATCGAATCGTGCACGCCGGTGAGCGGGTAAGCGAGGACCGCACCGGTTCGCGACAAGAATAGCCGCCAACGCGGCCAGCCCGGTGTCGATCCGCCGGGAACGTATCGACTTCCTATCACCATGTCCGCTGCGCCGGCAAAAAGAGGGGCCAGCAAATCTTTGATTCGTTCCGGCGGATGGCTCAGGTCTGCATCCATCACGACAAGAACTTCTCCCTCTGCAGCGAGCGCACCCGACATAATGGCAGCGGCCAATCCGAGTTCTGCATGATCTTGCTCGATCAACCGAATTGGATGAGTGACCGCCAACGTCCGAATCATATGTCGCGTTGCGTCGGTCGAATTATTATCGACAAACAAGATCTCGCGAAACGGAACAGCGGTCGCGGCAATTTGCTCTACGAGAGGCGCGATATTTTCGGCCTCGTTTAACGTGGAAACGATGATCGAGACTGAGTTGTCGTTGCCGGGCATTTGGTAGGCGAGCCGACGACGGGATTCGAACCCGTGACCTGCGGTTTACGAAACCGCTGCTCT
>WNGJ01001696.1_pt1 | contig 21767 bp, 17 predicted proteins | sample 5400611 | NCBI WGS metagenome assembly WNGJ01 (sample SAMN13153375, study PRJNA577476) | soil metagenome | isolation source: 40 cm soil or saprolite under Garry oak tree replicate 1 | place: USA:California | collected 2016-06-15
TCCGATGACCTGTCCGTCTGGACCGACCATCTTCGCGGCGATCAGACTATCGAGGCCAGCACCACTACCGATATCGACGACCCGCTCACCGGGCTGAAGTTGGCCGATGCGAAACGGGTTGCCCGTGCCAGCGAAAGATGCGATCGAGCCTTCGGGAAGACCTTCCAACCAGTCATCGTGGTAGCCAAGCCTGCGAGCGAGTGGACGGCCCGTGTGGAAGTGATAGCCGCGACCAGGATCTCGTGCTACAGCGGCATATTCATACTGGATGGCTTGACGCAAGCGACCCAGGTCAAGACTTGGTTCTGCTTTTAGACCGTCACTCATCATGACCTCCTTACAGTAGTAGCTCCTTGCTCTCCATTGGTCGTAGCGAGAAGGAAGGAATGTGCCATCAGGAGATGGCACAGCGGTTTGCTCCTGCTTCGAGTTCGGTTACATCGTGATCAGGCACCAGGCCCGCTTCGTTGAGTGTGACGATGCGTTCGTAGTTGGGTGGGGTCGGCGGAAGCAGCCTCAAGAGGGTCTCGACAAACGTCGTCAGCGTCGTATGCAAGAGGCTGACGTGCTCGTCGATCTCGGAAAGCCGTGCGCCAATCGGCTGGCCATCGAACGGCACGGGCTGACTGGCGTGTCCCGGCAGGACGAGCGTCTCCGACGGCAGCGCGAGGAGCTTGTGCAGGCTGTGGTAGAGATGAGAGGAGCGCGCTCGCGCTTCCTGCTCACTGGCGTGCAGGTCAGGACGCCCGATGCCGGTCGGAAAGAGGGTATCGCCCGTAAAGAGAATGGCATTATTGAGCAGGTAACAGGTGCTCTCCGGCGTGTGTCCCGGCGTGCACAGCGCGGTCAGCATCAGGTGAGGGATGGCGAGCGTGTCCCCATCCCTCAAGGCCGTAAAGGGAAATGACACCCGTTGCTGCTCCGGCAAAAAGAGCCTGGCGGCACTGCGTTCGGCGAGCTGGCGCGAGCGCGAGAGATGGTCGGCGTGAATGTGCGTGTCGAAGACGCTGGTGATCTGCCACCCATGGCTCCTCGCCAGGTCGAGATACACCTGCGGGTCAAGCGAGGCATCGATTACGAACGCTTCCTCGCCCGCGCCAATGAGGTAGGAGAGGCAGCCTTTGCCGGTACGCCGTACCTGGATGACACGTGCCGAACGATCTTCGAGAGGGACCTCGGCCGTATTCCAGGCCAGGCTCCACGCTTTCATCCCTCCCTCAAGGGAGCGTGCAGGAACACCCCGCGCAGCAAGTTGCTCGGCGGCCAGTTGACTGGTTCTGCCAGCAGCACAGACCGTGACCACGGGTACATCACCCGCCACATCCACTGCATCGAGCGCGTGGGGATCGTGTTCATTGAGGGCACGGTAGGCATCAATATGCACGCTGCCAGGAATGGCCCAGTCCGCCCGCTGGTCAGTTGGACGCACATCCAGAATCGTGACCGGTCGCCCCTCTTCCAGCCACGTCTGCAAGGTCTCAACAGCAATCGGTTCCATGCGAGCCTCTCTTTCTACACTTCGACAGGAAGTGCAAGCTTGCGCCATTCAGCGACGCCCTCTTCGAGCCGACGGGCGCGGTACCCGCGCGCGCGCAAGAGTGCCACGGCTTCATCGGCAAAGACGCAATAGGGACCGCGACAATAGGCGACGATTTCTCTGTCCAAAGGCACCTCGGAGAGACGCGCCTCCAGTTCCGCGACCGGGATGGACAGCGCCTTGGGCAGGTGTCCCGCCTGATATTCCTCGGCAGGTCGCACATCGAGCAGCATCACCCGGTCGCTGCGCAGGTCCTCCAGTAACGCCTCAGCCGTGATGGGCTGCCACTGCCCCCGATCCTGCAAGAAGTTTTCGACCACCCGCTCGATCTCGGCCAGGTGCGCTTCACCGACCGCGCGTAGAGACAGCCAGAGGGTGGAGACACTCTCGGAGGCCAGACGGTAATAGATAGAAGTCCCCTCGCGGCGGGTTTCGACCAGGCGAGCCGAGCGCAGTACCTGCAAGTGCTGCGAGGCATTGGCGACCGACATTCCCGTCTCCTGGGCCAGCGCCTCCACCGTGCGCTCACATTGGGCCAGCACATCGAGGAGTTCGAGGCGATGGGGATTGGCCAGCGCCTTTCCAAGGCGAGCAAACTGCTCATAGAGCTGATTCTTAAACGCGCGTTTCTTGTCGGTCTGCATAGAGCCCTTCCTTGTGTCAGGAGCATGAGGAGCAATTGCTCCCCTCTCATTTTTCTGCTATTCAATAGAATACTTGAATAATCGAGAGATGTCAAGAGCTTCGATCATCCCAGGCAACTCACTGAGGCAGGGTATATGCCTGGTGGCGTGCCGTAGAGGAGAAGGCAACGAGACAGTGTGCTCTTTTTCCTTCCTGCATCTGAAGTGAGGTGACCCTATCCTATCCTCTTCACTGCTTCTTTGCAAGAGTTTTGACACATCTCTGATCCCTTCCCCTTGACTCTGTAGTATGGTACAGAGTGTATACTTTTTTCGAAGGAGGGATAGGGATGGAAATCCTCTCGATTGGACAAGTGGCACGCCGAGCCGGGGTCGGCGTGGAAACGGTGCGGTTCTACGAGCGCGAGGGCTTGCTGGAGGAACCGCCGCGCCGGGCCTCTGGCTATCGCCAGTACTCCGAGCCGGTGGTCGCGCGTCTCCACTTTATCAAGCGCGCACAAAAGCTGGGCTTCTCGCTCAAAGAGATTACGGAGCTGCTTTTGCTGCGTATGGACGCCCAGACGTCTTGTGAGGAGGTTAAGCAGCGTACCGAGGCGAAACTCGCGGAGGTAGAGCGGAAAATGGTCGAGTTACAACGCATGCGGCAAGCCCTGCTCCAGGTGGCCTCCTTGTGCATAGGACAAGGACCGGGAAGTCGCTGCCCCATGCTTGATGCGCTCGACCAGCAAGAGACACAAGACCTGGGCTGAGCGAATAACAGAGTGGGAAACGTGCCATGGATGTGACCTGTTCCACCTGTGTGCCGGTCGCATCTGAGACGCACGTGCAGGAGCGTTCCCCCATGTCGGATGACCTGCCTGCAACAAGGAGATAAGAATTCCGATGACATCAATGCAAGAACGCTATGACCTGGTGATTCTGGGCAGCGGCTCGACGGCCTTTGCCGCAGCGCTGCATGCCGCCGAACTTGGCAAGACGGTCGTCATGACCGAATCTCGCACAGTCGGGGGCACCTGCGCCAACCGGGGTTGCCTGCCCTCCAAGAACCTGATTGAAGCGGCGCGCCTGGTCTACGATGCCGCCCAACCACGCTATCCTGGCCTCACCCCGGTGCGCATGCCGTTCAGTTGGGCAGAGTTGGTGGCCCAGAAGGATGAGATCATCCAGGAATACCGCGCTCACAAGTACGAGAGCTTGCTCGATAATCCCGACCACACGCAACTGGTCCCCGGCCAGGCGCGCCTGATTTCCGACCATGAGGTGGAGGTGCAGAGCGCCGATAGTGCGCTCCGCCTGGTGGGCGAGCAGATTCTCATCGCGACCGGTTCGGCGCCTCTCATCCCCGACCTGCCGGGTTTGGCCAACGTACCCTATCTGACCAGTGATCTGCTGAGTAGCTCCGACGATCCCTGGGGGACTGAACTGCGCGAGCAACCCCGCTCGCTGCTCATTCTGGGCGGGGGTTACATCGCCCTCGAACTGGGCCAGATGTTTGCCCGCTTTGGCACCCAGGTCACGCTCCTCACCCGCGGAAGCACGATTCTCTCCGGCTACGAGCCGGAAATCGCCGAGGCCCTCACCGAGCTCTTACAGGAGGAGGGGATCACGATCATCACCCGAGCGCAGGTGCGTGGCGTTGAGCGCGAGGGAGAGGGAATCGCCCTCTCATTCCAGCGGCATGGCTGCCAAGAGACGCGTTCAGCACAACAGCTCTTGATCGCCACCGGGCGACGGCCCAATACGCACGAGCTTGGCTTGGAGCTTGCGGCGGTGGAGGTAGATCAGGCAGGAGCCGTGCGCGTGGACCGCACCCTGCGCACCACGGCGACCCATATCTGGGCGGCAGGCGATGTGATCGGAGGCGAAACCGAGAGCCAGATGGCGACGCCCGTGGGCGCGCGTGACGGCAAGATCGCCGCTCACAACGCCCTCTCGGGGGAGCCGCCGCGCGAGGTCGATCACCGTGTCATCCCGCGCACCATCTTCACCGACCCCCAGGTTGCTGTAGTGGGTCTGACCGACGAAGAGGCCAATGCTGCCGGGATTACCTGCGAGTGCAATACGATCCCCATGAGCGTCGTGCCGCGAGCTGGAGCCATCCGCGATACGCGCGGCGTGATCAAGATGGTGCTGGATGGTCCGACGCGCCGGGTCGTAGGTGTCTCCATGCTTGGGGTGAACGCGGGCGAGGTCATTGGTGAGGCGGCGATGGCGCTGCGCTTCGGGGCGACGACCGACGACTTCATCGATCTGATCCACGTTTACCCGACGATGGCCGAGGCGCTCAAGCTCGTCGCCATCTCGTTCACCAAAGATGTGGACCGGCTTAGTTGCTGCGCGAGCTGAGTCGGGTGCGGCAGAGCAGGCAGACAGTAGCTGGTAATGCTCCTCACGTCCTTGCTTTTCGCCTCCTTCGGGCCACGAACGTTCCCTCCCTGCTGGTTTGCGCATTTCGAGCAAGCGGTGGTGATCCCGGACTGTGAACCCCGCCTCGCGCTTGATGCGCAGGTGCAGCTGATACAAACACTCTCGGTACCGCTCAACATCGAAATCGGTGATCGTCCAGGGGACCACCCTCAGGAAGTATACGACCGCCCCGATGTCCAGGAATGTCGTCTTTGGGAAGGCGTCGAGCTTCTCGACCGTCTCAAAGCCCCCCTCGTCGAGTGTGGCATCGATATCCCACCCCTGCCCCTCTTGCGCCCAGGCCGGGATCGGTCCCTCCAGGACATCGGCCAGGGTGGGTGGGATGGAGGGGGCGCCCTGCGCGGTCAGTAGCAGACCACCGGGGCACAGTACCCGGTAGACCTCGGCGGGGCAAAACGCACTACTGTGGGCCAGCACCAGTTCAAAGCTTGCATCCGGGAAGGGCAACCTCCGCTCGGCAAAACGACCATCCGGCTGGGGACCGCAGCTGTCATGGACGCCAGGATGGGTCCGCACGACCTGGACCCCCAGCGGTTGCAGTCGCCGAGTGGCGATGGGCACGTTCGGCCCGTAGGCTTCTGTGGCGACTGCCAGGGGTGGAAACAGGCCCAGCCGGCTCAACCGCTCCCCGCCTCCGGTGCCGAGGTCTAAGAGGGAAGCCGCCGCTTGCACCAGCGTTCGTGCCTGTTCCTCGTAATTCCACATCGTCTCGGTGTCTTCCTCTTCCACTCAGCGACCCGCGAGCCAGGAGAAATCCCACCCGGAGAATGGGGCTGCCACGGCTTCGGCGATGAGTCGATCAAATTCGGCGTCAAGAATCATTCATTTCCTCCCTGTGCAAACGCACGAGTTGAGGAGGCGAGGAGGTTGAACTTAATTCTGCTCGGTGCCCTTTAGTAGGACATCGAGCAGAATTGAGTCTCTTGCCGCCTCTCTACGGCTTAGAAGTCGTCAAAGAATAATGGTGTCAATTTGAGCTTCCCGAGGCCGGATGGTATAGTTCCATTCGCCATGGAAGGCGTGTGGCACAAGGGAGAGCGTCACCATCTCTTCATCAGACACTTTGCGCCCGGCAGGGTAGCTATTGGTGTCAAGCTGGCACTGCACCGTCAAGCCAGCTTCCGTCGTGGTTGCTGCAATCAACTTGAGGATCACCGCGTAGCTGGTCAGCGGCTTGCCGCGCCAGTTCTGGCTGATCCAGGCAAAGAGCCGATGCTCAATCTTGTTCCATTTGCTCGTGCCCGGAGGCAAGTGGCAGACCGTGATCTCCAAGCCCGTCTCGTCGGCCAACTGTTGCAGTTCCCATTTCCATAAGCGCACCCGCGAGCCGTTACTGCCTCCTCCATCGGCACTGATGAGCAGGCGCTTGGCCTGAGGATATTGCTGCTGGCCGATCACCTTCCACCAGCGGCGCAGGCTTTCCACTGCGAAGGCCGCCGTATCATGGTCCATCCCCACATTGACCCAGCCCGCATTCTGTCCCAAGTCGTACACCCCATAAGGAGTCGCTCGCCCCAGGCCAGCGATGGGGAAGTCGTAGACACGCACCTCTTGCGGTTCCCCCTGCGGACCCCATTCGCGCCCAGCATTCTTGAAATCGCCCACCAGTTCTTTCTTTTTCGCATCCACCGACACCACCGGCTCACCTGCCGCAAGAAAGGCCTCTGCTTGCGCATTGAGATACGCAAACTGCCCATTGCGATCAGGATGGTCTCCTCCCTCACGCGTCTTGCGGTTGGCTTGTAAGCTGTAGCCCTGCTCATGGAGCAACTCGCTCACCAACTGATGGGAGACCTGATGGACCTGACGAGTTAGTTCCTCGGCTAGCTTGCGCACGCTCTTACACGTCCATCGCAGAGGCGACTCCGGGTCTCCACGCGTCACCGGCTCCACCAACCGCTCCAGGTCCTCACGCAGGCTGGGATCCTTGCTCACCGTAGTCTTGCGTCCCCCTCCTTTGCGCCGGATCTGTCCTTCACTCAGCTCTTCCCTCTCCTGCAGTTCCTGGATCCCGTGGCTGATGGCCTTGCGGGAGAGTCCCGTCGCTCGGGAGACCGCAGAGATTCCTCCCCAGCCGAGCGCTACCGCCTCACTGGCCGCTACCAACCGCCGAGACCGTTCAGTGAGTTCTCCACTCACCAGTTCGAATCTTCTCTTGATCGCTGCTTCTTCCTTCATGCCACACAGTCTATCACACCTCACCCCCCTCATCTCATTTCGCGACCATTATTCCCTGACAACTCCTTAGCCTCTTTTCACCGATGAGAGTCTCAGCTGAGCAAGGGGCGCAGACGGCCATCTCCCTCGCTTCTTCTCCAGACGTCGAGGGCGTGAGCGGGAAGTTTTTCAGCCACAAAAGAATGGCAACGAACTCATCGAAGATCTCCTACGATGAGAGCATCGCCCAGCGACTCTGGCAGATCAGCGCAGAACTCACACAGCTTTCCACAGACCTTTCATGAACGTAGCGTAATACCCACCATCCTCTGTTTATGTGTGAAGCAAAGCTGTTTTAGTTTGCTTGTCGTCTCAGCATCGGGGGGCGTGTAGATCATCACTTTGAGGTCAGGGCACTGGAAACCTGAACGTGGTATGTTCGAGGACCAAAAGACCCACAACTGGATAGAGTATTTCTTTGCGACCATGTAGGGGTGGTAACATTTTTCCGCGCAAGAATTCCCACGGTTGAGGGATAATTAGAAAGAATCTCCAGCACCTTCCGTGTTCATATTATATGAGCACGGAAGGTGCTGGAGGCTCCAAACATGAAGGTCACACCGACATACTGATTGAACGCCGATATGCTAACGGGCAGTGTGCGAGCTGCTGATGCATGTCGCATAATGGTACTGCTTTTGCCGACTCCAGCTATCGAACCTCTCACCTCTGAGCACAGTTGATGTCCCAACGTTACCTCGAGCGACGATGCTTGCGCCGCTTCTTCCGGCGCGAGCGCAGCCACAGGATCACCGTCAGGATCAGCAGCAGCCAGAAGAGCAGCTTCCAGATCCCTTCGTCCTCCTCCTCCGGGGCGGGCGGTCCCTGCGTCACGACGGGCGGCCTGCCAGGCTGGTTGATGACCACACCGGGTCCTTGACCCAAACCTGCGTCCCAAACGGCAGGCACGCTGTAGGAGCCATCGCCGTTGTCATGCATCGCACCGGTGACCGTCGTTCCGGCGCTGCCGGTAACGGAGATCCCATCGGACCTGCCGGGCCCCAGTTGGTTGCCGTACCGATCGCGTGGGGTCAGGGTGATGGTGCCCTCGCGCTTGCCGTCGGGGCGCGTGCCGGTCACGGTGGTGGTCACGTCCGTACGCGCGGGATCGACCCCCACATCCACGTGCAGTGACCAGAGCAGTTCCCGCGTCGCCGTGCAGCCGTCGCCATAGGTGGCGCGGAAGTGGAACGTGTAGTTGCCCTCGGCGGTCAGGAGGTCCGGCAGCGGGCTGCCAAAGATGCCGCCCCGCTCGAAGGTACTGTTGGTGTGCGCCGGGTCGTCGGAGAGGTCGAAGGTCAGGTCCGCGTAGCCCACGGCTGGCTTCCCCGATGCTTGCTCCAGCGCCTGCAGTGTCGCCTGGCGCGCCGGGATGGTGTCGGCGCCGAGGGTCACCGGCGCGCGCAGCCCGGCTTGGGCGAGCAGGTTGCCGACGCTCGCGTCTGGGCGCGAGGCCGTCACCTGCACTTTGGCGTTCTCAGGGAACCCGCCTGCCCGGTAGCGCAGCAGCACGAGCGGGTTGATCGTGTCCCCGGTGTAGTAGCGCGCGCCGTCCGGCATGCGCAGTAACTGCGGACCGCCGCTGGCCAGCACATTCACAAAGTAGCGCAGTGCAGGCGCGGGGGGCGGGAACTCGCCCACACCGCCCGGACGGAACACCTCGACGCTCCATGTCCCATCGCGCTCACCTCCGAACGGCAGCGGCACCCGCAGGAACGTCCACGTCAGCCCCGAAGACTCCTCCACGCCCGGAGAGCCGGCGCTGACGGTGGCGCCACCGGGCGTCGTCGCCTGCACCAGCAGGCTCGCGTCGGCGCGGTCCCAGCCGACCACGACCGTGATAACCTCCTCGCCACAGACGGAGACGGGGATCGGTGGAGCTGTGCGCTGGTCAGCCGCGAGGTCATACTCGGGGTCCATCAGCGCGCCCGCCTCGAAGATGTTGCCGAAGGCCAGCGCGAAGAACTTCTTCAGGGCCAGCCCGCTTCCGGCGCGCGTGTACATCCCATTGTGGGCCTCGGCGAGCTGCGTCAGCAGCGCCCCGTCGAGGCTGGCCTCGGTGCCGAACCCGATGGCGTCGACGTCGATGCCCGCCAGCGCGCCCTCCACGGCGGCAATCATCGGCGGCGTGTTCTGCAGGCCATCGGTGAGCAGCAGGATGGTGCGCGGATTGGCGCCCGGTGCCGGGAACTGCAGGCGCGCGGCCTCGAGCCCCCCGCCGATGGTGGTCGAGCCTCCCGGGGTCAGGCCCCCCACCACGCCGCCCGTGTACGGGGCCGGGCCGATCAGCGTCGCCTTGTTCGCCGCGTTCACGGCGGCGAGCGCAAAGTCGATCGGCGAACTGGCCGTGGTACTGAACGAGACCAGGCCCACGCGGTTGCCGGTTCCGGCGCGCACCAGCTGCACGAAGAGCGCGGCCGCGTCGCGCGCCTCCTCGACCTTGGTGCGGCCGGTGCCCGCGTCCATCGACATGCTGCCGGAGCGGTCGAACACCACCATCACGTCGCGCGTCGCGGGCGGCGTCACAGGGTTCGCGATGTCCTGCAGGATGGCGGCGGTGGGAAAGTAGCTGAGGTTGCAGGCGTTCCCGTTGGACAGCACGCCCGTGATGCGCCCGGAGGTGTCGAACAGGCCCGAGCCGGAGCTGCCGCCTGAGACGTCCAGGTCCGTCTTGATAAAGTTTGGCCCACTCGCGGCCACAGTGTCAAAGCCCGGGTGGGGGATCGAGAGCTTTTTCACTGCGCCGTTGGGGTGGTGTATACCAAAGACCTGCTCGGTCGGCGCTGGCACGTCCGTGCGCATGGTGATCGCTGGGATGCCGAGCCCGCCGCTTGGCACCTCGAGCTGGAGCAGGCAATAGTCACCGCCGCTGTCGTAGCGCTGCCTGAGGACCTTTTTGACCTTGTAGAAGCGCGCGTTGTAGCCCGCCGGGCGTGTGCTGTCACAGTTCACCTGATAGTCGAAGGTGACCGAGCTGCTCCTGGCATCCTCGATCGGGTTCGACATGCAATGCCCCGCGGTGATCACCAAGTCTGGGCCGATGAGCGTGACCGAGCAAGTCGAGAGATAATCGCCGAGCGTCGTGTCGTGTTCCACGTGCGTGATCATCCCGACGCTGCGCGTCACCGTCTGCCGGATATCCCCGGCGGGGGTGATGCAGGCCACGTTCTCCCACTTCGGAGGTTTGTCGCAGAACCAGAAGGGATCGTATTTCGGCTCGGTATACACGGCGTCCGCCAGGAAGGGATCGCAGTTGGACAGGGCGGTCGGGTCCTGCTCGCCGGCGTGGCGCTCGCCGCGCCCGTACCTGTCGAGCTGCACGCCCCCGCTCGTGGCGCCGTTCGTGATGTAGCGGATCGGGACCAGGCCGCCGGCCAGCGCGTAGATATTGACGGGCCGCGTCCAGAAGTCGGAGCCGTCGGCGGAGGTAAAGACGTCGGTCTCATAGCCGAGGTCCACCTCCAGGCGGTTGTTGGCGGGGAGGCTGGCATTCGTGAAGTGCAGGATCAGCAGCTTGGTTCCGCTCGGGGCGGGCGTCGAAGCAAAGTTGAGCGTCCAAGTGTTGGGCGCGCTCGGCCCAGAGCCGGAAGCGGGTCCGATGGTGATCGCGGGCGAGACGATCTGAACGGTGCCGGTAACGTGCGACATAGCTTGTCCCTTCTCTGTAATTAGTCTTGACTTGCCGACGCTTTTCAGCGAATAGCTGCGACAGGATACCTCCCAGGTGATGTGTGGAGCACATCGGGAGTTCGTCACACGAGTGAGGGGATTCGATGGATGACCCCATTTTCTTCCTCGCTCAAGCGACCTGTAGAGGACACGGGCAGAAACGCAGCAATTTTGCGCTGAAAACAACACCGACAACCCTGTTCGAACAGTTTGGCATGTACCTGGTGAAATACGCCAGCTGCTTCCATGCCGTGTATACGTTGGGGTAGGAAAAAATTGGTGCATGAGATCAGCCGGGCCATTTTCGGATCCACCGTTACCACTCTACATGCAGGAAATCCATAGCTGAAAAATGCATGCCGTCATCGTCTCCAAAATGTGTGGAGTGGATCAAGCATATGCTCATCGGTAAAGAGTTTTAATCTGAACGGAGAGAAGCGATGTTACCACTGGAGAAAGCGGCGCGCATTCGCCGCTCCTGCGAGTTGATCGAGAGGAGGGAGAGATGAACCCGGCACTTCCTACACAAGTGATCACGACAATGGCGGCCCGGCCAGAGCGCATGCACCACATGCTCTGGCACATGGTGCGCAACGACTGGTTAAGTTTTCCAGCAGACTTGCGACAAAAGCTGGCAGACATGGGCTGGGAGCCGCCCCGACCCGCGCGAACCGCCTGGGAGGATGGCTACCTCCCCATTCTGACGAACAATTCGGGCGAAGATTTCCTGTACATGCACCGCCAGATGATCGCCCATGTGAATGGCATCCTGGCGCAAGTCGGCGATCCCAACTATCCGAAGATCGAGGGCTGGATGCACATACCCGCCCCCGATGATCCGGATTATCCCGTTCCCCCCGCCTGGTTTGATCCGACCGACCCGACGGCCATCGGGGTCCTCCAGCAGGTGAAATCCGACACCTTCTACTACAAGCGCATCAAGATGTGGGAGAGGATGTACACTGACCCGACCTTTCTGAAAGGCATGAGCCTGGGTGAACTGGGCGTGCGCCCCGAGATGACCATTCACAACGCCCTGCACAACCGCTGGTCCGCCTACCCGGGTGCGGATAGGCCCGACGCGGACCCGACCCAGCCCGAAACGATCGACCCGCAGTGGGATGACCCCGCTACAACTACCTGGGGGACTTCTATTCCAGCCACGTCAACCCGATTTTCTGGCGGCTGCACGGCTGGGTGGACGACCGCATCGATGACTGGAAAGCGGCGAACGGCATCTTCGGGGATGGGTTTTGGCAGGGCACGTGGGTGGGCAATATGGAGATGGCCGAACCCCAGGCGCCCGGAACTCCCAGCCCTCTGCATGCGATGCTGGACGACCCAAAGCGGGCGGCCCAGCACGTGCAGGCGATGGAGCAGGTAGCTAGGCTCATTGCCCAGTCGGGCGTCTTCCACACCAACTTTCAGATGAATTTTTAGGGCGGGCTCCGACTACGTCGTGGGCCCAGGAAGAAAGGGGGTGGGGTTCAACCGTTGTAAAAGGTCTGATCGTTCGTTGCGAGTTTCCACTCGCGAGTTTCCCGAAAGGAGTGTAACCACTATGGCTACCAATCCAACAGGCTCCCCGTCGTCCGCAGGGCTGGTCTCTGCTCTGTCGAGCGCATCAGGCGCTGGGCAAGCCGCGCAAGCGGGCTACCCGGACGTTGACGGCATCCGCTGCGATCAGTTGGAGCAGAGTGCCTACCATATCCATGTGCTCCTGGCCATCTACATCAACGGAACGCAGCGGCAGGTCCCCGGTCAAATCGGCATCCCGGCCGATGGCTCCTGTCTCTACTGGATGCACACCCATGACGCTACGGGGATCGTGCACATCGAGGCCCCGGCCAACGTTGCGGTGAGCATCGTGAACTTCCTCGACATCTGGGCCCAGCAGTTTTCGTTCCTGGGATTCCCGCAGGAACTGTACCAGCCCGGCTGGTATGCGTTCGTGAACGGGCAGGCGGTCGATAATATCGCAGCGCTCCCGCTGCAAGACCGGTATGTCATCGCGCTGGTGTACAACTCACCGAACGCTGCGCCCGCGGCAAGCTTCGACTGGTCGGGCGCCGTGTCGCACCCGGAAGGCTGAACTGCTGGGCGCATCGCTAACCGAAAGCGGGCGGCGGTGACGATGCCCACCTATAACAAGGTATTCGGCAAGAGAGGGGAAGCGGGCCAATCCGGACGCGCTGCGTTTCGCGTACAGCTTGGCCAGGTCCTGCGCTGGGCAAGCCCGGTGGCTTTCTTCGCCGCTTCCACATGACAAGCAAGGAACCTGGCGGCGTCAGGCTGCCAGGTTCCTTCTTCGTTGCCACTTCTTCTCTGCTACGAGAGCAGAAGTGGCAACAAAACCCAGCGCAGGGGAAACCACATCCTTTCCGGCCAAGTCTTCGGTACCGGCAGCCGCCGCAGAGTCTTCCATCGCCCCGGACGAAAAACAGATTATGCAGATCAACGAGCTTCAGACCGTGACAAAAGAGGTCATCGAAGCGGCGCGGGGTAATCTGGTTATTGGGCAGGCTTGAGAGATGGCGAAGAAGCGTCTCACGGTTGTTCACAGTGAGTTGAAAAACTGTCCGGGTATTGAGTGCATTATGGATCCTCTCTCTGAGTCACCAGACCCCAGGGCTAAAGCCGGGAGCTTGTAACTCGCCCTTTCGGTACCCTGGTACAGGGGCGGCTACGTTAGGCAGACGGCGCGTCCGCTGCCCGTTGGACGGGTGACATCGGGGGCAATCAACCCCTATCCAGACGTATCTGGACGCCCGACACCGCAAGGAGGAATGCAGTGATTGCGCTTGGCATCCCAGGCTTTACACCTCATGCCCAGCGGTGCATGGTACACATCGTGCGTGCAGGGTATACGCTGCGAAACTGTTTCTCTGGCCGAGCCGCGAGTGCCTTTGCAATCGGGGTGTGTACCTATAGGCCCATTCTCTCACAGCTCTCGAAAACCGGAAAGGAGGCGCGCGGTTTCCTCCCCATGGCTCGAGCCATGGGGAGGAAACCGCGCGACGTTTGATGAGTGTTTCTTCCGATGTATTGTATTTGTTGGGTTTCTCATGTACACTCTATCTGGCTACACTTTTCTCGGCGTATCTTGTCGTGTGCGTTAACCCCCGTTTCCAAGTCTGTCCCGGCCATAGTATGCCTGCCAACTCTTAAGGCCGCGTTGAGAGGGGAATGAGCCAGTCTGCCTGGTATAGACAGCGGAAAAGATAGCTTTGTGGAGTCGACTGGGGTAGCGGTGGGTGCCCTCATTGTGGCTGCTTCTGGATGGATGACCCGTCAATGCTTGGGACAGGAGGATGAGTTTCTTCGGTAGGCGAGCAAGCCAACCAGTCTATGCGCCGGTAGTCTCTACTCAAGCACAACGTGTAGCATATTGAGGGAGACATGACCGGATCTCTACTACAATCGATCAAAGCGTATCGTTGGAGGCAATTCATTCATCCTGGGGAAGTCGCCATCACTTGCATGGGCGATGTTTTCACAGAAGAGAGCGCGAGGAGCTAGCAACATGACAGAGAAAGTCGCATTCAGTTACACAGATTACCCGGAAGTCATCCTGGCGTGCGGCGAATGGTTGTACGGGGGAGGCTCAGACCCCCGATTTCGACTCGACAAGCTGCTCAGTAAAGTCGGTCAGCACCAACTGCCGGTTCGCAAAGGGACGCACCACTTCCAGGTTATCTACAGGCTCTCCCCAACCGGCAATTCTGGTCCCAATCATAGCTACCAGGACCTCACCGTTGGGCCGGTGCCGCAGTTGGGGGTGATCGACATGGCAGGACCACCACCTGACTTCACTTCCATCACGGGCACTGGAGGGCATGTGGAAACGCTGCTCCAGGAGATCGGTCATGCCTGGCTGGTGTATCACAGCGATATCAGGTTCCTCGCCGACGGTCAAGTTGTCGCACCGGACCTGAAGGACTGGTTCGAAAATAATCAGGGAGTGCCCTACTCCGGGCCGTTACTCGTGGGCAGGCAGTGCATGCACTGGGGCTCCTACTTTCAGGCCGATGGGTCACCGATAGATGGCCTGGTGTTCCAGATCCAGAACCAGGAGGATGGCTTCGACCACTGGTCCTGTCAGGGGACCGGTCAGATGGAGGTGACCTATCCCGGAGGAGACACGCGTCAGCTCACCACCGGCCCCTACAATGATCTGGACCTGGTGATGATGGGGGCGCTGGAGAAAGAGAATGCCTACCAGAGCACCGGCGGCTCCTTCTCCTGGATTGAGCCGCGCCTGGTCGCGCCGCAGAGCTACCGTGCGGGGCTATTTCTCGCCTTCCAATTTGCGCTGATCAACCAGGAGAACCCGAGGCTTTCCTTGGACAACGACTTCTACTACTTCGGCTTCAGCAACGATCATCGCAGACTGGCAGTCGAGCGCTCCGATGGCAGCGTGCTGGGCGAGGTCATGCTGGGATCCGACTACCATCCGCTCGGCAACCAGAACACAGGTGTCGCCCTGCGCGCGGTGCGGCGGGGCGACAGCTATGACTTCCAGTATCGCTATGACAACGCTACGTACCCTCTCGTCTCCTCGCCGAGCGAGTTGGGTGGCCAGTATGACTATAGCAGTGTCCCCGGTCTCTTCGAAGGAGTGGATCCCCAGGTGACCTCCCAACTGGGCGCCCAGCCCTTCCGCACGGTGGCCACTGTGCGTGACAGCCGAGAGCCGCTCGAGATCGGCATCCTCGTGGCGACCTATGCGCCGAAGCCGTGCTTTGTGGAGGCCGTCTTCTTCGACCTCGAAACCTATACGCGGCCGCTTACACTGCAGGAGATCCTCAGACAGGAGGAAATCGCCAGACTGACCGGCATACCTTTCGTCAATCGCAGCGGTTCCCACGTGTATCCTTTCGCCACGGTCCCCCCCGCCTATCAGTGGGGCAAAGCGCTCCAGCCCGGAGAGCCAGTGCTCCATGAGCGGGCCAGGGGTCCGAAGGTATGGAGCGACCGATCCCGACTGCACATCCGGCTCCCCATTGAAATCCCGACACACGCCGAGCCGACCATAGTGGATACCCACTGTTTTAACTGCGAGGCTGACTGCACGCCTCCTCTTCCCCGAGATGAGGACGCGCCGCCTTACAACCACGGGCCCAGAGTGGACATGGCACCGAGAGTAGGCCTCCAGCCACCAGCAGGTGACTTCGCCTTCGGGTCGTCGGTCCGCATCCAACACACACTCTACCAGCGCTCATCGGGCGGATTCGAAACAGATGTCCACATCTGGGGCCGAGCCAGGTCGCTCCCCGCGAAGAGCCTGATCATCACTACTCCAATGAGCCACCGGCAGGTCAGCGGTCCGTACAACATTGCCTACTTTATTGTTGCCCAACAGCGATCAGACATTACCCAGCAAGCGATCGCCCATGTCGAGAGGGTTCGGCGTTACGTCAGCCAGGCCTTTCACCAGGCAACGCAGGGGCGGCGGGGCCTGAGAAGCGGGCTCATCTGGCCGAAACCGGGCATCATTGAGGTAGACGTACCCAGCTGAGCCCGATCAACCATTCCAGCACTCAGGATTGCCCTCCTGGAGGTAGTAGAACGCCCCATCACAGTACTTGCTACCGTAGGAATGGTGCGGCCAGGGCTCGTTGTACTGGATATCGAAACCCAGCTCCGCATCTTGGGCGTCATTCGTCACGTCCTTGGAGTGGGGCACAGGGCCGAGATGGGATCTTGTGCTGGCTCGAGCCTGAAGGCGTGGGCGGTTTCCTGGCAGAAGACATTCGCGAGCGGGGTCCCCACACAGTCATGGAGAACGCCAGGCTCTGGTTCGGGTAGCGGTGATTGGCGTTGCTCTCCGAACCCTCACCGGGATCGGGGAAGTGGAACGTGACCCCGACATCGATGAGTCTCCGTCGGTGCGCGGTTCAAGTAGCTGGCGAACAACGGGCAGGGGTGGCCATCCTGGTTCGGGGCCCCGTCGGGATGTTATCCAGGTTATAGCGTAACTCCGTGTTGCCGGTTCCCGTCGAGCTTGCCGACACCGTCTCGAACTGGATGAAGAACCGGTATAGCAGATCGATAGGCCTCTACCGCAATAACTGTCACTAAACTGATCCACAAAACCGGAGCATGTTCTGCGTTTATCAAGCGGAAATGAAACAGCCTGAGGTTTTAACGGCATTTCTATCAATAGCGAGCAAGCACACAGGAGAAGAACATGTTACCAGGAGTTGTAGATGTAACTGCCATCACCGGCCAGCGTGTGATCGGTCCGCTCACCAGCTGGCAGACCCCCGATGGGCCTTACATAGTTGAGCATCTGGCGGGCGTAAGTCCTACCGGCGATGTGCTCGTCTATTTCTGGTCGCCGCGCCACGACTGGCAGGCCGTCAACGTGTCAAACATTACCCAACAACAAACTGTCGGTCCCCTGACGAGTTGGCAGACTCCCGCCGACTTGATGAATATCGAGCACCTGGCAGGCATAAACGCGAATAATGACCTCTATATCTTCTTCTGGTCGCCGCAGCAGGACTGGCAGGCGGTGAATTTATCGCTGCTCACGGGACAACAAGTTGCCAGTCCCCTGGCGAGCTGGCAGGTTCCTAATGGACTAAACACTATCGAGCATCTCGCGGGTGTAAGCCCTGGCGGTGATGTGCTCGTCTTCTTCTGGTCAATGGGAGGCATCTATACCGTGCGTGTACAAGCGGTCAGAGTGTCTGATGACGACGGTGCGCGGCCTGCCGATATCGTGCCTGAGCAAGTCAGGCAATGGGTGAGCAAAGCGAACGAAGTATACGCCGTTGCCGCTATTCAGCTTCAGTTCAACTCAGCGCCGGGTAGCTCAGATTGGTCGACTGTCAACAGCACCATTCTTAACAATATGACGGGCGATCAAGATCAAAATTGGAATCAGGAAAAGGACACAGGCAACAGCGTTGCGGCCCAGCACCCCGCTAAAATAACGGCTTTCTTCCGTTTTGGCCCAGGAGCAACACCCACGGGTGGAAGCTTTTCATCAACAGATTACAACTTCGTCACTATGACGGGCTTCACCGAGACCAGCGTCTGCGGGCACCAGAACATTGGCCTGTTCGCCCACGAACTGGGCCACTACATGGGACTCTCGCATACCTTCGCGCGGGAATTTGGTTCGGTACAGGAGGCTGAGAGCTTCTTTACTGTAAATGGCAACAACCCTGCGGTTTTTGACGGTGACGGACTGAGCGATACGCCCCCCGATCCTTACGTGAATGTCTCACAGGTGCAGTGCCTGGCTACTACAACCAACCTCAGTCTCAATGGAACACAGTTCATTCTGCCGCGCAACAATATCATGTCCTACTACGATGATCCCGCCAAGACCATCACGCCGCAGCAGGTGCAGATCGTCCGGCAGGCATTAGAGGCTCGTGTCCAGAGGGGATTGATACTCGGCAAGCCGTAGCTACCCGTCGAGAAAAGGGAACGGGTCTTATTTTGCCCGTTCCCTTTTCTCGATGAGCGCCTACCAAGATAGGCGTCGTTTGTATTTTTCTAAAATTATGGCAGACGGGAGATGGAGGTAGGGATGAAGAGCTAGCTTTGTACTCGGGCAGTGGGGTGTGTCATCGAAGAGATCTCCACACCGGTCGCGAAAGGGGCGGACACCTGGAGCCCCGCGTAGGCTGCTGAGATTTTTAGCACGGAGTGGCTTGGCTTCCTCCAGCCTCGCGCGATAACAGTGAGCAAGCGCTCTCCAGTATGGCTCGGCCCAATCATCGTGATACCGCGCAAGAATCCTGGTGCCGAAAAATTCAGGGCTTTGTCGTTGTAATAGTGATTAACCGAATCTGGTATGAAGAGCTGTGTAATAACTTGATCGGGCATCGAACATGGACCAGAAATGTGCTCATTGGTGAGCTCGAAGCGATTGAAGCTGTCCAAGAGGCGCCACTCATCGAGTCAAATCACACCGAGGAAGTTCTCTTGCAAACATCGTGATGCCTGGAGACTACGAAGGAGGAACACCCCATGCGCGTGCGCAAAAATGTCAGCAACCTGACGTCCGGCGAGAAGACCGCCTTTGTCAATGCCGTGCTGGCCCTGAAAAACCAACCCAGCGTGCTCAAACCCGGCCAGCAGGGACGCTACGATGATTACGTCCAACTCCACATGAACGCGATGATGGCGGGGACCCCCGACCTCGATCCAGCTCAGCCAGACTTCATGCCCGGTTGGGCACACGATGGCCCGGCCTTTTTTTCGTGGCACCGGGTGCTGTTGTTGCAATTCGAAAATGACTTACAGGTTGCTTCGCAGGATCCAAGCGTCACCATTCCCTACTGGGATTGGACCGATCCCGCGTCATGGCCTTTCACCAACGACTTCCTGGGCGGCGATGGCACCGGCCGACACAAGCAAGTGCAAACTGGCCCCTTTGCCTTCAGATCTCCGGCTCGCTGGACATTGATCGTAAAGGATCAGCCGAGCGACCCTGATTACCTGCAGCGTCAATTCGGTGCGGATAGCACGGCGCCAAGTCTGCCGACTGCCAGCGATGTCAGTGATGCCATCGGCATCACGCCCTACTCCACTGCTCCCTGGAAGGGCACGGCGGCAGGCCCAGGCTCGAGCTGGCGTTTCCAGGGGCAATACGGCGTGCACAACCTGGTGCATCGCTATGTCGGGGGCACCATGGGCAATATGACCTCCCCCAATGACCCGGTCTTCTGGTTGCACCACTGCAACATTGACCGTCTCTGGGCTCAGTGGCGAGGCCAACATCCAACGGAGGCGGCCTACCTCCCCACAGCCGGAGGACCCACCGGGCATAACCTGAACGATAACATGATCTTCAGCGCTGCACCGCCAGCGCCGTGGGCGGGGTTATACACCTCTCAGAGCGTCATCGATCACCATGCGCTCGGGTATCAGTACGACTCTGAGCTACCCGCGCACATCGCTGAACGCAGAGCCAGAGTTGCCCCAAGCAGCGCGACGGTGAACAGGGCCGGAGTTGCCCCAAACACAGAGATGGTGAGCAGGGCCAGGGCCAACTTCCCACTCCTACAGGAGCTAACAGCCCGACGCTGAATCGATCAAGGGTGACCGGGGTTTCCTGTTGAGATGAGGAACAGGGAAAAAGGGCATCCCTCCTCTGTGCAGAACCGCTCACGGAAGGAAGGTGCCAAAAAAGAAGAAACCACCATCGTCTGACTTAACCTGTCAGGAAGTCTTGTACAAGGTAGTGAACCACAGTTTAGCTCTAGAGGAGAAAGAAGGAGGATGTCTTATGACACAACAGAGCATCAAGGCAAATCGTTACGTGCTACATGACGGCCATCTGCTGGAAGTGACGTATGAAGAAACAGCATTCGATGGTCAACCGCGTCTGAACTATCAGGTGTTACAAGGCCCTGCCACTCGTACTTTTAGCGGAAATCAGATAAGCTCAAAGGAAAGTGACATTGGGACCTTGGTGACGGTCACACTGGAAGCCATTGAGGATGGCGATGCAACATTGTTCACTCTGCTCATCCCCACCATCAACTTGACCGGGACTCCTGAGCAACCCTTTGAGACGCTCGCCATCTACACGACCGCACGCAGTAGCATTGGAGGGCCAAATCTCGTCCAGGGAGCGGTGCAAAGTTATCATGTCGTGAAACTTCAAGGGACAGCCCAATTTGTCCTCTCCTAGAGCGCCGGAAAAACGCGTCGAGAGAGAACGGGAATAGCCTGATGCGGAGACCGCGTAAAGAGCACCTTGGCCCGAGGTTCGGGCGCGCAAGCGATCATTGCCAGGTGCTCGCTTCCTTGAAGAGTGCAGAGGCAAGCAGGGCGGCTCTCGTGGCGATCTCTTTGGGGGTGTAGGGTCTTGCCTGCTCAAGCCACCAGGTGATGGCTTCCACAAACATCGTGGACACCAGGTCTGGCACAAACTCATCTGAGAAGGTGTGGACGGGGTGAGCGTCCGGTCCGTGAGGAAGGTGCCCACGCTCTTTGACCAGGCCGCTCAGCGCCGCACGCATCTTCCTCACAAACCAGGGGCTGCCCTTTCTGCCAAGCAGCGCTCGATAGAGCCGTTCGTACTCGGCAATATGCTCGAAGAACGTCACCCAGCTCGAAGCCGGATGTTCTCGCCCCAGATCTCCGACCGCGTTCAACAAGGCGCTCATGGCTTCCTCAAAGATCTGCTCCACCAGGTCGTACTTATCCTGATAATTGCGATAGAACGCGGCCCGGCTCACCATCGCGCGCGAGGTCAATTCTCCGATGGTGAGGGCCTCGAAACCCCGCTCCTCGATCAACTCAATTAACGCCTCCCGCAGCAGTTTCTGCGTGCGTCTCACGCGTACATTGCTCACCGGTTGAGTCATTTTGCGCTCCTTGTCTCATCTGAGACACATTTTCCTGATTGATCCTTGTCTCTGTGCGCTCGTCCGACTATACTGAGAAAAAGACTACGAGAGTCCATCTGAGAGAGTATGTCTCAACCTGGTCGTCGTGTCAACAGGCCGATCTCAACCATCCATGAGGTGTCAATATCCACGGCATGCGAGAGTGGTCTGTGCATTTCATTCACCACGCGGCATCCGTGAGTTAACAAACCTCTGACAAAAGAGAGGTGTTCTCTGAAAGGAGCAAGATCTATGCATTCGTTCGCACGTCACCGCCACAGCGGGGCGTCCAAGGCGTCGACCCCAGAGACAAAAGGGCTGATCGGGAGCGGGGGCTGGCGCTACGACCTGATGGGATGGTTCATCGACACCTTCGTGTTCCGTGGCCAGATGCGGGAGTTGAGGCAGAGGACCGCCACCCTGGCCCGCATGCAACCCGGAGATGCGGTGTTGGATGTGGGCTGCGGCACGGGAACGTTGGCGATTGAAGTGGCACGCCGCGTGGGCCGTGCGGGCCGCGTCGCAGGCGTTGATCCGGCGACAGAGCAGATCGCCCGTGCCCGCAGATCAGCTGCTCGGCGCAACGTGCCTATCGAGTTCCAGATCGGGGTGATCGAGCAGCTCCCCTTCCCAGATCAGACGTTCGATGTGGTGCTCTCGAGCTTGATGATGCATCATTTGCCTGCTGGCCTCAAGCGTCGGGGACTCGCTGAAATTGCCCGTGTGCTCAAACCTGGGGGGCGCCTGGTCATTGCCGATTTCAAGCGCAAGCAGGACCGAGCGGGCCAAGCTGCGCGATTTCATGCCGGGGGGAGCAGCATGCAAGATCTGGCTGCCCTGGTCTCGGACGCCGGGTTCTCAGAGGTGGAAACGGAGGAGATGCGGATCCCACGCTTCTCTGCTTTCCCAGGAGCA
>WNGJ01001697.1_pt1 | contig 21762 bp, 18 predicted proteins | sample 5400611 | NCBI WGS metagenome assembly WNGJ01 (sample SAMN13153375, study PRJNA577476) | soil metagenome | isolation source: 40 cm soil or saprolite under Garry oak tree replicate 1 | place: USA:California | collected 2016-06-15
GAGCGCCGGGCTTGCGAGCACCGCCAGCGGATCGGTCGTGGTGATGCCAGCCTCGCGCAACGCCTCGGCCGGCAGATAGAGACGTCCAAACGCTGCGTCTTCGTCGAGGTCGCGCAAGATATTGGTGAGTTGCAAAGCCCGCCCCAAATGGTGAGCCAGCGCAATGCCGTCTTGTTCTTCCATTCCGAAGACGCGCACCGATAGGCGACCGACAGCGCTCGCGACCCGATTGCAATACGTGTCGAGCGTCGCGTCGTCGGGCGCCCGGATATCCTCGATCACGTCCATTTCCATCCCATCGATGATGGCGTGGAAATCCTCACGGCGGAGTCCAAAATCGCGCGCCGGCGCGAGGAGGCCGCGCGTGCGGGCGACGGCCTTGCCCGCATAGAGCGCATCGATATCGTCGCGCCAGCGCTGGAGCTGCTCGCGCCGTTCACGACGGGGGCCGCGCGAATCCGCGATATCGTCGACCTGACGGCAAAAGGAATAGATTTCGAACATGGCCTCCCGCTGCGCGCGCGGCAATATGCGCATCGCGTTGTAGAACGAGCTACCCGACGCCCGCTCGGCCGCAGCCATGCCTGAAGCTTCTGCCAACGCCAATGCTCACGCATCCTGCGGTTTGCGGCCGGGTGCGAAGACGCGGCCGACTCGGCGGGTCGCGCCCCATAATAGGCCGAGAACGCCGAACCCCGCGACTCCCGCCTTACCGAGATGGACGCGCTCGCTCAGCGGATCGCGTCGGGCCAGCAATCGCACCAGGCGCTCCGCAAAGGTCTGGATGATCGCGACCTCCAAAGCGAGCCGCGTGTCCTCGATGCTGGCGGAAAACGATTTGCTGTCGCGCAGGAGAGCGCCGGTGCGCGACGCAAGCTTGTGGATGCATCCGAGCAGGCTCGCGGACGCGTGGCTCGCGCCCAGTTCGTCCACGCTCGCGCCGGTTTCAGCAAAGCCGTCGAGCGGAATGTAGACGCGGTCGAGCTGACGGTAATCCTTTCCGCAATCCTGCAGGTGATTGATGATTTGCAGCGCCGCGCAAAGCGCATCGTTGGCGGGCCAGGTCGCACGGCTCTCGCCGTGGACGTCCAGCACGAAGCGCCCGACCGGCATGGCGGAATACGTGCAATAACCGATCAGGTCGTCCCAGTCGCGATAACGCAGCTTGGTCACGTCCAGTCGGAACGCGGCGAGCAAATCTTGCGCGTGGCGCGACGAGAGCTGGCGTGCCGCGAGCTGTGAGCGCAAAGAGACGCCGACCGGGTCATCGTCGCTTTTGCCAAGCAAGGTCGCTTCGAGCCGATCGATCAGCGCAAGCTTTTCCTGCGGCGCGAGCGCGGAATGATCGGCGATATCGTCGGCGGTACGCACGAATTCGTAGAACGCGAGGATGGGCCCGCGATGGCGCGGGTGAATCAGCCGTGATGCCACCGGAAAATTCTCGTCCCGGTGGCCTTTGCCCGATCGCGCTTCGGCGGGAGTGATCATCGCCGCTCCGACACGTTGGCCTGCATCCGCCCCTTCCAGCTTCCGCCCTGTCCTCGCACATATTGATGGGCCGAATCGAGGGTGAAGAGCATGTACTGCAAGGCAATAACAGGCAGCGCGAAACCCCATAAGGGCGACAACCGGTAGAACCGCAACGTCGGCCGAAAGGCGACGAACATCAGCGCCCAGGTTCCAGCCCCGATCCATCGCGCCGCGCCGCTGCCGAAAATAGCCAGCAGCGGAGGCACGAGATAGGCCAGCGCCATCCCTGCCATCGTTGCCAACAGCACAAGCGGAGAGTAGCGCAGCTGCGCATAGGCCGAACGCGCCACCATGCGGCGGATATCGGCAAGCGCCGGGTAACGACGGACGCTGCGCACGCGCTCGGTCAATCCGAGCCAGATCGGTCCATGGGCTTTGAGCGCTTTCGCCAAGGCGCAGTCGTCGATGAGAGCAGCGCGTACGACTTCGATGCCGCCAGCCTTCCGAAGGGCGTCGGAGCGCACCAGCATGCACCCGCCGGCAGCCGCCGCGACCGCGCTCTGCGGTCGGTTCACGCAGGCGAACGGATAGAGCATCTGGAAGAAGAAAATGAATGCCGGAATGGTGGCGCGCTCGGCGAAGCTTTCACAGTTGAGCTTGACCATGAGCGAGGTCAGCACGAGGTGCCGTCCTTCGGCGTGCGCGACCAGCCGGCTGACGGAATCGGGCGCATGCACGATGTCGGCGTCGGTGAGCAGCAGATAATCGGGCGGCTGCGGCAGCGCCGTTGCGGCATCGATGCCCTGCTTTGCCGCCCAGAGCTTGCCTGTCCATCCCACCGGCAAGCCGCGGCCGGTCACCACGCACAGTCGCTCGTCGGCATTCGCAACCCGGCGCGCCATTTCGGCGGTGCCATCGCTGCTGTCGTCGTCGACCAGGATGACCGTCCACCCGCCGCGATAGTCCTGCGCGAGCAGCGATCCGATGCTGTCGCCGACGCAGTCCGCCTCGTTGCGCGCAGGCACCACGGCGGCGACCCGCGGCCATGCTGGGAGCTCTGCTGCCCCCCAATCGTCGCGCTCGGTGCAGCGCCAAAAGCCTCCGCGGCCGAGCAGCAAATAGAGCCAGACCGCAAGCGCAATCGAAGCGACAGCTATCACGCGAGCAAAGCCTCCGCCTACCCCTGGCATGGCCGCCGAGCCCCAAGGCCCAGCCGACCGGGCCGGTAAAAACAATTCAACATATTCAATGAATTGGGCTAGGAAAAGTTGGACGGGCGGGCCGCTCTTGGTAGATTGTCGGGCGGTGCGCCTTCGGGCCGAATGGATACCGGTCAGCCGTGCGGAAAGTGCGCTAACTTAGCGAGTTAGCGCGCGTTCGGACGCAAGATCGGGGTACGTCTTGCTGTACGCGCTCTGGAGACGGAACGCATGGCCCGCGTCGATCCTGCGAAAAAAAAGCCCGTTGACACCGATACCGTCTTCCAGGACCTGCTCGCTCGGGTTGCCCACGACACGGAAGCGCTGCTCGATCGGCTGCTCGCGTCGGCCCCGGTTGATGGCGAACGGGCGCGGCCGGCGCGGCTCCTTGATGTGATGCGCTATGCGAGCCTCGGCGGCGGCAAGCGCTTGCGACCGTTCCTGGTAGTGGAATCCGCCGCGCTGTTCGATGTACCGCGACAAAATTCGCTGATGGCGGGCGCGGCGCTGGAATGCGTGCATTGCTATTCGCTCGCTCACGACGACCTTCCCGCCATGGACAATGACGACTTGCGACGCGGCCGCCCGACCGCGCACAAGGCATTCGACGAGGCGAGCGCCATTCTTGCAGGCGACGGCCTTCTCACCTTGGCCTTCGACATTCTTTCGCGTCCCGAGACGCATCCTGACGCCGGCGTCCGGCTCGAACTCGTCGCGGCGCTCGCGCGCGCTGCCGGCCTAGGCGGGATGGTGGGCGGGCAAATGCTCGACCTCGCTGCCGAAGGACGGTTCGATGCTTCTGCGCCCAAGCTCGGCGAGCAAGATGTCAAGGTCTTGCAGGCAATGAAAACCGGAGCGCTCCTGCGCTTCGGATGTGTTGCCGGGTCGATCCTGGGCAAGGCCAACCAAAGTCAGCGGAAAGCGCTTGAGCGTTACGGTTCCGCTCTTGGCGAGGCGTTCCAGATCGCCGACGATCTCCTCGACGTCGAAGGCGATCCGGCAACGGTCGGCAAAGCGACCGGCAAGGACGCGGCCGCCCATAAGGCAACACTGGTCAGCGTGCTCGGACCCGCGGCCGCGCGGCGGCGGCTCGAAAACTTGGTCGGCGAGGCGCAGGCCGCGCTGAGCGCCTTCGGCAGCGATGCAGACGTGCTCAAAGCGGCGGCGCGCTTCGTTGCCACCCGCACGGCTTGAAGATTGGGATGATGTCGCGGCCGGGGACCGCCACGACGCATTTGGTACAGCTGGGTGGACTCGAACCACCGACCTCTTGGTCCACAGCCAAGCGCTCTAACCAACTGAGCTACAGCTGCACGCATCGTCGAAAGCGGCGCAACCTAGGAGCACCGTTCTGCTTTGACAAGGCCCGAAACCCGCTGAGCAAGAGTGGGGATCAGGCTTTGCACGTGAGCGCTCCAGCGCGCTTCATGGGCGGTTGACCGCGACCCAACGAGCCGTGAAAACCCCGCCGCCGGTAGCGGTTCTTTTGGTCGCAACGCTGCCGTGCGAAAAAAAGCCCGGGCGGCAAGCCCGGGCCTCGATTGCTGGAGCCGTCTGACCTGGCGGCGAGCGGCGAAACTCAGGCGACCTTCTTGAAAACCTTGCCGAAGCTTTCCTTGACCGGCTCGGCGGAGTCGGTAGCCACTTTCCGCGCGATCGCGGCTAGCTCCTTGGACTGAGCGGTCAGCGCCTCGAATTGCTTGCGCGTATGGGCGGTCGAAAGCTCGACCATTTCGGAGAGCGACTTGACCGTCATCAGCTGGGTCGCAAAGTCGAATGCCGCGTTGGTGTTCGCGCGCGCCGCCTCGATCACCTTGAGGCCGTAGTCGGAGGCGCCTTTGGTCGCGGCTGCGTAGGTGTCCTCGAGCACGTCCGTCGCCTCTTCGGCGGCTGACTTCATCTTTTCGTAGGTTTCCTTTGCCTGCGAGACGCTCTTCTCAGCCATCTCGCGGAAAGCGGCCGGGATTTCCATCTTGGGTATCTCAAAATTCGGGAGTTCGAATTTCGGCATTTCGAACGCGGCCGGCGGGGCCGCCTTTGATCTGGACTTGGACGTGGTCGTTTCGATGGCCTCGGTCATAGATTGATCCTTCGGAGGGCGATTGATCCGGCATCGCACGGATCCGCGCCCACAGCCGATCCATGCTTTGGTGACAACAGGCCCGTGGCCGTAGTCCTGACATCGGAAACGCCACAGCCGTCTGATGGGGCGGATATACTCCTGCTTTTGGTGCAATGCAACACAAATATTGCGCCGCACAATCAAGTGTCGATCGTACCAGCCTTTTTTCCGGTCCGCCGGCCTCGAAGCAAGGCAACCGTCAGCTTTTGGGCGTGGCCGCGTCCTTTGCCGCCTTGCTCGTGCTCTCGCCGAGCTCCCTCGCCTGCTCGGTCAACACCTGCATCTGACGCTTGATATAGTCGGCCTGCAGTCGCAGCACGTCCTGGATGTCTCTCGCCCGCATCAGCTCCTGGGCAAATTCGAAGGCGCTCGTGATGTTTCGCTCGGCGAAAGTCATCGCCTTTTCGGTTACATCCTTGGCACCCTTGCGGGCAGTCTCGGCCTGCCCTTCGAACGCGCTCACGGCTTGGTGCGCCGCGGAAATAAAGCCGTCGAAGGCCTGCCGCGCCTGCTCGACGCTCTTTTCGGCAAACGCCCGCATTTCCGGGGGAACATCGAAACGATCGCTGGCGGCCATAGTCATCTCCTCCTGTGGATCGGGGTCGGGTAGCTACGCCGGCGAGGCGCGCGACCTGCCGCAGTACCAACGTCCCAACCGCCCCCCGGTGCCTGCGAACGTAAGGTGTGCGGAACAGGACCATCGACCTTGCGGACCGCACTGTAACAGGAATCAACAGGAATAAAGCCCCGATGCGTATCGTCGACATCCGCGAACGCGCGATCCCGCTCAAGTCGGACATGAGGAATTCGAGCTTCGATTTTTCCGAGATGACGACCTCGGTCGTGGCGGTCATCACCGATGTTGTGCGCGACGGCAAGCCGGTCATCGGTTTCGCCTTCAACTCGACCGGCCGCTATGCCTGCGGTGCGGCGATGCGTGCGCGCTTCATCCCTCGCATCCTCGGCACAGATCCGCGCTCCCTCCTTGACGAGGCACAAGAGAATTTCGATCCGAGAAAAATTCTCGCCGTCATGATGCAACGGGAAAAATCCGGTGGTCACAGCGAGCGCTCAATCGCTATCGGCACGATCGAGGTCGCGGTCTGGGACGCGGTCGCCAAGATCGCTGCGAAACCGCTCCACTGCGTGCTGGCCGAGCGCTACAACGGCGGCAAGTTCGCCACCAAGGTCTTCTGCTACGTCGGCGGCGGCTGGTACGCCCCGGGCCAAACCGTAAAAGATCTGCAGGACGAGATGCGTCGCCATCTCGATGCCGGGTACACGATGGTGAAGATGAAGGTCGGCGGTCTCCCGCTCGCCGAGGACGTGCGCCGGGTGGAGGCCGTCAAAACGATCTTGCCCGCGGACGCGCAACTGGCGGTCGATGCCAACTCCAAGTTCGGGCGCGAGGAGGCGCTCGCATACGCCAAGGCGCTCGCGCCCTTCCAGCTGCGCTGGTTCGAGGAGCCATGCGATCCGCTAGATTTTGCCCTGCTCGCGGAGATTGCCGGCGATTATGATTCGCCTCTCGCGACCGGCGAAAATCTTTTTTCGACGCAGGACGTGGAAAATCTCGTTCGTTTTGGCGGCTTGCGTCCCGATCGCAACGACGTCATCCAGGTCGATCCGCCCCAGGCCTACGGCATCGTGCAATACGCACGCACCGTAGCAATGGTGGAACGCCACGGCTGGCCGCGCAGTGCGTTGTTCCCCCACGGCGGCAATCAGATGTCGCTCGCCATTGCCGGCGGTTTCGGTCTCGGCGGCGCGGAATCCTATCCCGGCGTATTCGGCGCCTTCGGCGGCTTCGCCGATGACGCCAAATTGCAGCGCGGCTATCTCACGCTGTCCGATCGTCCGGGCATCGGCTTCGAGGGCCAAGCGGCGCTCTACTCCATCATGCGCGCGCTTGCGGCGTGACCAACAGCCGTCGCGAGAAAAGAGGCGGCCGCACGCCTTCCGCCTCGCCACACGCCAAATTTCGTGGAATCAGCGGGGACATGAACTGAATTTGGCCGCCGTGGCGCCCTACCCCATGCGCAAGCCAATCGGAATCGGCTATTATGCAAGCCACGGCCTCACAGTCAGTGCAGGAGGCCGCTGCGGCGACGTGATGGAAGGACGGTCATGATCCGGCTCGGGAGATGCGCGCGGGTGCCTGTTCGATGCATGCTGGCGCTTGCCGCGGTGATCCTGATCCAGACGGCATTTGCATTTGCTGCGGAGCAGGTCGACCTGCTGCTCGTGCTGTCGTCGGACGTGTCGCGCAGCGTCGACCATCCGAAATTCCTGCTGCAGCGCGAAGGCTATGCGGCTGCGATCTCCGATCCGCACGTGATGGATGCGATCAAATCCGGCCCGCAGCAGCGCATCGCGGTTTGTTTTGTTGAATGGTCGGGCTTCGGCGCACAGAAGCTCGTGATCGATTGGACCATCATCGACGGCCCCGACGCGGCACGCAAATTCGGCGATCAGCTCCTGGAATTGCCTCGCTCATTTGCCGACCGTACCTCGATCAGCGGCGGCATCGAGTTCGCGGCCGCTCAGTTGGAGCGTGCGCCATTTGAAGGTGCGCGCCGTACCATCGACGTGTCCGGCGACGGCACCAACAATGCAGGCCGGGATGTGAAACTTGCCCGCGATGAGACGATTGCCAAGGGGATCGTCATCAATGGACTCGTCATTCTCAGCGACCGGCCGGTGCCGTGGAACGCCGAGCACACCAACCCGCCTGGCGGCCTCGAGAAATACTATCAGGACAATGTTATCGGCGGCCCGGGCGCGTTCGTTCTGGTGGCCGAGAACTTCAACTCGTTCGGCCGGGCCATCATCAAGAAACTGATCGCCGAAATTGCCGCGCTCTCACCCGCGCCTCATATCGTCGTGCGCTGAGACCCGTTGCCGCATGTCGGCCCCGGCCGCAGCTGCGGACGAGCGGGATCACAACGCGCGCTCAACGTATAACCAAGTTCTTTCGAATCGTTCTAAGCGAGGGGCATACTGGAATTCATCTAAGATACTGAAGATGCGAAGCCAATCCCATTTGACGCCGGGCCGCTCCGTCCCCTACGTCAAGCGAAGGTCGCGACGGAGGATTGACCATGAAGATCGTTTGCGCGCTCGCCCGTGGTGCTGTGGTCGTGAGTGCAATCGCTGCTGCCGGCTCCGCGTTCGCCCAGTCCGGCGACGTCAATGTCTACACTTACCGCGAGAGCAAGCTCATCCAGCCGTTGTTCGACGCCTTCAGCAGGGACACCGGCGTCAAGGTCAACGTCATCTCCGCAAGCTCCGGCCTCGAACAACGCATCAAGGCCGAGGGCGCCAACAGCCCCGCGGATGTGCTGCTCACCGTCGATATCGGGCGAATCGAGGACGCCGTGCGAGCCGGCATCACCCAACCGATCAAATCCGATGTGCTTGATAAGATCGTGGCGCCCCAATATCGCGATCCCGAGGGGCACTGGTACGGCATTTCCTTGCGCGCGCGCGTGGTCTATGCCTCGAAGGACCGCGTGAAGGAGACTGCCCTGAACTACGAAGACCTCGCCGATCCGAAATGGAAGGGCAAGATCTGCATCCGCTCCGGCCAGTATATTTACAACAACGCGCTGTTTGCGGCCTTCATCGCCCATCACGGCGAAGCCAAGACCGAAGAATGGCTCAGCGGCCTCAAAGCCAATCTCGCGCAGAAACCATCGGGCGGCGACCGCGAGGTCGCCCGCGACATCGCGGCCGGCAAATGCGACATAGGCGTCGCCAATACCTATTATTGGGCGCTGATACTCAACAACGAGCCCGACCGCAAAGCGTGGGCGCAGGCGACCAAGGTCATCCTTCCGAGCTTCCAGAACGGAGGCACGCATGTGAACTTGTCTGCCGTCGTCCTGGCCCGCTACGCGCCCAACAAAGGTAACGCCATGAAACTGGTCGAGTGGCTGGTCGGTGAGGAGGCGCAGCATATGTATGCGGACTTGAACTACGAATATCCGGTGCGCCCCGGCATCGCCGTCAATTCCACCATCGCGGGGTACGGCAAGCTCAATGCCGATACGATTCCGCTGTCCAAGATCGCCGAGCATAAGAAGGCGGCGGCCAACCTGGTGGACAAGGTCGGATTCGATAACTGACCTGGTGATCGATGCTCAATCCGCGGGCTGGCCATCCATGGATCGATGGCCGGCCCGTTTTCATTTGCGCTGGCAGGCCCCTGCCTTCGGCGGAATGGTCGTGGCGGCAGGCTTCTTGGCAATCGCTCCGCTGGCCAGCCTGATCGTCCTTGCCTTCGGCGAAACTGGCGACCTCTGGACCCACCTTGCGCGTTATGTAATTCCGGCGGCGCTCGCGCAGACCGCGTTGCTCCTTGCCGGCGTCGCCGTGGTGACGATCATCATTGGCGCCAGCACCGCCTGGCTCGTCACCACCTTCGCCTTTCCCGGCCGTAATGCGCTGAGTTGGCTGCTGCCGCTGCCGCTTGCGATCCCGACCTACATCGTGGCTTACGTCTATGTCGACATTCTCGACGCGCTCGGGCCCGTACAATCTGCGCTGCGAGCGATTTTCGGCTGGCACTCCGCCGCCGACTATTGGTTTCCGAACGTCCGCTCGCTCGCCGGCGCAATTCTCCTTTTCGGTTTCGTGCTCTATCCATACGTTTATCTCGCCGCGCGCGCGATGTTTCAGACTCAGGGCCCACTATTCACCGAGCCCGCGCGCATGCTCGGCGCGCGACCATGGGAACTCGCGCGGCGCATCACTGTGCCGCTGGCGCGGCCCGCAATGAGCGTTGGCGTGTCGCTTGCCTTGCTCGAGACGCTCAATGACATCGGCGCGAGCGAATATCTCGGCGTGCAGACCCTGACGCTGTCGATCTTCACAACCTGGCTCAATCGCGGGAGCCTCGCCGGCGCGGCACAGATGGCCTGCCTCATGCTGCTCATCGTCATTGCGCTGATCGCGCTCGAACGCCAGGGCCGCAGCCGGTGCGGTTTCGCGGTGTCGGCTACGGACCCGCGACACCTCTCACCCATCGCGCTGACAGGGCCAGCACGATGGATCGCCCTCATCGGCTGCTTCGTTCCGGTCGTGCTCGGTTTCCTGCTGCCGGCGGGGTACCTCCTACACGAGGTGATCGTGCGTGGGCTGCTCGTAGGCTTCGACGCCGGCCTTGCCGGCTATGCCCTGACGACGGTTGCACTCGCCTCCATTGCGACCGCGATCACGCTAGCCCTCGGCTTTTCGGCGGTCGCGGCGCTGCGCTATGTAAAGCACCCGGTCATTGCAACTAGCGTGAATGTCGCTGGCATCGGCTACGCCGTGCCGGGGACGGTGTTGGCCCTTGGGCTGCTGTCGCCGCTCGTTCTAGTGGATGAGGGCATCAACGCCTTGGCGCAGGCCTTTGGCGAAAAAGGCGTTGGTCTGGTGTTGGCGGGTTCGAGCGCTGCTCTCATCATTGCTTATGTCATTCGCTTCCTCGCCATCGCAATCGGCTTCGCTCAGGCGGGATTTTCGCGCATTTCGACGGAACTCGACGACGTCGCGCGCCTGCTGGGCGCGGGACCGGGGACCCTCGCGCGCACGATCCACCTGCCGCTCGCCCAGCCGGCGATCTTCGGGGCGGCGCTGCTGGTCTTCGTTGATTGCCTCAAGGAACTGCCGGCGACGCTGCTCCTGCGTCCCCTCAACGTCGAGACGCTCGCGACCTATATCTACCAATTCGCTAGCCGCGGGAGCTTTGAACAAGGCTCGCTTGCGGCCCTCATCATCGTCGCCGTTGGCATTTTGCCGGTCATCCGCATCACGCACTACGCCGATATCGCAACGAGGCCCAGACTGGACGCCCGGTCATGAGGCCGGCCGTGTCTACGACGGTAAGCCTGGCGCAACGGACATTGCAGCCTTTGCCGCAGCGCGGTAGAAAATTCCGCCCACCCACGGCTGTGTCGCCTGCGGCATTGGCCTTAAGTCAAGCGGGGAGTTCATGCAAAAAGTCTATCCCGATGCCCGGGCAGCGCTTGCCGGCCTGTTGAAGGACGGCATGTTGATCATGGCCGGGGGGTTCGGGCTTTGCGGCATTCCGGAGCAGCTGATCCTGGCCATCCGCGACGCGGGCGTGAAGAACCTAACCGTCGTCTCCAACAACTGCGGCATCGACGGGGTCGGCCTTGGCCTGTTGCTCGACACCAAGCAGATCAAGAAGATGATCTCGTCCTATGTCGGGGAGAACAAGACTTTCGCGCAGCAATATCTCGCGGGCGAGCTGGAGATCGAGTTCAATCCGCAGGGCACGCTGGCCGAGCGTATCCGCGCTGGCGGCGCCGGCATCCCGGCGTTCTTTACCCGCACCGGCGCCGGGACTCAGATTGCGGAGGGCAAGGAGCAGCGCGAGATCGACGGCGAACACTATGTCATGGAGCGCGGGCTTGTTGCCGATCTCTCGATCGTCCATGCTTGGATGGGTGACACCGAGGGCAATCTCGTCTACCGCAAGACCGCGCGCAACTTCAATCCCATGATGGCCACCGCCGGCAAGGTCACCGTGGCCGAAATCGAGCACCTCATGCAGCCCGGCGATATCAATCCCGATCACATCATCACGCCAGGCGTCTACGTCAAGCGCTTGGTGCACGTGCCCAATGCGGTCAAGCACATCGAGCAGCGTACCGTGCGCAAGCGAACCGCCGCGCCGGCGGGGACTGGGGAGGAAGTCTGATGGGGTGGACACGCGATCAGATGGCCGAACGCGCCGCCAAGGAGCTGCGCGACGGTTTCTACGTCAATCTCGGTATCGGCATCCCCACGCTCGTTTCAAACTATATCCCCGCGGGCATGAGCGTACAGCTGCAAAGCGAGAACGGCATGCTCGGGTTCGGTCCGTTCCCTTACGAAGGCGAGGAAGACCCGGACCTCATCAACGCCGGCAAGCAGACGGTCACCGAGATCCCGACCACCAGCTATTTCTCGTCGGCTGACAGCTTCGCCATGATCCGCGGTGGACACATCGATCTCTCGATCTTAGGCGCCATGCAGGTCGCCGAGAACGGCGACCTCGCCAACTGGATGATTCCCGGCAAGATGGTCAAAGGCATGGGTGGCGCCATGGACCTCGTCGCCGGGGTCAAGAAGGTGGTGGTGGTCATGGAGCATTCGGCCAAGAACGAGCCCAAGCTCCTCAAGCGCTGCACGCTGCCGCTGACCGGCGCCGGGGTCGTCGACATGGTGATCACCGATCTCGGCGTTTTTACCATCGACAAGAAGGGCGGCGGGGGAATGACCCTGATCGAGCTTGCACCCGGCGCGACGCTCGACGAGATCCGCAGCAAGACCGAAGCCAGCTACCGCACCTCTAACGCCCTCTAGCGCCAATATAAAGCGTGCGGAAAGAGCCTGAAAATGCGGCCGGATTGGCGCCGGGCCGGCCACGAAAGCGTCACAGAGCGATTGCAACCTTTCACTGTCGGGTTGCAGGTTTGCACCCCTCGTTCTCCCTCGGTAAGGTAAGCCGGGCTTAGCCGGCGAAGATTTTGAGAAAGACGCGTCGTGACCGCGGCCGTTGGCATTAAGCGCATTGGATTTGTCGTTGTGGCCTTGGCCGCCGTCGGTATCGGCGCTCTCGTGATCTTGCCGTTTCTGATGCCGGCCGACGCGGTGCGCGAGGCGGTCAAGGCCGAAATCCGCGCCGTCACCGGGCTCGACCCCGTGCTTCGCGGCGGAACGTCGGTGTCGCTGTTCCCGACCGGTGCGGTGAGCTTCGATGATGTGATGCTGGGCGACAACCGCACCGGCGCGCCCGCGCTCACGGCCGAGCACGTGGTCGCGCGCCTGCGCTTTTTTCCCTTTTTGGCTGGACGCATCGAGATCGCGGACGTCTCGCTGGTGCGTCCGACCATCGCGATCATCTTCAACGCCGACCACAGCTCGAACTGGTCGGGCCACATCGAGACACTCGCGCGAACCCTCAAACCCGGCCCGGATCGGCCTGCGTCGTTTTCGGAGATCCGAATCGCGGACGGCACGATCATCCTGCGCGATGAGGCGTACGAAATCGTCGAGACGCTCGCGAACGTGGAAATGGCACTCGCCTGGCCGTCGATCTCCCGAAGCTTTGCCGCCACCGGCCGCTTCGCGTGGCATGACGAGCCAATCGACGCCACGATCGGTCTCACCGACTTCGTTGCCGCGCTGCAGGGCGACCGATCCGGCCTCAAGATCCGTCTCGCCAGCGCGCCGTTCAAGTTCGCATTCGACGGCTACATCAGCCACCGGCCCACGCTCAAAATGGAAGGCACGCTGGCGGCCGACACCGCGTCCTTGCGTGACGCGCTGCGCTGGGCCGGTCAGCAGACCCCGCCGGGCGGCGGGTTCGGTCGCTTCGCGCTCAAGGCGCAAACCAACGTGGTCGGCGGCACCATTGGGCTTTCAGGGGTCAATGTCGAGCTCGACGGCAACGCCGGTGAAGGCGTGCTGACCTTCGATGGGCGGCAGACCTTGCAGGGAACGCTTGCGGCCGAAGGGCTCGATCTGACGCCTTACATCTCTGCCGTACGCTTGCTGACCGGCGGCGAGCGGGGCTGGGACAGCAAGCCGATTGCGCTCGATGGCCTCGACGCCGTCCACCTCGACCTCAGGCTGTCAGCCGCCCGCGTCAATATCGCGAATGCCAAGCTCGGGCGCACGGCGGTGGCGGCCAATCTGCGCGGCGGCAATCTCACGGTGGCGGTCGGCGAGTCGCAGGCCTTCGGCGGCGTGGTCAGGGGGACGTTCGGGCTGGCGAAATCGCCGGCCGGCGCTGATTTCAGGGCCCAGTTGCAATTCTCCAATGTCGATCTCGACCAGTGCCTTGGTGACATGTTCGGCATTCGCAGGCTCGAGGGCAAAGGCAATCTCAGCTTCGCGATCGATAGCTCGGGCCGCAGCGTCTACGACCTGACCAAGGGACTCAACGGCACCGCGGGCCTCACCAGCCGCAAGGGCGCCATCGCCGGGTTCAATGTCGAGCAATTGCTCAAGCGCATCGAGCGCCGACCGCTCTCGGGCGGCGGCGAGTTCCGCACCGGGAAGACGCCCTACGAGACGCTCACCGTCAATCTGAAAATCGTCCAAGGCGTCGCGAACGTCGAGGATGTTCGCATGGAGGGGCCGAGCGTCGGTCTCGCGTTGGCGGGTTCGGCTTCGATTCCTGAGCGCGAACTCGATCTCAGGGGAACCGCGAGCCTGCTTTCGATTTCGGCGAGCGGCTCGAGTGCGGCGGCACCCGCATTCGAGTTGCCCTTCATGGTACAGGGACCGTGGGATGACCCGATCATATTGCCCGACCCACAGAGCCGCATCCAACGGTCGGGTGCGGCGCAGCCTATTTTGGACGCGGCTCGCAACCGCAGTCCGCGTGATCCAATACGCTCTGCAATCGAACGGCTGACCGGGACGGCGCCGGCGGAGCCCGCGGAGGCGCCGCCGGCGGCAACCGCGCCGGCGCTGGCGGGTAGTTCCGCGCCGGCCGAGGGCGCGCCGGCCAGGGGGGAACCGACGCCCGCGAAAGCCCAGCCGAACATCCCGCAAAACCCGCAATAGTCGGCGCAATGCGGGTCCTGTCTCGCCGCTGTGCGTTTCCACCCGCACGGGCACGCAACGACTGATCCCCGTCACCGCGCGGCAAGACCTCCGATGCCGCCGCGCCCGACATCATGAAATTTCGCGAGCAATGACGCGCCGGCAATGCCGGTTGCAACGATTGCGATCAGGATCGAGCAGATGGCGTTGATCTCCGGTTTCACGCCCAGGCGAACCTCCGAATAGATCCGGATCGGCAGCGTCGTTGCGCCGGGACCGGTGGTGAAACTCGCTACCACGAGATCATCGAGCGATAGCGTGAAGGCGAGCATCCAACCCGACGCCAGCGCGGGCGCGATCAACGGCAGGGTCACGGTCAGAAACGTTTTCAACGGTGGGCAGCCGAGATTCATCGCCGCTTCTTCGAGGCTCGTATCGAACGTCAGCAGCCGCGATTGCACGACCACCGTCACAAAGCACGTGATCAGCGTGGTGTGAGCAATCGAAATAGTCCAGAAGCCGCGATCGATATCTACCGCCACGAATAGGAGCAACAGGGCAAGCCCGGTGATAACCTCGGGCATCACCAGCGGCGCATAGACCATGCCGGAAAACAGCAACCGACCGCGGAAGCGGCCGAGCCGAACCAGTGCGATGGCCGCAAGCGTGCCGAGCACGGTCGCCGCCGTCGCCGATAGCAAAGCGATGCGCAGCGTCACCCAAGCGGATTCGAGCATCGCGCGGTCGGCGAGAAGCTCGACGTACCACCGCGTCGACCAGCCGCCCCACACGGTGACGAGCCGCGAGGCATTGAAAGAATAGATCACCAGAATGACGATCGGCAGATAAAGGAAGGCAAGCCCCAGGGCGACCGAGCCGACATTGAACCAAGACGCCCTGCGCATGGTCAGCGTCCTCCCGCGAGATCACGCGTCTCCATCTGCTGATAGATCACGATCGGCACGACCAGAAGGCAGAGCAGCACGACCGCAACCGCAGAGGCCACCGGCCAATCCTTGTTGCCGAAGAACTCGGTCCACAGGGTCTGGCCGATCATCATGGTCTGCGAACTGCCGAGGAGATCGGGGATGACGAACTCGCCCACGATCGGAATGAAGCAAAGCAAGGCTCCCGCGATCACGCCCGGGCGCGACAGCGGCAGCGTCACCAGCCAGAACGCTTTCCAGTTGGGGCAGCCGAGATCAGCGGCGGCTTCGATCAGCGTCTCGTCCATCTTTTCCAGCGTGGCGTAGATCGGAAGCACCATGAACGGCAGGTAGGAATAGACGATGCCGATATAGACCGCCGTGTCGGTCGAGAGCCATGCCGGCGGCGTGTCGACAATGCGCAGCGCCAGCAGGAGCTGGTTCAGCAGGCCGTCGCGTTGGAGGATGTTGATCCACGCGTAGATGCGGATCAGGAACGACGTCCAAAACGGCAGCACCACCAGCACGAACACCACCGGTTGCCACCGTCGAGGAGCGCGCGCCATGCCGTAAGCAAGCGGGAAGCCGATCAGCAGCAGCAGTAGCGTCGAGCCGGCCGCCACCTCGAGGCTCTTGAGATAGGAGGCCAGATAGAGCCAATCGGAACCGAGGAAGGCATAATTCTCGAACGACAGCGCGGAGAAGAACTTTTTGAGACTCTCCCAACCGGCAGCGGGATCGAAGACGGGCGTATAGGGCGGCTGGGCGATTGCCGTGTGCGAGAGGCTGATCTTGACCACGATCAGGAACGGGAGAAGGAAGAAGGTCGCGAGCCAGAGGTAAGGAACGAGCACGATCAACCGCGCCCCCCAAGGTCTGTCGTGCTCGCCACGCCTGTTCATTGCCCCATTCATCACGTCGCCCTCGCTTATCGCGTCAGCACCATGGCCGCCTCCGGGGCCCAGCTAAGCCACACGCGGTCATCCCAGCCGATCGGCCGCTCGACCAGCCGCGTCACGTTGGCAACAGCCGCCTTCATGACAGTCCCATTGTCGAGTCGGACCTTGTAGACCGAGAGGTCGCCGAGATAGCCGATGTTTCCCACCTGCCCGGCCACACAATTCTCGCCGTCGGTCGGCGGCGGGGCGTGGGCGATGCGCACTTTCTCGGGCCTGAGCGCCACCCACACCGCATCGCCCGGCTTTACATCCGTGGGCGAGAGCGCACGCAGCCGCCCGACAGCGACGCTCGCGATCACCGTTTCGGACGCTCCCACGTCGACCACGCGACCTTCGATCAGGTTGACCTCACCGATGAAGTCCGCGACCCAGCGCGAGTTCGGCCGCTCGTAGATTTCAGGCGGAGTGGCAACCTGGATCAGGCGCCCGTGGTCCATGACGCCGATACGGTCAGCGACCGTCATCGCCTCCTGCTGGTCATGGGTGACGATGACGAAGGTGAGGCCGAGCCTCTCCTGCAGCTGCATCAACTCGAACTGCGTCTCGCCGCGCAGCTTCTTATCGAGCGCCGCGAGCGGTTCATCGAGCAGGAGGACGCGCGGGCGCTTGACCAGCGAACGCGCGAGCGCGACGCGCTGGCGCTGGCCGCCGGAGAGCTGGTGCGGCTTGCGCTTGGCCAAGCCTTCGAGCCGGACCAGCGCCAGCATCTCCTCGACCCGAGCTGTGATTTCAGTCTTAGGAAGTCCCTCCTGCTTGAGCCCGAACGCGACATTGCCCTCGACCGTGAGATGCGGAAACAGAGCGTAGCTCTGGAACATCATGTTGATCGGCCGCCGATACGGCGGTATCGGCGCGATATCCTCGCCGTCGAGCAGAATGCGTCCTTCGTCCGGCGTGTCCAAGCCGGCGAGCAGGCGCAGCAGCGTGGTCTTGCCGCAGCCCGAGGGGCCAAGCAACGCGAAGAATTCGCCTGCGAAAATGTCGAGCGACACGCGCTCGACCGCAGCCACGGCAGCAAATTGCTTGCTCACGCCATCGAACCGCACGAGCGCCCGCGCGGTCGGGTCCGTCCACGGCGCGAACGTTCGGCGCGTACCCCGCCCCTGCGGGTCGTCCTTCAAATCGGCGCCGCCGTTCCCCATGCCGCCACGCTAGCGGGATAGGGCATGCGGCTCAATCTCCCGCGCACCGGTTGCGACAACGGCCGCGTGACGGGCGTGCCTTGGGCACAGAGGGGCGTTGCCGGCTTTGCGCATTTCCGATGGGGGAACTGCCGGCGCGGCTTCGCAGCGGCCGATGGTCAACCTCGGCTCAGCGTGCGCGCGACCGCCTCGCGCCAGCCCGCCCACTTTCGCTCACGCGTTGCGGCATCCATCCCCGGCTCGAAACGCCGCTCGCACCTCCACATTGCGGCGAAGCCTGGCAGATCCGGGCACAGTCCCGCGGCATGGCCTGCGAGATAGGCGGCGCCGAGCGCGGTCGTCTCCATCACCGCCGGGCGGTCGACCGGTGTGGCCAGAATGTCGGCCACGAATTGCATGGTGACGTCACTCGCCGCCATGCCGCCATCGACCCGCAATACCGTATTCGCGCCGGCCCCCGGCCAGTCGGCGCGCATGGCCTCAAGTAAGTCGCGGGTCTGGTAGCCAACCGCCTCGAGCGCCGCGCGCGCAAGCTCGGCCACGCCGGACTTACGGGTGAGCCCGTAGAGGGCACCACGCGCTTGCGCATCCCACCAGGGCGCGCCGAGCCCGACAAAGGCGGGCACGAGGTAAAGCTGTTCCGCCGGGTCGGCCGCCGCGGCGAGCGCGTTCACGTCGGGGGCCGCCCCGATCACCTTGAGCGCGTCACGCAGCCATTGCACCGCTGCCCCGGCGATGAAGATCGCACCCTCGAGTGCATAGGTGCGCTTACCGCCGAGCTGGTAGGCGACGGTGGTCAGAAGGCGGTTCTTCGAAGCGACCGGCTGATCCCCCGTGTTGAGCAGCGCGAAGCAGCCGGTGCCGTAGGTCGACTTCATCATGCCCGGCGCAAAGCAGCCCTGTCCCACCGTCGCCGCCTGCTGGTCGCCTGCGAGCCCTAGAATGCGGATCGGCCCGCCGAACAGATCGGTGGTGCCAAAGTCGTCCGCGCAATCGCGTATCGGCGGCAACAGAGCATTGGGGATGCCGAACAATTCACAAAGGCCCGCATCCCAGTTTCCGCTGTGAATATCCATCAACAGGGTACGTGCGGCATTGGTGGCATCGGTCGCATGCACCCTGCCATCCGTGAGCCGCCACAACAAGAAACTGTCCACGGTCCCGAAGGCAAGCCGGCCCTTCTCCGCCGCTGCACGCGCGCCTTCCACGTGGTCGAGCAGCCATGCGATCTTGGTGGCCGAAAAATAGGGATCGAGCACGAGTCCGGTGCGCGCCGTGATCGCCGGCTCGTGCCCGCCCTGCCGCAGTGCGGCGCAGGCATCCGCCGTGCGCCGATCTTGCCAAACGATGGCATTGTGGATGGGGCGGCCGGTGGTCCGCTCCCAAACAACCGCGGTCTCACGCTGGTTGGTGATGCCGAGGGCAGCGATATCGCCGGTGTCAGCCCCTGCCCGCGCAATTGCCGCGCGCACGGTTGCCACCGTCGTCGACCAGATGTCTTCGGCATCGTGCTCGACCAGGCCGGGCGCCGGATAGATCTGGGTAAATTCCTGCTGCGCACTCGCGACCGGCATCAGCGCGGCATCGAACAGGATAGCCCGCGTCGAGGTCGTACCCTGGTCGATTGCGAGAAGATAATCGGGCAAGCTCGTTCCTTTGCGACGCCATGACCGCGGACGACCACGCTCGGGCGCCGACGATCAATTCACGTATCATATCGGCGTCCCAAAGCGACAGCATCTATCATGCGCGGCCGCCGACCATGGCAGCCATGGCATTTGCCAAGCGCCGCCGCTCGTCGGACGAAAAGCGCAAGCCCAGCTTCGTGCGCCGCCACAGCACATCATCCTCGGTCTGGGCCCATTCTCGCTCCATCAAATAGCGCACCTCCGCGGCCGTGAGGTCGGCACCGATGCAGGGCCCGAGGTCCTCGAGGCGCCGCGCGGACCCGAGCACGCGTTCGACGCGCGTGCCATAGGCGCGCACCAGGCGCAACGCGTGCTCCTCGCTCAGAAATGGTCGCGATTTGCGCGTTTTGGCCACGAGTGCCTCGACGCCGTCATAGGGAAATTCACCACCCGGCAGGTGCGAGTCCTTGGTCCAAGCCGATCCGATCGCGATCACATGCGCAAGACGGTCGAGCGCGTGCTCAGCCAGGCGGCGATAGGTCGTGATCTTGCCGCCGTAAACAGTCAGAAGCGGCGCCTCACCGTCGCGCTGATCGAGGGTCAGGACATAATCGCGGGTTACGTCCTGCGCTTTTCTCGAGCCGTCGTCGTAGAGCGAACGAACGCCGGCGAACGACCAAACCACGTCGGCGGGACCGAGGGTCGCGCGAAAGTGCTCGTTCGCCACGTCGCAGAGATAGGCGATCTCGTCGGCGGTGGGCTCGATGCCGCTCGGATCACCGGCAAAGCTTTGGTCGGTGGTTCCGATCAGCGTGAAATCCCGCTCGAATGGGAGCGCGAAGACGACCCGCCGGTCGTGTGTCTGGACGATGTAGGCGCGATCGTGCTCGAACAGGCGCCGCACCACGATGTGGCTGCCCTTGTCGAGCCGTACGGGCACGGAAGTTGCATCACCGAGCGCGCCGCTCGCGAACAGCTTCAGCCAAGGCCCGGTGGCGTTCACGAGGACGCGGGCCGTCGCGACGTCGCGCCGGCCCCGCACGTCGAGCACGAGGCGCCATGCGGCACCCCGCTCTGCCTTGATGCAGCGGGTGCGGGTGCGGATTACAGCGCCGCGCTCGGCGGCGTCGAGCGCGCTGAGCACGACGAGACGCGAGTCGTCCGCGAAGCAATCCGAATATTCGAAGCCGTGTTCGTAGCGCCGCTTGAGCGGCGTGCCGAGCGGGTCATTTGCGAGGTCGATGGCGCGGGTCGGAGGAAAGATTTGCCGCCCGCCGAGGTGATCATAGATGAACAGCCCCAAGCGCAGCATCCACCTTGGACGCAGGCCCGGCTCGCTCGGCAGGACGAAGCGCATCGGCCGGATGAGGTGTGGGGCCATACGCAACATCACCTCGCGCTCGAGGAGGGCCTCGCGCACCAGCCGCAGCCATCCCTGCTCAAGATAGCGCAGCCCCCCGTGGATGAGCTTGGTCGAAGCCGACGACGTGCCGGACGCGAGGTCGTGCTGCTCGATCAGCAGGACACGCAGCCCGCGGCCGGCGGCGTCGCGGGCAATCCCGGTGCCGTTGATGCCGCCGCCGACAATGGCCAGGTCGAAGTCGGCCATCCCTGCTGATTCCTCTCTGCGCGGGCGTGGAGCATGGCGCGGCGGGTATGTCGGCTCAAGATAGTCGACGCATGACGCGGCCTTGCATCGGGCGAGCCATGGGCGATGATGCAAGCGCGTTTGCAAGCAACGGGAGAGGCCGATGGACTATCGCGATCGCCATGTCGTCGTTACCGGCGGGACCGGAGCGCTCGGCACCGCGATGGTTGGCGCGCTGATCGAGGCCGGCGCCGTCTGCCACGTGCCCTATATCGATCGGGCGGAAGCCGATCGCTTCGCGTTCCGCAACCATGCCAAGGTCAAGCTCGTCGCCGATATCGAGCTGACCCAGGAGGCCGCTGTGGCCAAGCTCTACGGCACCGTGCCGAAGCTCTGGGCCTCGATCCACATCGCCGGCGGTTTTGCCATGGCGCCCATCGGGGAGACGACGAAATCCGATTTGATGAAGCAAATCGAGATGAACTTCGTCACCGCGTTTCTCTGCTGCCGGGCTGCCGTCAATGCCATGACGCCCACCGGGGCGGGCGGGCGTATCGTCAATGTCGCGACCCGCCCCGCGCTCGAATGGCGCACGGGCGCCGGCATGGCTGCCTATACCGCCAGCAAGGCAGCGGTCGCAGCGCTCACCGTAGCGCTAGCCGAGGAAGTCGTGAAAGCAGGCATTCTGGTCAATGCGATCGCGCCTTCGACCATCGATACCCCGGCGAACCGGCAGACCATGCCCAGGGCCGATCATGCCGCGTGGGCGAAAGTCGAAGAGGTGGCGGCAACGATCCTATTCCTGGCGTCGCCGGAGAACTGCGTCACCCGCGGCGCCGTGGTGCCGGTTTATGGACGAACCTAGCGTGACGTGCGGGGACACGCTGCGCGCTTCGGGAGTGTGCGGTCACTCTGCCGCCGGAACGACGTCACGCGTCGGCGCGCGGACGAGGCGCGTCACCGCGCTTGCCGCGACGATCGCGTGCTGCTGCGCATACGCCTCATGGTTCTGCTCGATGTGCTCGAGATCGTAAAGGTAATTCACCATCAATCCATGTGATTGCTGCAGCGCCCGCTCCGACGTATCGGCGAGGAAGTTGAGCCGTTCGAGCCGCGCGCCGTTGCCGAGATGGAAGCGCGCAACCGAATCGAGCGGCGTGCCGCGGGCACCGCGCGCGTGCA
>WNGJ01003377.1_pt1 | contig 21758 bp, 16 predicted proteins | sample 5400611 | NCBI WGS metagenome assembly WNGJ01 (sample SAMN13153375, study PRJNA577476) | soil metagenome | isolation source: 40 cm soil or saprolite under Garry oak tree replicate 1 | place: USA:California | collected 2016-06-15
AGATGGTGTTCACTCATAGCTCGGCACTCCGTCTCGCTTCCGCAATCTCTCGTAGCAAATCACGCACAGCCCTTTCCTGATAGGGTTTGGCATCGTCGCCATCATGACCGGAGAGAATAAGCGTGCTTACTGGCACAAGCGGGTGTTTCCACTTGGTATGGCTTCCCTCTTGTGAGACCAGGTAGGCTCCTGCCTTTCGCAAATCTACCTTGAGCTGCCGTATCTTTCGCGGCATATCGTCCTCTTACGATTGACTTCATTATACCATAGACTGTTTGCAATTGAGCGACCAAAATGCTTCCAGCGTTCTAGATTCCCATCCTGGCGGATTCTCAGTTGCCCAGCTCTTCTGACAGATATGCCAGCACGCTCTGATGCGGCAGCTCTAGCCCGTCGAGAAGGCGAGCATCGTGGAATTTCGCATAAAACTCATCCACCATGTGCGCGGGACGCGCAAAGCCTCGGCGAGCACACGCCATCATTGCCGTCAGCAGGTAGTTCTGCGTGACAACGGTTCCTCCATGCGCCAACGCGAAGTCGAGGGCACGGTAGAGTTTGCCGGGATGGCGCGTCAACCACTTCCACGAGTCGCTGTATAAATACTGCAGTCTCCCGTTGCGAATGGCTTGCAGCGATGATATCATCAAGGTATCAAACTCCGGGGTAATCCCTCTGAGCACTACAGAGCGTTCTTCTGGATCAAGCTCGACCGTCGCCTTGGGCAAAGAGGGATGAGGGGCCTGGCAGGGCGCAAAAGTGACGGTACGCTCCCGCGCATTCGCCAGGGAAGAGAGGACGTACCAGGCGCGGGGAGCGTCTTTGCGCAGATGCCCGAAGGGATCATCTTCTGCAGCAGGCGGCAAAACTTGAAGGCCTTGCAAATCGATGGTTTGCCAGTATCTGATGGCTGCATCCGTGATCGGCTGAACATCTGCCTCTTGCATCGGCTTCTCTGACTCTGGGACATCGGCAGGAATAAGGGACGCGTCCGGAATGCCCAGGTCCTCGAGCAGGTTGTTGCGGACCGTCACGACGACGAACGCGCGGATCTCCAGAGGAGCAGACCGTGGCTCATAAAAAGCGCCTTCTTCACGTCCGAGGAGCAGAAGGGTATTCCGTGTCGGCATGTCATGCCAGCGTGAAAGCACCGACTGCAATCGACGGCGAATATCCGTGACAACGGCCTCTATGGCACCCGGAAACGCCTGCACTTCCATGTGCTCGAGCTGTAGGGTCAAAATGGTGTCAAGATACACATCGATTGCGTCCGTCATCTGCTTCTCCTCGCTCGCTGGGGTGAATGAAGGGATTTCTCGCCGCCGGTCTACGACACGCTCATCATTCGCATGGGATCATCTCTTTTCGGCTGGAGGAACGATAGCCTGTCTTTACCAGTACATTCCTCGCGAACGAGTCGAATGTCGAAAGTACGCTTCCCAGTGCTGGCTTCGTGTTGCAGGTGTGTAGGTAATGTGCCATCTCCGGCGCTTGCTCCTGATTCTGCTCGTTTGTCCCTTTTCCGAGACGAACGCGTCATGCTCGCGCTCTTTTCTCAAGCAATGATAGCATGTGAACCTCTTCCACACCTCACGAACTTTCACGATAAACTCACGAACTTTCAGCAAACGCCCTCGGCTATCGCTGGTGCTGCGCGCTCCCCTCGTGTGAGATGCGTACAAGCGCCTGCCCACCGGGTGGTTCGACATCCCCAGGTAGATCCTTCTCAGTAATGCGGTGTCCTGTGCATCGACGGGCTAACGGAGTCCTCATAAGGTTGGCCGAATATGGGTGGGGGGACGAGATGCCGCAGCCCTTCAAGCGCTCTCCGGGTGATCAGGGCCGGGTGTCTGGATAGGCGCGTTTTGAGGGCAGGCTTACTATCCATGCACGGACAGTGTCAATTTTTGCTCCAATGCTTGATGCTGGGGGCCCCATATGTTGACTGTATTCTGCAGTCGAAGGTATCACGGGCTTACTTATTCACGGAACGAAGCAAGGTTTCGCCAAATATTTGTGACGATAAGCAAGGTTTCGCCAAATATTTGTGAAAAAAGCTGCCAGAAATTCGTGACAATAAGCGTTTCCTTACGCTTAATATGGCTGAGCTTCTGCCAAATATTTGTGACAATCACCAAAATTATCAAATATATTGGGCCCGCTACAATAAATATTGGGCCGATTTTATCATAAATATTGGGCGGGCCAAGAAGGGTATTCCAACCCACCCATAAGAATACACGGGTTTTTACTAGAAATCAAGTTATTAAAAAACTGGGTCTGGAGTTCGCAAATTTGGGCACTTGTGACATAAGTGCCGTGAGTGCTGATCAGTAGGGTAATTGCAACTATCAGCAGCCAAGATTGAAGGGTTTGCAAGGAATTCAAGAGCCTGGTACTGGGCCTTTGGTACGAGTTTGTATTGCAGATGCAGGTGCTGTGGCAACTGGTAAGGGGATATACCATGAGTTACGCGTCAAATCCGCTTGTTAACTGGCTCCTATCGCGTTCTTACGGCCAGGGTGGGACGGTTGCCGTCCCTAGCTCGGCACCGCTGGTTAGCACCGGGCTAGCACGGCGGGGAAAGTTCCCCGCCGGCGTTGGAGATGTTCTAGAGCGACTCGTGGACCAATATAGCTCCTGGCCAACGCCAGCTGATCAGGGTATTAGTGTTGAGTGGTGTTTTTTGGTCGGCGGACCGGGCAATGGCAAATCCGAAGCGTTAAAAGAGCTGGCGGAGGTCCTGATGATCAAGCTCCCGCCAAAAGTAAAGGGCGCGCCAGCGCAGCGGGTCGTGCCTGCAGGTTGGCCAAGCCAGGCAGAAACCGTGGTCCCCGGACTTGAGATTGCCTTTATCAATGATGCTTCTATTCCGCATTCTTTCCCACTTACTAACGGCCAGCGCGGCTCTCTTTTCATCGATGTAAGGGAGGGCATCGACAGGTTCCTCAAAAAGAGGATGCCCATTGTCCTCTTCGGCAATGTCAACAGGGGCATCTTAGTAGAAGAACAGGATGCACTAAGAGGTACCATCCACACAACGATGGCTGATGAAATAGCTGAGCAGATCATCCTTTGGCTTGCCAACCCGCCATTTCAAACAAATGAAGCGCAGGGGCACAGCGAAATTCAAACACTCGTTCCCTTGGACCCGCTTAAGCCCTACTATGCTCAATTCATGGTACGCCTTGTAAATAGGGGGGCAGACCATAATATTGTTGTACACGTGGTATTTCTCGATGTTCTTTCCCTGCTCGAACCAACTCCTGGTATTCAGGGTAAAGCTGTGAATTTTTCAAGTAACCCGCCGGAGGTGGAACCATATGACACCATAGGTGGTTTTAGCAGTGATGCTGTCTCCAGGGAAAAGACAATAGCCGGGGAACTGCTCAGTTCTTTACTGAGTGCCGGTGACTGGGAACAGGGAGGATGTATAGACCGCCAGGGCGGGACTTTGTGCGATGCATACAACAGGTGCCCTTTCGCGCAAAATACAAAGTGGCTTCGAAATCAGCAACTACAGCGGCGCTTTCTTGATACATTACGCGCTGCAGAAGTAGCTTCGGCACGAAGATTCACGTATCGCGACTTGCTCGGCCATATTTCCCTCTCGATACTAGGACAACCCGAACCAGAATGGCTCAAGGGTTCTGAACCATGCCACTGGATTGCAGGCAAGGTGCGAGACCTGGATAACGTTAACACAAAGGGGGATACAATTGTAGATCTGATAAGCCACAGGATTTACATGAATTTGTTTCCAACGCCAGACAAGACGGCCTGGAAAAGAGCCCGGGCGAGATCTCAGCGGAGGGACACGATTTATGGCGCAGCGATGAAACGGATGACTTTGATGGGGGAAGCTCCGCGTATACAAGCTTTCGAGCAAGCATTCAATCATATAGATCCAGCTCGGGATGTAGATTCGTGGAATGGTATTCGCTCTGCTGTCCTGGAGATAGCTGAATCGCTTGAAATAGAATTTCCGTCCGTACAACTCTCCCAGGGGGGGTTAATACCAAGCGACGCATTAAGCAAGATTGAGCGGATAGTTGACCAGGTGCTACGTGACGAGGTTATTACTGAACTGGGTAGTGGGTCTATCCACGGCGACTCTAGTGCACCTCTTACGAGGACACGCTTCCTACGTAAGTGGCGCAGTACCCTAATTCTACGCCAAGTTGGCTTAGCCCTCGGCCACGTAGCATTCGAAACTGTATTGATAGCATGGTTAGCAGAACAGAACAACGCATTAAGAGGGGGTAGCACTCCCTTAGATCTCGGGCAAGGTATTCAAGCCCTCATACTTCCACCCGCGAGTAAATTTTTGCTTGCTCCCCTTCGACCTCGTACCTATAGCATGGCGGGCAAATTACCTAAAAATACTCTACTCGTAGAGATACCCTTGGCTGATCTACGAGTAGAAATCATTTCCCACGGAGATACACTTCTAGCAGAAGTCATTAGGACCAGGAGGCCCCTGGATACCGTAACAACGTTGGTGGTCGACCTAGCAGTAGCAAGAGAGGCATTACTTCACGCCGGCGGCAATACGTATTCCTTTACTGAAATTGGCAACTCCGCTTTCGCTCGCATAGAGCGAGCTAGGGCCTCCCTCGTAAGCAGAAGAAGAATGAGGAATGCAACAGTTTACTTCACAGACGAGGTTGGAAATCGGTACCGGGTAGCTACCAACCCGGCAGGATCAGCCCCTTTACGAGTTATACCATCATAGGAGTGAGCATGAGTACTATTCCGTCGTGGGTCGAAGAGATTTTTCAATTACCGAGGCCAGAATACCCGAAACAAGCCGAGGCGCTGCTAACAGATTTGATCTGGCGTTCTCAGGGTTCGATCCTTTCTGGGGGCGGCGGGCAACCTTCGTTTTTAAAAGAACTAGCGAAGTTGCCAAGAAGCAGTAAAAAGCTTCCAGCCATGGATAGGCTCATTCCACAAAGAATTAGCGGAGGCAATCCAGACATAATAGAAACTTTCCCGATCGCACAAACCTCTCCGATCACCGAGTTAATCTCTATAGTGGATTACACCCCGGCACCGACGAAAGCTCTTCTAGAGTCCATTCTTGCCCCGAGATCCAGGGGGGATCGCTCTCTTACCTGCGTACCAATTCACCCACAGGCCGTCGTTCTACAGACCCTTCATGGCTTGGTGAACAAGCCGGAACCCCCCAATATGGCAGAAGCAATTGAGGTGGTCGGAAGACTTGGTGGATCAGACCGCAAAGGCGCAGTGGCATCTCGTTTCTTGCAAATTGTGTCCCAGACCACACGAGCCAATGAAGGGCTAACAGGTCTTTTAGACGCGATGTTTGCGCATATAAGTAAACATGTATGGGGAACGTTACCGACGCTCCCTACTGTAGAGCCTCCATCTCCGGGGCAATCTCCCAGGTCACTCCCCGACTGGCCCCCTGTGATTGCCCCGAGCATTGGAAGTGCAGAAGGCGACCTGCTAATGGCCGCCAACAGATCAACGCCGTTCCGATGGTTCTGGCATAAGTGGGTCACTTTGTGCGACCCAGCCGCTGGCTGGATTGAGACTCTACCTGCGAGAAGATTCATCGACTGGGCGCTTTGTTTACTACGTACGGGGCTAGCCTTCGCCTATTTATGGGAAGCCGATTTTTTCTGCAAGCTCCATGCCTGTATCATGGAATATGAGCGATCAGGCTTCCAATCGTCCACGCTTGATATTTTACGACGCACAATGCACGAGGGTGCAGTTTTAGCGACGATCAACCCTCCGAATGTACCTACCACTCAGAAAGACGCGTGGGAAGCTCTGAGGGGCCTATTAGCCAGGGGCTACGAGGCAAGAGAACGAATTAAGAATCACTTAGCACGGTCTGCGCCATCTTCGCTCCCTGCCAGTAGTTTTGTTCCTCTGGACGAGGCTTGGTTAGCATCAATACCATCGCAAGATTTAGCTGCTGTGGCAGCTCCCCTCGAGGTGAAGACTGATACAGCAAAGAATACCAAGTACTTCGTGCGATACTTGCTTCAGCCGCGCTCATCTGATGATGACTCGGTCGACCAGGCCGATTTCTATTACCTGGCGCGTACAAACTCTGCAAATTTTTGGCTTGAACCCGGCCCAGAGTGGCTTGTTGTCGTTGCTGGCCTGTTATGTAGAAGGCCAGGCGGACAATGCACACTTGGAATGCTCCTAAACGACCTCGCTACACTTGGCATTAGAGTTGAACGGTCGATTCTTGTCGGTATGTTGGAAGAGGCCGGGCTTAGCATGGACAGCCCAGATGCCGACGAGGCACTTGTGATTAAGTCTGCCTTCTGAATATTTACGGATACTGGTGTGCATTTCCTCAATCACCCAGATTATCACGGAAAGGCTAATGAGCAGCGGCGATAAGGACTGATGACTCTAACGTAGGAGATGATAAAACTATGCCAGTACTAGGTCACGCGATTGCATCCTACCTATCAGGGTTAAAGGGGCAGTACTCAGTAGAGCTGCCCAGTTCGTTGGTCGATGAAATGGAGGATGTCGTTTCCGAATGCAATAAACGGGCAAACACAGGTAATCATGCCCTGCTGGTCACCTATGAGCCCTCGCCTGTAGCTAGTAATACGACTATTTCTTGGGGAGAGTTATTAAAATGGCGAACAGATGATGATCGCATTTTCGTGTGGGCCCGCGGCATTAGGGAGCCGGATACCTCCTTTAGAAGTGTTGTACGGCCGTTCATCTCCAGTCATTTCCCCGGAGATAATGGTGGCGAGTGTACTATCGAGTTGCTTGCCCAGTTAAGCGTGGAAGAATTGTGGCGTCGGCGCAACCTCCCTTTTGACGGGGATTCCTTTAGAGCTTTCTACGAGACTTTCAAATGGATAGCGGATGTTTTGCTCTACAGCTTTGAACAGGTGGGAAGTACCCCCGAGATGCATTGGAGCGACCAATTCTTACTGCACTGGTCGGAAGTACTCAAGTATCTCGACCAAGGATTGGCCAACATGGGGATTGCCCCGGTTGCGCGACACGCTTGGGAAATCGTCCGGGCCGCTGGTCTGCCGGTTCCTTCCGTTATTGCAGGTAGCGGCAATCCCTTCATTGAACCGCCCAAAGACCTGGAAGGTAAACATTGGGATAAATTTGCCAAGGATTGGCAAAAAACTGTTGACGAGTTTCTACGCACAGAGGGCAATGTCGCCGTTTTTCTGACTGCACTTGATGCTCAAGTTCCAGGGGCTGGGAACGTCAGCCCTTGGCGCGGTTTAGGCTGGCATACTATTTCCAACTTGCCGGAGGATGTAGCGTCGCCGATACTTGGTAAAGCTGTCTTTACAGCTCCCTCCTCTCCCTCTATCCTTTCTCCGGGCGTACCAAATTACATAGCAGCTCCAGTACCATCATGGTGGGGAGTTACAGATCGAGACATTCAAAAAGCCGTTGGCCAGCTACACGGCGCAATAGAGCTTCGGCCGTCCGCCAATTGCAACGCCCTCGTTCCCGCATTTCCCCAGGTGGCAAATTCATATCTGTTGGAGACTCAGAATGGTATTGTTACTTCTACATCCACGCAGCGTAAATGGAGTGCCCAGGTCACGTTTGCAGATTTGCAAGTCGAGTATCGGGGAAAGTGGGAGAAATTGACCGTTTCACCAGTTCGGCCGGCCAATGCCCAGGAATCAGACGCCTGGATCAATCCCGACGATGTCTCTTTAGATTTTAAGAGCAGCGCGTTAACAACTACTCGTAAAACAGTCTTCGGTGCTCCTGGATTTCGTCTCGCAATCCCTTTCGACCTGGCAATTAGTTACACAGCAGCAATAGATACGAGTACAGGAAACGCCAGTGGAAGCTGGAATCCCTTACATACTCTCCGTCTAAAAGCAAGGGTATCCTATTATATGAACGGAGCCTGGACGAGATCGCAGCCTTTTGGGTCCATGGCAACAGTCATTGTTCCCTCGCCATTTAGCCCGAGCATTATGATCGCGGTGGGTAACAAGATTTTACCCTCTCCAGACAAAGAAGATACATTCAACGCCGATTTAAGCGCAGGTGATTGGTGGCAGCCTGAATCTACTCCTGACATCCTTTTACCAGAAGAGGGGAGATACGAGGTAGAGGTATACCAGGGCAGCCTCGAGCCGCGTACATACCGATTCGCCTCCGCTCCTCTGGTGCAAGTCAACGGGGTCGTTTTGTCCCCCGGCGCTACTAGCGCGGCTTCCTGCTCCCTGGATAGCGGTGATATCATCGTGGCAGACGAATTGAACAGAACTTACGACATTGCAGTTATCAAGGTGAAAGAGCGGTCGAGTGCATTATCGTCAGGGCTTCTCGCTGCTGTTCGTGGCAAACCTGCAAGACATGGCCGCCCATCTAGCCTGGCACGTGGTAGTATCCTGGGCCGGTACCAGGACAAGGTGACACGTGCATTATGCAATCTTCCCAGCAACATTCCCAACTCATTGTACCAGTATGTCATCTCATCTGCCGAAGCTGTGCCTGAGTGGCCTTCGCACAGCGGTACGCCATCACCGAACTACTTATTTGATAAGCGAGGTTTAACTCTTCCGGGTATTGGCAATGGACCTAGTCCCGGTCTTATAGCCCACTCAGAATGGACAGCTTTTATGATGGCACTGGCAGATATATGTAGTGCTATCGGCTTTAAACCCGGCGCTGATGAAACATGGCTTTCGGGCATTGATCCCTCAATTATACCAGCTCGGGCGATTAAAAGGTATACGGATGCTCAGCGAGATCTAGTGCTGGCCGCAAAGGGTATAAGCCCCGCAGATGTTTTTTGGGCTACATATCCATTTTCCATTATCGTCGTAGAGGGTAAACCAGGCGCATCATTTGGTCAACTTCTAGCGGTACTACTTTCACCCTTTCACCCAGCGAGGTTGAATTGGGCGTTTTCTGTGGCATTTGCTGCTCGCCACGGGAGGATAGACCGCAGTCTACTCGGCTTGGCAGAGGGATGGAACATTCCCTATACCGGGCAGTCGGTAAACGCGGCAGGTCAACCGATCCCGTTGGTGGCGATTCCGACGGATCCTGGGCCCGAACAGGATTTTGCAACGTGGAGTGCGCTTGCAGTCTTGGAACACAGTGGACTAGCAAATCTACCAGACGCTGCCGCAGGTCTGCCTTTGCCCTGGGGCGGCCGAACGGGGATCAATGACAAGGTCGTGGAACGCGCGATTACAGACTACCTAGACGCCTATCCACATTTGAATTCCCTAGAAGTTGATATTCGGGCCGTATCTCCTGCCCCACGGTCGCAAGAGATCGATGATGCTATATTGCGGTTTGTTGGGACGCGTACTCTGCCTGGTGTAGATAAACTGGGTGGAAGTACACGTGTATGGGATTCTGCATACCGCCTCGGTGATCCACCAACTCGCGACAATCTTTTCATTGCCCGCAAGGGGGACGAATCAGGAGGACCTTTCGAGTGGAAAATATACGATCCATCTGTTGTCCCTACAGAGGCAGATGTTGCCTTGGTTGAAAATTCAAGCGTTAACCTGGCAATTGGTAAGGGAGCTACTAACGGTATCATAGGTGCTTGGCCCCTTCGGCGATTCTGCCCGTCAACGCTCGCTAACTTGATGTTCGACCAGAACTACGCGGCTTCTCCTGGTGACGATCTCCTGGGATTATCAAGTCTGCTCGCCGTAATAGAGTACCACGGGAGGGAAAAATTTCCTGCATTACGCGCTATACCACAAATTAACGGACTCGGCATCGGTATGGGATCCCGGTGGGAAGTTTTAGGAACCTTTAATCTTGACCCCTCGCTGCTGTCCTCTGTCGTTGCTACTGGTACCCGGACTTCGGGTAAACGGTTACTATGGGAATGGAGGCCCTCCTGGCTTATTCAGGGAAGAGCAAATCAAGATGAGCTAGCTCAGCGCCCGTATTACGTAATTGCGCGAGTACCTATTTCGCTGCTCAAGGCGCTAGAATACCGGCAGGGTTTAACAGAAGAGCAGGGACTCGAAATGCTCACGGAACTAGGCTATCGGGGGATCGGCTTGGCTTCCCTACAAGCTGCAGGCGGAACACAGGAAAGTGCAGCCGCCGGCTTCTTTTATGCCCTACGGTTGCTGGTACCAGCAACCAATCACCCGGCTCCAGCGACATGGGCAGCAGGCAACTCAATGGCTATATCTACTGTGCTCCCTGTAGATCCAATCACATCGCTTTTAGCAGGACTGGCCGGACAGGAATTAAGACGCCGCGCTGATCTATTGGTTGTTCAAATTGCTCGGCCAGTTGATGGTTCCACCCGTATCTGCTTCGTTCCTGTCGAAGTCAAACATCATGGTCAGGTGGGCCTGTGTTGGCTACTTGGGACATCCGTTCAGAAAATCGAGCATGGGCAGACCACTGCTCGATGAACCTATTGGCAGCTATTTAAGCAACCAGATAAGGAGAAGGCGTCTTCGCCTTGTCCGTGGGAGAAAAAGAGGGCGAGACGCACAAAAACAAGCAATACCCTTGAGACAGCTCCTGTCATGTGCTGTCAAGTCTCTTTCACTGACAACCACCCCTCCATTCCATACGTGGCTTCGTATGCGCATTGGCGCGGCTCTACAACAAAAGCACATGGTTCCCAGCTCGGTGGTGTCGCCAAGCTGGGAACCATGAAATTATGAATGGATGTTGGCCTTGCAATCCTCCTTGAACCATACGACTTCCGCAGCTTATGCTCTTCTTTGGTAATCGTGATGTAACCCACCCAACACGGGAATGGCGATCACTTTGTGAGGTTGGTTCGGGTGAAATGTAGAGCGCACTGGGGGGTCGGGAATCCGCTGTCCCAGCCCTTGATGAGGTCGCGCCTGGTTAAAGTACACGCTAAATGTCTTGAGAAGACGATACAGGTGCTTCTCATGTAAGATCAGGAAATGATCCAGGCATTCTCGTCGCACACTCCCCAGAAAGCGTTCACAGACGGCATTCGCTCGCGGAGTCCGGTACGGCGTTCGAAGGACCTTGATGCCGCTGGTTGTTGCCACACGGGCAAACCGTGGGCCGAATTTGCCATCATTGTCCCGAATCAGGTATTTAGGTCCTTCTCCATACGGAGTGGCCTCGCGCAGTTGTTGCGCAACCCAGAGATCCGTCGGAGACCGCGTCACATTCACATGGATGACCTTGCGCGATTTTAGTTCGATAAGGAAGAAGGCAAAAAGGGGACGGAAGAAGAGATCAGTGACTTGTAAGAAATCACAGGCCCATACCTCTGCCACATGATTGCGCAGAAAGGTCTTCCAGGTTTGGCCACAGGCGCGTTTTGGGCGAGTGTGCTTCATGTACTTCTGGATGGTTCGTTTACTCACCCGAATATCCAGCTTGAGAAGCTCACCGCGGATGCGCTCCGCCCCCCAGAGTCGATTGTTGGCTGCCATTTCCTTGATTAAGCTGATCACCTCGGGCGAGAGCCTCAGCTTGTTCGAGCGCGCCTGGGATTTGTGCTTCCAGAACACACGAAAGAGCTCGCGATGCCAGCGCAGAAGCGTCTCCGGCTGGATGAGAAAGAGCGCCTGTTTCCAGGTTCGAACCATTCTGGCGAGAAACACCAGGAGGGCTCGGTCTGTTTTCCGGTAAATCGGTCGTTTGATCTGTCGACGCAAGATGATCAGTTGCTGTCGCAACAGCGCGTTTTCCGCCAGCAGTTCGGCTCTGCCTCTGGTCAGATCAGCACACGTTCCGAGCACAAGTGAGGTCCTCAGTGGTTTGATCCAACGCAAACCACGTTCTTGGAGCGCGTGCAAGTGAAAACAGATGCATTGCTTGATCGAGGAAAATACACACAGCACAATGGAACCTCTTCTTTGTGTAAATTGGCGTATGGTCAGAGCGTATGCGCAGAATGAACCGCGTTAATTGTACACGTATCTCACCTACTTTCGCAAAAATGCTTGCTCCATCCGCACAATAGGCCCAATTTCCTGAACGGATGTCCCAAGTAGCCAGCACAGGCAGAGAGCGTTCGCGACGATGAGCAGCACATCGTCCGTTTGACTCAGCGACAGTTTCACTTCTTGCGCTTCCTGCGAGGGCAACGCCGGTCGGCCACGAGGCGATTTCATAAAGATGGCTTTTCCATTTTCCTCGAACCCAACAAGAACAGAAAGATAATCAACACATTTTTGTCGTAAGAAGAACCAGGCAAGCATCGATAGTCTCTAAAAATCTGACCAACTCTTGATGAGGTTCATGAGGCTACCAGCGGGCCTCTTCGGAGGCAGTAGTTAGGATGGTCAAAACACCGTCGGATGTTACTCCAGTCTGACGCTCTGTTCGTTTTCATTAAGGGTACGCGAAAGCGGAAGGTGTGAAAACGGGAAAAGCCACCTTAACACCCGCGAGGGGTATCTTACTCCCACAAGGAGGGCTTAACGCCATGACGTCACCACTGGTCTACGTTGTCAATCAGAATGGGCACAAGCTGATGCCATGCAAACCGGCCAAGGCCCGAAAACTGTTGCGCGCGGGCAGAGCCAAAGTGGCCGCGCGCAGCCCGTTCACGATCCAGTTGCTCTGGGAGTGTGAAGAGCACACCCAGGAGGTTGTGCTCGGCATTGATAAGGGCAGCCATGCGACCGGTTTCTCCTGTGTAGGCAAAGGGCAGATCCTCTTGTCAGGTGAAATCCGGCACCGCCTGGATGTCAAAGATAAAATGGATGCGCGTCGGATCAATCGGAGAAACCGGCGCAAGCGGAAATGGTACCGACCTGCCAGGTTCTTGAATCGTGCATCGAGCAAACGGAGTGGACGTTTGCCGCCCTCGATTAAAACGAATGTCGAAGAGGTGATGCGCGTCGTGAGGCAGATCCCGCTTCTGATCTCCTCCGTCGTCATCGAAGATGTTCAGGTGGATCTTGCTCGGATCAACGATCCCACCTTGCGCGGATCGCGCTACCAGGACCCAACGCGGCTGGATGAAAATTTGCGCATTGCTTGCCTCATGCGTGATATGTATACCTGTCAGAACTGCGGCAAGACACATGTTCGTTTGGAGGCTCACCACATTGTCTTCAAAGAGCGGGGCGGAAAAGATTCGCTGACCAACCTGTTGACGCTTTGCGAAGCCTGTCATAAGAAAGTGCATGAGGGCAAGGTCACACTCAAGGCGGCAGGCGCGAGCGGGCATCTGGATCGGATCGCACAGCGCACCATGCAGGGCAAGAGCTATCTCTACGCCACCCTTGGCGCGCAGATGTCCCTGTCAACGCTCTTTGGCTACCAGACAGCGACCTTACGCAAAGCCAGGGATCTGCCCAAAGCGCACGACGCAGACGCCCTGTGCCTGGCGACCTACAAGACCGGCGAGCTGGTACCGTATGACCGCAAACACTTCTATACGGTCTCCTTTCGCCCGCGCCGCACACGCCGGCAGTACCACGATCTGCCACGCCAAGGCCAGGGCCGCGTGAAATACCAGGTCAATGACGAGCGAGACGGCTTCCACAAAGGAGATGTGGTGCGGGTCAAAGGGAAATACACCAAGCAGATCAACTCGATTTACTCCAATGGGTACCTGGCATTTAAGCGCGTGAAAGGAGAACCGAACCAGGCCCGTCCACAGGATTGCCGTTTGCTCGAACGTGGACGGACTGCTTTGTGGGAAAAGAAGGAGAGCAGGTGAAGAAACGCATTATTCCATGAGAGATGGGAGCATCCTTTTCGCTATGCTCTGAGTTGGTATGCCGCAAGGGATAGGTCCGTGTGGAAAAGGATGGTAACAAAAGACGACAGCTTTTCTCAATACTTTCGCCATTCACAACGCGCCCGCCTCTATGCTATAATCGGGCAAACATTAGCACACATAAAGCACGAGGAAAAAACTGATGCTGGAAAAACAGGAGAATCTGACCGAGTTAGCAGGCAAAACGGTCATCGATTGGAACCCGGACCAGGGCCTGCAGGACCCCACACATACCATTTATCGCATTCGCGTAGGGTTCAAGGGACCAGAGACGTGGATCGACCGTTTCGCCACCGTCTTGCAAGATCCAGCGGTGAGCCAGCTCACCGGGCTGGTTGTGGGTATGTGGAGCACCGAAATGATGCAGACTGAGGAAGCCATCGAGGTCGTCGAAGCGTTAGCTGCGGCTCGTGAGAAATTATCAAGGCTCACAATCCTGTTCATTGGTGATATCATCTCTGAAGAGAACGAGATCTCCTGGATCGAGCAGACCGACGTTTCACCGCTCTTCAATGCCTATCCCAACCTGGAATATTTTGGTGTGCGCGGCAGCAATAATTTGCGGCTGGGCAGCATCCAGCACGAGCATTTGCGCACCCTGGTGGTTGAAGCGGGCGGTCTCCCGCGCGAGGTCGTGCATGATATACAACGCTCAGATCTACCCGCCCTCGAACACCTGGAGATCTGGCTCGGCACCCCTGATTATAGAGGCGATACGACTATCGAGGACTTCGCTCCGCTGCTCAGGAAACAGCTCTTTCCTCGTCTGCGTTACCTCGGCCTGCGCAACAGCGCCATTGCTGACGAGATCGCCTCGGTCTTCGCCTATGCCCCCATCGTGGAACGCATCGAGACGCTGGATCTCTCGCTCGGTACCTTGACTGACACAGGTGCCGAGGCGCTCATACAGAGTCCAGCGATACGTAAGCTCAAAAAGCTTGATCTCCATCGTCACTATTGCTCCGAAGAGATGGTCAGGCGTCTCGAAAACATGGGTATTGAGGTCGATGCCAGTGAGCGACAAGAGATTGAGGAGTATGATGAGGAGTATGATCGGGGAACACGTCGCTATGTCTCTCTCGGAGAATAACTCTCCACGCGATCTCCTGGTGATCGGCAACCCCGGCGATAAACGCGTTGAGCTATTTCAGGCGGCGCTGGCGCGACTTGGTCTGCCGGAGGCGCGGCTGGTGAGTTATCTGGGCCTGATCGCTGGTCGCGCGACGCTGGCAGATCTGTTGACACCCGATACATGGGTGCGCCTCGAGTCGCCGGGACGCAATTTCGAGGTCGAGCGCGCTCTGCTGGTCCTTGGAGCCGAGTGCGAAGAGCCAGAGAGAACCGGGACATACTCGCGCCTCTCACGCCGCACGATCGAGGCGCTGAGCTTCGAGAAAGGGCTGATGCTGCCTTCACGCCAGTGGTATCTGGGCTACTGCAGGGTGCTGGAGCTGATTGCCAAACAGGTCGCACCTGCGCAACTGTTCAACAGGCCCGAAGATATCCGGCTGATGTTCGATAAACGCGCCTGTCACGCGCTGTTGAGCGAACAGGGCATCGCGGTCCCTGCCAGCCTGGGGCCGGTGCATTCGTATAACGAGCTGCTGGCGATCATGCAACAAAAGCGCTGTTCGCGAGTTTTTGTGAAGCTGGCGCACGGCTCAAGCGCCTCGGGGGTGGTGGCCTATCGTTATCAGGGCGCGCGCCATCAGGCAATTACGACGGTTGAGATGGTTCGGGATGTCAATGGCACGCGCCTCTATAATTCTCGCAAAATCCAGATATATGAACAGCAAGCCGTGATCGCTGAGTTGATCGATATGCTCTGTGCGCAACGGGTTCAGGTGGAGCAGTGGATACCCAAGGCCGGCTACGCGAACAAAACCTTCGATGTACGTATACTCACCATTGCTGGCCAGGCGTGCCACAGCATTGCACGGCTGAGCCAGAGTCCGTTGACCAACCTGCATCTGCTCAACGCACGCGCGCATACCGAGAACATCCGCGAGCGACTCGGTGAGACAGTCTGGACGCGCGCCATCGCGGATTGCGAACGCGCAGCGCTGCTCTTTCGCAGTCTGTATACCGGCATCGATCTGCTCTTCACGGCGGACATGCGCCGTCACGCCATCGTCGAGATGAACGCTTTCGGAGATCTTCTGCCAGGGCTGCTGCATCATGGGCTTGATACTTATACAGCTGAAGTGTTAGCTCTTTTCAAGTACGCGAACCAGGAAACCGGGATCCGGGAGAGAGGAATGACCCATGTTTAAAATGCAGGAAATCGTGGGCACGTACGATATCTTACTGATCACACTGGACACGCTTCGCTACGATGTTGCCCAGGATATGTGGCACGAGGGGCGCACGCCTTTTCTGGCGAGTCTTCTCCCGCCAGGAGGCTGGGAGGCGCGACACACGCCCGGAAGCTTTACCTACGCGGCACACCACGCCTTCTTTGCCGGTTTCCTTCCGACGCCAGCGGGTCCAGGAGTACACCCACGCCTCTTCGCCGCACGTTTCCCCGGGAGTGAGACCACCACCGCGCAGACCTACGTCTTCGAGGCGCCCGATATTGTGAGCGGGCTTACAGCTCAAGGCTACCACACGGCCTGTATTGGCGGCGTCGGCTTCTTTAACAAGGCCGGGCCGCTGGGTTCAGTTTTGCCGGGTCTCTTTCAGGAGAGCCACTGGAGTCCAGAACCCAGCCCAACTCCTTCTATCTGCCCAGCGCCACACACGATACGCTGGAATCGCACGCGGCGGCCCTGGCCTATGTCGATACTCAGCTGCCGCCGCTCTTCCGTGCCCTGCGCAGGCGCGCGCCGCTGCTAGCCATTCTCTGCTCTGATCACGGCACGGCCTACGGAGAGGATGGTTATACCGGTCACCGCCTGGCTCACCCGGTCGTCTGGACGGTTCCCTATACAGAACTGGTGCTGCCGCAGCAGACAGAGCCAATAAAGAGAGGATGCTTATGACGCAAAAGCAGATGCCATCGCTCGCGGACATGCTAAAAGCCACGCCCTATGTGGCCTATACCTATTCATATCCACACAAAACTGCCTACAGGCGTTTTCCTGAGCCGCTTCCACTGGCCGACCTCTGGGCCAATGAGCAGCGTGATGCGCTCTCGCTCTACATGCACGTGCCGTTCTGCGAGATGCGCTGCGGTTTCTGCAACCTCTTTACGACGGTCAATCCCGTGCAGAGCCTGGAAACCAGCTATCTGGAAACCCTGTACAGAGAGGCGGAACGTACACGAGAGGTGCTGGGCGAGTTTCGCATGGCACGCTTCGCCATAGGCGGCGGCACCCCAACCTATCTCTCGCTAGAGGAACTGGACCGGCTTTTTGGGATGGCCGAGAAGCTTTTCGGCATCGAACCCGGCACCATCCCCATATCGGTCGAAGCCTCACCCATGACGGCGGAGCTGGAAAAGCTGCAGTTGCTCAGAGCGCATGGAGTCGAGCGCCTGAGCATTGGGGTACAAAGCTTTCTTGAAGCTGAAACGAAAGCTGCGGGTCGTCCACAGAAAACAAGCACAGTCGAGCAGGCACTGGAGACGATTCGGCGGGTGGACTTTCCCACCCTGAATATCGACTTGATCTATGGCCTGCCGGGGCAAACCGTCGCGAGCTGGCTGCAATCGCTGGAATCGGCGTTGCGCTATGAGCCAGAGGAACTCTATCTCTACCCGTTGTATGTGCGCCCGCTGACCGGCCTGGGACGCAGAGCATCCGCTCAGAAGAGCGAGCATGACGTACGCCTGGCATGCTATCGCGCGGGCAGGGAACTACTGCTCGCGCGTGGCTACACGCAGATCTCGATGCGCATGTTCCGGGCCACGCGCGTTCACGAGCAGACAGGGCCAGTCTACTGCGCGCAGGAGGACGGCATGGTTGGCCTGGGCTGTGGAGCGCGCTCGTATACCAGCGCCTGCCAGTACGCCAGCGAATACGCCGTGAGCGCGCGAGGCGTGCGAACTATTCTCCAGGAGTATATCGCGCAGCCCGCAGAGGCTTTCATATATGCTCGCTATGGCTTTTTCCTGGATGAAGAGGAGCAGCGCCGGCGTTCTGTGATCACCGCGCTCTTTGATACCGGTGGCATCGATCCAGCCTTCTACCGGCGGCGGTTCGACAGCGAAATCCTGGCGGATTTTCCCGCGTTCCAGGAGTTGCTGGAACGCGAACTGATCGCGTCGCGGGATGGACGGTTCGTTTTAACCGAGGCAGGACTGGAACGCTCGGATGTGATTGGCCCCTGGCTCTACTCCCAGCAAGTCCAGGCCTTGATGGAAGGATATCAACTGCAATGAAGCTCTCGATTCTCTACCGTGGACCGCTTTCGAGCTGCAATTATGGCTGCGATTACTGCCCCTTTGCCAAACATACCGAAACAGTGGCGGAGCACGCACACGATCTCCAGGCGCTTGAGCGTTTCGTCGCCTGGGTTGCAGAGCGCCAGCAGGACCAAATCAGCATCTTCTTTACACCCTGGGGCGAGGCTCTGGTGCGCAAACGCTACCAGGACGCCATCGTGCGCCTGACCAATCTGCTCAACGTCTGCAAAGTCGCCATCCAGACCAATCTCTCCGGTCGGTTGGATTGGACCGAGCATTGCGATAAAAACAAGCTGGGCCTGTGGACGACCTATCATCCCACCCAGGTCAGCCGAGAACGCTTCCTGGAGAAATGTGCGGAACTCGTGCAGCGCCAGGTGCGTTTTAGCGTAGGCGTGGTGGGCATGAAAGAGCACGCTACAGAGATAGCGGCTATGCGCCAGGCGCTACCGCTATCTGTCTACCTGTGGATCAACGCCTACAAACGCCGACCAGATTATTACAGCGAGCAAGAGATCCGTGCCTTCACCAGCGTCGATCCACTCTTTCCCATCAACAACCAGTACCATTCCAGCCAGGGCCGTGCGTGCCGAACTGGTGAAAGCGTGATCTCGGTCGATGGGGATGGCACGATGAAGCGCTGTCACTTTATCAAGACACCACTCGGCAACATCTACGAATCGGGCTTTGAAGCAGCATTGCACCCGCGCGTATGCACAAATGCAACATGCGGCTGTCATATCGGGTATGTCCATATGGATGAGCTGAAGTTGTATGAAGTGTTTGGGGATGGAGTGTTGGAGCGGATTCCCTTGGGAAGGCTCGTCTGATCTCAGAAGCTCTGTAAGTAGAGCGATCACGTATCAAGCGATCGCTCTACTTTTTCTTTGCTATGTTTCCACCACCGGCTGATACAGATCGGGATGATTAAAGCCGGCAATCCAGGCGGCGGCCTGGCGGCAAGTAAACAGAGTAGGCGGCACACGGATCAGGTAGCGGCGGCCTGTAGAGGGACACTGCACAGCCAGGGTCACCAGTGGTTCATCGCCAGAGAGATCAATGCGCTGGAGACGCCGCGCGCCACCTGGATCGCTATCCTGGTCGAGTTGATAGGGGGAAGCCTGCTCGATAAATTTCTCGTGGCCCATCCGCTCAATCAGCACACGGCGCAGCTCGGCGTTCTGCTCACTCAGGGCCTCCTGCGCGGTAATCGTCTCGGGCTGGAAAGCGATCCGCGGGGTAATCGCTACATCGTGCCAACGCAGTTGCACACCGTTCAGCGAGGATGGAAGAGAGGTCAGCGCGGTATTACCCACGTCCAGGAACGAGGTAACTTGGAGGTGCGCAGGCAGTGCGGTCAATTTGGGACAATTGGAGATATCAAGCTGGGCCAGCCTCGTCAGCCAATCCGGTAAAGCGCACAAACGTAGGCAACCGCGTGTGCGGAGCCGCCCAAACCTGATCGAGCCGCGGGCGGGAAATGTCGTCAGGTTGATACAGCCAGTAAGATCAAGAAAGCTGACATCCAATCCTTCAGGCAGAGTATGTAATGAAGTGCAACCACTCAGGACCAACGAACCTACTGTCAGGCCCTCGGGCAGCTCTTCTAGCCGGGTGCAGTTGCTCAAATCAAGGCGGTACTCGACCTGGAGATCTGCCGGTAGGGTGGTGAGTTGTGTGTCCCGCAGTGAAAGCTCGTAGCAGCGCAGGCCGTGTGGGAGCGCGTGCAGGGATACACGGTTATCAAGTGTCAGTCGGGTCACGGTGAGATTGTCCGGCAAAGTTGTAAGCTCAGCTCCTTTGGAAAAATCCAGGTGGCCATGTACCGTCAAACCCGCGGGCGCCTCGCCGCGCAGAAGAAGGCCGTGCGCCTCTGGGGCTGAGAGAAGCGTTGTGGGCATGGGTGGTTTCCTTTCCTATTGATGAGAAACAGGGCAATTAGTCGGAAACCGGGCGAATCTTCTGCGGCGTGTATTCGCGCTGCTGCCAGACGCGATAGGTGCCGGGCGGTAGGGTAATCGGCTGGTGCTCTTCGTGAATTACACGGGTAGTAGCCAGAATGTTCAGATACAGCTCGCCGTTGCGAGTAATCCAGACCTCGGCCATTGCTGGATCTTCAATACGATGACTATGGCCGGTAATCTCACCGCGGACCAGGATAGGGCTTGGAGAACGAGTAGCGGGTCCAGGAATCGAGGGAGTTTGAGCGATCAAGACATCGCCATGGCGCCAGAGCATAGCTTTTCTCCTTCTTTGGTTGTATCTTTAATATACGCAGCTATGAGAATATTCAGCTATCTCCCTATTCCTGCTGGCGGAGAAAAAACCGGTTAAAGCCGCTGCCCCCTTCGCGGTGCCAGAAGATCTTTTTCTTTCCTAAAAGTTAGATGTATCGCCCTCTTCATGCATGCGATACTTCCTCAGAGTGAGCTGGTACCTAACACATGGAAAATCTCGCTGCTTACAGTGCCTCGATCTGCCGCTCGTAGTACGCGTCCTCTCATATCTTGTGATCAGCTTTCATTCTTCAAATCGATCACTCCAATTAACTCTTTTATACGCTGTTGTAGATAATTTCTTCAGATTTATATAAAATCATTTCGAAGAGTGGCGCAATTTTTCAGCGTTTTCAACCAGGTGCATGAACTCATCCATGTTCTGCCTTTCCCCTCTGGAATAAGTAATCGCTCTGCGCTCGCTGCGTAGGTGATCCGACAAGCTGAAGAGGTTGTCCGAGCACGAACTGGGTAGCAAGCGTACAAGGATCGCAACGAAAGCGTCCAGGTACTGGCAGGGGATGACCACAGAGGGGACGGGTTCCAGGCTCAGCACTTGAGATGGCCCTGATGGGCATCAAATAGATGGTGCCTCGTTCTGGGATCTGGGGGCGCAGTGCTTCCACACGCCAGACCAGTGCGCCAGCGATAGCAGGCGGTATCGACTGGAGCGCTTGCCATGACGGCTCAGCAAGATCATGGCCAAGCGCGCGGGTGAGTTGCATCCGGATGCCCTCCCAGATTGCTACAACACCTTCTTGCGGCTTCTCAAAAAGCATTCGTTCTCCTTATCAACGTCGGCGTAATTCTGCGCCGACATAGGCTTGGAATGAATGCTTCTTGAGAAGCATGCTAGACTGGCTCAGCCATTGAGACAAAACACACGTATGTCGGCGCAAAACAAAACCGGCGCTGACACTATTCATACAGCAACTACCATCTGTACCACTTATAGCAGGCAAACCAATACAAATTACTATTGGACATCCAGAGCATATATGGCTTTTCGACACAGATAAAATTACAGGCGATAAAGAAGTTATCTCGGTATGCGAACAGTATGTTCACACGCTTGAATCGATCCTTGAGGATTGCCATAAACATGGTTTTCTGTAAGTGTGTAAACGTCAAGGGGATACTGGCTCATGCGCACTTTGTGTGGTGCGTGAAAGAGCCAGGTAGCGGTGTCGGGAGGCGTGTTTGAAACGTAGAGGTTGAGTTCTGCGTGCTAGAAGGAGGAGCAATGACCTGTCCTCACTGACAGGAGTACAGTCGCATGAGTGCGAGGATAGGTCACCTCTACTGCTTCAACGCAGAAAGGAGAGAGAAGCATGAACCGTAGGATCACAGGACTGCTCATGGCAGTCGTCGCTGTTGGTACCAGTTTGATCGTTCTTCTGCGGGCAGAAAAGCCGAGGCGCTT
>WNGJ01001890.1_pt1 | contig 21737 bp, 17 predicted proteins | sample 5400611 | NCBI WGS metagenome assembly WNGJ01 (sample SAMN13153375, study PRJNA577476) | soil metagenome | isolation source: 40 cm soil or saprolite under Garry oak tree replicate 1 | place: USA:California | collected 2016-06-15
ACGGGCAAGCTACGCAGTTTTGCAGACTTGCCGTGAGTGCCGGCTGAAAGCGCAGCTGTCACGGAGCCTTTGCCAACCTCAAGCGCGACACTGGTCAGGGTCGGGGTATGGCAGAGCATGTTGGTGTAGGAGGCATTGGCCAGCGGGCAATAGCACTCGCCTGCCTTGATGCTCCGGCGCAGCTCATCGGCCTGCGCACTGCTCCACACCGCGCGAAAATCGTAGGCGTGCTCGCGCAGGTTGCCCACCGACTCCGCGCGGATACAGCACGTCCACACATCGCCATTGGGCGCAATCTGCGCAGACGCCACCCCCGCCAGGCAGGGAATGACCTGCCGCTTCTCCACCAGCGTGCGCTTGACCAGGTCGTAGTAGCGATCCCGGAAGGCCTGCGTGATGCGCGACACCCCGTTAAACTCGGCGTTGCGAATGCCCTCCTGCAGCCGTTCGATCACCGGCTGGTACTGCTCAATGGGCGGGGTGATGCCCATGCCCACCGTGTCCAGCTCCACGCGCTCCTCAGCGATTTCGCTGATGAAGGAATCAGGTTGCAGCTCATCGCGCACAAAGGCATAGATGCTCTCAAACTCGTCGATATTGAAGGTGGAGATCACGGTATGCACCCCCAGCGTGAAGTTCTTGTAGCGCCCCTTGAGCGCTTTGAGGCCGGCGTAGGTGCGCATGGCGCGCGCAAAGTTGCCCTTGACCCCGCGCACGAGGTCGTGTTTCTCACCGACCCCATCCAACGACAGGTTGATGATCACCTCGCTGGTGGGAGCGGCTTGCAAGACGCGCTCGATGCGCGCCGGGATAATCTTGTCCTGGATGCCATTGGTGGGAATGTTGATGATGCCGGGGCGACAATGGCGATAGGCCGCCTCCACCATGTCGGGCAGGTCGCGGCGCAGGGTCGGCTCACCGCCGCTAAAGGTGAACCAGTAGGCATCTCTGCCGATGGAGGCAAACGTCTGGTCATATTCTTCCAGGGTAAAGTCATCATTGGGGCGCTGCCACACATTGCAGGTTTTGCAGCGCGAGTTACAGCGATAACTGACACTGATGGTCAGCCAATTTGACAGGTTGATCACAAGCAGATACCCTTCCAGGGATTCGGACGCCGCTCTTCTGCTGCGCAACTATAGCGGCATCCCTTATCTCGAATGCAATATTTTGGATGCATACATATATGAACGCTTGCCCGGATACTTGATCTCATGTTTCAAAATCATCTTGTTCGAGCATGAATCACGCATTCTCATAAAATGTTATCACTATGCTGTGTGATACCAATGGAGAAAGGGTTAATTTGTGGTTGAGAATACGCAAATAAGGTTATAAAGACTGCACTTCCTATTTGATCGTCAAATGGCGCGAAAGGCTCACCCCTGGCCTTTTAGGTGCGCAATCAAGAAAAGGGCGCAACACCCTGCTTCGCGCGTTTCACCTTAATAAGCTGCTCATACATTTTCTGGAATTCTTGCCCCGCTGGTGTGAGTCTTGTGTTATTGGTATCAATAAGATTGAAAGCTGGATTCGAGTTAAGGACATATTGGTAAGCCGCATAGACGCCATCTTTAACAAATTCTTGTAAGACTGTTTGCACGAACTGTTGCTGAAACTGGGCAGTATTTCGCGGATCACGATGGGCGCCCTGTGAGGCATCATAATTCCATTCTGTAATAAAGATTGGCGGAACACTCTCACTATTTACCTGAATAGCGTTTTTTGTCCTGGCAATGTCAACCCCAAGATGAGCAACATTCGCAAGACAAGTCTGGACACTGCTTTGTGGACCGCAGAAATATGAATGCCAGCTGATAAAATCAGGTCTTGGATGTGCATGAAGGTAAAAGTATGCAACATAGGGAGCATTTCCTTGATAAGTAACAGGACCACCAAACCAGGCATGAGGGGCAAGTGGTTTAAGTGAAGGCACGAGTTGATTCCATCTCGCAGCATAATGGTACTGATCTGTACCGTTAAATAAATCTTCTTCATTCCCAAATTCATAGAACACACGATTATTCCCCATAATACTATTGACGGTCGTGACGATTTGCGTATCTGCTGCAAGTGCTCCTGTATCGTTTACACCAGCACGAAGGATTAACAAAGGTATTAACCCCAAGTCTTTCGCATACTGTACAGCTTGTGGCCATACTGGCGGTGCGCCATCTGGCATTTGACGTACATGAATACGAAGGGTGCTAATATGCATCTGTTTCATGAGATTTCGTACTGACGATTGGATAAGAAATGAATCCTGGGGATTAAAAAGACCAACATTCGTACCAAAGAGCAGGGGTGAGACAGAATTGGCAGCGTGCTGTTGTACTTTGTGTTGCTGTGAAGAGACAAAAACAGCCAGAGCAATAAGCAATAAGAATAAACTAAGCGCACTTATTACTTTACAATTCAATACAGATCGAACTCCTAAAAACCCCTTTTTCCTTTTTTCCATTTTTATGCTCTTTTGTAGTACTTTTGCACTTTGAAAAATTCGGGATGTTTTGTACAAAAAGGCTCACATAGTGTTTGACAACTGCAATTTTAGCATTATTAAGAGTATTCTGTAAGCCAGCTTTGAAAAAAGCTCTAGTGTACTTTTTCAACAGGCTGTCAAACGTTTACTGGGCTAGAGCTGTAAACAAGGTAAATGCTGCTCTGACACTATTCACCGATCTCAGTTTTGGAGGAAGAGGTCGATTTTTGGTTTTGGATTGGTGAAGAAATGTTTATGAATACATCACTATATTAATGTATTTATAACCATATCTCAACCTGTTCTCTACTGTTTTCTGCTGAGGTTCAATGCTACTATAATCACAGAACCTAATCCGGTTGTTGTAACGAGAAAAAGATATGTGGGAAGTGGATACCAGGCAATATTTCCTCCCCATCCATACTGCAATCTCTGAATACAATGCGCTATAACTATCTGACAAAGGAGATACCTTTTTATGACAACGAAGACTACCAATGAACTACCGTCGAAGCAAATACACGAGGCTGCTCAGGAAGAGAACGAATATATTGGCTGTAGCATTGGTATTATGGCTTACAACGAAGAAGCGAATATCGTACACACTCTACGTGCTGTCCTTGAGCAGCATGGCACATCTATTCATATCGAGGAAATCATCGTCGTTGCGAGTGGTTGTACAGATCGCACGGTAGCTATTGTGACAGAACTAGCACGGCAAGAGCCGCGAGTACGTCTATGCGTTCAAGAGAAGCGTGAAGGCAAAGCCTCTGCAATTAATCTATTTCTTAAACAAGCCGCCAGTCCAGTGATCGTACTTATTGGTGCTGATGTTATACCAGAAGACTCTGCTATAGAGAATCTGTGTGCCCCATTCAAAGATCCCAAGATTGGTATGGTTGGAGGTCGTCCCGTACCAGTTAACGATCCAGCTACTTTTATGGGACATGCGGTTCACCTTCTCTGGCGTTTGCACGACCGGGTAGCTCGCACTCACTCCAAATTAGGTGAAGTGATCGCCTTCCGCAATGTCATTGCAGGTATTCCCGCCAATAGTGCGGTTGATGAAATCTCTATCCAGGCTCTCATTTCTCAATTGGGCTATCAGCTGCTTTATGAACCAACCTGTGTCGTCTATAACAAAGGACCTGTCACCGTACGCGATTTTCTGAAGCAGCGTCGTCGTATTTACGCTGGACATCTGCAGGTGCTTGCGCAGCAGAACTATGAAGCCTCCACTATGAAAGTAGGTCCCATCATTCGCCAACTGATTGCCTGTCGTGATTCTACCATAAGTACTCCTAAGCAAACTATATGGACTATAGCTGCCATAGCTCTAGAGGGCTATGCACGTTTGCAAGGCAACTACGACTATTTGCGCAAACGTGAGCACCATATTTGGCAAGCAGTCTCTTCAACAAAAGATTTGGAGGCAGGCCAACGCAAGATGCGTCGCATCTGTAATGCGCAGAGTGTCATCGTCTTTCGCTTCTTTCTTGAAGGTGCTCAGGGGAATGATGTGCATCGCGAGCGCGAGGACCGCGAGGCAACCGAGGTGGCGCGTAGACTCTTGCCATACTTGCGTACCAGGCTTCGCAAAGAAGATAAACTTTCGATTAATGGGCCTGGTATCATGACTGCCGTCATTCGTGCAGAGCAGCATGGAGCACGTCTTGTGGCGCAACGCGTGAAGAGTATGGTCGAGGCGTCACCAGTGCGTGTTGGTGCACGCGGTCGCGAGGTCAAGGTGACCGTTGCCTATAGTTCACTCACCTTTGCTTCGAAGGCTTCCGATGGGCGCATGACAGTGAGTGGCCCCCTGCTGGATGAGGCAATGATTGCTGCACCGGCAGCAAGTAAGCTTGACTTTTAACGGGTATAGGTATCATAAGCTGATCTCCATCACGAGGGAGCTAGCCTCGTGATGGAGATCAACTTACCCTGCTCCGTCAATTTAGGAAATGCCGTCTTGTTCGTTATATTTATAACCTCTTACCCAGGCAAGCAGTAATCTACCAAACGAAGTATAATGCTTGCGGAGCTCTGCTCGCCTTGTTTGACCAGGCGCGTATAGAGTATTTTCACATATTTCTCTTGATAGTTGTTGATATCAAACTCTTGGCAGTAAAAGGAGAATGCAGATGAAAACAAACTGGTCCCTTTGGGGAGCCATCGTAGCCACAGTTCTGATCGTCGCTTTGATCATCACCGGACTCGTGTTAGTCATCAACTATTTTACCACTCCCCAAAATCCACGCTCCGAGTTGGTGATAGGATTGATTATTGTCCTGGGCGTCAGTGTGCTGATCGTTTTGTTATTTATTATAGCTGCCGGATTTTCCGCGCTGGGCATGGGTGATCCCAAACAAGCGATGGGTCTGCCGGAGGGAAGTATCCGCGCCATGATCGCTCTCCTCCTGATTATCGTGTGGGTCATTTTAAGCGTATTCCTGTTTAACGCCGTTCAGGGTCAAACAGGTGACACTGCGGTCACACGATTGGCGCAGCAACTCTTCACAACCATGGCAACGCTGGTAGTTGCCATCGCCTCATTCTATTTCGGCAGCAGAAGTGTTGCATCAGCCCGCGCGGCTTTAGCGCCATCTATCCCAACAACTCGGCCTGTTATCGGGCGGGTCGATCCCAGTCAGGTAGCACAGAGCACAACTGGGAGTCTTCTGACGATCCAGGGGAAGTACTTTCGGTTGCCAAAGTCAGTCCGGCTCGTCCAGGACTCTACCACAATAGAAGCCACAGAAATCATATCGAGTGATACTCAGATTCAATGCAAGGTCACGATTGCAGCCGATCAGAAAACAGGGAAATGGGATCTGATTGTAGTGAATGAGGATGGCGGTCAGGATCGGCTGGCGGGAGCATTTGAAGTAATCACGAGTGAAGCCTCTGCTGCACCACCTGCGGTTGCTTCAGCACCCGCTCCTTCTGTGCCACCTGAGCAGCCTCCCACATCTTAGGTGAGCTCTTTGACTACGTATGAAGTAGCTCGGGAGTCCAACAGTAGCAGCATGTTGGACTCCTCACTGAGCTTGCGTAGCCTCCATTTTCGATCACGAAACTTGACGGAGAACCAAAAGTGCTGTCACACTGAAATGAGTGTAACTATAAAGCGAGGTGAGAAGCCTCTTTATCCTATTCCAACACTCCCAAACAGCGGGATATGCACCATCCAGCCATACATTGACGTATAGAATGTGCCACCCAACTTCGAGCACTGCGCCTGAGTCGTAATCGTGCCTGTTAAGCCGAATAGCGAGTTTGCATCAAACAACGTCTGCTCGGTGTCCCCTGCTGGCAAACAGAAATTCACATGTAAATGCCACGGCGCTAGACTCAGCGGAATACGCTGGTTTAACAAGTCTTCAGTAGCATTTGCTGGAGCGCTATACATCACGCCAACGAACTGATAGCCATCGCCAACTTTCTTGTACAACAAAGCTGATGGATGCGCCAGGTCAAACGTCGTTTGAGCCTCGACAAAGCTCTGAACGTTCGCAAAATGATAGATATCCTGGGGAACATTGGGAGCAAAAATCTGGTAGCCGTCGTGTAATGCCAGCTGGTAATCTTGATATTTGTCAAAACACACATGCGCATTTTGCACGAGCGCATTCATGCGTGTTATACCAGCCGAAGTAACCGGTCGAAATGCAGTCATTTTCATATGTGGCCCCATGTTCATATGTCGTGGTGCCGCCGGTTGAGAAGAAGTGCTGGTAGAGGTGCTTGAAGCTATCGAGATCGTTGACTGGCATACTGGAGCTTTCGCTACTGCTTGAGAAAGGGTTTGATTCCGGCTCTGGTTACTACCACAGGCTGCAAGTACCAGTAGGGGTAAGAATAGCGCAGGTAAGAATCTGCTACGCATAGCGGCTCCTTTGCATTGTTATACCGTAGAGCTATCAGAGAGGGTCTGAATCAGTGATGTAATGTACCTGTTCGGCAGCCCGGACAAAAAGCAGAGGGCAACTAGCGGAGACAGCAGCCAGCGCCTCCGGCACAGTATGCCCCTGCTTACGGTAGAAAAGCTCAAAAGGTGATGCTTTTCCCTCGAGTGCTTAGATACAGGCTTTAGCCTTATCTGACCATTCCTGCTGAACCGTGTAGTTGCCAACCTGTTTCGTTTGCCAGGCGCAGATATCGCCGATTTCGCCATTGGCGTCGTCGTACCAACCTAGCCCGGGAATTGGATCGGTGATGGCTTCACACAGTTCGTGCGAACTGGTCGAGGTCAAAGCCTCAAATGCCGAGAGATTGCCAGTGCAGCCTCCACAGCCGGGATACGGCATGACCGCGTAGTAGATCTGCCCATTATTGATGTCATTATGGTACCCGCAATACGCCTGGCACGAACGCGATCCACCCATCACCGAAACTACTCCCGGCGGCAGGTAAACGAAATAAAGGGTGTTCGCGGTAGGCTGCACGAAAGCGGCGTTATTGGCAATTTCGGTCTGGAGCATCCTCTGTACAGCAGAATCGGTTGCCGAATGCCGCGGGGCTGGCGTGGTGACTGTAGCTGTGCCGGCGCGACTACCGTGACTGATGGTTTGCGTCGATGTATTGTACTCGGCTAGTTGATCGATCAGCGAACTGGTCAGGATGTAATCGAAGTAGTTGTTCAGTTGCGTGATCAAATCGCTGAGTGGTGCCTGTTGCCAGGCCTGCCCCCAGAAGACCGTGAAGACCTGAACACTGCTCAGCAAAGGGCCATTGCGATAGGTGAGATCCGGTGGTGGGGTACCTGGCGCAGCGTGCGCAACAGCTTTAATCTCGTCGGGTACGTATAGAGGTACGACACGAATGGAATCGCCATGTTGTTCTACATTGATAGCCATGGGTACGCTCCTTTTGGTTTCACTAACAAAACAAATCAAGAAAGTGACGAAGGATTTTGGCACTTCAGACAAATCCTGCATCACATAGACGAGGGGTATACGCGAGAACTGTATTCGGTATGAAGTCAGAGCATCTAGCCTCGTACACGTCACAATCCAGTCTCCCGCTGGTTGTCGTTTCTTCTGTACCTTTCGTTCTCACATGTAGTGTAGCACAGCGACAGTCAATTGTCGAGGGAAATTAATCACACTTTCATTGCTATTGGCAGTGTAAACGTAATGCATGTACCCTTACCCGGTGCACTTTCGGCACAGATAGTTCCTCCATGCGCCGTAATAATCGCCTTGACGATGGCAAGGCCCAGCCCACTGCCTCCACTCGCGCCGGAGCGTGCCCGATCGCTCCGGAAAAAGCGATCAAAGATGTTGGGAAGGTCGCTTGCATTGATACCAGTCCCCGTATCGCTCACCCATACAGCAAGCCTTTTCGTCCTGGCATCCGTATGCAGTTCCCCATTTTTTATCCTGGCTCCAATCGTAATACATCCTCCTGTAGGAGTATAGCGCCTGGCATTGTCCAATAGATTCAGTAAGACCTGGGTCATGCGATCGCTATCGGCGAGCACCATCGGTGTTGTAGGTGCAATCTCATTGTGCAAGGAGATACCCGCCTGCTCGCACTCTGGTCGAATCACTTCCAGTACTTCATCGACCAGCGCATGCAGGTCGAGTGGTTCATTATCAAGCTGTAGCCGTCCAGACTCAAGCGATGTCATCTGCTGCATATCGCTTACCAATCGGCGCAAACGCTGCACTTCGCGACCGATCAATTGGGCTGTCTCCTGCCGTGCTTGTGGATCGGTGATGACATCGTCTGCGAGGGCCTCGTTAAACCCCTGTATAGCTGTTAGAGGTGTGGCAAGGTCATGAGCGATATTGGCGATCAGGTCGCGCCGCATCTTGTCCTGGCGATGCAGTTCGGTCACATCGGACTCGATTTTCTCCGCCATCGCGTTGAAGCTCGATGCCAGTCTTCCAAGTTCGTCCTGGCTTTTAGGGGTGACTACCCGTTGATCATAGTTTCCCTCCCCCATCTGCTCAGCAGCGAGTGCGAGCGATGTCAGAGGCCTGGTTAAGCGCCGTGCTAGCCATAGACTGAAAATAATGACAATGATTGCTATAGCAGTACCCGTAATCAGTATCGCCTTGTCAACATTGGCCAGGAACTCGTTGGGAGAAAAACCTGCTGGATAATGCAGAGGTTCCGCGACAACCAATGCCCCTATAAGCGCACCATTTGGCTTACCGCCATCATATAGCGGGACGCTGACGTATAATCCTGTAAGTGTGTTGTTGTTATCTGCTGGGACTTGCAGGTTACCTTGCACTTCCTGTCCTTGCAGCGACTGCTGGAGAGGCTGGGCGAAAGCCGAAATGTCGAATGCAGGCACAGATGAGCCCCGTATCTGGTGATTCGCGTCTATCACTATAACAAGTTCTGGCACGTCCAGTCTAATCGGTCCTATATTGTCCCAGTTTTCACCAGCATTTTGGTATTGTTGACCAATTACTTGAGCAATGTACTCAGCTTGAGCGCGAAATTGGTCGAGCTGCGCCGAATAGAAGTAGTTTTGCACTACTACTGAGACCACAATGATCAGTAGCAGTATAGCGCCGAGGGCGACACCCAGGTAGCTCAGTACGAGTTTTGCTCGCAAACTGAACGCTGGGCGAGAGGAACGCGTGTCCACAGCAAGGTTCCTTTCCGATTACTCCTCAGGATCAAACTTGTAGCCTAAACCCCACACTGTTTTGATGTAATGAGGAGTTCCAGGACCTCCAGCAGCTTCTAACTTCTTACGCAGCGTGCCGATATGAACATCTACTGTTCGTCCATCACCGAGGAATGTATATCCCCAAATCTGTTCAAGGAGCGTCTCGCGGGTAAAAACACGCCCCGGAGCTGAGGCAAGTGTAACGAGTAGATCAAATTCCTTTGCCGTCAGTGTTGCAATCTGCCCATTGACTTCGACTCGCCTTGAAGGAATACCGATACGCAGGCCGTCGAAGCGTATTTCTTCAACAGGGCCCCCTGCTTTTCCTGTGTCCTTGCCAGGTACTCCAGAAGCCGTGATCTGGTTTCCGTTGCGTGAAGAGAAGTTTGAGTTAGTCTCTCCCTGGCGTACTCCTACAGCTTCCAATGGAATATCTGCTTCCTCGGAATGCAGGTCACCCACCCACGAACTGCGGCGCAGAATGGCTTTAACACGACTCACAACTTCACGTGGGCTAAATGGTTTGACCAGGTAGTCATCCGCTCCCAATTCCAGACCTGCGATACGGTCTTCTTCACCCTGGCGAGCTGTGAGCATAAGAATGGGGGTATTTGCCCAGGCGCGGATACGACGGCACACCTCCATGCCGTCCATCACCGGCAACATCAGGTCTAAAATTACCAGGTCGGGACGTTCACGCGCATGTAGCTCCAGTCCTGCTACGCCATCACTGGCCGTCACTACCTGATAATTAGCCTGCTCCAGGTAGAGCCTGATAAGCTGTGTTATAGTTGCTTCATCTTCAATAATCAGTATCTTCTTCATTGATTGTATCTTCCTGATTCATATCCATTTGGCATATGATAATGCTACAACGCGATATGTATTTAGACCAGTCCTAACACATTTTAGGATTGCAAAGGCGTGAGCTATCTCTTTCAACTCCGCCTATAAATAGCATACCGTTGAAAGATCAAATACACTTAAGAAAAGTGTAAAATATCTGTATGAAGATTGCCTTGTCGTAAACTCAAACAAACACGAAGTCCTTACAAATATTTTACACTTTTCTGCAGGTTTCCTGATATGTATAGGTTACACTATCAACAAATGAAAGTTGTTACATTTCATGGTACTCAATACGTAATGAAGTTGGAGGCTAATTGCCATGCAAGATCCATATGAAGACGATCAATCACGGGTAGCATATCAGGCTCCCACACAACCGGTTACGGCGCCGCACCAGGCTCTGCCTGGACAAATGCAAACGCCACCCACAATGCCACCGGTAAATCCCAGGCGTTCTAATGGCGTACGTACAGGAGCCATTATTGCTTTGTCATTTGTACTTCTAGTAGTTCTGGGTGTCGGCTTATTTGCCGGCTGGCAATTCGGTAGAACCAGTACATCTACAGGTGGAGCAAGTACAAATGTAGGAACATTACAGCCAGGCACCGGCCCGGTATCAACCGTTCCCCCACTCGCCGGTAACAATGAACAAGCCGTACGTGAGGCAGTGATTGCGAAAGTACGACCGGCCGTGGTAGAGGTAAATGTTACTACCCAGCAAGGTGGCGCGATTGGTTCTGGCGTCATTATCGATGGCCGTGGTTATATCGTCACCAATAATCACGTAGTTAGTGGCGCGCGAAGTATGAATGTTACGCTGTATGACGGCACGAATTTACAAGCACAACTGGTAGGTACTGACCCCGCCGATGACCTTGCGGTAGTGAAGATCACCCCGCCATCTAAAGGCCTGACCGTGGCAACCCTCGGCGACTCATCCAAGTTACGGGTTGGACAGGATGTGCTGGCGATTGGGAACCCCTTAGGCATCACTCAGACAGTAACGAGTGGCATCATCAGTGCGCTTGGACGTAATGTCTCTGAAGGCCAGGGTGGAGCAACTATTCCCAATGCCATTCAGACCGATGCTGCAATCAATCCTGGTAATAGTGGTGGCGCATTAGTAGACTTGCAGGGTAACCTGATCGGTATTCCTACACTGACAGCAATTGACCCTGAATTTAATACGCCAGCCAGTGGAGTAGGCTTCGCCATTCCGTCAAATCGCGTGGCAACTATTGTGCCGCAGATCATTGCCAATGGCAGCGTTACCCATACCGGGCGAGCAGCTCTTGGTGTAAGAGTTGCGTCCGTTGATGCAAATTTGGCGGCGCAGGATAACCTGTCGGTTGATCATGGCGCGTATATTGCTGAGGTTGTTACAAACGGTGCGGCAGCTTCTGCCGGGTTGAAAGCTGGCGATGTGATTGTACAGATCGACAACACACAAGTGACCGATACTCAATCTCTCGGCGAAGCTCTGGCCAGCCATAATCCTGGTGATACTGTAGCCGTACACATCTACCGTGGCAACCAGCAATTGACGATCAACGTCAAGTTGGGTGAGCTACAGGCCGGAAATTAGGTTTGTCTCGCTTGCATTAGCAAGTCCAAACTTTCCTGATCACAAAAACATACATCATCCCAAATTTTTCGGGATGATGTATGTTTTTGTGATTCTATTCCTTCTCCCGAAAAAAGAGATGAGCGCATACGTTAGTAATTGATGAGAAAAAGTACTGATGTACTTTCATGTTGACACAACAAAGCCCTGTATGATACATGTAACGTTGGCATAAGACCAAATGAGAGTTCGCAGCTTTTCCCTTTTGTGTCTATACACTACTGGCATTCTTTACCAGGGCATCTCCTCCTGGATGCAATGAACCCGCACGTCCTGCCAAGGAGCAATTGATGAGCTTACAGCAAAAGACCTGGCCCGGGCTCTCAACAAGAGCCAAACGAGTACACCATTCCTGGCTATCTATAGCGCTTATTAGCTCACTTCTGTTTCTTTCAAGCTGTGCTGCTTCATCATCAGCGACACAAACGCAAGTCACAGGTACACCGACTGTAAAAATTAAACCCACTCCCACAAAACCCACGTCCACCAGTACTCCTTCGTCAGGTGACACTTCCCAATCATCGCAGAACTTTGTTGATGAAATAGCGCTGCTGCACCATCTACTAAGTCCCCAGGGTTGGATGTGGAGAGTAACCCTTCCAGCGGATCGCCTGGTAATCTACTATGGAAACCCTTTCTCCTCGGCTATGGGCCCGATCGGTGCCTACTCCGACGATGAACTGCTAACCAGGCTTCAGCAGCAGGCACAGGTGTACGCTGACCTCGATCCCGAACATCCCGTCATACCCGCGTTTGATTACGTAACACCCGTCGCGCAGGCCTCGCCAACGGCCGATGGCACCTGGAGAGCGCGCATGCCGGACGACTCCATTGAGCATTACCGCAACCTGGCTAACACCAATCACATGCTATTCTTCATGGATATGCAGATTGCCCATAGCACCATCCAGAACGAAGTCAATAACGTCTGGTCTTTCCTCCAACAGCCTGGGGTCGACCTGGCGCTCGACCCGGAGTTCGACATGCCTCCCGGCACCACGCCCGGCATTGAATTTGGGCGCATGACGGCTGCCGAAATTAACTGGGTCATTAACAAACTCTCCAACCTCGTGCTCACCAAGCACCTACCTCCAAAGATTCTCATCATTCACCAGTTCCGCGAGTCGATGTTACCAGATTGGCAGAATATTCGGATTAAGCCAGGAGTAGAGGTCGTTACCAGCGTTGATGGTTTTGGTACGCCGGGCGAGAAAATCGACGATTACCGCATCTTCGATAAACAGCAATTGATCCAATATCCCGGCTTTAAACTCTTCTACAGGTGGGATCGGCCCTTGATGTCGCCATCAAATGTGCTTAAGTTGGACCCGCCGCCTCTGATGGTGATGTATCAATAACCATACGTTCACATCAAATGGGTCTCGAATATCTTGGGAAGCGGCTCTATAGCCTTGTGATCGATTTTTGCACGAATCCTACTCTACCTCAAAATGAGTACCAGGAAATCAACCAGCAATATCATCTCTCGATACACCTTGATACATTTTGATGTATTGATGTGTTAATTTTTTCATGCTATAATCACAATCTAGCTTCGACTTTACTCTCAATTTTTGTACTTGTTTGATGATGGAAGTATGGCGTAACTCTTCAATTACGTCACTAGATTGGAGCATTACAACTCTTCATTCCAAATGTCAGGGGGACAGGATGACACATAGCGAGATTAACAGGCAAATTGGCAATTACCGTTTGATGAGCGAACTTGCCAGCGGGACCTTTGGCAGCGTCTACCTGGCTCAACATACGCTACTCATAAAGCGTACTGTCGCCATTAAGCTCCTGCATGCAACTCACCTTGGCTCTTTAGCCGAGCGTGAGCGCTTCGTCCAAGAAGCGCAATATCTCGAACAGCTCAAACATCCCTATATTCTGCCCATTCTTGATGTGAGCATTGATAACGGGACTCCCTACTTAGTAGCTGAATACGCTCCCAACGGTTCGTTGCGTCATCGTCTTAAACGTTACTCTCCTGGGCCTTTGCCATTGCAGGAGGCATTTACTATAATTATCCAGGTGGGGCAAGCCCTCCAATACGCGCACCAACAGCACATCATCCATCGCGACATTAAACCGGAAAATATTCTCTTCAACGCCAGGAATGAAGCGCTGCTTGCTGACTTTGGACTCGCTACCACGCTCACGACTGCGAGTCTCAAACACATGGATGATTCTGGGACGCCTTGTTATATGGCACCTGAGCAGTTTCAGGGCAATATCAGCAAAGAAAGTGATCAATATGCCCTGGCTTGCGTCGCTTACGAACTTGTCACCGGACGTCCACCTTTCACTGCCCAGAATCTCTATGCTCTAGCCTTTAAACATCTTGCAGAACATCCCATACCTCCAACACAATTCAATCCCTCCCTGCCCACTTCTGTCGAGCGTGCTATCCTCACTGCAATGTCTAAACAACGTACTGATCGTTACCGCGATATTTCTGATTTTATCAAAGTATTCTTACAGTTCACTCCTTCTCCTCAGCAAGATATGCTGACCTCGTCTCAAATAAACACCCCTACCCTCCTCATCGGAGATCATCGAGATACTCTTCCTGGGCCTCTTTCAAGAGAGCTTACTCACCCTCAAATGGGCAACAACACGACTAACTCCTACCCTCTTTCCCAAAAAATCACCGATCAGTAAACCAGTGAAAGCCCCAAGGATCCCCCAATAGTGAACGCCAGGCTCTTTGATGAGACTCTTCATTCCCGAAATCAGGATCCTATTACACCGATTCCTCCCTTTCTAGAGTCAGGGTCATTCCTTGAATCAGATGGACAGACCTCGGGGGAGGACTCAGATTCTACCATCCGTTTCTCTCGGGCTATTACCAAGGGTGTCGAGAACACTTTCCACCCGTACCACCCAGATCCTGTCACACCTCTGCCTTTTATAGAAGAGCTCAGGCCCTTTGCTAGCTCCAATGCAGAGAAAGCGGTTGAGGAAGTAGTGACGGAACATGTTTTTCCGATAGGTTTTTCAACAAGTGTACCAACAAGTTCTTTACAAAATGTTGAACAGGGACACTCCTTTGATCTGTCTCAACCTCATCTTAGCAGCGTTTACTCCCCTCCTCTAGATATGCCATCGAAGAAGCAAGAAATCATAGCCTCTGCGAGCTCTTTAAACCAGAGCATGCCGTTTCCTTCAGCAAGGAATTGGGATGGAAATGAGCGAAAGAGCTCTCCTAGGTACGATCTGCCACGCCCAGCACAACGTGGACAGCGTGTGAGACGCCTGTGGTTAATCATAGGGCTTACGTGCCTGGTTGTCTTTAGCAGTGTTATTGGCACATTTCTCTTTGTATTGCCTCCCACCCTTTCACTAAGTGACGGGAACAAGGTCATTGCTGGAGAAGTGTTGCATCTACATGGCAGTAATTTTGTGCCCGCCAGTAATGTCACACTCACACTCGATAATGGCTCACCGCTCCTTTCTATAGGGACAAAGACAACTCAAAAAGTTCAGCATGAAATACAGCTAGGGGTGAGCTTGATAACAGCCTTACAGATGCCTGTTACAGGACAAGTAGCGCAAGCAACTGCACCAAATACTGCTATCCCGGTAAGAAGCACAGGCAGCTTTGATGTTGATCTTGTCCTGAACGATAGTTTCCCTTTGGGAATGCATACTATCCATGCTGTAGAAGCCGTCTTTTCGCGCAGTGCAACATTGAATTTTACGGTTGTTCCAAAACTAGCAAAGCTCACCCTCCAGACTTCTGCACTTGACTTTGGTAAGCCTGAAAAAGGCTTGAAAATCATCCTACCAATAATAATTGAGAACACCGGTGACCAGTTGCTGAGTTGGATTGCTGATACAGGAGGGACAGTGTGGCTAAAGTTAAGCATCAGTGCTGGAACGATGAGGCCTGGCCGTGAGCAAATCATCTACGTGACAGCCGACACCAGTCATCTAGCGTTGAGAGCCTATACTGCGACACTCGATATCAAATCGAACGGTGGGAGTGCGGTAGTGGAAGCCAGGTTGGTCGTAATACCCCCGATTCCACACAAGCAAGCCAAACTCAGTGTGAATCCCAGCGCTCTTGGCTTTGGTCGGATAGTACAGGGCAAGTGGGCAACGTTGGTGGTAACCGTTGGTAATATAGGGGACCTGGCACTGAGTTGGCGAGCGAATGAAGCGGGCACGAATTGGTTGACATTGGATCGAAGTTCTGGAGTAATCCAACCGGGAGGAGTTCCTCAGACGATCCAGGCAACTGCAAACACAAGTCAGCTGGCACCTGGGAATTACTCGCAGAACCTACAAATCACCTCGAGTGGTGGACAGGCAACGGTCGGAATTACACTGGTAGTGGATCCTGCATGTCCAATTTGCGTGATACCGACACCAACGCCATCCTCCACACCAACATCAACACCAACGTCAACGCCATCCCCCACACCAACAGATACACCAACACCAACGCCATCCCCCACTCCGTCACCGACGCCAACGCCTCCGGTCTTGACGGTCACTACGCCCAGCAGTTTAGATCCGAGCCAGAGCCAGTGCTCCAGCAGCAATGGGGGAAATACGTACCAATGTACGGTAACGCTTGAAGAGAGTCCAGATTCACAGGAGAATGCGAACTGGATGGCCAATAGTGGTAATGGTGCTAACTTTAGTCCTCCAAATGGACCCCTCTCGCCGGGAAATTCGGTAACGATCACCATTACTGGAATTGCCTGCCAGAACGATACCTTCACGTTCTCAGGGCAGGAAGGAGAAACACCCGTCAGTGTTGTGTGGAGTTGTACAGCGACGCCAACTCCAACAGATACACCGACTCCGACACCATAAGGTAGTACCGAGAGTGGTAATAGCATGTCCAGAATGGTCACACACGAACGTAGGTATGTGCTACTGCATAATAACGGTAAAGCAGATTCCCTTTTTGAAATTTCAAATCCCCACGGCTATCGGCTGAGAGCCAGAGCAGCACCCGTGTACCTGCAGGGAGGTGTAAGGGATAATGCCAATGGTCTAATGAGCCTGGGCCAGTGACTCCTAAGAGCCATGCGCCACCATCGTCAACAATAGTGTTGGGCAGCAGTTGGCTGCAAGAAAGCGAATTATCGTCATGGGTATTATCTACCTGGAGATCGCAGGCCTGCAACAACATGCCATTAAGAGAACTATTTGGATCAGCATAGGGATAATTAGCGAATCCAGCAATTTGCTTTCGGCCAAGCATCGCCTGCGCCCAGACCCAGGAGCCAATACGCACGGGTAATGCTGTTTGTACTACAAGGCGGATCTGCGTACCTGGAGCAATACGGATTGTCAGAAGGCATCCGTTAGAGCAATCAATGCCTGCCTGTTGCAGGGGAGTGACAGTGATTAAGGGTGTCGGTAAGGGCTGCTGCGGCGAGGTTGCCTCGACTTTAAGCACTACGCCGCCTAATGCTACCAGGGGATAGTGTGGCGAGAGCTTGATTACCATACCGGGTTGCAGTACATGACAGTCCTGGCCAATAGCTCTATTAAGCGCTTTCACCGTGTTGGGATTAGCATCATTAAAAATCTGTCCTGCCTCAGTCATATGCATTTGCACTGAAAGAATCTCATCGCAGGAGTCACCAACCTGCACAGTATAGAGTAACCAACCAGGTCGCGGCAATGTTGTAGGAAACGGCGGCAAAGGTGTAGGTGTTGGCAGGGGTGGAGTACCTGAACTGTTATAAAAGTCGTTAGTTAAAGTGGGTAATACCTGTTGACCTATCCTTGTCCCAAAGAGAAAAGTAGGAATACCTATAATGAGCAGAAAGGATATGAGCAGGAGAAGACGCCAGGGTAAAGCTGGTAGATTTTCCGTAAGTGTGCGACGCGGATGAACACGACTGGTCATGGTTGCCTCCGTTTTGCGATGTCCCGTGGTATCGTCCAGCTCATGCCTCGACAACCTTCAGTTTGAATTCGGCTGCATACTGTTTCCGTTGCTGCTCTGCCATGTCGAGTTCCTTTCCTCATCCCTTTGTTTATTCTATATGGACTGAACAGATGCTTTTTGACAACCACTCATTATATATACCAGTCCCCTGTAGATACGCCTTTCAGGTACCAATCCGTTGTCGTAATCCCCTCCGGGTAACTCACCGTCTCCCTTACCAAACCTCCGGGATTTTGGAAGCCTTTAATGGGTAGTCCCTGCTCAGCCAGCAGCAGACTCTCGTGCCAGATGGGGGCGGCGCCATCCACACCCGTTACGTTGATCATCGGCGAGTCGTCGTTGTTGCCTGCCCAGACGCCCATCACATAGTCTGTGGTATAACCGACCGTCAAGTTGTCGCGGAAATTCTGCGAGGTACCTGTCTTGACCGCCGCCGGGCGTATGATGCCGGGATTTCCCTGATAGCATTGCGTTTGCGAATTGCTGTAGAGATAGAGGGCACTGCACTTGCCAAATTCGAAAGTACGCGAAGCGTTATCGCTCAGCACATCCGTCATCAAGAATGCGACTTGCTTACTGATCACTCGTTTCCCCTGGGGTATGAACTTGTAGATCAGGTGCCCCTGCGTATCCGTCACCGTATTGATCGCATGAGGAGGAATGCGCATACCACCGTTGGCAAAGACGCCATAGGCCGAGGTCTGATCTAGCAGGTGGATACCGAGTGTGCCCAGCACCATTGTGTAGTTCGGCGTTCCGGTATAGCTGCTGATGCCCATAACCTGGGCTGTATGTATCGCAGCGTCGACACCGGTTCGTGTTAGCACCTTCACCCCGGGCACGTTGAACGAGTTTTGCAAAGCGTAGCGATATGACATCAGGCCGTGGAAGTGCAGATCGTAGTTTTTGGGTGTATAGGGTGGAAGGCCACAGCAAAGCTGAATAGTTAGCGGTGCGTCCATGACTGGCATACCCGGACTCAATCCCTCTACAAAGGCTGTGGCATAAATGTAAGGCTTGAAAGATGATCCTGATTGGCGGTAACCCTGGGAAGCAATATCAAACGATCCGTAGTGTGGATTGGCCGGGTCGATGTTACCTAACAACGTACGGATCGCACCATTATGGAAATCGATCATCACCACGGCAGCATCTGACATGTGATGTGCCGCCGCTAACTGCGCAATGTGTTGTTGTGCAATCTTCAGAATCTTATTTTGTAATGGCAGATCAAGCGTGGTGGAGATGATCAGCCCTGCGCGCGCCAGGTCTGCTTGCTTGACATGAAGCATCTGTGCCAGTTCATTCAGCGCATAATTTACAAAATGTGGTGCGAGATTGTTGTGTATCACTCCGCGGTGCAGGAAGCCAGGCCGCCTGGCCTCGCTAAGCGCAGCTCTCATCTGCTGGTTTGTAATATATCCCTGGAGGCGCATCTCGTTCAGCACCTCCAGCATGCGTTGGTAAGCAGCCCTGGGGTGCAGAAAGGGGTCAAGCTCAGAAGGTGATCTCGGGATGCCCGCCAGCATCGCCGCCTGCGCAATGTCAAGCTTGGAAGCCGCGCTCGCATGAGCAGTATCCTGCAAGTCGAAGTAAATAAAAGCAGCAGTATCAGCTCCATATGCCTGCTCGCCGTAATAGATAGTGTTGAGGTACATCGAGAGTATCTGTTGCTTGCTATAGAGCCGTGTCACCCCTGGCGCCAGGATAATCTCCTGCAATTTCCGCATGATTGTATCCTGGTCGCCTACAATAGCATTTTTAATCAACTGCTGCGTGATGGTGCTGCCTCCCTCGACCACGTGCCTATGTGTCAGGTCTGCTAGCGCTGCTCGTACTATTCCCGTGATATCGACCCCTGGATTGGTCCAGAAATACTGATCTTCGATCGCAACTTCAGCATTGACCAGGTTTTTAGAAATTTGCGAGAGTTGTACAGTTGTCTGCATCCCTTGATCCAGCATCTGGTAGATCAGCGTACCGTGCTCGTCATACATCTTCAGGCTATCCTTTGGTAAGATATCCTCCAGTGTCGTGACCTCCTGCTGAAAGCGTTCCTGTGTGGCTTCAACTACCGCCGTTAAACTCACCAGCATACTGGCAAGCACCACCATCATCACCAGCGTTCCAATTGCCATAGGAAGCATTGTGAACTGAGTGCCTATGCGGTCTACGGTTGCATATTGCGCATTGCTACGTCGCAAATATTTACGTTTGAAATGTCGCCGGGTGTGCCATCCAATGGGATGCACTCGCAGGTGAGGGGTCTCGTAGTAAACCCGCCTATCAGGTTTCTGCGGGAGTTCACCCAGCCGTTGGCCAGCAGCAGTCTGACTAGGTTCTGGAAGTTTTGCTGGCCTGTTAGTATCATTAGCGGATACCCGCTGCTTTTCTATTTTCATGGCTCACCCCTTTCTTGCTCTAGGAGATATGCACGCATCACCCTCATAATGTTGTAAAGAAGGTGCATAGATAATAGTTAATAAATAATATGGAAATTTTATATTAGCTTCATATATGTGAGCAAATCTCCGAAAAAAAGCACAAAAATGTATGAATACGAGCTTTTTTGCTCATTTTGTACCTTCTGTTAATGCTGAATAGGATGCTAATGACGAGATCGAAGAGCTAAATTGCACACCACCTTATACTTATATTATAGCAAAGATATATTAAAAATACATTACGAAATGGCTGTAAAGTCAGGGTTGGAAATTTTTGCTGTGGAAACCACCTATGCGGTAACAAATTGAGGACGACTGTCTTGCTTGCCACCTGGCAGACCATGGAGGCGATGTGCAAAGCGGGTGCACAGTCGTATCAAGTGCCAGGACGGTAGGTCTGACTTTTACCAACAACAATTCGAGTCCTATTCTTGAGGGAGGCCAGGAGCCCGGTGGTTTTGCTGCCGAGCTCCTTTGGCTATAGTACCCATCTTCTTGGTACCCATCATTCTCTATTAGCTTGAAAACTGATGCATTCCGCATTCCTACCTATGTGATGTTATGCTGCGCTAAAAGGATGCGGAGATGGGTAAGTACCTCGTCCAAAGCCTGAAATTCGTTACTTGGTCGTCGCCTGCGTTGATGGTTTTGGAACGCCAGCAGAGAAAATCGCTGATTACCGCATCTTTGATAAACAGCAGTTAATTCAATATCCCGGCTTCAAAAAGGCCGTGAGAAGCACAGAAAGGAACCAGATGATATACCAGCTCGCACAGGTCAACATTGCTCGTATGTTGGCTCCCCTCACTGATCCACTGATGGCCGGGTTTGTGTCACAGTTGGATGCGATAAATGCTCTCGCAGACAACAGCCCCGGCTTTCTCTGGCGGCTGCAAACGCCAGAAGGAAACGCCACGGCTCTGCGTCCCTACGAGGACAGTCTCATTCTCGTGAACCTCTCTCTATGGGCCAGTCTCCCCGATCTCTCTACTTTCGTCTACAAGAGTCGGCATCGCCAGGTGTTGCAGCAGCGCCATCAGTGGTTTCAACGCTTCGATGGCCCCTACCTGGCACTCTGGTGGGTTCCCTCCGGTCACATCCCCAGTGTCGAGGAGGCAAGGGAGCGTCTGGCCTATCTGCGTGCCCACGGCGAAACCCCGTATGCCTTTTCCTTCAAAAAGCTGTTCTCAGCGCCGGAAGCAGTAAGTGATCTCCCGGCTCAGGTCGTAATGGAATGGTAGGCCTGGTACCAGCATAGTGACAGGAAGAAGCCTGGCGCAAATCTGCAGGTAGAGCCGCTAGCCCTGCCTCAGTTATGCGACCCTCCAGCAGCAATCGCGCTACACGCTCGCGGTTAGAATCTGACCAGGGGCTTTTAGCACGACGAGGCGTAAAACGTCCCGCGTAGGTCTCCTGGTCGATGCCCTTGTTTGCTCCATCGATCCAGCCAAAGCACAGCGCCTCTTCAACCGACTCTTCGTAGGTGATGCCTTTCTTCCCGGAGGTCTTCTTGTAATAGATCAGCCAGATTTCCTTGTAATCACGATGGTGCTGTTCTAACCATTGGCGCCACTCCTGCCGGGAAGTGACGAGCAAGGTCTCACCAATTTCCATGCATCCCTATGCTCCTGGAAGTAATGTCGTAATCGTGTCCCTTACTACGCATTTCCCCCCTCCGCAGATGCGAACGCCTGGTCAGTCTTTGCCGCCATAATAAAATCATTGCGATGCAGACCCCCAATCTTGTGCGTCCACCACGACACAGTCACTTTACCCCATTCAGTCAA
>WNGJ01003745.1_pt1 | contig 21735 bp, 20 predicted proteins | sample 5400611 | NCBI WGS metagenome assembly WNGJ01 (sample SAMN13153375, study PRJNA577476) | soil metagenome | isolation source: 40 cm soil or saprolite under Garry oak tree replicate 1 | place: USA:California | collected 2016-06-15
CCCGGCCGCTCGGTCGATCTCCGACCCGGCCGCCGCGGGACGCTCGGCGCGGCTCGGCTCGACGAGCTCCACCTCCCCCTCGCTCTCCATTGTGTCGGGCGGCATCTCGAGGTGGACGGGGCGCGGCCGCCCAGTCCGGAGCTGCTCGACCGCCTCGTGGGCGGCGCCCGCGACGTCGGCGACCTCGAGGACGCGCCTCCGCCACTTCGTGACCGGCGCGATCGCGTCGAGCTGATCGTTGACCTCGTGGAGCACGCCGATGTTCTTCCCGAGCTGGGCCTTGGGGACCTGGCCCGCGAGCATCAGCACCGGCGAGGAGGCGGCGTAGGCCGTGCTGAGGCCGGCGGACGCGTTGAGGAGTCCGGGCCCCGGCACGACGAGGGCGGTGCCAAAGGTCGCGCCGGCTCGGGCATACCCGTCGGCCATGTAGCTCGTGGCCGCCTCGTGACGCGTGACGACGAAGCGGATGCCCGGCTCGTCCCGGAGCGCGGCCACCACGCCGTAGAGCTGGACGCCGGGCAGGCCGAACACCACACGCACGCCTTCCCGGTAGAGCTGCTTCACAAGCGCCTCGCCGCCGGTCATCCGTGCCATCTCACGGCTCCTCCTCGCCGCCGACCGATTCGCTAGCCAGCCGGCAGGGTCAACGCCGCCTGCAGCCCGCCGAGGCTGGAGCGCCCGAGCGCGATGGAACCGCTGTAGAGGCTCGCCAGATCGCGCACGATCGCCAGCCCCAGGCCGGTTCCCGGCACCTTCTCATCGAACCGCGCCCCCGGGGCGAGAGCATACGGCAGTTGCTCCGCCGGCAAGCCAGGGCCATCGTCCTCGACCGTGATCGTCAGGCGACCATCGTCGCGGCGGCTCGTCGCCGCGACCCGGCGACGGGCCCACTTGCAGGCGTTGTCCATCAGGTTGCCGAGCATTTCCTCGAGGTCCTGCTGCTCGCCGCGGAAGACATGATCGGCCGGGATGTCGATCGCGAACTGCAGATCGCGACCGACATGGAGGTGTTCGAGCGTTCGCTGGATCGCCGCGACGGATGGCGCCACCGGCACGCGCGCGCCCGGCACGTCAAGGGATGCGGCGGCGCGCGCCCGGGCCAGCTGGTAATCGATCTGCTGTCGCATCGTGGCGATCTGGCCTCGCATCGACGCGGCAAGCTGCGGGGCACCGTCGGCGGCGAGCCGATCGATCTCGTTCGCCAGGATGCTCAAGGGCGTCTTCAAGCCATGCGCCAGATTGCCGGCCTGGGTGCGGCCACGGGCCACGACCTCCTCGTTGCGTTGAAGAAGCGCGTTGAGATCCTCGACCAGCGGCTGGGTCTCGGTTGGGAACTGGCCCTCGAGCCGCTTGATCCGCCCTTCGCGGATCGCCGCCACGCCGGCGCGGAGCCGGTGGAGCGGCCTGAGCCCGATCCGGACCTGGATCGCAACGGCCGCCAACAGGGCCAAGGCCAGGACGCCAAGGGACAGGCCGAGCGTGCGCCTGAACGCCGCGTCCGCCGCCGTCAGCTCCCGTTCGTCCGCGGCGACGACCACGCGGTACGGCTCTGGGACATCGGGAAGCGTGACGGTCCGTTCCACGGCAATCAGCCTCTGCCCGTCGGGACCCGGGACCCGGCGGCGGTGGACCCCGCCGTCGGCGGGTGAATCGAGCGGCAGGCGGAGGACCACATCCCACAGCGACCGCGAGCGGAATATCGGCCCGTCGGGCCCTTCGACCTGCCAGTAGGATCCCGAGTATGGCCTGCGGAATCTCGGGTCGCTCGGCTGATGCGTCAGGACGACCGGTCCCGAGCCCGGGCGCTCCAGGGCTGCCGCGATTTGTTCGAGCTGGATCGTCAGCTCGGTCTCGAGCCGGCGCTCGACATGGGCCCGGAACAGGGCCGTCAGGAGGGTGCCGGCCACGGCCAGAGCGAGTGAGATCCAGACGACCGCGCCGGCGAGGAGCCGGAACCGCAGGGAATTCAGGGCGATCACGACGGCGCTTCCAGCCGGTAGCCGAGCCCGCGGACCGTCCTGATGACGTTCACCCCGAGCTTGCGCCGGAGCCGAGCGACGAAGACCTCGATCGTGTTGGAGTCACGGTCGAAGTCCTGGGCGTAGATGTGCTCGATCAGCTCGCTGCGCGAGACGACCTGGCCCTGGCGGTGCATCAGATAGCGGAGTACCCGGTACTCGTGCGCCGAGAGATCGACGGGGCATCCATTCACCGTCACCTTGCCCGAGCGGGTGTCGAGCGTCACGCTGTCGCACGTCAGCTCGGTCGTGACGTGTCCGTGAGCGCGACGGATCAGGGCGCGGAGTCGCGCGAGGAGCTCCTCCATCTGGAACGGCTTGGCGAGATAGTCGTCGGCACCGGCATCGATCCCCTGCACCTTCTCGGGCCAACTGCCACGCGCCGTCAGGATCAAGACCGGCATGGAGCGCCCTTCGGCCCGCCACCGCCTGAGTACCGTGATCCCATCGAGCCGTGGCAGGCCGAGATCGAGGACGACGGCGTCGTAGGGCTCGGTGTCTCCGAGGAAGTGCCCCTCCTCGCCGTCGCGGGCGCAATCGACCGCGTCCCCGGCGCGTGACAGCGTCTCCGCCAGCTGCCGGCTGAGCGCCGGGTCGTCCTCGACGATCAGGATCCGCATCAGTCCTGCCGCGGCCGCCGCGCCGCCTCGGCGCCGCGGCCCTTGACCCGAAGCAGCCGTCCGTCGCGGGCATCATACTCGAGCTTCACGATCGCCCCGGCCGGCGTCAGCAGCTTGACCTTGTAGATCCAGGGACCCTCGTCTTCCTCGAGCTCCACTTCGACCGGAGATCCGATAAAGTCCGCCTGCACCCGGTCCAGGATCGCCTGAAGGGACACGATCAGGCCGGCCTCGCGCGCCGCCCTGGCGCGTGCGTGATCATCGTCGGCCATCACCGCCGCCGCCCAAGCGAGAGCGAGAGCCAGGGCAACAGCGAGTCGGCTCACACTGCGCCTGGAACCCATGTTGCATGATACCGCAGCCCCACCTGAACGGCAGATGAACGGCGAGGTCAGGGCCCGTTCAGGGATGCTCCGCCAGTCTCCCATCGTATCCACAAGCAAGGAAGGACGCTCTTGAGGGAAGGAAGCTATGATAGGTCATCGCCGACCATCGGCGCGGCGCTCGCGGACGCCGTGCCGGCCGCTACCTTTCACCGCGACAGCAGCTGAACGCCTCATGAACACCGGGCTCAGGCCAGGTTCAGGCACCCGCGTCTAGAGTCAACACAGGATCAGACGGCGTGGCTCACGACACAAAGAAAGGAGCTTCATGATGCGCAGAATTCCGTGGCGCCCGTTAATCGTCGCGGTCGGGGTCGCGGCGCTGATGCTCGGAGCGCTGCTCGGGACCGGCACCTGGGCGACGGTCTTCCTGACGGAGCCCGGCGAGCTCGCCTGCGAGACCGTCAAGACTCCGGCCGGGAAGGTCACGAACTGCTCGACGGTGGAGGAGACGACGCTCTGGCAGCGTCTCACCACGAAGTACACGTACTACACCCCCGGCACCGGGTTGATCAGAACGGGCCGTTGAAAAGGAGTTCCCTCATGCGCAGAACTCTGTGGCTTCCGTTGATCGTCGCAGCCGGAGTCGTCGTCCTGACGCTCGGAGCGTGCACGGGCTCCGGCGCGTGGACCACGGCGTTCATGGTGGAGCCGGACGAACTCGCCTTCACCGGCCGCAACCCCTACTTCATCCTGGAACCGGGCTATTCCCTGGTTCTCGAGGGCGGCAACGCTCGGCTGACGATCACCGTCCTGAACGAGGTCCCAAGGGCGGCCAGCTGGTCGAGGTCGCCAGGAACTACTTCGCGATCAGCAAGCGGACCAACGACGTCTTCTACTTCGGCGAAGACGTCGACATGTACAAAGACGGCCGGCTCGTGAGTCACGATGGGACGTGGCTCTCGGGCGTCAACGGCGGCAAGTTCGGCCTCATGATGCCGGGGCGGGCCTTGCTGGGCGCGAAGTACCACCAGGAGGTCGCCCCCAAGGTCGCGATGGATCGCGCCACGATCGTCAGCGTGAGCGAGACGGTCAAGACTCCGGCCGGAGAGTTCACGAACTGTTTGAAGGTGGAGGAGACGACTCCCCTGCAACGGTTCACCACGGAGTACAAGCACTACGCTCCCGGTATCGGGCTGGTGCAGGACGGGTCGCTGAAGCTCGTGAAGGTCGGGAGAGCCGACGGTCCCAAGAAAGAGCGCGTCGCACGCGAGGGCGGAGGACAGCGATGAACGCTCCGACTGACGGACTGTCCCGCCGCGCGTTGCTTCGGGGTGGGCTTCTCGCAGGAGCCGCGACGCTCGCTCTCGGGGCGACGACCTCGATCGCCCAAGCCCCAGCGCCGCAGCCGGTGCGGCCCGTCGGCGGCAACGGACAGGCGCCGACCCCACTGGCGCACGCGGTCCGCGTCGCCGAGAAGCAGACCGGCGGGCGCGCGCGGAAGGCCGAGACGGAGCGCGAGAGGGGCGACTATGTGTACGAGATCAAGACGGTCTCGAAGGACGGGTCGGCCACAGTCCTCGTCGACCCTGCCTCTGGGAACGTCCTGCGAGTGGACACGCCGGGGTTTATCGCTTCCATCGCCAACGTCTTCGACCGGGACGACCAACGAAAAGACCAGGCCGCGTTCGCCCGGCTCGAAGTGTCGTCGATGGCGCTCGCGGGCGCCATCGAGACGGCGGAGAACGAGACCGGCGGCAGGGCAGTCGAGGCCGCGCTGAAAAGCCAGGACGGCTCGGCGCTGTTCGAGGTGAGGGTGGTCAAAGACCTGGCCCCGCAGAAGGTTCTGGTTGACCCCGCCACGGGCAAGGTCGTGGCGGTCCCCGCTCACGGAGGACGCAAGGACGACGACGACTGACGCGAGCCGACAGGCTACACTGAGCCACGGCCATGCGTTACCTGTGGCTCGCGATCCTGACGGCCATTCTCGTGACCGGCTGCGCCGAGAAGCACTGGACCAAGCCAGGCGCCACGCTCGAAGACTTCAACCGGGACAGCTCCGCGTGTGGCCTGGAGGCGCGGCGGGGCGTCTATATCGGCGTGCCGGTCAACAAGCGGGCCTACCGCTACTGCATGCGCGCCCGCGGTTACCGGCAGGTCGAGGGCGGTGAGTGGGTCGGGCTCAGGGATTAGTCGGACTGGTCACCTTTACCATTCATAGGTCAGCCGCAAGGTCCAAGCGTCAGAATCTCTGCCCGTGCCGCGCAGCGTCTTCGAATAGTCCTGCTCGTTGGCATACTCCGCGGCGACTCGAATGTTGTCGGACAGGTAGCTGCCAACGGCACCGAGGAGCCTCCGCTTCGGGAATGTTCCGAGCAAGTCAACGGTTTCAGAATAGTTGAACGCGGCAAAGGGCTTGATGCCGAAGAGCTCAGTCAAATAGCCGACCTCGACCTGCCAGGCCTGGGGCTGGATGTGGAAATTCCTTCGAGTCAGAATGATTCGGGCCTCATCGTAGGCCGTCTCGTACTCCCCAGTGAGTGAAAACCCCCACAGGCCGAGTCTGGCGTGCCCGGCGAGACCACTGATATAGCCACGCTTCCCGCGATTCTGGAGTGCCAAGAAGTCTGAGGCGCCCGTCAGGCCATCGGTATCAAAAACGGAGTCGATGAAGTCGAAACCCGCGTCAAACGACAGTGTGTCGGTTTGTATGCCATAGCCAATGGTGGCGCCGTAGTGTTCGAGGCGCTTTCCGCCGTAAGCCGCGCCGAGTTGCTTGGTCGTCCCATCGTAGACGTAGACGCCCGCACGGAAACCGTACGCCTTGGCGCCGAGCAGGATATGATCTTCTTTCGCTTCAAACACATCGACGGTCAGCGGGCCCGTAATGGTCAGCGTCTCCTCCAGCTTGGCGGCAACTGTGGTGCCTGTCGAGATTCCGAAAGGCACGACCCCCCGTCCGGCCTTCAGGTAGAGGGGAAACTTTGAGGGCTTGGCAAGAGTGATCAATGCCTCGTTCACGGTGATCTTGTCGGCAGCAGGATCGTCGCATGGGGTCCGGCATGAAAGCCACTGGAGGGAGAGCTCTGCCTTGGCCCAGTCGACGATGTCGGCTTCGAAGTCGAACTCGGCCGTGGTCAGTGTGAAATCACTCGTATGCACGCCTTTGAAGTCCCGACGCCGCCCGGCTTCAACCTCGATGGCGCCGCCGAGCTGAATCTTTTCCAGCGGCCCCTTTTTCGCCCTGGCAGGCTCGGTCGCTGCCGCCTTGGCCGGGTCTACGGCTGCCGCCTTGGCCGGCTCTGTGGCTGCCGCTTTGGCCGGCTCCTTGGGTGCCTCTCGCGCCAGTTCTTTGGCCGCCTCTTTGGCAGCTTCTTTGGTCGCCTGTTCTTGCTTCGCCATGGCTGCTTCCAGATCGCGAATCCGTCTCTGAAGCTCCTCGTTTTGCGAAATGACCTCCTTCATCATGCGTTTGAGAGCTTCGAGTTCCTCGGCCGGTGTCGCTTGTTGAGCCCAGGCAGGTGACCCGGCGAGAACGCAGAAAATCGATGCCGCGACCACGCTCCCTTTCATATTCCGGTCCTTCATTGCTTTAGCTCCTTATGACCGTCCTTCCAGTGGATCGGGGGTTCCACGCAGCGCAGCACTCCGCTGGGCATGCGCTTCGTGCCACCAGCAGGCCGCCGATGCGAAGGCAAGACCCAGGGCGGCTCCCCCGAGAAGGTCAGCGGGCCAATGCGCGCGCTGCACGATTCGTGCGATGCCCACCAGGGCCACGGGGACCCACACCGCGATCCACAGCACGATCGCCCTATTCTTCAGTCTATGGCCAATGAGGTAGGCGACCAGCGAAAAATACGTCGCGGCGGCGGTCACGTGCCCGCTGGGGAACCCAAAGGAATGTCCGACCGGTCGAGGCCGCCCGACGATCTCCTTTCCGACTCCCTCCACGATCGGCGCCAGGATCATCACGCCCGCCCAGAGCCACCACCGTCGGCGCTCCTCGGCCGGCGCAAGCCAGAGGAGAAGAAGGGTCGCGGGGAGCAGAAACTGCCACGAGCCGAGATACTTGATCGTCTTGAAGATCGTCACCCCTGTGGGCGAGGTCCAGTCGACGATAGTCTCATAGATCAACCGTTCCCCCGGAAGCACACCCCACGAGCTGACGAGAAACGCGAGGGCGAGGAACGTCCCGGCGCTTCCCAGGCACGCGATCCGCCAGCGCGTTGCCGGCGCGATCAATGACTGCTCCGACGCCGGGAGACGCTAGCCATCCATGCTCATTTGGCGCATTTTACCTCCTCTTCGCTCTTGATGAACGCGACGCGTGTTCCGACGTATTCGACCACGACACATCCACCCACCTTGATGGGACCATATTCGTCTTCGAGCTGTGTCCGATCCGTCGCCTCGACGTTCCGCCCTCCGATGACCCAGGTACCCGCCTTGGCCGTCGGCCGGCTCTCAAGCGTCCCGGTGTACTCCTCGGCGGCATCGCTCAGCGATGGCCACAGAAGAAACGCCCCGATCGAGAACGCCATGACGCTCAGCAGCTTCATGCTCACCTCCAGCCTCCGACTGACGGCGACCGTCAGGGCTTGACTCCCTCCCCGGCGGTCGTAAACGTGGTCTCCACGAACGAGATGTTGCCCTCGTGCGACACGGTGCCGACAGCGAGCTGGTACTCCGTCCCGGCACGCAGAAAGCCGTCGGGCACGGCGAACGTGGTCATGGCCTCCGGCAAGGTCGACGTGAGGTTGACGCCCGCCTTCGGCTGCTCGATTTTTATGATGTAGGCGGCGATATTCTTGACCGGGGTCCAGGTGACTTTCAAATTCCTGACGCCCACGCCCCGGGCGCCGGCCCCCGGCCGAAGAAAGGAGACCGTGGCGGGCAGCTTGTGACTCAACGCGGACTTGCTGTTGAGCTTCTCGCCGGCCGCGGTCGCTCCGACGAAGCTGTAGACTCCTTCCGGGTAGGCCGTGGTCAGGCGTTTGACATCCCGATGCTCTGGAGTTTCGAACCGGAACTGCTGGATCCCGGCCAATCCAGACGTGTTGGGAGCCGTGAACTCGATGACGGTCCGCCCGTCCGGAGAGATCACCGTCAGCTTGGTCAGTCCCTCCGCGCCGCCCTTGATCTCGAACACGACCTCGGCATCTCTGTCCGTCGCGTTCTGCTCGAGGCGGACGCTCGCAACGGTAAAAGGCACGGGCGAAGGGGATTCCTTGTCGGCCCCCAGCGCCAGGCCATACCACCCCGAGAGGAGAGGGACCACGGCAAGCATCGCCCTTCGTCGTGTCACGTCGAGCCCCACAGCCGCCGAACCGAAACGCGCACTTACGTCGAGAGCACGGCGCTGTTCTGCGCCTTCCCGAACCGCAAGTACAGGGAGGGCACGACGAACAGGTTGAGCAACGTCGACGTGACCAGGCCGCCCAGAATGACGACGGCCATCGGGTGCTCGATCTCGTGGCCGGGAAGATTGCCGGCAACCACCAAGGGGACGATGGCAAGTGCGGTCGCCAACGTGGTCATCAAGATCGGCGAGATCCGCTCGCGTGCCCCGCGCAGGACGAGCCCCGGGCCAAAGGTTTCGCCCTCGTACCGCTCGAGATGCTGACAATGATCGATCAGCAAGATGCCGTTGCGCGCCGCGATCCCCAACACCGTGAGAAATCCAATGAGCGAACCGAGCGAGAGCACGCCGTCACCCAAGTAGGCCGCCAGCACGCCGCCCACCAGCGCCGAGGGCAAGGTCAAGAAGGACAGCATCGCCAGACGAGCGCTCCCGAACGAGGTCAGCAGGAGCAGGAACACCCCGATCGCGGCGACGATCGACACGTAGAGCAAGTTCTTCTGGGCCGCTTGCCGCTCCGCGTACTCGCCGACCAGTTCCGGATAGTATCCAAGTGGGAACTTGACCTTGTGGAGGGCATCCTCGACCTCGTCCACGATGGAGCCGAGATCACGTCCACGCACGTTGGCCTTGACGCCGATGCGTCGATGGAGATTTTCATGCTCGATGACATTCGGCGTCGGCCTGATGCTGACGTCGGCCACCTGCTGCAACTGGACGTGACCACCGCGCGGGAGGTCGATCGGCAACTCGCGAATACCCGTCAGACTGGAGCGCGCTTCGGGGACGCTCCACACGGTCACGTCGTACGTCCGGTTGGCGATGTGAATGTCGCCGGCTTCCTCGTGGGCCACCAGAGTGGTCGCCGCCCGCCGCACGTCGCCGGGCTTGAGGCCATACGTGAACGCCTTGTCGAGATCGACCTGGACCTCGATCTGAGGGATGTTCTCATGGAATTCCACGTGCAGATCGATGATGCCGGCGATTCCCGTCAGCGCCTCCTTCACCTTCGCCCCGAGCTGGTGGAGGGTGTCCACGTCGTCGCCATAGATGCGCACGACGATGGCTTCGGAGTGTCCGGTCAGGACCTCGCGGATTCGCTCCTTCAGATAGGTCTGCACGTCGCGATAGAGGCCGGGATAGCCGTCCACCGTCTCCTGGATCTTCGCGACCGTCTCGTCATAGTCGACCTTGGGATCGACGCTGATCCAATTCTCGCCGAAATTGACGCCGACCACTTCGTCCATGATCAGGGCCTGTCCGATGTGGGCACCGAAGTTGCGGACGCCCGGAATGGACCGCAGCTCCTTGCTCGCCTGAATGGTGATCCGGTTCATTTCCGGCCAGGAGGTGCCGGGCTTGGTCAGCCAGTGCATCAGGAAGTCCCGCTCCTTGAATGACGGCAGCAGGGACTGCCCGAGCAGCGGCCAGATCGCGAGGCCCGCCACGGCAATGACGCCCACGGTGATGTACGCGGGACGCGGCGTCCGGATGATCCGCGAAAGCATCGCCTCGTAGCCACGCTGAAGCCACGGCACCAGAGGGGACTGGCGGCGCTCGAGCGGCACATTGCGCAAGAGGATCAGGGCCATCGCCGGCGTGACGGTCAGCGCGACAAGCATGGAGGCCAGCATGGCCAGCGCGTACGAGAGCACGAGGGGCTGAAAGAATGCGCCGGACAGTCCCTCCAGGAAAAAGACCGGCAAAATGGCCAGCACTTGGATCAGGGTCGCGTAGACGATCGCACTGCGCACTTCGAGCGAGGCGTCGAGAATGATCCTCGCCAGCGACGTGTCACGACGGCCGCTCTTGCGGTACTCGCGGAGGCGCCGCACGATGTTTTCGATGTCGATGATCGCGTCGTCGACGATCGCCCCGAGGGCGATCACGAACCCCGCCAGGATCATCACGTTGATGGTCGCCCCACGCCAGTAGAGCACGAGCCCGGCCGCGACCAGCGACAAGGGCATCGCCACGATGCTGATCGTCGCGACCCGCCACTCGAACAGAAAGGCGACGAGCACCACGATCAGGAGAACGGCGCCGATGAGCATCGCCATGGTGAGATTGTGGAGCGACATCTCGATGAAGGTCGCCGGCCGGAAGATTGTGGAGTCGATCTCCACGTCGGGAAGACCCGGCCTGAGCGTATCGAGGGCCGCTTCGACGCCCCGCGTCACCTGCAGCGTGTTGGCCCAGGGGAATTTCTCGACGATGAGGAGGAGGCCGGGACCGTCGTTGATGATCGCGTCCCCGACCATCGGTTGATGATCGACCACCACCCTCGCCACATCTTTCAGAAGCAGTTGCTTGCCGTCCCTCACCGCGAGGGGCACATTGGCCAAGGGGTCCGGCCGGACTTCGTCATACTTGTACACGATGGGCGCGACGTGCCGGACCTGGAGCCGTTGATTGGGGGTATCGATCCACCCGCCCGTACCGATATGATGGCCCTGGGAAAACGTGAACATGCCCGAGTCCAGCGCGTCCGCCGTGGTCGTCATGACCTCGTCGAGGGTGACACGGTGCTTCTGCAACAAGTCCGGCACGACGTTCACGTTCAGCATCTGCAGCCGCTCGCCCCAGATGGCGACATTGGCCACACCGGGTACGCGCAGCAGGCGCTGTCGGATGGTCCAATAGGTGATCATCGACAGGTCGATCACGGACCGGGTCTTTGACGAGATCCCGATCTTCATCATCCGGCTGGTCGAGGACAGTGGTGGCAATACCACCGGCGGCGCCGCCCACCTCGGCATCGTCGGTGTGACCATCGCGATGCGCTCCTCCACCATCTGCCGCGCCCGCAGCAGGTCGGTCCCACGCTTGAACAGCAACTTGACCGACGACAGCTGGGAGACCGATTTGGAGCGCAGGACGTCGAGGCTCGGCAATCCGGCGAGCGCCTGCTCCATCGGAACGGTCACCAGGCTTTCGACTTCAACCGCGCTGAGCCCGAGGCAGATCGTCTGAATCTCGACGAGGGGCGGCGCGAACTCGGGGAAGACGTCCACCGGCATGCGCTGAAGCTGTACGACGCCGAAGTACATCATGACCACCGCGATGGCGATCACCAGGAAGCGGAACTTCAGGCTGGATCCAACGATCCAACGCATCATCGGAGCAGCTCCAATCGCAGGTTAGTGTCCAACCTTGAATTCGGTGCCGTACAGCTCGGCCACCCCGACCGACGCCACGACGGTACCCGTGGGTGGGCCCTCCTTCAGGACCGCCACGTCACCCTGGATATGGTCGACCTCGACTTTGTGCCGGACGAAGGTTCGGGCGCTGGGGCTCGTATAGACCCAGGTTTGGCCATGCTGGTCATAAATCAGGGCAGAATAGGGCACGACCTTCCGCTCACCAAGCGGCTGGTTCTTCCGTGTCACCTTCTCCACACGAACCTCATCCGTTTTGAGACCGAGCCGTTGGATCGCCCTCTCGGTCAACATCACGGCACTGTGCTCGGTCCCTTCGATGTGCTTCACCTGGGCGGGATGCTCGAGCTGGCTCTTGGCTGAGGCCCGAGAGTATTCGCACGCCGAAAGTGATAGCCCGGCAACAAGCAGTACCCCGACCATCACGAGATTCCCGTGCCGCATCGCGTCCTCCCCTCTTGGTTTGCTCCTATTTCTCGTCGGTCTGTTCGTCCTAACCTCGCGCATCGTGAAGGTGCAGCTCACCGCGCCGCCGCGCGCATCGCCTCTTCACTGACGACGGCGGCCGACAGATCTTCAAGCTCAGGTTCACGGACAGCGCCGAACAGTAAGTACATGGCGGGGACACCGACCAGGCTGAGCAGCGTCGTCGTCACCAGGCCGCCCAGAATCACGACAGCCATCGGGTGCATGATCTCGAGACCGGCGATGTCGCCGAACAGCGCCAAGGGCAAGAAGGCCAGCGCCGTTGTCACGGCCGTCATCAAGATGGGCCCAGAGCGTTCTCGAGTGCCGCGCTCGACCAGCTCGGGCCTCACTGTAGCGCCGTCGCGCTGCTCGAGCTGTCGATAGCGGCTGACCAGCGTCATCGCGTTGCGCACGGCAATTCCCAACACGGTGATCAATCCCACGATCGACCCGAGTGAGAGAAGGCCGCCGGCGCTCGACAATACCGCCAGCGCGCCGCCGACCAGGGCCATCGGCAGGGTCACGAAGACGACCGTCGCCAGGCGCCAGCTCCTGAAGAACGCCTGCAGGAGGAGCAGAATCCCGATCGCAGCGGCGATCGCAAACGTCAGCACGCGCTCTTGGGCAGCCAGCCGCTCCGCATACTCCCCCAGCAGCTCCGCGCGATATTCGAGCGGGAAGTTGACTCCCTTGAGGCCGCGTTCGATGTCGGCGGCGACGGCAGCGAGATCGCGTCCACGCACGCTGGCAGTCACATCGATGCGACGCGCTGCCATATCTCGATGGATTTCGGTGGCGGTGGGCACGATGCGCACGTCGGCCACCTCCTTCAAGCGCACGTGACCGCGTGAGGGTGTCTCGATCAGCAGCTCCTGGATACTGGTCAGATTTCGGCGTGTGTTGGGCGTGCCCCACACCACCACCTCGAACACCTTCTGTTCGTCGAACAGATTGCCGACCTCGAGACCCGACACCAGAGAGGTGGCGGCCCGACGGACATCGCCAGGCTTGAGGCCATAGCCCCTGGCTCTGTCGAGGTTGACTTCGATCTCCAACGTCGGCATTTCTTCTGGGTACTGGACTCTTGCGTCAACGACACCCGCGACCCCGGCGAGAACCTTCTGCACCTCCTCCGCCTTCCGGCGGATGATCGTCATGTCCTCGCCGTACACGCGCAGGACGAGGGATTCGCCGGTCCCCGACAGCTCCTGCCTGAGTTTTGCCTGCAGATTGGTCAGCACCTCGGGCGACAGACCAGGATAGCCGGCGACGACTTCCTTCACCGCGGCCACGGTGGCGTCATAGTCGGCCTTGGGATCGATGCTGACCCAGAGCTCACCGGAATTGATATTTTTCCGCTTGTCCGACAGGATGGCGCGCCCCATATTGGCGCTCACGTTGCGGACGCCCGGAACGGACCGCAACTCGCGACTCACCAGAGTTGTGATCCGACTCATGGCCGGATGGGAAGCGCTGGAACTGCCCTCCCAGCGAACCACCAGGTCGGTCTCCTTGAGGGTCGGAAGCAGTGACTCCTGACGGAGGAATGGCACCGACAGGAGGCCAGCGACGACGACGGCGCAGACAGCGACGAAGGCCGGGCGCGGGGTGCGCACGGCCCACCCAAAGAGCGCGCCGTAGAGACCCCGCAGCATCCCAGCGAGGGGAGAATCCGCGCTCTCGGGCGACGCGTTGCGCAAGAACAGCAGGCTCAGCGCGGGCGTGACGGTCAGTGCGACCACCATGGAGGCGAGCAACGCCAGGATATAGGACGCGGCGAACGGCTGCCAAAACGCGGCCGACACGCCCTCGACGAACAAGACCGGCACCACCACCAGGACCATGATCAGCGTCGCGTAGAGGATGGGCCGGCGCATCTCGAGCGAAGCGTCGAGGATGATTCTCGCCGTCGGTTCGTCACTCCCCTCCTTGCGATGCTGGCGGAGACGCCGCACGATGTTTCCCGTGTCGACGATGGCGTCGTCGATCACGGCGGCGAGGGCGACCAGCAGCCCCGCGATGATCAGCAGATTGACCGTCACTCCACGCACGTAGAGCACGGTGGCTGCCGCCGTCATCGACATGAGAATGGCCACGGCGCTGATCAGCGCGGTGCGCCAGTTGAAAAGAAAGGCGAGGAGAGCCGCCAGCACGAGGACGGAACCCGTGAGCAGCGCCTTCCGGAGGTTGCCGACCGCCAGGTCGAGGAAGGTCGCCGGCCGGAAGAGTGAGGAGTCCATCTCCAGGCCGGAGAGACCGGGCCGCAGCGCCGCCAGCGCGTGTTCCACTCCCTGCGTCACCGCTTGCGTATTCGCCCAGGGAAATTTCTCCACCACGAGCATGAGCGCGGGAGCGTCCTTCACGATGGCATCGCCGATGAGTGGCTGATGGTCTTCCACCACCGAGGCCACGTCTCCCAAGCGCTTCGATTCGGCGTCGTCGATCGGCACCTTGGCCAGGTCTTTCGCCGTCGTGATGGGCAGGACATGTCGAACGCCGAGCCGTTGATTCGGGGTCTCGACCCACCCGCCGGTGCCGGGTGTCGAGGCCTCCAAGAAGCTCAGTGGCGACGCCCACAAGGCGTTGCCAGCGGTTTTGATGATTTGCATCAGCGTCACGCGGTGATCTCGCAGCTTTTCCGGATCCACCTGCACCTGCAACTGCCGCTCACGCCGGCCCCAGATCGACACGTTCGCCACGCCGGGCACACCCAACAAGCGAGGCTGGATCGTCCAGCGAGCGAGCACCGACATGTCGACGAGGGACAGTTTGTTCGAGGTCACCCCGATCGCCATGACCCGGCCGGCCGAGGAGACGGGATTGATCATGGTGAAATGCTTCGCCACCCTCGGGAGCGCGAACACCTCGTTGAGACGCTCCTGCGCCACTTGCCGGGCGCGCATGAGGTCGGTCCCCTTCTCGAAGACGAGAACGATGGACGCCAGCCCGGGGATGGACACGGAGCGGAGCTCCTTCACCCAGGGGGTCCCGTTGAGCAGGTCCGCTTCCATGGGGGTGGTGATCAAGGCCTCCACTTCCTGGGCGGAAAGGCCGAGGAGCTCGACCTGAATCTCCACGTGCGGCCGCGAGAACTCGGGCAGGACATCCACCGGCATGTTACGGAGCTGCGTGAAGCCGAACACGATCAGCAACGCCGCGACCGTCGCCACGACGAGTCGAAGCTTCAAGCTCGAGCCGATGATCCAACGCATCATGGCTGATTCCCTTTCGCTTGCACGGCCTCCGCCGGTGGCGTGTTCGCGTACACCTTCTTGCTGATCTTGTAGGCCCGCTTGTCCAGGTCCGACGCCTTCGCGCGGGCCTCCGCCAGAGCCTTTGGGTCGAGCTGTACGACCTCGACCAGCTCCAGCGTCTCTTTCAATTTTTCTCCCTTACCTCGCCAGCCGACCCGAACATTGCCGACGCCGCGAGCGTAGTACTTGAGCTGCTGGGCGTCCGGCTCCTCCCGGCTGGTCTCGGCGATCACCAGAACGTCGTCGTAGCAGCCCTTGCGAACACAGGTCTTCTGGCCCATCTGGTCCACCGTCGCGCGGTCCGTCCACTTCACGGCGGGCCCCCACCCCTGGGCGTAGCTCGGCGCTCCAACCACTGGCTTGGCCTTCATGGCGATTCCCGCTCTCGCATCTTCACGGCCGTGGAGCCAGGCCGGCGCCTTCACGAACTTCCCGGCCTCCCATTCCTCGGGGTACTCACCCAAGAGCCAGACGTTGCCGTCGTTGTCCTGTGCGAAGAAGGCGATCTCCGTCTCCGCCAGCCGGCCGTCTTTGTAGTCCACATCCCAGACAACGACCGTCCGCACGCCGTCGATGACCTTGGTCAGGTCGGTGACGATGGACACCAGGCGACGAGGCATGGGCTTCCCGTCGTCCTCGATGGTGGTCCCCGTATAGACGAGCCGCGTTCCCGGCTTCAGAGGGAACCATTCGTTGTCAATCTTCGTCGAGCGACCGTCGAAGCTCTTTGGGTTGAAGTCCTCGACCGCCAGAACGACGCCGGGAGACAGCCCGAGACCCGTGAAAGCTGCGAGCAGACAAAGCCTCAGGCTCGACCCAATGATCCAACGCATCATTGGTTGGACCCTCCTTGCTGCGGTACGTCGGAGTACGGCATGTCGGAATGTAGAATCTGGCCGGGTCGTACCGAGTTCCGGCAGGATGATCGCGAGGGCGGGGTTCTCTTCGTGTCGACCCGCGACGCCTGGCTCGCGGGTCGAGGAGCAAACGGCGTGGGTGCTTCTGGTGCGCGGCTCGTCATCCTCGGTTCTGGGACAGTCCCAGTGTCGACGTCGTTTCGGTTCACACCCTCGCAACCCTGCCGCTCGCGCCTCCGTTCGTCCCGCCTGCGGGACGCGTTGCCAATGCCTGTGAGGCCGTACCGTACCGGCCGGCGACCGCCGCTGCAAACCGGGAAGTACCGGCGACGGCCGCTGGGAAAGACCTGAAATTCTGAAACTGGCCGCGCCTCGATAGAAGGCGCGCGTGATGCTGGTGCGACCTTCCCTTTAGTTCTGGTTGGCAACGGGCGCGCAAGACGGGTGCCACCTCGTGGAAATCGACCTGCGTTCTTGAAATCCTTTCGGCGTCAGGGAATTGGCGCGCGCAGGGATCGTGGGAAGTCGTCCGGCTCTGACGGACGAGAACTCAATGCTGAAGCTTCTTGCACAACGGTCGGCAAGATCCTTCAGCTTCCGGATCGTTCCGGAAACTCGGACTCCTCGACCGTCAGGGGCGCGGCAGGATCCGCGCGAGGGCCTCGAGGTGTTTCGGGTCGGGCTTGAGCCGGCCGACGCCGTGGTCGTGGATCGCCCTCACGACCGCGTCGTTGACGGGCGTGGGGACGCCGACGCGACGGCCCTGGGCGCAGACGGAGCCGTTGAGGTGATCGATCTCCGTCCGCCGCCCGCGGAGCACGTCCTGGAGCAGCGAGGGCCGGCCACCCGAGAGGTGGCGGGCGCCGGCGGCCATGTCACGCTCGACGTCGGCGAGGCCGCGCCCCTCTACCGCGTCGACGAACCGCTGTGCGGTGATGCCGTAGATCGGCTCGATCTCGTAGCCCGACGCGCGGCCGACCCTGACGACCTCGGCGGCGATCGCGATCGCCATGCGACGCGCGACCGGCTCGCTCCGGACCTCCGCCGACCCCAGCCCGGACAGGCCGGCGAGAGGGTTCGCCATGCAGTTCACGGCGAGCTTCGACCAGCGCTCTCCCCGGAGGTTCGTCGTGACGTCGGCCGGGGCGACGTCGTTCAGGACACCCGCGAGCTCGCGCGCTCGCGCGGTCTCCTGCCCGTCGAGCTCGCCGACCTTGAAGCCGACCTTCGTCGTGTCGGTGCGCATCGCGTGCCCGGGCTCGTACAGGCCCGCCCCGATCGTGATCACACAGCCGAGCGTCCGCCCTCGCCCCGCGATCGCCGCCACCCGCTCGTCGTTGAGCCCGTTCTGGAAGTCCACCACGACCCCGGCCGGCTCCCGCAGATGCCGCACCGCCAGCGCCGTCGCCCACTCCGTGTCGTACGACTTCACCGCCACGAACACCGCGTCGAACGGCTCCTCGATCGCCTGCGCTTCGTGGAGGTGGCACGCCGTCACCTTGACGACGTGCTCGCCACACGTCCCCGAGAGCCGCAGCCCGTGCCTCCGCATGGCCTCGACGTGCTCCGGCCACTGGTCGATCAGCGTCACGTCGTGCCCCGCCTTCGTCAAGAGCCCACCCACCACGCTGCCGATCGCGCCCGCGCCGACGATTCCGATTCGCATGTCCGGACCCCCTTCTGCCCGAGCATGATACCGTGAAGCGCCATGGCCTACGACTTCGACCGGGTGATCGAGCGGCGGCACACGGAGAGCTCGAAGTGGCGGAAGTACGGCGAAGACGTGATCCCGCTCTGGGTGGCCGACATGGACTTCGCGTCGCCCGCGCCCGTGATCCGCGCCCTGCGCGAGCGCGTCGAGCACGGCGTCTTCGGCTACGGGTACACCCTCGAGCGCTCGCCGCTCCACGACCTCTTCGCCGACCGTCTCCAGAAGCTCTACGGCTGGCGCGTCGAGCCCGACGCGGTGGTGCTGATCCCCGGCGTCATCCCGGGCTTCAACGTCGCCTGCCGGGCGCTCACCGCGGCCGGGGACGGCGTGCTCCTGAAGGTCCCCCTCTATCCGCCACTGCTCCGCGTACCGGGGAACGTCGGAATCACGATGGACGCGGCCGACCTCGCTCGGTCCGAGAGCGGGCGCTACGAAATCGACTTCGACGCGCTCGAGCGCGCGATCACCCCCCGGACGCGCGTCCTCTTGCTCTGCAACCCGCACAATCCGGTGGGGCGCGCGTGGCGTCGCGAGGAGCTCGGGCGCATGGCGGAGCTCTGCCTCACCCGGGGGCTCGCGATCGTCGCGGATGAGATCCACTCGGACCTCGTCTTCCCCCCGCACCGCCACGTGCCGATCGCCTCGCTCGACCCCGCGATCGCCGGGCGGACGATCACGCTCATGGCGCCGAGCAAGACCTGGAACCTCGCCGGGCTCAAGTTCGGGCTCGCCGTCATCCCGAACGCCGCGCTCCGCGAGCGCTTCGCCGGGGCGAGGGCGGACCTGGTGTACGGCGTGAACGTCCTGGGCTACACGGCGGCGCTCGCGGCCTACCGTGACGGCGGGCCGTGGCTCGAGGAGCTCCTACGCTACCTCGAGACGAACCGCGATTTCCTCGTCGACTACGTGCGGCGCCGCCTCGCCGGCGTCGCCGTCGCCCCGCCCGACGCGACCTACCTCGCCTGGCTCGACTGCCGCGACGCCGCGATCCCCGGCGGCGACCCGTTCACCTTTTTCCTCGAGACGGCACGCGTGGCGCTGAACGACGGGACCGCCTTCGGGCGGAGCGGCCAGGGCTTCGTCCGGCTCAACTTCGGGTGTCCCCGCACGATCCTGACCGAGGGGCTGGACCGCATGCGCGCGGCGCTCGCGGCGCTGCCCTGACCGCGGGGGTCCGGCCGTGAATCAGCGGGGGACAGGTGGTATGACGTCGACGATCGGAACGAGAAGTCTCCCGGGCGTAAGGGTCGAGACGTCGCCTACCAGCGCGATGTGCGGGGCCGTCCGCGGCCGGGGCCCTCACGACGCCCACCGCCGCCGCTCCGGTCCGGAGACTTGGCCAGCTCCACCTTGATCTGGCGCCCGTCGAGATCGCGCCCGTTGAAGCGCGACACGGCTTCCTGCGCCTCCTCGGTCGTCGCCATCTCGACGAAGCCGAAGCCGCGTGACCGGCCGGTCCCGCTGTCGGTCACGACCGTTGCGGACTCGACGGTGCCGGCGGCGGCGAAGACCTCGCGCAGACGCTCACTGGTCACGGAGAACGGAAGGCCGCCGATGAGAGCCCCGGCCCTCGTCTGAGCCGGCGCGCCAGACGGAAGGATTGTACACCGGAGCCGTACCGTAGTCCGGCTCAATGGCAGCGCCGGCCCCCAGAAGGCACTAAGCGCTCTTCCTGCGGATCTCCTCGAGGCGCTCGTGGTACTCACGACGCTCGATGAGAAGCTGGCGACGCTCCAGCGCGCGCTCGGTGGCGATCAGGAGCTCGTCCATGTTGACCGGCTTCATGATGACGTCGCGGGCGCCGAGCTTCAGGCTGGCGATCGCCGTCTTCACGTCGGCGGCGCCGGTCAGCACGATCACGGCGACGTCGTCGTCGACCGCCCACACCTGCTGGAGGAGCTCGATACCCGTGATGCCCGGCATCTTGAGGTCGGTCACCACGAGTGGCGGACGGCCCGCCTTGAACGCCTCCACGCCCTCGCGGCCGTCGTTCGCGAGCAGACAGTGGTAGCCGGCCGAGACGAAGATCTGGTGAAGGGCTTCGCGCGCCTGATGGTCGTGCTCGACGATCAGGACCTCGCGCTGCGCCATCGTCGGCACGGCATCATTGTGCAGTCCCGAGCGCTCCACGCTCTTCCGGCGGATCTCCTCGAGGCGCTCGCGGTACTCACGACGCTCGATGAGGAGCTGGCGACGCTCCAGCGCACGCTCGACGACGATCAGCAGCTCGTCCATGTTGACGGGCTTCCTCAGGTGGGCGTACGCGCCGAGCTTCAGGCTCACGATATGGTTCTTCACGTCCATCCCGCCGACGACGATGACGGTCGCGTCCGGGTCCTCCTGGCGGACCTGCTGGAGGAGCTCGATGCCCGCGCCGGCCACGCGCTCACCGCCACGCATCACCGGCATATTGAGCTCGGTGACGATCAGCGCCGGTCGCGACCCACGGAACACCTCGAGCCCTTCGCCCCCGTTGCCGGCCAGCAGGCACGTGTAGCCAGCTCTGAGGAAGAGCTCGCGGAAGAGGAGGCGGATGTTGGGGTCGTGCTCGACGATCAGGACCTCGCGCGGCGCCACCTCAGCCCACCTTCTCCGACCGGCCGTTCATGGCGGGGAGCATACCCACCAAAGGTGAGTCTGTGCAAGGTGCGCTGGACGTTACGAAAGGCACTCGACTCAGGGAAGCGGCTCGTGCATCCTGCGCCCATGGAGTCGGCCCGATGACCGCGTTCGACGGCTACAGGCTCCCCGAAGAGCTCGTGGCCCTACGCGCGCAGGTGCAGCGCTTCGTCCGCGACGAGATCATTCCCGTCGAGCAACGCATCGATCCCGACGCGGCCGAGCTGCCCGACGAGGATCACCGCCGGCTCGTGGCCAAGACCAAGGCGGCCGGGCTCTGGTGTCTCGGCGCGCCCGAGGAGCACGGCGGCGGCGGCCTCGGCACCTTCGCCATGTGCGTGCTCCTCGAGGAAATGTCCCAGCACCGCATGGGCCTCTACAACCCCGGATGTGGCGTCTTCGGGCGCAACCCACCGCCCGTGATCTGGGGCGGGACGAAGGCACAGATCGCGCGATACGCGGTGCCGGCGCTACGCGAGGGGTATCACACCTTCTTCGCGATCACCGAGCCGAGCGGCGGCTCCGATCCCGCCGGCGCGATCCAGAGCCGCGGGGAGAAGCGCGGCGACCACTGGGTGCTGAACGGGACGAAGATGTTCATCTCCCACGCCCACGAGGCGGAGTGGGGCGTCGTCTTCGTCCGCACCGATCGCGCGAAGGGCCGCGAGGGGATCTCCTGCTTCATCATCGAGAAGGGGACGCCGGGCTTCACGGCGCGCCCGATCCGGACGATCCGCACCGTCGCCGTTCCGAACGAGGTCGTCCTCGAGGACTGCACCGTCCCGGCGGAGAATCTCCTGGGCGAGCAGGGGCGCGGCCTCGAGCTCTGTCTCGACCTCCTCACGTGCCTCCGGTTCCCGTACTCCGCGTGCAACCTCGGCGTCGCTGCGGCCGCCCACCGCATGGCGATCGCCTACGCCAAGCAGCGCTCGACGTTCGGCGTCCCGCTGAGCCAGCGCCAGGCGATCCAGTGGATGCTCGCCGACGCCGAGGTGGAGCTGCGCGCGGCGCGCTGGCTCATCTGGGACGGCGCGTGGAAGGCCGACCGCGGCGAGGACGCGCGCGTGGAGGCCTCGATCGCCAAGGTCTACTCGAGCGAGGTCCTCGGCCGCGTCATCGACGGCGCCGTCCAGATCCACGGCGGCTACGGGGTGGCCAAGGAGTTCCCGCTGGAACGCTGGTATCGCGAGGCGCGCGTGCGTCGCATCGGCGAGGGCCCTTCCGAGGTGCATCGCATGGTGATCGCCCGCGCGCTGCTCCGCTGATCGCCCTCATTCGCCTCCCTGAACGATCACCGTCCGGCTCGCGGCGTTGTTGGTGGCATCGGGATCCACCGTGGCGCTGCCTA
>WNGJ01001705.1_pt1 | contig 21734 bp, 17 predicted proteins | sample 5400611 | NCBI WGS metagenome assembly WNGJ01 (sample SAMN13153375, study PRJNA577476) | soil metagenome | isolation source: 40 cm soil or saprolite under Garry oak tree replicate 1 | place: USA:California | collected 2016-06-15
AGTGAACTTAGTCCGAGCGTGCCGCGGTAGGAACTGTTTGGCACGCTCGAGGTCGTTTTTGAAAGATGGTGGACGAGAGGGGATTCGAACCCCCGGCCTCCTCATTGCGAACGAGGTCAATTCCAAGCTGAGACGCGGTTCCACAATCACTTAGCTTTCGCGGCGGGGTTGTTAGATGGGCGACTTGGGCTACCGGATGAATGACAGTTCGGCTGCTCTTTGGGCCGCGAATTCAGCACACGAAAGCACGCTCCGCAAACGGATCAGGCTCCCTTCTGCAGCGCGGGCAGGCGCCATGAGCGTCTGCTGCATAGCACTCTCATCTTCAAGACTGAACATGAGCTGGTCGTGGAGGCGTCCGCGCTGGCGCTGGGCGGAGTTTCAGCCGCCATTGTGGACACGGCAGCTTGAGTCAATCGTGCAGGACGACGCTCAGGAGAGAAGTGTTGATCTGAAGCCCGCCATTGTATCTGATGAAACCGAGCTTCCTGAACTTATTCATGAAAAAACTGACCCGTGGGCGCGTTGTGCCGATCATCTCCGCCAGCGTTTCTTGCGATATTTTGGGGACTACTCCGTGAGGCCTGTCTTCTTTACCGTAGCGGGCAAGCAACAGAAGAGTGCGAGCGAGCCGCTTCTCGCTGGAGTTGAAAAGCTGATCTACCAAGCTTTCCTCGATTCGAATGTTGCGTGCCAGCATGAAACTGATGAAGCGGTCGCCAACTGAGCTGAAAACGAGGCCGCCACCCAGTCTTATCCATTAACAAACCAGAGTGTGCAGCGCTTCCCGCTTGACCCATCCGAGCTTCGCTACTGGATAGTGAGCGCGACGCTGGTTTGCTTTAATGTGGGGCCCATGATTGCGTTGACCGTGACATTTCCAGCCATACCGGTCTGGACAACGGATAAAGGAGTGTGGACCTGGGACGGAAGATTCCGCGAGTCCCCACTGTATTGCGCCGTCATCAGGAAGGCGCCCGGAGCACCAAGGTAGTACGAAAACTGCGCTGCTCCGTTCATCAGCGGTGCTGTATTGAAGCTGTACGATTCTCCTACCACGCCGAAACTGACAGAACCCGTTGGAGAGTTCGTGCCGGTCACTTGCACCGTTGCTGCAAGATTGGATCCCGAAACCTTGGTGCTTGGAACGGTGATGGTCGTACTCGTTGGAGTAGCAGAACCACCTCCGCCACCACCTCCAGCATTACCTCCTCCGCAACCCATGACAAAGCTGATCGTACCCAAAAGCAGGCAAGCGTAGACGAAACGCCGGAGCCGCAAACGCACAGGCAAGAGCCAAAGGACTAGTCCCAAGGCGGCAAGCATGCCGCTCATTTTCCACCACGTATTCCGCGGCCCCAGGTTGGGCCATCTCCGAGGAAGAATCTGTGAAGTCGAGGTGGAGGAAGAAGGAGCAGGTACGCTGCAGCTCAGAGTGGCCGTCACGCTGTTTCCCCCCGACAATTGAATCTGGGCAGGACTGACACTGCAAGTTATCCCTTGCACGACAGGGGAAGGGACTTGGAGCTGGAGAGAACTATTCAGAGCGTAAGTTGGTGTAACAGTGATCGTAAGGTTGCCGGATTGTCCGGCGGTTATGGTGAGACCCGGCTGGGACGGGACAATACTGAAGTCCGGATTGTTCACCGTTATGTATGGCGAAGTGGCCGAGGCTGCAAAGTAGTTGCTGTCACCGGCGTAATTTGCAGCATACCGGTCGCTTGATTGTGGGGTAATCGTAGCCGTTGCTTGTAGAGCCACAAACCCGTTAATGAGTGTCTGAGTGCTGGGCCCAGTCGCCACCGTTCCCTGTCCGGTGGAAGATGCGAAAGTAATTTGTCCGGTGACGGGTGGGCTCGTTTGGGTGGTGGTCAGTGTTGCGGTCAAAGTAGCGCTGGTGCCGTAATTGACCGTCGTGGAGCTGGACTGCAGCGTCAAAGTGCTGGGATAGACGACACGGACAACCTGAGGGCTGGTGGACGCTGCAGAATAGTTCGGGTCGGCGCTGTACGCTAGCGTGAGCGAGTGACTTCCAAGTGTCGAGAGCGTGATGCCCGTATCTAGGCCGAATCCGGCAGTCGGCGTCGATCCAGATCCGGTTCCTGCGTATCCAATACCGGTTCCTGACGCGGTGAATATTGCAGTTGTGCCGTCATAAACAGTAAGAGTGCCCATCGGAGCGGCGCCGCGAACGCTAGTCGTACCCGACATGTAGATCACGAAAGGCATGCCGATTACCGTGCTGGTCGGGAGGGTAAGCGAAAGCTGCATGGTGGCTGGCATGATCGTGAGTGCATACGTGCCGGAGCTCGTGACGTAGCTGTTGTCGCCGCTGTAGGTTGCGGTGAGGACGTGGGAGCCGCCGGAAAGCTGGATCTTTTGATCCTCGGTGTAGCCCTCACTGTTGAGCGCGAATATGCCTCCATCGAGCGCCGTGGCAGGAGCACCGTTCAGGGAGTCCATCCAAGTCACGGTTCCCGTGGGGCAGCTATGTGGAGCGCAAATTGGCTTAGGCGGAGAGGAAAGGGAAGCCTGCGCATTGCCAACATCGATGCGAGCGAGATACGGAGAACCGTAAACCAGGGAAGTGGGTGTGTTGCCCGTCTCCAGACCGGTGGCCGGATCAAAGGTAGGAATGCTGACGATGGTCTTGCTGGTCTCAGCGATAATGGTCACGGGAATTCCAGGAGTAGAGTCGCTGGAACCAAATGTGGCGTCGCCTTGGTAGTGCGCCTTCAGATTGTATGTGCCACCCGGCAAAATGACATTCGAGTTGCTAGCCGTCCCGCTGGAAAGGGTAAGAGCTTCGACGCCAAGAGACGGAGACACACTTGGACCTCCAGGTGTAGGACTGGGAGTGGGATTCGGTGTGGCAATCAATGCGACCTGGCCAGTGGGAGTTCCAGTGGCTCCCGAGCCGGCCGTTACGCTGCTGCTGACGCCGACTGCCGTTCCGTGGGCAATGCCGGTGATGGAAGTGACTGCGGACCCGTTAACGGTGGCGGCTAGCGTGGTCGAAGAAGGAAGGAAGGTAACGGAAGACCAATAGTTCACCAGGTTCTGCACATTCACGGAACCAAGACCTCTAGCTAGGTCGTAGCCAGGGCCCGCATTGTAGCCGGAGAGGACGCCGTACTGGTCGTTAGAATTCGATGTAGTGCAATTCAAGCTGCTCTTGGCGCAAGGCATCGCGATGGTTCCCGACGTGACATCGTTGAAAACACAAGTGCCGGCTGGCCCGCTGCTCGAATTACAGGTTGAGACGGATTGCGCGGTAGCGAGTTTGTAGAAGACAACATTGGCATTTCCTTGCGCGGATTGCATCTTTTGGTTGACCATGGCCATGATGCCTGCAAACGCGGGAGCCGACGCAGATGTTCCACCAATCGGCAAGAGATTCGTGCTGCTGCAGAAACCAAGGACGTCACTCTCGCAAATAGCATAAGAATTCCCAACGAACCCGTTGCTGGCGAACAAGGAAACATCGGGAACGTCTCGCTTGCCATCGAGCGGAACGCCCGGGCCAATTTGCCAAAAAGGCTTCGCGTAACCGCCTGCACAGGCCGAGGGCGTTTGACCCGACGGCGTTGTACAACTGCTTTTGCCGCCGCTTCCGCCCATGGTGAAGACGAATCCCGACAGTCGAGAGTTATTGCAATTTGTCTCCGCGTTTGTACTGAAACCTATGCGAGGATCGCCAAAGATAGCGTTAGTGCAAGAATCGTTCCAAGTCGTTTCCGGGATATAACCCTTGGCAGATTGTTGAGTCGTGGGATCATTGGTCGTGTTCCAGTAGGTCGTTGCGTTAAAGAAGTCGTTAAAGTCCGTTCCACCGACGGCAATGTTGTAAGGCGTGGAGGCAAATCCGCTTACCTGCAGGCCGCTTTGCGCGGGCTGAGGGGTTTGCCCCACGAAGAAATCACAACCGGCTGCGCCATTATCCCCCGAGGCAACAAACACCGAGATGCCTTGTGCGGCCGCCTGCTGCCAGAGCTGGTTGTAAAACTGGTTTCCGGATGTTCCTAAGTTGAGTTCACAGTCGCCAAAGCTCACACTGAGTATGGGAGCAAGATTTTTATCAACGACGTACGCCGCCGAAAGGTCAACACCACCACTGGTCTCAGTGGATTGGGAAACGACAAGTTTAACGGTCGCACCCTTGGCAACACCTCCCGACAATTCCACGTCCAAGTCGGCTTCAGTTTCGATACCGCGAATAATGCCTGGATCGGGACCGTTGAGAACAACGACAGGATCATTCGCGGGGAGCCCGAACGTGGAACGAAAGTCACGCACATCTTGGAGATTAATGTTCGATTCGTTTGCGATGGCAATTGTTTGTCCCGTGCCGTCAATTGCAGGGGTCGCATTCCACAAAGGAAGCACGTTATAGATGGCGGCAAAATCATAGGGGCCGAGTTTCGTGCAATAAACGGGCTGACCCGTGTTCGGGTCATTGCCGCACTGGAAAGTGAGTTCGGGATTGTTTGCCTTCACGAGGGTCACCTGACCTTCTTTCGATCGAGTCAGTGTTTTCGCCAGGTGATACATCGTCTTTCGCGGGAAATTGTGGAGACTGACGATGCCTGCCACGACGGGGCTTAGCGCCACGGGGATTTGCGGGTCGCTGGCGTTTGCTTGATGCTCTTCGCCATTGACCAGGAAGCGATGAATCTCGGTGTGAAACGCGTTGCGAACAGCGGCGACGTTTCCAGAAAACTCGATTACGTTGCGGCCGGGGCCAACCTTGATGTCGGTAAAACCGTGCGAGGCGAGCCATTGGGTCACGGTTTGAATGTCGGCGTCGGCGGGGCCGAATTGTTTCCCGAATTGGTCTGGTGTCAGCCAAGCATGGTAATTCGCCGACGATTTGTTCTGCTGGTCTTCAAGGAGCTGCTGAAGAGCGGCCTCTTGGTCAGGGCTGCGTCGCAAGAGGAGGAGCATGCGCTTTAGGGGCTGCGCGTCTGCCACGAGTCCCTGGTCAAATTCAGCGCGGGCGTGAGGATGGACGTTTCCCCACAGAGTAACCAGGCTCTTTTCATCGACGGCCTGCGTGATGCGCGGGGACGGGGTCGCCGTTTGCGCTGCCGCGTACCAGGAAGAAGCCGCCAGAACAAACACGAGAAGCAGAATGCGTAGGATCAAGCTGGATTTGATTTGTCGCATAGATTGGCCCACACCACGGAGGATATTGCGTACTTGCTGATTACCGAACCGTTTTGAAAAGACAGCCGATCTGGAACCACTAGCGAGCTAAAAACCACAACCAACCTGGAAACCACTACTTGGACCCAAAACGGCGCAAGGCTACCGTAAAAGACAATAAGGACCCAACCAGGTGAGTCCCTCCATTCGAACTAGGGTAAACACCTGAGTCATGCTTGCTCATGGTCATCACAGTCCGACGGCAGCCCGCACCACCGTGCCAGCGGCTTTCAGCCCGAGCAAAGGCCGCACTTTGACGACTAACGTTCAGTTGAAATGGTCGGGGACAACCCGCCGAGATTCGGAGCGCGGTGCTCTTAGGGCTATTGGGACTTGTGGTTTACCCGATTCTGCCCGACCGTTTCGTCGATAAGTGGGAGCTATATAGTAAACCCGAGACAGGCGTGGATTACAGCCATTGTTATTGCGGGGATCGGTTTTGCTAACTACGTCCTCTTGAAGGTCTAGGGTACCCGAGGCGTTTACGTGAGCGGTTTTCTAGGCGGTTTTGTAAATAGCAGCGCGTCAGCTGTGGAACTGGCGAGGCCGCTCGGTGTCGGCGGCACATCTTCCGGCGTGGCAGTTGCGGCGCTTTTGTTGACGATTGTGGCGATGTTCGCCCGAAATCTGCTGATAGTCACGCTCTTTTCGCCAAAGGCGGTGCTCACGGCTATCGGCCCGATTTTCGCTATGACTGTGCTCGCGTTGATTTTCGTTCAGCGAGAGAGAGCGGGAATGGAGAATAGTGCTGGCGAGATCCATCTTGAATCCCCCGTCTCGCTCAAGCGCGTGCTGACTTTTGCCGGGCTGTTTCTGCTGATTCAAATCATCTCGACGCTGGGCGACCGCTACCTTGGAAAGATTGGTTTCCTGGGAATCAGCGTGCTCGGAGGCTTGGTGAGCAGCGCAAGTACTTCGGCGGTTGCGGCGAACTTGGAGGGCCACGGGGAAATGCGAGCGGCGCTGGCCGGCTACGGCGTCGTCTTGGCGTCAGTGGCGACTGCTTTCGTCAATCTGCCGATCATTCACCGCAACGCTAAGAATCCCTCGGTGTCGCGACGATTGGCCATCCTTACGGTGGTGCTAAGCCTCGTTGGCCTTGCTTGTCTGTTTCTCGAGCAACACTATTGGCCTTTCAGAATATGAGTTATGCACTCGCAGTCACAACGCACAGCAATTTCAATCCGAAAGCTCCCCCTGTTGCTTTCCGGACGACGTGAAGTGCGGTGGCCAATTTGATCTCGAGCGTGTTCGGAATTATGTCTCGTGACGGATGGCGGTGGATTGAGTCCCTGTGGGTCGCCAAAACTTCAGCCGAGACCCAAGAGGGGGCGGTTCTTGGCGGAGTAGGCAGACGATTATCGGTTCGATACGGCAAGAAGACTCTGGAGGGGGCCAACCCGCGTGCGCGTGGCGCGCACATATATAAAGCAGCGTCTAGCGTTGTCGAGAAAGTGGGGGAAGGGAATCGACCGTGACAGTGCGGGATTCTAACCAACGACAGGGCAGCGTTCTAACCAGCGTCGACTAACATTTCGCGCACAGCGATTCGCCGTAGCAACCCAGACAAACCGAATCTTCTCCTTCCCGGAACGAAGCGGTTGCTCCCACGATGCACGCTCGAGGGCCCCTTTTGAAAGATGGTGGACGAGAAGGGATTCGAACCCTCGGCCTCCTCGTTGCGAACGAGGCGCTCTCCCAGCTGAGCTACTCGCCCACGAGCAGCGAAACAATTTTAGCAAACGGTCAGGTGCTTGCCAACACGCGTTCCGCTGCTTGTAAACACGTAAGAGCGCGGCATGCTTCCCGGCTCGGCCGGATGCTGCGCTCTTAACACGAACGCGTAATCTGTGAGTTACTCTTACGGTTGGTCGATCGAGCCGCCCGAGCGCTGCGCAACAATCTTCTTCACGTTCTGATACAGCGCGCGCGCCTGCGGGATCGCTTCGACGGCTTTCTGGACTTGCGGATCGGCTTCCAGTAGAACCTTGAGGCCCTCCTGCTGGTTGAACGCCGACATAAACACTTCCTGCTTGATTTTGCGCTTGATCCACTCGGCGCTTTCAGCCATCTCCGGTTCGGTGTAGCGGACGTTGTGCTTGCTCAAATACTCGCGGAAGACTCGCATCACGTTGTCGTCGGCCTCGAACTCTTTCGTAATCGTGGGCTTGCTGCCGAGGTAGAAGCGCGTAAAGCCGCCTACGCCGGTTTCGGCAGGCCAGAACACGTCGTCGCGGTACAGCAACTGTTCGAACTTCGTCAGTTTAGGCGCAGGCACGACGATGTCCGGCGTGATGCCGCCTCCGCCGGTCACCTGGCGTCCGCTGTCCGTCAGTTTCACCTCCGTCGGATGATCGGGCACTTTGCGTTCATAGTGATATTCATAGAGTGAAACTGATTTGTAATCCCGTTGAATCAGCCGCCCGCTTGGTGTGTAGTATCGCGCGGTCGTCAGAGCCAGTCCGGTATTCTCGCTCAGCGGCGTCACGGTCTGGACAAGACCCTTGCCAAACGTTGTTTCCCCGACGATCAAGCCGCGGTCATGGTCCTGTACCGCGCCGGAAACAATTTCCGTCGCCGAAGCCGAATTGTTGTTCACCAGAATCACCAACGGTACGGTCACGCCCTGATTCCCGCGCACCGCGTAGTAACGCCGCTCCGGGGATGACCGCCCATGATGCGAAACGATCAGCTGGTTCTTGTCCAGGAACATGTCGCCAACCGCGACCGCTTCGTTCAGCAGGCCGCCCGGATTTCCGCGCATGTCCAGAACCAATCCATCCAGCGAAGAGGCGCTCAACTGTCTTAGGGCGTCCGCAATTTCGCGATCCGTCGTCTCGTTGAATCCGGACAGCCGGATGTAACCCACGCCCTGCTTTAGCATGAAGGCAATATCCACGGAATGCCGTGGTATCTCGTCGCGCGTCACCGTGAAAACGAGCTGTTCGGAATAGCCCTCGCGTGAAACCGTAATCTTGACGACCGTCCCCTTCGGTCCCTTCAACATGTCCGCCACTTCAGTAGTGGTCAGTCCATCCGTGGACTTGTCGTCGACTTTGACAATCACGTCGCCCGGGCGGATTCCAGCGTTGTACGCCGGCGCGCCGGCATACGGTGCCATCACCACGGTGTGGTTCTCGCGCGGCGCGACGATCATGCCGACGCCGTAGTACTTACCGCGCTGGTCTTCCCGCAGCAGGGAAAACTGCTTGGCATCGAAGAAACTTGAGTGGGGATCGAGCATGCGCAGCATGCCCGGAATGGCGCCTTGATAGACGGCTTTATCTATGTCGACATTATCGGCGTAATTGTTCTGGACCACGTTGAGGACCCTGGTAAAGTCCCGAACTGCCGTCTGATAATCGTCCGCCGAGGCGGTCGTGGCTCGCACGTTGGGGCCGTAAATGCCACCCAATACGGCGGATACCAGAAGTACAGCCACTACAACTACAAGTCCGCGACGCTCTGAATTCATCTCTTACCTCGCGTGACAGCTCAGGCTAAAATTATAGCACACCGTATCCGCCGTAAAGTCCCGTTTGACAGGGACTGGCACCCTTTCTATGATGCCCATGGACCCTTTAGACGGCCCTCAAACGCAATGTTGAGCATTCCTCACATGATCGTGGTGTTCATCGTAGTTCTGGTGGTGTTCGGGCCACAGAAGTTGCCGGAGCTTGCCCGCAGCCTCGGCAAGCTCATGGCGGAGTTCCGCAAGGCTTCCACGGATTTTAAGAGCGCATTTGAAGAGGAAATGCGTGAAATGGAGCGGCAAGCTCTCCAGGCCGAGCGCAAGAAGGCTGCCGAAGCCACTGCCGCCTCAGCAGCGGCTTCCGAGACCAGCCAGCCTCCCGCTACCTCAGGCCCCACTGACGCCGATGCACCGCCAAGCGAGCCGCCGATTGAATCCCACGCCGCAGAAGACCCGGCCATCTCCCCCGTAGCCGAATCGGTGCCACGCTCTTCGGAAGAGCCAGCCGAAACCAGCTCCGAGGGCGCCGCCATCACGAGTCCCCAAGAAGCCCTAAATGACCACCGCTCTCCGGCCTGAATCCGTGCCCGAACCCCAATCCAATTCGCAGATCACCACACCTGCAGAAGAGCCTGCCGGCGCGATGACGTTTTTCGAGCACCTCAGCGAACTCCGCAAACGAATTATCTACTCGCTTTACGCGATCGGCATCGGCGCGTTCATCGGTGTGTACGTCTCGAAATACATCATAAATTTCATCATCAAGCCCATCATTAAGGCGCTCACGGAAGCTCATCTGAACGCCGAGCTGGTCTACACGCATCCTGCGGGATACCTGAACACTTACATTACACTCGGCGTTTATATCGGAATCGTTTTTGCTTCCCCCGTTGTTCTCTACCAGGTTTGGCTTTTCGTCGCGCCGGCTCTTTACAAACACGAGCGCAGCGCCGTGACCGGATTTATTTTCTCCACCGTGTTTCTATTTGTCGCGGGCATCGCCTTCGGTTACTTCATCACATTGCCTTACATCCTGCGATTTCTGGTCGGCTTTCAAGGCCCGATTAGCTCGATCAAGCCCATGATCACCGTTAACGAGTATTTCGACCTGGTGCTATTGATCCTGCTCGGGCTTGGATTGGTGTTTGAATTGCCAATTTTGATTTTCTTTTTGTCGCTTTTCGGCATCGTCACGCCGAAATTCCTCTGGAAGAATTTCCGTTACGCCATTCTGGTCATCGCTATCGTGGCTGCTATCGTGACGCCCACGCCCGATGCCATGACTATGCTGATCTTCATGGCGCCCATGGTCGGGCTCTATTTTGTTGGGATTGCTGTTTCCGCCGTGGTGACGCGGCGGCGCGAACGGCGGCTGGCTACACCGGTGGAGGCGCGCTAAATGATTTCGTTTTCTAGACTACTTCTGCGAGTGGCGGTAGTTCTTTGTGTCCTTCCCGCCGGCCTCACCGGTTGCAAGGCAAGCGGCACCGAGTCGTCAGGCACTGCAAGCCAGCCACCACTTACGAGCGCCGTCGCTTCCGTTGCGCCGCAAACTGCCGACGATGCCCCTCCGCCCGAAAAGACCGGCGGCTTCGATGGCAAACGCGCCTTCGCTCACGTGACCAAACAGGTCAGCTTTGGTCCGCATCCATCAGGCTCTCCGGCCATCGCAAAGGTGCAAGACTATCTGCTCCCCGAATTGAAGAGCTACGGCTGCACCGTCGAGACCGATGCTTTCAGCTCTGACACACCCATCGGTCGTATCTACATGAAAAATATTCTGGTGAAAATTCCCGGCGAGAAACCCGGCGTCATCGTGCTGGCCACGCACTACGATACCGCCCGCTCGGCGCGCGATCCGCGTACCGGGGAAGTGCACCCAATGCCGACTTTTGTCGGGGCCGATGACGGCGGCTCCTCGACAGCCGTGATGCTGGAGTTGGCTCGGTTGCTCTGCGCAAAGCGTGGACCTTACGCGGTTTGGATAAGCTTCTTCGATGGAGAGGAGGCCATGCACGACTGGAGCGATACGGACAGTCGCTATGGCAGCCGTCAGATGGCCGCCCGCTTGTCCACCAGCGGCGACATTAAGAAAATTAAGACATTTCTGTTAGCTGACATCGTCGGTGGCCACAACGCGCGGTTCCTGCGCGAATCCAGTTCCACGCCGGTATTGGTCGATCTCGTTTGGAACACTGCGGCCAAACTGGGCTACTCTGCTATTTTTCTAAATGAGAGTACCGCCGCCCAAGATGACCATGATTCTTTCTTGAAGCGAGGTGTTCCCTCGGTCGATGTCATCGGAGACTTTTTGAACAACGGTTACTGGCACACTCCGCAGGATACTCTCGACAAAATCAGCCCGAAGACGCTCGCCATCGTGGGCCACGTTTTTCTGGAAAGCGTGAAAGAGCTTCAAGCCAAGTAATGCAGCGGCTGCCTATTTACCCTGAGCACAGTAAGAGGCTGAGGCGGGAGACTTTCCCTACGCTTCAAACTTCACATCTTTACCCTTTTGCACCACCGAGTGGTTCCCAAAATCCTCGTCATTCCGGTACGGAAAATCCGAGCGGTAGTGGCTTCCCCGACTCTCTTCTCGCGCCAGCCCTGAGCGCGCGATCAGCAGCGCCAGCGCATGCAAGTTTCGCACCTCATGTCCCTCGCGTCTGGGCTTTTCGGATTTCGGCGGCTCCAACGCTTGCAGTTGCTCGATTGCTTCCGCCAATTCCTTCCCGCTGCGCAAGATCCCGACCTCGCGCCACATCACGTCTCGAATCTTCGCCAGCGTTGCGCAAGCTGGCGACGGTTTTGAATTGGCCTTCGCTGCTTCTTTGTGCGCCGCCATAGAATTTCCCGGCATCGGCGCGGGACTCCCCGGCAGCGCCACGCCGCTTCGCTTTGCGACCGGTGCATCCTTCATCATTGCCTGCCCCGCGCGCGCGCCAAACACCAATCCTTCGAGCAGGGAATTGCTTGCCAATCGGTTGGCACCGTGAACGCCCGTCGCAGCCGTCTCGCCCGCAGCATACAACCCTGGGAGCGAAGTCCGGCCCCACAGATCGGTCTTCACTCCGCCCATCATGTAATGCGCAGCAGGGCATACCGGTGCCATGTCGCTTGCCAGGTCAAGCCCGTAGCTCGAACATGTCTCATAGATTCGCGGGAACCGTTTCTTTAGAAACTCTTCGCTCATCCTCGTCATGTCCAGAAACACATGCGTGCTTTGCGTGCGATGCATCTCGCTGACAATCGCGCGCGCCACGATGTCCCGCGGGGCCAGTTCCTGCGCTTCGTGGTAGCGCTTCATGAATCGCTCTAAGCCGATATTGCGCAGCACACCGCCTTCGCCCCGCAGCGCTTCCGATAGTAAAAAGCGCGGCGCGCCTTTAACCGCCAGCGCCGTCGGGTGGAATTGCACGAACTCCATGTCGGAGAGCACCGCGCCCGCCTCGTACGCGATGGCCATGCCGTCTCCCGTGGCCACTTCTGGATTGGTCGTCTCCCGGTAAATCTGTCCCAGCCCGCCTGTCGCCAGCAGCACTGCTCCGGCTCGCAGCTCATGCTCCGAGCCGTCGGTTTCATCAATGAAGCAAAGCCCCACCACGCTCCCGCGCTCCACAATCAATTCCGTCGTGAAAGCATGTGCGCGCAAGTGCAGGTGAGGAATCGTGTGTGCCCGTGCGAGAAGCGCCCGGCTGATCTCTCTGCCTGTTGAGTCACCGTGGGCGTGCAATATCCGTGAGCGGCTATGCGCGGCCTCGCGTGTAAAGGCCAGCTTAGTTCCTGCGCGGTCGAATTCTGTCCCCCACTCGATGAGCTGCGTGATGTATTTTGGTCCTTCCTCGACTACCAGTGCCACGGCTTCGGGACGGCACAAGCCATCGCCGGCATTGATGGTGTCCTGTTCGTGCAGCCCGATTTCGTCTTCGTCGGAGAGGGCTACGGCGATTCCGCCCTGCGCCCAGGCCGTCGCGGAGTCGCTCAGATTCGATTTCGCCAGAACCAACACGCTTCCCGCTTTGCTCAGCTCGATCGCCGCGCGCAGTCCCGCGATCCCACTGCCAACAACGGCGTAATCGGCACGATAGTTTTTGTGGGAGTTAGTCATAGCAGTGGAAAGTTTGCCGCCTTCGTATGGTAGCACGAAGAAATTACACCTCTGAACGCCGGCGTCCGCATACGATGCAGTCGAAGCGTGTGTTACATTGAAAATGTCTCACCCATGAAAATGAAACGCATTCTCGTGAAATCGTCCGCCGGTCCCTACGCAATCCTCTCCGGCGCCGGCGTGATTCGCCGCGCCTCCCAGCAGATTGCCTGTCTGGGGCGGTTTTCAAGCCTCCACGTTGTTTCCTCTCCCAAAGTGTGGCGCGCTGTCGGGAAGTCCGTTCAGCATGGGCTGCGGCTTGCCAAAGGCGGCTCCATTCATCTGTTCGATGACGCGGAAGCAGCAAAGAATCTCCGCAGCGTGGAAGAGATTACCCGTTCCCTCTGCCGTGCCGGGGCCGATCGTAAGTCATTGTTGGTGGCGGTTGGTGGAGGCGTAGTCGGTGACGTAGCCGGTTTTGCGGCTGCCTCCTTCTTGCGCGGGTTGAAACTTGTGCACGTCCCGACGACGCTCGTCTCCCAGGTTGACAGCTCTATCGGCGGCAAGACCGGAGTCAATCTTCCGGAAGGGAAGAACCTTGTCGGAGCCTTCTATCCGCCTGCGTTGGTGCTCACCGATCCCGAGCTGTTGCGAACGCTCTCCGATCGTGAATTCCGCGGCGGCCTCGCGGAGGTCATCAAGCACGCGGTAATCGCGGACGCGGAGATGTTCGCGATGCTTGAGAAAGACATGGAGAAGGTTCTGCGGCGGGATCGGTCAACGCTTGGTCTTTTGATTCCTCGCAACGTGCAGATCAAGGCCCGCGTTGTGAGCCGCGACGAACGCGAGTCCGGCTTGCGGGAAATCCTCAACTACGGCCATACCTTCGCGCATGCCCTCGAAAACGTAACGAAATACCGCCGTTACCGGCACGGCGAAGCGGTAGCCTGGGGCATGATCGCCGCCGCTTTCCTTGGCCACGAACTCGGCTTGACCCGCGCGGACGACGTTTCCCGCATCGTAGCGCTGATTCGGCGCCTGGGACCGTTGCCACCATGGCCTAGCGTTTCGCCAGCGGCATTGCTCGGCGCCATGCGCTCGGACAAAAAAACGCGCGCCGGAATCCTTCGCTTTGTGCTCTCGCCACGTATCGGCGAGGCGCGGTCGTACGACACCGTCCCTCTTCACGCAGTCGAGCGCGTCCTTCATTTCACACCGCGCCTCACCATCGCGAGCAGCAAACTCTCACGAGGGCGCCGTGGCTGAAGTTGCCGCACCGGTCAAGGGAACAATGCCCGAGGGCGCCATTTCCGAAGCTGACGCTTCGAGCAAAATCCGCGAAATGTTCACGCAGATTGCACCGCGCTACGATCTGCTCAATCATCTTCTTTCGCTGCAACTCGATCGGCTTTGGCGCGCGCGCACCGCCAGGCTTTTGCGGCCCATTCTTAATCGCCCTGAAGCTTTCGTCCTCGATCTTTGCTGCGGAACTGGCGATCTGACGGTTGCCCTTACTCGTGCCGGGAAAGCCCGTGTCATCGGAGCGGACTTTGCACACACTATGCTCGTCCGTGCTCGCTTCAAAAGTCAGCTGGTCCCCAGTCATTCTGGACTTCCTGCCCCATCCTCTATGCCGCTGTTTGAAGCGGACGCCCTGCGCCTGCCCTTTGCCGACGCCTCATTTGATTTGGTGACCGCCGCCTTCGGCTTTCGCAACCTTGCCAACTATGAAGCTGGTCTGCGCGAGATTCAGCGCGTGCTCAAGCCCGGCGGCACCATCGCCATCCTGGAATTCACCGAGCCGCCCGACGGATTGTTGGGCGATTTCTATCGCTGGTATTTTTGCAAGGTGCTGCCGAAGATCGGCGGGCTCATCTCTGGTGAACAGGCGGCTTACAAGTATCTGCCGAAGTCCGTCGCTCGCTTCTTCCGCCCGCCCGAACTAGCCGCGCTGATGAGCGCCGTAGGCTACGGTTCCGTGGACTACCGAGTCTGGACCCTCGGCACCGTCGCTTTACACACTGGGTTGCGCACAAAATAATCTGTAGAGTCCGCCTGGCGTTTACGCCGGCTCTTATCGGGAGGGCCACTCTCCCACCTATTCTTCCAATCCAGCATTGCGCAACTTCGCCAGCAGCGTCTTCGGTGAAACGCGCAGCTTTTCTGCGGCCCGCGTCTTATTCCACTTGCACTCGCGCATGGTGTATTCCAGCAAGGCTTTTTCCACGTGACCTGTGGCTCGCGCCGTAACTTCTTCCAGCGAACCTTCCCAACTGAAATTCTCCGCAAGCATTTCTGCCGGCAAGCGCTCCGCTTCCGGTTTAGAGGCCGCCAATTGCAACTCCTCAGGACGAATGCACAAGCCGTCTACCAGGATCACCGCGCGTTCCAGCGTATTCTGCAGCTCACGCACGTTTCCCCGCCAACCATAGTGCAGCAGCCGATCCCGCGCTTCGGCAGACAATTCCAGCCCAGGCTTTCCAAATTCACGGCTGAATTTCTCCAGGAAGTGGTTCGCTAGCAGCAGCACATCGTTGCCGCGATCGCGCAAAGGAGGAATCGTCATCGGCACCGCCGAAATTCGAAAATACAAATCCTCGCGAAAGAGTTTTTCTTCCGCCAGCTTCCGCAAGTCGCGATTCGTGGCCACCACGATTCGAACGTCCACCTCAATCGATTGCGTTCCGCCCACCCTCTCAAATCTTTTCTCTTCCAGCACGCGCAACAGTTTTGCCTGAATCCCCAGCGGCAACTCGCCGATTTCATCCAGAAAAAGCGTTCCACGGTGCGCCAGGTCCATCTTCCCGACTTTGCGGGCTCCCGCTCCAGTGAATGCTCCCCGCTCGTGCCCGAAGAGTTCGTTCTCCACCAACCCTTCCGGAATTGCCGCGCAATTCAGCGCCACGAATGGCTGTTCCCGTCGCGGCGACAGATGATGAATCGCCAGCGCGAACAACTCTTTTCCCGTCCCGCTTTCCCCCAGCAGCAGGCAGGTCGAATCTGTCGCCGCTACTTTCTGGATCTGCTGGCTTACTTCCCGGATGGACGGATGCTCACCCACGATGCGCGGGAATCCGTATCGCGTGGAGTATTCCTCCCGCAGCAGCAAGTTTTCCCGCAGTAATTCCTGCTGCCGTGCCGCCCGTTGCACCAGCAGCTTCAAGTGCTCCAGGTCCACCGGCTTCTGCAGAAAATCAAACGCGCCTTCTTTCATTGCGGCTACGGCTTCTTCCACCGATCCGTAGGCCGTCAGCAGCAGCACTGGTATCGCAGCGTCAGCCTGCTTGGTCTCGCGCAAAACTTCCAGCCCCGAAGCTCCCGGCATCTTCAGGTCGGTGATCACCAGCAAATATCTTCGAGCGCGTATCTTTTGGATAGCGGCTGCGCCGTCCGGCGCTTCGTCAACAGCGTAGCCAGCGCGCTCTAGTGCCTTGCGAAGCATGGCGCGCAGTTCCGGCTTGTCTTCGACGAGGAGGAGAGGTTCCATCTCTGTCGTTTCTACCATGAATCCACTCGTCGCCAACGGACAACCAGAGACACGTGTGCAGAGAAGGGAAGCAGGTCCGCGGGAACTTCCCCCTTCTAACACCCCTCAGCGTGGCGCTTGGTCTGGTTATTAAAGGTTTTTCTGAAAGCCAAAAACCTTACAACTCACAGCTTCCCGCTTGGTTTCTTCTACCGCGCCCACCCTGGATCGCCGCCTGATTTTCTCAATTGATCTTCCAGGTCATCCAGGCCCTTCTTCAACTGATCCAGTTCCTGCTTTTTTGCGTCGATCTTTGTATTAATCGCGGTGATGTCGGCGCGCGTGTTCTGCTGCGCCATGGCCTTTTGCGGATCAGGGTAGTATTGCACCTGGGCCTTTTCCAGTTCACGCGCCAAAATATCAAGTTCCTTCTCAGCTTTCGCAATCTTGTCGCGTTGAGCCTGGAATCGCTTTCTCCAAGCGGACTCACTATTCGGATCCTCTTTAGGTTCGTCTCCAGCTTTGGCAGAGGTTCCAGCCGCTTGTGCCGTCGCGGCGGTCGCTTTTCCGCTGGCATCGCTCGTAGGTGCACTAGAAGCCGCCTGCTCAGGCGCGCTCCTCTTGATATCATCGTCGGTGTACACCTTCTTCGGCTTTGTCGTATCCTTCTTCGCTTCGCGGGCCTTTCTTGCGGCATCGGCCACGGGATCACCCGTCTGCTGCGCGGCCGCTGAAAGCCCGGCCAGGCACAGCGCGGGAACAATAAAGAAAACCTTCATCCAGAATTTCACTCGCATATAGTCCTACCTCCCGGGAGCAGCTGGAAGACTCCAATACTCCTTAGATGCCGGTCTGCTTTGATTCTACTGCTTCTGGTACGCTGCGCGGGATGGGTAGCGTAACGATAAACTCCGCCCCTCCCCCGGGCCGGTTCCGCACCTGTACTTTGCCACCATGTTGAACGACGATCTTCTGCACTACGGCCAGTCCCAGCCCCGTTCCCTTTGCCTTCGTCGTAAAAAACGGACGGAATAACTTCGGGAGCACGTTCGCAGGAATCCCCGGGCCGTTATCCGTAACGCTGATCCGCTGGAACCCCGCCTCTTCGCCGTGGACGATTTCGCCGCAAACGGCGACGCGCCCTCCGCCGGCGGTCAGCGAGCATGCCTCCGCCGCGTTTCGCGTCAGGTTAAGCAGCGCTTGCCTCAGCAGCCCTTCGTCTCCGCCCGCGTCTCCGAATGTCCCTTCCCATTGAATCTTTACCTGCGGCAGCGCTTCTTCCACTTCCGCAACCACGCGCTCCACGACGATTTGCAGAGCAACCCTCTCGTCTGGAATCTCCAGCGGCCGCGCGTACTTCAAAAACTCCGTCACTACGTGCGTGATGTTCCGCGTCTGCTCCAGGATGCGTTTCGCGTAATCCAAAGCTTCCGTCTCGGAAGATTCCGACCGGATCATCTGCGCGTAACCCGAAATCGTCGCCAGCGCGTTCTTGAATTCGTGCGCGATTCCCGCGGACAATTCGCCCAGCGCGGCCAGGTTCTCCTTCAGTTGCATCCGTTGCTGTAGCTCGGCAAGTTCTGTCAAATCCGTCAGCAGGCAGATCGCCCCGCTGATCTTTCCTTCGCCGCGCCGAATGGGCGAGATCGTCACTCCCAGATGCCGCGTGTCGCCCGCAGGCGGTATGTGCTCAACCTCTTCGCGCCGGAAAATCGTTCCGTTCGCAAGGCACTCCGCTATCAGCCTGGACATCCCCGAAGATGCCCCCAGCGCCTCGCTATATCGCCGGAATCCCAGCCCGCGAATTCCCAGAACCTGCTCCGCCGCTGGATTCGAACTGGAGATAATTCCCGTGGCATTCACGACCAGGAGCCCCGCGGGCATGTTCCTCGTCACTTCCTCGCTCAACCGCTCCGTCTGTTCCGCGCGCTCTTTCTCAATGCGATGCAGCCGCTCGAGTTCTTTTTCCTGTTCGCGCAGTTGTTGAATCACCCCCTGCATTGATGCGGCCATGAACGCCGAGGGATTCTCCGTGCCTGGTCCGCTCGCCTTGAATTCCTCTTTCTGCTCGTCCCGCCTGCTTCGAAAGGACCTGCGCATCAGAAATACCACCAGCCCCGCGACCGCCAGGAACCCGACTCCCAGTCCCGCGGCAATCATCCAAAGGTGCTGCGTGTTATTTGCGTTTTGCACTGCTGCGAACATCATTCCTGCCCTTCGACTCTTCTCTCTTCCTCCGTGGTTTCTGTGTTCTCTGTGTTAAATCTTTTTTCTTTTTCGGTCACCAATTCTGGTGTCGCTCAGCTAAGCGACGACGCCTCGCAGGCTCGGCCAATAATTCGCAATGACCGGCCCCCCATACACAATCGCCAGCGCCCCAATCCCTAGAAACGTTCCCAGCGGCAACTGATATTGCCTCGCAATCGCCCATCGTAATTGCCGCTCCGTCCCCAATCCCCGCCGACTAGCGCGTTTCGCCACCCCACTTCTCCACCTGCCGAGATACAAAGCACATACCAGCCCAATCCCGATCAAGCTTCCCAATAGACTCCCCACTAGAAGCGTTAGAAAGGTTCCCCGTAAGCCCAGAAACGCCCCGATCATGGCGATCATTTTCACGTCGCCCATGCCCATGCCCTCGTGACCGCGCACCGCCTTGTAGCCCGCTGCCAGCCCCCAAAGCAAAAAGCTCCCAAAGGCCGCTCCCATGATTCCGTCAAGAATTCCCGCCGCGAATCCTGGCAGCCGCACCTGCAAAAGTCTCTCAATGAGAACCCCTGCGAACCCATGATCCGGTGGCACAAACGCCGAAAACAGTAGCCCCGCCGCAAAGCCCGGCCAGTTGACCACGTCCGGCAGCAGCCGGACGCGCAAATCGGTCACCGTCAAAATCACGATCAAGCATGTAAAAAACAGCCATTTCACCGTCGCTTGCGTGATCCCAAATTCCAGAAACGCCGCCACAAACAGCAATCCTGTCGCCAGCTCAATCAGCGGATACATCGGCGAAATCGGCAGGCCGCAAGCGCGGCACTTGCCCCTTAGCCACACCCATCCAAACACCGGCACATTGTCATACGGCTTGATTGGCGTCGCGCACCGCGGACAGCGCGACCCGGGCGAAACGATGGAGACGTCCTCCGGTATCCGCGTGATGCAGACATTCAGGAAGCTCCCCACAATAATCCCAAAGAGAAAAAAGAAGGCGATGACCACGGTTTGCCCGGCCACTCCGCGGCCGCTCTTCTCAATCTGCCACACTCACCCTACTGCCTCAACAAACCCCGCCGCCCTCGTGCCTCATTCCTAACGGTTTCTTCTCTGCGTCCCTCTGTGTCCTTTGCGATCTCTGCGTAGATTCTTATCCTTGCAGTCGCGCGGCGGCTTTTTGTTTTGGAACCGACAACTGTAAACTAACGACGTACAACTGCTCCATGAATTGGTTCGAACGCAAAATCCGCCGCTACGAGCACCGCCGCTGGACCACCGACGACAATCGCCGCGTTCAGCCATTCCACTGGGGCCTGGAGCACATCGGCGGCATCCCCGATGACCCCGATCCCCATGCCTTCGTCCGCCAATACGCCCGCAAAGCCATCGATTCGAGCACGCAATGGTACGCGGCATCTCCTGCCACCGATTACCGCCTCGACTCCCAGAACGTCCTCACCTTCACCAGTTCCATCGAATCTCCCTGGCCGGAAAACAACACCGTCCACGCCCAACTCTTTCCCGCCCACGAGACCCTTTCAACTCGCTCGCGGGGGAAACGCGACGGCGCAGGTCCCGCCGTGCTCCTGCTCCCCAACTGGAACGCCAAATGGCATGGCCAAAACGGCCTCTGCCGCTGGATTCAGCGCCTTGGCATTACTGTCCTCAAAATGAGCATGCCCTACCACGACCGCCGCATGGCCCACGGCCACGAACGCGCCGACCAAATCTGCGGTCCTAACATCGGCCTAACCCTCCAAGCCAATCGCCAAGCTGTCCAGGACGCGCGCCGTTGCCTCCGCTGGTTCGAGCAGCAGGGCTACACCAAGCTCGGCATCCTGGGCACCAGCATCGGTTCCTCCGTCGGCTATATCACCCTCGTCCACGACGAACGCATCCGCGCCGGCGGGTTCTTCCACGTCTCCACCTACTACGCCGACGTCATCAGCCAGGGCATGACCACCAATCACGTGTGGGAAGGCCTTCACCACCATGTGACTGTCGACGAACTCCGCGAATACTGGTCCCCCATCAGCCCCATGCCCTACGTCGAGCGCGGCATGGGCACAGGCCGCACTACGTTCATGGTCTACGGCAAGTACGACCCTACCATGCTCCCCGAACTCACGCGCCAGATGCTCGATTCACTCCGCCGCCACGGCGCCGAGCCCCGCACCCTCGAACTCGCCTGTGGCCACTACTCTCTCGAACTCGCTCCCTTCTCCTTCGTCGCCGGTTACCGCATGCTCACCTTCTTCCTCGAATCCCTCGCCTGAGTTCTGTATTGGCCGGTCTTTCAGACCGCTTCTTTTTGCATTGGTGCTCGTGAGCGAATCGACGCGTCCTCAACGCTCTGCTGTATCATTGGATTATGGACAGGCTTCCGCTCCTCGTATTTGGTCCTCTCGCCATCGCCGCCGTGCTGCTGGTCGTCGCCACGGGGATTCGCCAAGCCATTACGAGGCTCCGCTCCCGCCCAACCCCCGATCAACTTAGGGCCACCTACGAAGCATACTTGCGCCGCTTGCTGCATCCGCAACCGGAGGCCGTCGAAAAAGAATTGGGAAAACTTTTGCCGGAAAGACTCTTGCGGTTGTATGAAGACAAATCCGCCATTCAGTCCGTCGGTTTCCAGTTGGAGAAACCCGGCGGCAAACGCTGGTGGCCAAAACGTTGGCCGGTTTATTGTTTCGAGCCGCTGGACCTCGAAGCCCTGAACGAATTGCCCTATGAAGAAGAGTTAGGTCCCGGGTATTGCTTTGCAACCACCGGCCGCGGCTCCTGGTATTGGATCGCCGCTTGCGATCACAGAGCCAAAGATTCCCCCGTCGTTTTTCTCGACTACGATGGCGGCCGGTCCCACGGCGAAACCGTGGCCGACAGCTTGGAAGAATTCCTGAACTTGCCCCGCCTGCCCACGAAATGAAGTCTATTCACTCAACTACGATCCGCATTCGTTCGACACTCGATTCGGCAGCATGAACTGAAAAAATTCTTGACTGCCCGTAATCGTTTTGATATGATCCTTATCCGGTAAGAGTGTGGAATCTTTCTAAGTGCGGCGGCTTTGTCCGCCGTTTTTTATTTCCAGCGACGCCGATTCACCTGGTCCGCCAATCTGGTTTTCTTGCAGACTCTCACGCGCTCGATTTTCGGACCTGGACCAGCTTAATTTATTTAGAATCAACACATCCGGAAATAGCTGAAATAAGCCGGTATAACTGCTTTTAGAATCAACACTTACAAAACTCTGTCAAAACAAAAGACCTTAACCATGTTTAGAATGAACACTT
>WNGJ01001709.1_pt1 | contig 21713 bp, 12 predicted proteins | sample 5400611 | NCBI WGS metagenome assembly WNGJ01 (sample SAMN13153375, study PRJNA577476) | soil metagenome | isolation source: 40 cm soil or saprolite under Garry oak tree replicate 1 | place: USA:California | collected 2016-06-15
CCATCGCGCGCCTGACGAATGTAGCGCAAAGCGTTTTCCCGGTCGCCGGCGCGCGCGAAAGCGGCGCCCAGCGCATAGATATATCGCGGCGTGTTTTCATCCTCCGGCTCAAGCGTCCTTTCCAACTCCTGGATCCCTTCCTGGTATTTCTTCTGATTCACCAAAATGCGGCCCAAATTGAAGTGCGCCTGGCGGTCGCTGGGTTTGTTCTCGATGGCTCTGCGGTATTCTGTTTCTGCTTCTGAAAAATTGCCTCGGCGCTCCAGAAGATATCCAAGGTTGTTGTGTGCTCCCGCGTAAAACGGATTGATGTCGATGGTTTTCCGGAAAGCCTCCTCAGCTGACTGAAATTTCTCGGCGCTCAAGAGAAGCACTCCGTAATTATAGTAGCTCTCAGCGGAACCCTGATCGATGCGAATGGCGGCGAGATAGTGCCCTTCCGCCTTGTCGAATTGGCCCAGCCGTCCGTACAACTCGATCAAATTGATGTGCGCCTGGACCAGTTGCGGATCGATTTCGAGCGCCTTCTCGTGTGCCGCCAGGGATTCCTCTAGCTTCCCTTGTTTCTCAAGCTCAGCGCCGTACTGCACTTGGTAGGTAGCGCTGTGATTGAGGGCCCGAACCTCTGCCATCAATGGGTCACCTGTGGGAGGCGCGCCGGTTTTGTTTTTCTCATAGACGCGAAGCTCTTCCTCGGCTTGCTGGGCTTTGCCGAGGGCACGATAGCTCAGCGCCAAAGCATAGTGGGCAGCGGCGAAATCCGGAAACAACTCAATCGCCTTGCGGTAAGCCTCGGCCGCGCCAGATAGGTCACGCCTGGCCGCACGGACACGACCCAAACCGTAGTGAGCGTCCGCGTTATCGGGGTGCTGCTCGACAATCTCGGCGTAGAGCTTTCCACTCGCGTCCCAGTCGGCCGAAGCAAGCAGGCAATTGGCGAGGCGCAACTCTGCAGGCGGATAGTCCGGATGGACATGCAGCGCTAGACGCAGCGTAGATATCGCGGTGTCGCAGCGTCCTTGGTCCCCTTCGACGGCCGCTAGGTAGTAAGTCCATTGAAAAGTGTTTGGTTCGAGTTGCGCGGCGCGTCGGTAACACAAGGTCGCTTCTTGGAGCAACCCGTAAGTCTGGAGAACCATGCCGAGCCGTCCGCTCGGGCCTGCGTCCTCTGAGTGGCTGCGAGCGTAGGTGAGAGCCTCGTCGATTTGCTCTCGGATGCCCGGAGAAAAATTGTCAAGAGTCAGCCGCGGTAACTCGGGGACAGAGGAATTGCCCTGCGCTCCAAAAGTGGACGACGCAAACGCAAGCACCACAAAGAGCATCGAGCACAGCGCCTTCCGCATCACTTCGTCTCCACAGATCCGTTCAATAGACCTTGCTCAGCAGAATTTGCGGAGTAAATCAAGCGCAACGAAGAATTCACCGGTCGGGGAAAAAGGGGAAGAGCTTGCGTATCTCTTCCTCGCTCGGCTGATGTCCATATTCTGTGATTTCAAATGCCTCGGCGTGCTGGATACGATCCGCTTGGGCGCCGTACCGCTTTTCTAGCGCCGCCCGCCACTCTGGTTGTAGGTTTCTCGAAGCCAAGGGTCCCGCCGCTAGCCATTTCTTCCGCCCTGCCGTGTCTTTCGGAACCTGCTCGAACTGCCCTTCGGTCCACGGCAGCCACTCGTAGAACTGCGATACGTGCGCGTCCAACATATTCACTTTCTTTTCGAATACGTCGTCAATCGACACCGCGAGGTCCGCGCGAAACGGTTGCGGCCGGGTGAACCGGTCGCTGTAGTAGAGGAAAACCGGATTGCGCTTGAGCGGCGGCGTATCGGTCACCAAATCCGGCACGATTACCATGTAGGATGCGTCTTGCACCAAGACGCCAGTGTACCGATGATCGGGATGATAATCATTGGGACGCGGTGCAATGACCATGTCCGCCTTCCACTGGCGAATTTCGCGGATAACCTGCTCGCGGACCTCTAGGCTCGGCAAGAGCTTGCCATCGTGATTATCGAGGACTTCGTATTCGATCCCGATGCGACGTCCGGCTTCTTGCGCTTCCGCTTTCCGTCGCTTGGCGAGTTCCTCTCCGCGCAGGGACTGATGCCCCGCATCGCCGTTGGTTATCGATACGAACTTCACCTTATCGCCGTGCGCGGCGTACTTGGCGGCGAGGCCGCCAGCACCGAGATCGCAATCGTCAGGATGCGCTCCGAATGCGATGACGCGCAAAGGTTGATTCTGCGCGCGTGCAGGCACAGCCAGAAGCGACACCGCAGTTAGAACGCATGCGAGCCGCGGCCAATGACCAAGAAAGTTTCCGGAAAGCGTTTGTTCCATCGAATGCAGCACGCTCATTTTCACCCAACGGATTATATAGCGCGACAGAGGATTGTTCACCGGATGCCTCCCTCTCTCCGGCTGACGGATGTTTGCAAAAAAGACTCTCGGTGCTGCTGGTCGCGCAGGGCCTCGGTGCCACCGGCGCGGGTTGTAGAGAGCGCCGCAACGGCGTTGGCATACGCCAGGCACGCCTCCAAATTGGCGCGGAGAAGGAATTTATGCAGGAAGCCGGCATTGAAACTGTCGCCCGCACCAACGGTGTCCACAGGCTGAACCGGCATGCAACGCACATCGAATTGATCGTTGCCACGCCTGGCCATTGCGCCTTCCGGACCGCATTTGATCACAACAATCGGAACTAGCTGCGATAGCACGTCAAGCGCACTTTGGACATCCGCTGTGCCGGCGAGCTTGCAGGCCTCCCGCTCATTGGGCAAGAAGATGTCAACACTGTTCAGCGCGGACTTAACGTCGTCAGCCCAAAGATCTTCCGGGTCGTCGTTGGTATCGAGTGACGTAGTGAGTCCTGACTTTTTCATTTGCGAAAAAAGTTCGGGGATCCTGGGGCGCAAGGCCCGCAGAAGAAAAAAGGAGGAAAGATGAAAGTGCGAAGCGCTGCGAAGATAATTCAGGTCGAGATGAGCAAATTGCAAATCTAAAGTCGTGCCTAAATAGGTGAGAATACGGCGCTGCTTCGCCAGAGGAAGGATCACCGTGACGCCGGTGGTCTTGCCGGCAAGGACCTTGACCTCGGAAACATCCACGCCGCTCTCCCTGAGACGGCCGACACAGAATTTACCGAGGGGATCATCGCCGATGCACGAGGTGAAACCGACCCGGCTCCCCAGCAAAGAAAGGTTGTGGGCGAAGATTGCGGAGGAGCTGCCGAGAGTCATGGAGAAGTCGGCGGCCAGATGTTCGCGCTCGGGTTCGAGCGTCTGGGGCAGGCCGTACAAGATCAAGTCGGCATTAAGCTCCCCGACAACACTTATGTCAAAGCGCTTCACGTTCGCTTCTCCTGGAGACGCGTTCCACGCGAACGCTTTGCTCGAATCGCGACACGTTTTCTCGCGAAATCCGGGCCGGCAGCGGTGCAAGGCAATTGGCCGCGCCGCAAGCGACGGCGAGCGCTAGGCTGCGTTCGAAAGAAAAACCATTTGCTGTCGAGAACGCCAATCCGGCAAGGGCCGAGTCACCGCAACCAACCGTCGATTGGGGACGCAAGGGAGTACCCCAGGCATGCATCGCAGGTTCATCGTGCTGCCGGATTCCCACTAGTCCACGCTCACCAAGGCTGACGGCCGCGGATTTCGCGCCGCGCTCAAGCAGCTTGCGGGCCGCCTGGGCGGCGGATGCAGGATCGGTTACCACAATCCCGGTGACGTGCTCGGCTTCTTCGCGATTGATCTTCACCAAGTCAGGGCCGGCGGGCAGCGACTCCACCAACGCTAGGCCGCTGGAGTCGAGGAATGCAAGGCAGCCCGCGGGATGAGCCAATTTCAACAACGTGGCGGCGGCTTCTGCCGGAACCCCCGGAGGTTGGCTCCCGGAGATTAGGACAATTTTCTTGCTCGCCACGCGTTGAAACTTGTCCGCACAAATTCGTTGAAATTCGCGCCATTCCGGCTGCGTAACCGCTCCTCCGGGCTCGAGGATTTCAGTTACCCCTACGCGAGCATCCACGATCTCGAGGTTGACGCGGGAGTCTTGAACCGTCGGTACCCCGACAGCTTCTATTTGCAAACGACGAAGTCCGGCAAGTAATTCGTTTCCTGTCGCGCCGCCGGAAAAACCGATCCACGTTGGATTTGCGCCTAAGGCCTGGAGCACCATGGCGACGTGCGCAGCCTTGCCTCCTGGGGTTCGATGAACTTCAGAAGCACGATTCACCCGGCCGATACAAAATTCGTCCAGCACCAGCCGCGTGTCAATGGCGGGATTCAAGCTGACACAGAAGAAAGCGGTTGTGTGGCCACGCGAGTCTGCTTCTGGCTTACTCATTAGCGGGATACTGTTCCGACCAGGGCGTTGCGTGCCGAAGGCTTGCGTTGATGGCCCGAATATTTTGCACGCCATCTGCTTCCAGCCATTTTTGCAGCGCCTCCGCTCCGCCGTGGGTAAAGACACCGACGCCATCCTTCCAAGTCGCGCGTCCACAAAGTACGCCACAAAAATGGACACCGGCTTCCGAGGCAAGCTCAAGGGCTTCATTGAAGACGCGATTGCTTACACCGGCAGAGAGAAATAGAAAAGGTTTCTTTGTTGCTTCAGCAGCCCGGCGAAAAAGCTCCAGGGCCTCCTTGCGGCTGTGCACAAACGTGCCGTCACAGGCCGAAGAACCTTGAACGTAGGCCATCGTCACAGGCACACCAACCTTCAAAACATCGACGCCATACCGGGGCTGTGAGAATTCCTGCATCGCCCTGACCAGGATATCCGATTTGCAGCGCGCAAATTCAGGGCTTTTCTCCTCCACGCCGGCCTGGTAAGGGACAATTTCAAGAAAGAAAGGGACATCGCAGCCGGCGCATTCCCGCCCAACCCGTTCCACCCACGCGCGCTTGCGCTCCATGATTTCCGGTGCATCCGACAGGGCATAGTACAGCAAGACTTTAACGCAGTGAGCCCCAACGTCGAGCAGCCGACGCACCGACCAGCCTTCCAGTAGCCGGGGAAGGCGGCCCGGAACATCGCGGTCGTAGCCGCTGACTTCGTAGGCCATCAACAGGCCCGAGGACGGAGCGCGCTGCGCGGCAGCAGGCAAACCGTATTCCGGCTCGAGAAGGACGGCACTGGCGTGCGGAGAAAGGACGCGCACCACAATGGATTTGAACTCCTCAAGCTGTTCGCGCGGAACGGCCTGCTTTTCGATTTTGAGTTCGGCCAAGAACAAGCTCCTCAACGCGTCGCGCTGGTCGATGGCAAGCGCGCCAATGACTCCGCGGGAATCCGAGACGGATTCGAGTCTCTTGCGCTTACCTACTGACAACTTCACTCCCATCCTCCGTTCGAGAATCGCTTGCAGCTAAAACGCTTTCTCTTGCGAAAAAAGGGGCGAATCTGAGTCGCCCCTTTCCCTCATCTTAATTGTTTGCTTTCCCGCGGCCTAGAACGTAATCCGCAGCCGCAGGCGGACGGTACGGCGGTTGTTCACGCCCTCCTGAGTAAAGCTGCTCTTCAGCTTGCCGAAATTGTCGTTGAGCGTGACATCAGCAGGATTTATGGGCAGCAGGTTTCCGGTGGTTTGGTCGACGCGAACAACAAAGTCGCCAAGCAGGGCAAAGTCGCCACAACCCCCGCCGGCGTTCTGATCCGGCGAGAACAACGGATGATTGAAGATATTGTCCACGTCGGCCCCGAACTGGGAGGTTACGCGCTCGCCAAAGTGGACGTCTTTATGTACGCCGAGGTTCAATGCCCAGGTCCCGGGCCCCCAGAGCATATTTCGCTTGGCGACTCCGGCTTGGGTGAACACATCAGCGCCAACGGACGGCACTCCGAACGCCGCCGCATTCCAGATTACGTCGCCACTCCTCTGATTGAAGTTGTTACTCAGCACCACGGGACGGAATGAAGGCTCGTTACCAAAATCGCCGACGGCGTCGAGAGAGGAAATGCCAATGTTGCCCGGTTCAATAGGATTGCAGTCGTCGCAAAGCCAGAAGGGCGTAAAGCCGGTGCCGGATTTCGCAAACATGTAGAAGGACGTTTGCCATCCGCCGACAATTGCATCAGCCCATTTGGACATCGAGGCACCATACTGACGCTTCCTGCCGAAAGGCAAGTCATAGATGCCGTAAACCACGGCACGATGGCGGGAAACGTAGCCGTCCACTCCATAGTCGCTGTCAGGCTGAAATTGATTGTAGGCAACACCGCCGAGGCTGGAGTTGCCGGTGTCCAGCGCTGTGGATTTCTGGTCCAGGAAGGTATAGGAAAAACTGAACATCAGGCCATGCGAGAAGCGATGCTCCAATTGTGTCTGGAACGCGTTTGATTGTGCATGACCGAAATTTCCAAAGCTTAGGACGAAGTCGCCAAGCGCCGGAAAGCGGTAGCGTGCTGCGTCTTGATTTGAAATCTGGCAAGCTAAATTTGGGTCGCTGCTGGTTGGGTCGCAAATGCCGTTTGCATCGCCATTAGCGTCGGTAGTGTGAGTCCCAAAGGGATTGTTGCTTGGCTGAAGCTCGTCGAGATCCTTGCCGGCAATCAGGCCATGCATCGTGGACCCCAAATAAGAAAAGCGAACTGCACTATTCCAGCCTATCTCATGCTCAAAAGTGGCATTGTATTGGTGGATGCGCGGCTGATGTATGTCAAAGGGAACGGCGTTAACCGCCGGAGTGCCGCCAAATCCCCTTGTAATCGCACCACCCGTGATTGGGCTTATGCCATGCGTACTACCACCCGGCCACCCATCTAGCGGTGTAGATGCTCCGCTCTTGGTGATGGCCTGGTTAAATGGGTTTGTAGCGATGGGGTCGCGGATGCCCTGAGCCGCTGATGTCGGATAGTAAATTCCATAGCCACCGCGGATCACCGATTTGGCCCCGAGTCTATAAGCTACGCCGATGCGGGGAGAGAAATCCTTCTTGTCCATGCGGACCGTGCCTTTTCCGACGCCCAGCCCTGAATCCTGTGCCAGTACATATCCAAAGCTGACAATTCTCGTATCCAAATACTTGAGAGTTTTGGTCGAGGGAATCACAAACCGACCCAACTGCCCTGTGGCGGGATCCGTGAAGTTCGGATCAAAGTTCGCAATGAGATCGTTAGCGTCCACAAAGGGGGTGACGAGCTCGTAGCGCAGCCCAAGATTGAGCGTCAGCCTCGAAGTTGCTTTCCAGGTGTCTTGAAAGAAGTAGCCATGCTCCCAATTGTGCACGTCCATCGCCGGGCGAGGCTGCAATACGTAGCTAACGGAATTCGGAGGCAGCCCCAAAAGAAAATGCGTGAAAGGATTCGTACCACTACCGGTGTAAGTCATCGACCCACGCGGATTGCCGCGGTTTAGGGCGAAGCCATCCACGGCCGCATTTCGCACAACGTCGCCCCCCATGCGAAAGGCTTGCTTGCCAACAATCCAAGTCAGCGTGTCTCCGAAGGTGATCAGATTCTGATCCAGTGGACGATTTGTATTTCGTCCACCGTTTGAGAATGCCGCAAATGAGCCATAGCTAATCGCCGGATGTCCAAATGTGGAAAGAGCAAAGGAGCCCACGACCGAACCGTACGCGTCAATGTCGCTCTGATCGAAACCAATGCTGGAGAGAAATCCCTGCAGGGTTGTGTTGCTGTGCCGGAAGAGGCCCTGCCGATTGAAGCCGCCGCGCCCCTCATTGATCAAGCTCGGCCGGAAGGAATGGAGATAGGAAAAGGAAACGGTATGGTTTCTACGGTCATTCTGAGTCAGTCCAAGGCCCGTGAAGGGGTTAACCACGGGGTTGGTTGCGTTCACTTGAGACGACACGTTATACACGCCGTAGAGGTGATCGCGATCAGAAAAATCGTGATCTAGCCTTAAGGTACCGACATCTTGAATGGAGTTGCCGGACAAGATGGTTTGATAGCCTCCTGGGATTCTTCCATTGGCAGGATTGATGGGTGCGCTCAGACCGATTTTGGGGAAATAGGTTGAGATCAATTGTTGAACCGTCGGATTGAGGAATTCGGAAGGAATTGTAATAAAGCGCGTTGTGCCGTTGACGACCACGGTGTCATTGGCGACTTCTGTAGGCGTCATCGCCGCCAGGATGTTAGCAGGGATTACTGGCTTGGCCGAGTCGCTCAGGAGGGAAAAGTCCCCTGTATAGAGGGAAGGATGGGGAATGGTGATGGATGAAATCTTAGCTGGAGCGACGGAGTAATTTCGCTCGTAGGCGGCAAAGAACCAGGTCTTTTTGACAAGCGGAATGCGCCCGCCGAACGAACCTCCGATGTCATTGAGGTTGAAGTAAGGATTTGGGTATTGGGATTGAAAAGCCGTCGGCGCGAAGTTCGCTTTCCCTATCTTATCGTCCAGTGTCCAGGCGGCGAGAGCGGAGTTGCTATTGTTGTAGAACGCGGAGCCGTGATAGTCGGCGCCACCTCTCTTCGTGGTGACACGGATATTCGCAACGCCTGCGTATTCCGAGCTGAAGTCGGAGCTGAGAACGTTGATTTCGCCGACAGCCTCGAGAGACGGCTGGCTGGCAGTCGGCTCGCCAAAGATTCCCCCATTCGAACGCTGCCCGTCGAGCGAAAAACTGGCGCCATAGCTCTGCGCGCCGATGAACTTGAACTCCCCGTCCGAGGCCCCCTGAGTAATATTGGGGTTCAGATATAGGAACGAGTAGACATTCCGGCTGTCGCGCGGCAGTTCGATTACTTGCTGATTATCGAGGGTCTGGCTGATGGTCTGGTCTTCCGTGTTGATGGCAGGAGCTTCTAGCGACACTACAACACTCTCTTGTGTTGCGGAAACCTTGAGCACCGCGTCAGCACTCACGGTGTCACTGCCGTTGAGGACGACATCAGTGATTTCTTTTTTGTCCATCCCCGGAGCGGTGATGACCACACGGTAGGCGCCGGGCCGTAGCCCGAACATCTCGTAATGCCCCTGGGAGTTTGTTTGTGTTTGACGCGCGGTGTTTGTCAGGGCGTCGGTGATCCTAACGGCCGCGTTAGGTATGGCAGCCCCAGAGGAGTCCGTCACCGTGCCCCGAATGGTGCCAAGGTCCGTCCCTTGGCCGTGAACTCGCGCATCACAAAACAGCAAGATCAGCGATGTAAGGAATGCGAACGCAAGTTTGTATCTCAAGGAAGCCTCCCCCAAAACGCTTCGGGAGGATGTAGCACAATAAGAAAGCAAACGCAACAGCGAACAAATAATACAAGGGGGAAAGAAAAAGGACGAAAGTATTGGCAACCCCAATACTTTCGTTTGTTTTGACTGGTTCGCTAGCAAGGCCGTATACTTAGCTCCAAATGGAAAAGGTGCATGACTCCTAAAGCCCGCCTTTTGACCGAACAACGGCGCAGGAACTTGCTAGATCTTGTTGACCAACAAGGCCAAGTTACCGTGGCTGATATGGTTAAGCGTTTTTCGATTTCGGCGGTCACCGTGCGCAGCGACTTGGATGCCCTCGCCTCCCTGGGAACCGTGGTTCGATCTCACGGGGGAGCCGTTCGGCGGCTGGAGGCAACGCAGGATTACCCACTCCGCGCCAAGGAGACCCTGCACCGGGACGAAAAGGTCAGAATCGGAAAAGCCGCCGCCGAATTGGTGCGGCCCGGGGAGACGATTATTCTTGATTCAGGAACGACCACAGCGGAAATCGCGCGGCACTTGAAACGGATGAAGACTCAACCCCTTACGGTCATCACCAACGCGCTTAACATCGCCGTGGAGCTAGCAGATTCGCCCGGCATCTCCTTGATTATGATCGGTGGGTTGCTGCGGCCGGTTTCCTGTTCGTTCGTAGGGCCGCAGGCAGAAGCGATGATGAATGAGTTTCACGCGAACCGTCTTTTCCTGGCGGTGGATGGTTTCGATCTGGAGAACGGCCCTTCCACGCCGGACGTCCTCGAAGCCCAACTCAACAATGTAATGATTCGCTCGGCGAGAGAAGTGAACGTCGTCACGGACTTCAGCAAACTGGGTCGTCGCAGCGTTTCGAGGATAGGGCCCTTCAACAGAATCCGGCGTCTCATCACGGACAACCGGGCTCCCCAGGAATTCACCCAAGGGCTTCGAAATAGCGGCATCGAAGTCATTGAGGTTTAGCTTGAAGTGTGGCCCCGGCGAGAGCCAATCGGCTGAGGTGATAAGACATACGGTTTTCCGGTGCGAGCAACGCCTCATGGAGCAAAGCCTTGCCCTCCTGCGTGTTCCCTAATGCCATGTGCAAAACTCCCGCGGTATAAAGCCACCAACCGGATGAGCCGCCGGTCCCTAGATTGGATTCGGACTGGGACAACGCGGCATTGAGACGAGCGCGCCACGGCGCTGGATCATAGCCGTCGAGCTTTCGGGCCGAGGCCCACGCCCAAACAGTGTCAGAGGTTCCGGTCGTTCGAGCCGAACGACGAAACATTTCGTCGGCCTCTTTTTTTTGGCCACATGTTAGAGACACTTCACCGAGCAGAAAGTTGGTTCTGGCCGAATTCAGAAATGGCTCTAACCCATTTTGGGTGAACACCAGGTCGCGTACGGGGGAACCGAGGGAACTCGCGGCATCGAGAGCCTCTTTGCAATGGTTGGCTTCGGCAAGTCCGAGCGCCCGCTGCAAGTTGACCTCAATCCACACTTGGCGAACATTGGTGCCACCTTCTTCGCGCTCGAAGAAGCGGTTCTTGAACAATTCCTTGGCGGCTTCGTAGTGCCCTTGTTCCGCGCGATTCAAGGCAAGCTCATACACCAATGGAGTTGGCAGACCATTCATGTCAGGATAGCGCTCCAGCACTCTCACGCGTTCGGCCGCGGGCTTTCCAAGCAGTGTCATCGCCGCGACCGCGCCCGAATAATTCACCGTGTTCAAAGGATCGTTCGCGATCCCTTCCTCGAAAGCATTTAAGGCCGTCGCGAATTCGTGCTTTATATGGAGCAATGCCAGCCCAGTGCTCGCATGCAAGACCGGGATTTTGGGATTGAGCTCACGGGCGCGTCTCCATTCCGAGAGGGCGGTGTCTGTCTGTCCACGCGCGAAATGCCACGTTCCCAGAAGGTAGTGTGCGGTCGCGTCCTTTTCATTCCTCCGGATAGCAGCTCGAAGTGCCCGCTGGTCTTCGATTCTGCTGGGGAATATGTAGAGTGTGGAAAGGCGTGAGGCTTCGGCGTAGTCCTTTTCCGGGGACTCTCCAAGCTTCTCACGGCAGTACCCGCGAAAGTAGACAACCAACGGATGCTCCTGAGGCGGGACCGTACCTGGTTCGGCTTGATCGGCTTTTGCTGATGGATATTCTCGAAAGAGAACCTCGATTGCCTTTCGATAGAATCCCAAGCGCGCGTATTCGTAGGCAATATTCAACACGCGATAGGGATCGCCAGCCAAATGCGCAACGTCCGGATTCCCGAGTTCCTCGTGGAGAAAATCGCTCAAAGGAAATCGCGCGAAGCGCTCCCTGGCGAGCGTTTCCGCTTCCTTTGCTTTTCCCAACGCACGCAGGACGGCTGTCAGTTCTTCCGCAGCACGCAGATCTTCGGGCGCAGACTCGAGACTTTCGGCCAGCAACTGCTCGGCTCGTTCTAATTTGCCCGCGCGAGCCTGCAGTTCCGCAAGACGCATTGCGCCCGCGGCACGATAGGCGGGCAGCCGCAAAGCTTCCCGGTAAGCGTCTGCCGCATCCTCGTCTCGGCCAAGCCCCTCGTACGCAACTCCCAGATAGTAGGAAATTTCCGTGTCGCTTGTGTTCCGGGCATGTACCTCAACGAGACGGGGGAGAGCTTCGTCGAAGCGATTCAGGCTGGCATCAAGACGTCCTGCCGCCTTTAATAATTCAAAGCTGCCGGAAAATTTCCCGAGCGCCTTTTGATAGGTTTGTACGGCGGCCAGCAGGTTGCCGTTTAGCTCTTGATCCTTTCCAATTTGAAGCCAATCGTCCGCCGTTCTCCGGTTCTCTTCCGGCATCAAGTTGGAAACCTGAGGCCCCAGTTGGATCTGGGATTCCGGCACCCAGTCATATTGACCCTCGGTCTGCTTCAGCAACACGGCGCCGTTGCTGTCCCGGAGTTGGAAGGTAAGATTCCTCGCGCCGTCGGGAACCGGAACCTCTTTTCTCCAGGACCTCTCGGGCGCCAAATCCGCTTTTTCCTGCAGCAAGGAGGCCGTCTCAGTTGGACGAGTCTTATTTAGACTCGTCTCATTTAGACTACTCTCATTCAGGATGATCACTGTCGCCCCGGAGATTTTCCTGTTGACATTCAACGCGACGTTCAAAACGCCCTTGTTTCGCTCCAAGTGAACCACACCAGCGAGGTTTGCGCGCGAGATGCCGCCGGTGTCGCGAACGGGCATCCAGTACTCGGTAAAGGAGATAGATTGCCGCGGTTCCAGGAACGCGTAGGTCTCCTGGTTTCGGAACAGCCCCGCTTGCAACTCGACGTAGGCACTGTCATTATCAGAGAGCGCTTTGCGCCAATCAAGCCCATCCGCATCCACGCCCCAGGACCAGATTTTCTTTGCCGGAACCTCAGAGTATTCGGAAAAATGAACGGTGCCTGTGTTGCTGCGGGGATTCCAAACACCCATGAAATCTTCCCGGCTGCCATGCGTGAACAGGGATACGGGTCCATCCGTCTGGTTGCTTATGATGCTCAGATCTTTGCCTCGTGCATCGACCGGCCATCTCTGTACCTCGGCAAATCCATGCGCAGCAGCAAAGCGCTGAGGGTATTCGATCTGGGAATCATCCCAAACCTGCACCCCAGCGTTGTTCCACCAGTAAAAACGGTGGCGAACGTCACTGCGGTTGCTGAGCGTGGTATGTTGTTCCAAAACCGTCGAACCCGGACGGAGAGTCAGTTCCACCACCCATTCCATTCCATAGACTCTGTCGATGTTACCCACGGTGACGGAGGCACTACCGTCTGGGTGCTCCGCGTAGGCGTAGTTCACCGGTGACATCGAAACCCAATTATGCGAAACCGGAAAATTGAACTCGACGCCAAATGCAGCCCACGCTCCGCGATAGCCAATCCGCGCTTTCTTGATGGACGGATTCGCGTAAAACATGGGCTGCCCGCTGATTTTGTCAATGCAGGTGTAAATATGGCCACCGATATCCGGCAGCACCGAGCATTTCAGATACTCATTTTCGAGATAAACAGCGGGCCACTCGTGTTCCGTGCGCGTGTTGGTGATTTCATTTCGCAGCGTATAGGGATAGTTGAAACGAGCGATTGCAAATTGATCGAAAGGAGGATTGGCGTCTGGCAGTCCTTCCTCGTAGGTCGGAAGTTTCAGAACACCTTCCCATACTTTTACCTGGCCGCAAACCGGGATGGACGTGAGCACTAAGAGCAGGAATGGGGGCAGCCAATGCCGCGCTCTTATTTCGGTGAACCCCGACCGGCACTCCTTCAAACACATTTGTCCCTCCGTATCTGATGGGCGCTCTCTGGCGCAATCTCGCCGCGCTGCCGTCTCGCCCCGGGAGTTCTTTCATGAATGCAGAGGAAACCTTTCCACCACTCGATTGATGATCCCCTCCTCGGAAGGGGAATCGGGCAGAAGGCCTTCTTCCAGGCAGCGGAAAAAAGCCAAAAGCTGCGCTACGACGACGTGCACCGCTGGATCATTCCCTTCACCGAGCTCGCTCAAACCAGAGCATTCGATCGCCTCGTCGCCATCTCTGAGCGCGGAATCGGGGATGTTTTGACCGACGACCACCTTAAACAATCCGAGCCTCTTTCGATCCAGTTCGTGCAACAAATCCAATTCATAGGCGCGTATCGTGCGATCGCACGACAGGAAACAGACCATCACCGTGTCGTCGTGGACGCAGCTCATCGGTCCGTGTCGAAAACCAAGGTACGTTTCGCAGACCGTTGTTACGCGGCCGGCCGTCAGCTCCAGCATTTTCAACGCCGCCTCGCGCGAGGCTGCGAAGCGCGACCCGCTGCCAAGGAATACTGCACGCCGGAAATCCGCGGCCGCAATCTTTGCCAGCATGCTGAACTTCGATCGCAGCAACCCACTGGTGATTTGGCCCAGCCTCTCGCCGAGCGTTCGATATTCCTCCGGTTGTTCGAGCATTCCGAGGAACCGTACAGCCAACAGAAGGTTAGTAAAGCTGCTGGTCATGACCAGGCTTTTATCAAGCGTTTCGCTGGGAAGCGTGATGACTCGCACGTTCTTGGTCTCATGCCAGGCCTTGGCTAGTCTTCCTTGCTCGTTGCACGTCACCGCGACGTGCCGGATTTGCGGCTCCGTGGTCGACAGCAATTCAATAGCCGCGCTGCTCTCGGGGCTGTCGCCAGACCTCGCCAAGGAAATAAGCAATCCAGGCCTGGGTGGAGGAAGAGCTTTCCCGCCATACATCAAGAGAGTTCCACCGCCGATGGATTCCGTGGGTATGCCGAGTTCGTTCTGCAAGGCGAAGCAGACGCACTCCGCGGCATACTCGGAACTGCCGGAGCCGGTGAGCGCCAGGCCTTGAATCCCTTCCAGGTCTTTTCTCAGTCCATCTCGGGAAGCGATCATTCGCTCGCAGGTGCGCGGCCAAGTCCAGGGCTGCTGGCAGATTTCCTGAAGTGTGTAGAAGTAGCCAAGCCGCCGCTGCTCTTCTTCGGATCGCCCAAACAATTCCGCCGCCTTGGCTTGGTCTCTTACCAAGGCGCGTTGCCAGTCTGCCTGCGTCAATAAGTGCGCGCCGCCCATACCATCCTGTGGTTTCCTTCTGGTCTCCAAAATCCGGGCGTTAACGTCCGGGTTCGAGCCGTGGTGTCATAATATCGAGCGGGCGATCTTCCCCGTCGACAGAGCCACGCCAGACACCACCACCGAAGGTCGTGATGTAAACGAGTTTCGGGTTGTCAGGATCGGGAATTACGCGGTGCCCCCATTTGAAATTGAATCCCGCTATGCGCGTCCAGTTTTCACCCCGATCCGTGGATCTCCAGGCGGAGGACTCGAATCCGGCAGCATACAGAACGTTCGCGTTACGGGGATCTATCGTGACATCGTAAATGTGACGGTCGCGTTCGAGCACTTGCCTCCAGGTCTTGCCCGCATCCTCGGACAAGTAGATGCCCCCGCCGTCGCCGTGTTCCCCCGTATCCCGCGCCCACGCCGCGAGATACAGACGATCGGGCGTGTTGGGATCAATTGCCAGGCCGTTCGGACCATTGCTTCCTTGGGGCAGGGCTACCGGAGTCCAGGTTTCCGCCCCGTCGCTGGACCGGTAGATCGCGCCGTCGCCATCATTCCCGATGCTCCCATCTTCGGAACGTCGCGCCAAGAGAACATAGAGCGTACCTTTGGCGTCTCTGGCCAGTCTCCACGCAAAAGGCTCTTTCTGAACCATGCCTGCATTCTTCAGCTTCCAGTTCTTTCCGCCATCCGTACTCTTGTAAACTCCACGCCCGAACGCCGCCACATAGAGGACGCGCGCATCGGGCGGGCTGGTGGGATCCAGGAGAATGTGCGTGGCCGCGGTTTGCTCCATTCCATTATTGGATTTTGCCCACGTCCGTCCTCCGTCCTCGCTGCGACAGACTCCGCCGCGATAGTCTCGAATCCCTTTTCTCCTCCACATCTTGGGCCGCGGCAAGTCATGCGTCCAACTGTTCACGCTCCACATGCGCCCTTCCACCGCCGGGTCAAATTCGATCCAGTACGTGGTATTCATCCAGTCCTTAGGCACACCTGCGGTGGAGCTCAACCAGGATTCACCGCCGTCTTCGCTGCGGAAAAGGCCTATGTCCGTCGTGGAGATGAACTGACGCTTGTGGTCAAACGGGTCAAAATGGTAGCCGTAGGCGTTCGTAACATCCAGCCCGGTGCTGGCCCACCCATTTTTCCCCGCTCTTCTTGAATACAAGGCGACCCAGTTTGCGCCACCGTCGGTTGTGCGCATGGTTCTTCCCAAGTCCGTGCCGTAGCTGACATTCGCGTCCTGGTCGGCTACGGTAAGCGCCAGCGGATTCTCGCCCCAATCCGCCCCAAATCGTTCGGTGATCCACGCGTCTTGAATGTTGGCGCTGGGTTTTACGGCGGGATTGCTGTCTTCTTTCCAAACCAAGCTCCAAGTTTGTCCCGCGTCTGTCGTTTTGGCGACTCCCACCCATTTAGCTCCGCCCTCTTCCAAGTCCCTGTAGGAAACATAAGCCGTGTCGGGGTTATGGAAACTCGTTGCGATGGCTCGCATCTTTGCGTTCCCATGTCCCAAACTGACTTTTCTCCAAGCTGTCCCTTCGTTCTCGGAAACAAATGCCAATTCGTCACCAACCGCATAAACAACAAGCTTGCCACTCTTAGTGAATCCTGCGGAGGCGTCCGTGATTAACTTTACGGGTGGTGCCGGAATCTTTTGTATCCCGGACGAGGCTTTCTTCGCCAGGAAATGCGAACCGGCTATCAAGAGTGTCCGTCCATCACGAGGTGAACTTGGATTCACCCATACTTTGCTAGCGAGTTCTGGCAAATCCCCTTCGTTTGTCCAGCTCCCGCCCGCGTCTCGAGAAACAAAAAGAGCCGAGGTTCCTTTCTTTCTGTCACCCGCGGCCACGTAGAAAACCTTGGAATCGGCAGGATCGATCGCCATGGCGGTGATGTGACCTAACGGATTCGGCTGGGCGATTAGCTCTTCATCGGAATGGTCAGAGCTCATTTTGATGCTTTTTATCGAATCGGGTTTCGGATAGAGCAGATTCCAGGTAGTACCCTGGTCGTCGCTCCGCCAGAGGCCGCCGGTTTGCGCATAGATGACGTTCCTATCCGCTGGATCGAAAACAAAAAACTGCACGACACCGCGTAGATTGAACATGCGCCAAGACTTGCCCCCGTCGTGGGTGATATAGGCTCCAGTCATATCACAACTCACTAGCACCGTATTCAGGTCGTGAGGGCTGATGGTCGGATGGAACATCGCCCCACCGCCTCCAGGCCCAATAACTTCGAAATTGCCAGGACGGAGCGCGTCGCCATTGGCCAGGAGGAGGGTGCCAAGGGCACTCCAAAGGAAGAAACGAATCATTTCTTTTCTTTACTTTACTTTTCTTATCATTGTTTCGCTTTCCTTCTTGGCAGAATCCACCCACTTTGTCAATCCTTATTGTCCGCTTTGAGAGCCACGGGCTCACATTTTGATCTGCAGGAGCCGAGCAGCATTGTCGAAGTACACCTTCTTGAGAATCCCATCCGGCAATCCCAGACCATAAATCCGCCAGCGGCCTTGGGGTGGCACTGGCACAGGAGCGTAATCGAAGTACTCATCTTCGGTTTCCAAAAAGCGGTAATAGATTTCGTACAGTTGATCGGTGAAGATTTGCTGCGGCGTATCGGTCCCGTGAGGAACCGCATCCGTGCCAAAAAGGATTCGATCCTGGTATTTCTCGAAGAACTTCCTGGACATGCGCGGCTGCCGGCCGAGCTCTCCGATGCGGGCCCCCAGCTCCACGTGCATATTGGGAAAGCGGTCCATGCATTCGCCGACGTAGGCAAGATTCTCTGCGTTATTGCCCACGTGGAGCGCAATGAATTGCGTCTTAGGATGGCGTGCCAAAACGCGGTTGCGCGCCTCCAGCAGATCGGCATTACTGGGAAAATCCCGGTCGTAAAAGGACCAGTCGGGATGATTATTCAGCTCCTCGAAACGCTCGTTGAAACGATCCGTGGGAAGAAAGAAGGCTTCCGGGTCAGAGACGTGCATCGCCACAGGGATACCCAGGGACCCACACGCTTCCCACATCGGATCAAAACGTTGATCGTCCACCTTCACAAGTGGCCCCGTCGAGATCTTCTCCCGCAGGTACAGTCCTAGTGTCTTGAGGACTTTGAGTCCACGTGCTCCCGCTTGGTGTGCGCGAACAATTTCGTCAGCCTGAAATTGGCTATATCCCGGTTGATTCGTGTGCTCCCACCAGGGCTCGGTAAAGATCAGGAAGCGGCTTGGATAAGGTGTCTGAAACTTTCGAATCGCCTCATGCAACCCCTTCCCAACCCCGCCGGTGAGATTGACCATGATGCGGATGTTTTTCCTGTCCATGAGCGGCAGCACCTGCTCGGCCGTCGCGAAATATTCCATTTCTTCGCCAATTCCCACGCCTCCGGCGTGTTTGGCGACTAACGAGAGGTGGGTGTGAATATCGATGACTGGATAGCGCGACCGTGGCACTTTCGTTTCAGGCACATGCAGCATGCTGCGCGGTTCATAATCCCTGAGCGACAGGGCCTTCCCCGCGTTGTCCGCTTGCATCGTTCGTGAGATAACGTTTCCGGCCGAAATCCTACTTGCAGCCAAAAGCGCTCCAGCACTTTCCAACAGCCGACGCCTTCCGATTGCGCCCATGAACCCTCCTCGCCGGAATTCCTCCCTGCGTTCTTTTCGTTCTTCTATATCGTTTACTTTCTGTTGTCAAAGTGCGATAAAGCGGCAGGAGATCGCTTGATGTTTGCTTCCAGAATTGGACTTTGGCTCGTTGTAGGCGGGGCGGCGTTTGCGACTCTCGCTGATTCTCACGGAGGCCAAGCCGTCAACGGGCCGGAATCAACCTACTTGAGCGACCTCGAACTCGAGGCGCGGCGTTCTTCTGTCGAATTCTTGCCGGACGGTGACTTGTCCAAACCTTCGTGGAAGCGCGCAAAATGGGCGGAATTCGACAACGACGCTTCGGGCAAGTTTCATTATCCGGAAGCAGCAACTCGCGTTGCGTCGCTTTGGACAGAAACGCACATCTACTTTGCGTTTTTTAGCCGTTACGATGCGCTGAATATTTATGAAGGCGAAGATCCGAAGCTCGAGCGCTCGCAGCTTTGGAATCGGGACGTCGTTGAAGTTTTCCTGAACCCGCAACCCGAGCGCATGAATCATTATTTTGAGTTTGAGGTGGCTCCGAACAATCAGTGGATTGACCTGGAAATCGACAAGACCAGGAACCCTTTTAACGACGCCTCTTGGAATTCCGGTTTCGAGCACGCAACCCGCATCGACGCTGAACATCATGTTTGGACCGCCGAGATGCGTATACCTCTCACGGCGATGAATGTGAAGCAACTGCGTCCCGGCACCGAGTGGCGAGTCAATTTTTTTCGGGCTGCGGGAAAGGGCGACGACGATCGCCGCAAGTTTCTTGCCTGGAGCATTATTCCCGAAGGGAAGACATTTCACGTGCCAGAGCGGTTTGGAATCCTTAAGCCGGTGAATTAGCCTGCCGGGCCGTACAGGTTCCATCTGAGTCGCGATGGCGCGGTTGCTTAATGGATGTAGGCGCCCGACGGCAGGAGATATTGGATTGGCCAGCTCTCACGCTTTTGCTCCAAAATTTCAGACCAGTTCAAGACTTTCCTGTTTGGCTCGGACACCAGCCTCACGCCGGGCAACGTTTCGGCGATCGCGCTTGCCAGCGTATACGCTTCTCCCGCAGCGCCCACCACAGCCACGTTCGCATGCAACTTCTCGGCAGCAAACCGTCTAGCGATCTCCCCGTCCTCAATCATCTGCAGGAAGTACGGCCTCCCGGTCAAAAGGGAGTTGTACACATAATTCGCAAGGACGCTTGAAATCGGATTGACATAGGCGTGATCGAAGTCCAGCACGCCCAATAATGGATCATCTGGGGAAACCGCCGTGTAAGGCATTCGCGTCTCGCCGAGACCGCGAAAATCAAAAGAAATAATCTCGTAGCCGTGGTCCAGGTATTTTTCGATCTCGGGCCAGTCCTCCGCTGTCGCCTTGCCATTTTCCTGGAACCACAACGCGCCTTTTCGGTCGCCAGCGGCGGACTTGTGAATGTACAGCAGAGGCATTTCTAAGTCCACGCTGTGATGCAACACATACCGGTCAATCGCTACTTCTCCAACTTTCGCACTGCCGGTACTTTCCCAGGCGATCTGGCCGTCTTTTGGCGGAGCGCCGCGATATTCGCCTATGAGCCAATCCTTAACGCCGCCGTATTTCTCCCCGTAGTATTCCGTCGAGAATCTCCGCGCGGTTCCCGTTTTGTGCTCGATATAATATTCGCGAATCAACTCCATCAGTGACCTTGCATCAGGGTAATCGAGTAGCACTTGCCCTGTTCGAGTGCATCGTAAGGATTCGTCGTCTAGTTCTTTCACGGGAGGGAGGCCGCTACGCACCGGCATCCGATTGAAGTGGTCGAGAAAGTCGAGCGCCGCTTGCTGATTCTCCGGGGAGTATTGATGCGAGTGGTAGCCTTCGACAAGGGCGATGCGGTCTCCGTGGCCAAAGCGCGCGTACAGCTTTTGCAGTTCGCGATACGTTTTGCGCGTCCCCTCGATGGGAAAAAAGTCGAGCACCGCGGCCGCCACCATGACCGGGCGGGGATACATCAGCAATAGCAGCCCCGGATGGTCCACGCCGTTGGAAATCATGCCGAACAAATCCTGTTCGGGATCACTATCCGGATCAACAAAAATACGGTTCGACATCCTCATGGGCAGAGCCGTGATATAACACGACGGCACGGCTAGTTTTATGCGCGGATCAAGCGCGGCGATTAGGGCGGTTTGCGTTCCGCCGCCGCTTGTGCCGGTGATGCTGATTCGCTCGCCGTCCACTTCGGGCCGCGTAAGCAGATAATCGACGGCGCGGATGCCGTCCCATATTTCCCATCGCGCAAGATTTGCCCCGGCCAAATAGGCCAGGTTGCCCATCACTGCGTGTTCACCGCAAATCAAGTTGTAGCGGCTCTTTTGCGCTTTCTGATCCCAGAACTGGCTGCGCTCGCCCTGCCCAATGGGATCCCAGGAAATCACCACATAGCCGCGTCCTACAAGTCTTTGGCTAAGCGCCTGATAGTGGAATTTCCCATCCTCTGCATGTCCTGCGGGCACCAGCACCGCAGGGTGTTTGCTCGCATGATCATTCGGAACATACAGGAGCGCCGTGACATAGAGTCCCGGCAAACTTTGGAAAATAAGTTTCTCAATGGAGTAGCCGTCCATCGAAATTTTGCCGATGATTACTGGGTGCAGATCGGTCTTTACAGCGGGCAAACCACCAATCATTTCGAGGAGTTTTTGCCGAAGCTCATCTTGGGTTTTCAGCAGGCCCGTTTCGTCGCGGATGGCGTCCCAAGCTTTTTGGCGGGCCTCGTCTTCCTTCCACGCTTGTTCTGCTTGATGCCGCAAGTACGGCGTGATGCGCGGCCCCGATGAGAGAGGCTGTTTCAAGACACGGAAAAACTCTGCTGGGGGAGCGTCGGTCGCGGGGAGCGAACAGATCGCGCTCGCGCCGGCTAGCAGCGCGGCAATGTATGCTCGGGTCACTGCGTCTTCACCGTGAGCGAACCCATGGCATACCAGCCGTCTTCCTGACGGCCTTCCACCGCAAACCGAATTGCGGGCTTGCCAGTCCTGGGATCCAACATAGCAACTCGGACGTCGTAATCTCCTACGGCCAGATTCTCCGGCACATACAAGGTACCGTCGTATACGGCATCGCCGGGAAGCCATTTGCGAATGTCCGCGGGCACTGGAATTACCGTCGCCATCTTGGAAGACCGCAATTCCATGGCCAGCGTAAATTCTTTGTAGATCGGCGCGACTCCTTCATTCAGCCACCACATATGAACCGGCATCATGGTTCCGGGATTGACGACCCGAGAATATTCCAGCCGCCTCAGATTGAAGCGATAGCCGATCTTCTTCTGAAAAGTTTCGAATTGACTCTTCCATTCTGCCGGTATTGGCGCGGATTTGATGTTCACCGTG